>Ga0172371_10009452_pt1 | contig 13375 bp, 14 predicted proteins | sample Lak12m_FD_114543 | JGI IMG/M metagenome (GOLD analysis project Ga0172371, IMG submission 114543) | Freshwater microbial communities from Kabuno Bay, South-Kivu, Congo - kab_022012_12m | ecosystem: Environmental > Aquatic > Freshwater > Lake | place: Democratic Republic of the Congo: South-Kivu... | reverse complement strand
TGATGTAAATGAAGCTTATATCCTTTTATCGACAATCTTAAAGAAGGAATCCTGCCTTTTTTCATCTCAGCCGCTCCAGAAAAAAACTTAGTCGTAAAATAGCCTATGATTAATCCAATGGTAGCATACAATCCCCAAAAATAAGTTATAGCCGCAAGGGATATGATAAAAAGCTTCCGCCTTATCCATTTTATAATTTTAAGCACTGTCTCCTTGACCATCGCCTTTATAATAGCAAACTTATCTTATTTTGGAAAGATAATAATAGGCTGAAAGAGCGGCTTTGGCCCCATCTCCGCAGGCAATAACTATCTGCTTGTATATCCCATTGGTAACATCTCCAGCAGCAAAAATTCCAGGAGTTTTTGTTTCGTTAGTTTTGGAATCGACAACAATTTCTCCATTTTCATTAACATCAGCCAACTTCCCGATAAAATCAGATGACGGAATTGATCCTATTTCGACAAATAGCCCGCTGACCGGCAGTTCCCTATCAACATTGCTTTTTGTGTCATTATAGACAATCCCGCTTACGAATTTTTCTCCTTTTATTTCTTTTATCTTTGCTCTTAAAATAAATTCAGTCTTTCCTCCTTCCTTTAATTTATCCTGATTTACTTCATCCCCCCTCAAGATATCGGTTTCTTCCAAAAGATAAACCTTTTTTGTATACCTTTGAAGCTCTATGGCCGCCTCCAATCCGGAATTCCCTCCGCCAACAACGGCAACCTCTTTTCCGGAAAAAATAGGCCCGTCACAAGTAACACAATAACCCACTCCCTTTCCGATAAATTCCTTTTCGCCGGGAACATTCAAAAGCCTCGGGTTTTTCCCGCTGGCAACGATAATCGCCCTCGCAAGGAATTCGGCTCCTCCGGCAAAAACAGCAAATCCGCTATCTTTCGGTTCGATTTTTTCAACCCTAAAATTTTTTATATTAACGCCGTAAAATTCAATCTGCTCCTGCATTTTTTTTAAAAGTTCTGCCCCCAAAACGGATTTGAATCCGGGATAATTTTCGATCGTCGGCGCCGAAGAAAGCTGCCAGCTTGGTTTTTCGGCCAGCATTAAAACTTTAAGCTTCTTTCTTAACGCATATATCCCCGCGGTTAAGGCCGCAGGCCCGGCTCCTATTATAATTAAGTCTTCCATATTTTTTATTTCCAAATTTTATAATACAAAAATTTCTTGATTGATTTTGAAAAATAAACTCCCGAGATAACAAAAATTTGGGCCAAAAAAGCGAGAATACCGATTAATCTGGAAATGTCGGTATTAGGCATAAAAATAAAATAGATGTTCAAAGACAAAATTAAAAAAATCAAAAGGTCTATTGTCCCAGCGGAATAAAACGACTCATCGGCTTTTTTGCATTCGATATACTGTTCCAAATCGTTTCTCCTTTTTAAAAAACTCAAGCTCAGGGCCGCCAAAAAATCAAAAAATAAAATCTGAGGATATCCGGCGACAAAAGAACTGACCAAAGCCATTCCGAAAAATACCCTCAAAGGATGCGTTGCCGCATTTGCAAAAACTTCCAAATAAGGAATCTTTTTGAATATTATTGTATAAAAAACGTTAAAAATCAAAAAAATAAACGCAAAAATGGCTATTTTAAATCCCAAAAACATTGAAATTGCCAAAGCCGATCCGATTAAAGCAAACGATCCAATAAACGCCTCATTCTTTTCCATTTTTCCGGCAGCCAAAGGACGAAATTTTTTCCGAGGATGATTTTTGTCTTTTTCCAAATCGAATATATCGTTAAAAAGATATATCCCGCTATAAAGCAAAAGACAAAAAACGAAAAATGTTGCGGTCAGTGTTAAAAAATCTTTTATTCCGAATTCGAATCCGTTCGCAACCAAATATCCCAAAACAACCTCCAAAAAAGTAATGTGATAACGAAATTTTAAAGACGACAGGAATATTTTGAATCTTTCCATTTTTATTTATTGCTCCTTGTCCTGTATGCGATTTCTTTTACGATTAAATTCGGCAACTTCCCAAGCCATGCAATACGGTCCATTACCGTCCACGATTTTCCAGCCGGTCTGGTTTCTTTATTCTTTATCGCCAAAAATAAATCTCCAGGCGTTTTCCCCTTGAACGAAACAAATGCCCTGCCGACATGGCAAGCCAAATGAGAATCGCTTGAAGCTATTTGCGCCAAATTGAATTTTGTTAAATTCAAATAATGCGCCCTTCTTCTTCCGAGGCTTCCGCACCATCCCCCATTGAAAACTTCTATTCCGTCAGCTTCCGGATAAACTTCAAAAACAGCTTTTTCTTTCAATCCGCCGACAATCCAATTAAGCGGATGCGGGATAATGGCCAAACCTCCCTGCTTGTGAATTTCCCTTATCGTATCAAACGCCGATCTTCCCGGCGCGATAAAATCTTTTATAAAAACGGCGATTATGTCTCCGTCCTTCGTATCGACTTCTTCCCCGACTATTGCCGTCAATCCGAAATCCTGCGCGATTTTTTCCGCCCTTTTTGATCCGGCGATAACGTTATGATCGGTTATCGCGACAATATCCAATCCTCTTAGTTTTGCTGTTTTTAAAATACTCTCTATTGAATGGTGGGCATCATGGCTATATTCGGAATGAATATGCAAATCCGCCTTTCCCGATAAAATTTCTTCCATAAATTGATTAATTTATTTTTTTCTCGCCTTTTCCGTTACCCAAAATCCCATATATTTTCCCAGCATCAATCTTGTTTGCGCTTCAATCGCCGGAATTGCGCCAAAAATAATGAATGTCAACGGGGCTGAAATCCATTGGACCAGCATAGAAAAATTTTTCCAACGGCTGTATTGGGGCGGACGCGGAGTAAGCAAAAGAGTGCTTATAACGATGCAAACCAGCAAACCGACTAAAGAAATCGTCATCAAATTCTGGATAATATTCGGAAGGCTGTAGGCCAAAACCGTGGTGTTAAATTCTTTTCCGCCAAGAAACAACGGCAGCCATCCGAGAAAAAGGATCAAAAAAGAATTTGTTCCCCACGCCCAAAATCCCTCTATTAGAAAAAACGGATAGCTTATTTTTTTCCCAAGCGGAATTTTTTTATTTTTAACGCATCCGAAAAGCAAATACGGAATATTTTCCGCTCCCCAAGCCCATCTTCTTTGCTGCTTGTATTGGTTTATCACCGTCTGCCAAAAACTGTTTGCGGCGCAGGAATCCATTGATATCGGATAATGCAATGGAACCACTGCGTAATCTCCATCATAAAAAAGAAAAGATTTCCAAAAAATGGCGGAATCTTCGGAAACTAAATTTTTCTGCCAAAAATCCATGTCCGCCAACGCCTTAAAACTCATCGAGTGGGAAGAATACGTAACGATTTTTTCCGGCCTTTGCTGCTGCATCATCTGCCAAAAAACATTGCAGGAAGAAACAATTCTTGAAAAAAACGGTGATTCCCAAAGATTATTCAGGTATAAAGGAACGGGCTGATAGCTGGAACGCACGGGATTCTTTGCCGTCAAATAATGATAAGTCAGGCACGAAAAATACCCGGAATAAATCTGGGTATCTATATCAAGACACGAAACAATCACGTTTTCGTACGGAATTTTCAATGCGTCTATGACCTCTTCCTTGGCCATTTTACCGGCCCAATTCTCGTTTGATCCCTTGCCGGCAATTTCCCCGGAAATATTTTCCGGATGAACAGTAGTCAAAAACTTAAAGAATTTTCCGCCGAAATCGTCGGAAATCTTTTCGGCCGTTTTTTTTGCGATATTCCCGGCCCGCTCTTCAATCGCCAAAACAACAATCATTTTGTTTTTGTCGTAATCAGATCTCATAAGCTTCTCAAAAGTCTCTCTGACTATTTTTTCCTCCTCCTTATACATCGGCAAAATAACAAGGTGATAAATATCTTTCCAAGAATCGGCCTTAATTCTGTATTTGTCTTTTTTGAGGCTTTCTAATTTTTCTATCCAATCTGTTTCTAAATTGGCTTTCATTTTTTTATAGGCCCAAACAAGGTAAATACCCATCTGGAACGCCCGCAAGAGCCAGAACAGACAAAATGCAATAATAAAAAAAGCTGCCCAGAGCGGCTTGAGCCAGGACAGCAAAAACATCCCCACAAGAGTAGTCCAAGTTATCGCTCCGGGCAAAACTTCAAAAAACCGAAAGAGATTTCTCTCTTTCTTATTTTTTATGTCCGGGGATTTTCCGATATTTAAATATTCTTTTTCCATCTTTATTTAAAATTCCCTGCTAAAATCTACTTTGACTTACTGAAGCTTCCAAAGAAACAATCCGGCAGTTTCTGAAAAATTTTCGGGGAAATTTTCAAAGACTGGAAATAATCTCCGGAATTAATAAAAATAAATTTCTCTTTCAAGAAAAGCTTCTCTACAAAGATAATTTTTTTCCAAAGTGCCCCAAAAGGGACAACGCCCCCTATTTTTGCGCCTTTAAAAACCTTCTTTATTTTGGCCTCGGTCGCAAAATCTATCTTTTTTATTCTGGTTTGACCGGATTTTTTTCTTTGAACATTTATAACCTTTTTTAACGCCTCTTTGTTTAAATTTTTATTTGCCGGAATTAAGGCCATAACGAAATCTTTGTCGGCTTTTAAAACCAGAGTCTTGCCGGACAATTTTGGCTTAACTCTAAGCGTGGCGGCCTTGTCAATCGCGGTGAAAACTTTTTTGTGCAAAACCGCTTCGTATTTTATCTTGTTTTCGTTTAAAAATTTCTCAATTCTTTTATTCATATTCTTGTTATTTTTACCATTATTCCATTATGTCTTAAAAAATAAAAAGCCTCAATACAACGAGGCTAATTATTATTGGATAGTAAAATTGATGCGGGATATAATCGATCGTTTGATAAGGTACTTCGATTAACACCATAAAGTTAAAATCCGAATTCCAGACTTCAACTCTAACCGACACGAAAAAATATAGTAGTTTTGATCCATCACCAGCTTCCGCTAGCGATGCCTTGTTACGACTTCACCCTTATTACCGATCTTACCTTAGGCCCTCCGTAAAACGGGGAGACTTCGGGTACTACCGGCTCTCCTGGTGTGACGGGCGGTGAGTACAAGATTCAGGGACGGATTCACCGTGACATGGCTGATTCACGGTTACTAGCGATTCCGGCTTCATGAAGTCGAGTTTCAGACTTCAATCCGAACTGAGACCAGCTTTGGTGGGATTAGCTCCGCCTCGCGGCTTGGCAACCCATTGTACTGGCCATTGTATCACGTGTGTCGCCCAGGGCATCAAAGGGTCATGCTGATTTGGCGTCATCCCCACCTTCCTCCCCTATTAAAGAGGCAGTCTTCTGAGACACTTGTAACTCAGAATAGGGGTTGCGCATGTTGACCCATTTAAGGGGGCAACTCACGCCACATGCTGACGACAACCATGCAACACCTGCTCCGTTGTCCTTGTGAGACAACCTTTCTTTCGAAAAATTTTCAACGGAGTGTCAAGCCCTGGTAAGGTTCCTCGCTTGTTGTCGAATTGAACCACATGATCCACCGCTTGTGTGAATCCCCGTCTATTTCTTTGAGTTTTAGCCTTGCGGCCGTACTTCCCAGGCGGAACACTTAACGCGTTAGCTTCGCCACCCAAAGGGTCGATACTTCAGATAGCTAGTGTTCATAGTTTAGGGCGTGGACTACAAGGGTATCTAATCCTTTTTGCTCCCCACGCTTTCGTCTCTCAGTGTCAGGGACATCCCAGTTGAATGCCTTCGCCTTTGGTGTTCCCCATGATATCAATGGATTTCACTCCTACACCATGAGTTCCATCAACCTCTTATGTCCTCTAGTTTGCCAGTTTTTCCTGCAGCTCCACGGTTAAGCCATGGAATTTAACGGGAAACTTAACAAACAACCTACAGACGCTTTACGCCCAATAATTCCGGATAACGCTCGGGGTCTCTGTATTACCGCTCCTGCTGGCACAGAGTTAGGAGCCCCTTATTCGTAGAGTACAGTCACTTACGTTCCTCCTCTACAAAAGTGGTTTACGATCCGAAAACCTTCTTCCCACACGCGGCGTCGCTCGGTCAGGCTTTCGCCCATTGCCGAATATTCTCGACTGCTGCCTCCCGTAGGAGTATGGACCGTGTCGCAGTTCCATCGTTGGGGGCCAAGCTCTCACTCCCCCTACCCGTCATAGCCTTGGTGGGCCATTACCTCACCAACTAGCTGATAGGCCGCAGACTCATCCAAAAGCGTCTTACGACTTTAATCATCTTGCGATGATACTATCGAGAATTAATCTCGCTTTCGCGAGGTTATGCCCGACTTTAGGGTTGATATCTACGTGTTACTAACTCGTTCGCCGTGGGTCTAAACCCACACGACTTGCATGCCTTATCCACGCCGCCAGCGTTCATCCTGAGCCAGAATCAAACTCTCAAAAAAAATAGTTTAATTCCCGCATCAATTTTACAATCCAATTAATGTAAAATTAATACTTTAAAATTTAAAAATTTTGATGCTCTTACGCTTTACGATATTCTATTTTAAAACTGCTTTCCAAAAATAAAACCGTAAAGACATCTAACCCATTTTTGGATACCTTTACGGTTCTACTTTAAATGATGTCTTTTAATTTTTGTATTTTGTTTTATCGGCCCCCTTTGATTGCCATATTTTTTAAAACTCCCTTCTTTATTATTTTAGGAAACCAAATTAGTCTGTCAATGCCGTTGAATTTTATTCTACTCTTTCAAAAGTTGTTGTCAAGAGATTTTCCGCCCAAAATAATTTTGTAAATTTTTATCGTTTCTTCAGCCATTTTCTTCCAATTATATCTTTTTGCCATATCAAACCCTGTCTTTACCATCCTTTCTTTTATGTTCTCGTTTTTCAACAAGACAGACATCTTTTCTGCCATATCACCGACATTGTCCGGGTTAAAATACAGGACCGCATCACCAAGAATTTCAGGCTGAGCTCCCTCTCCCGAAGAAACAACGGGCACACCATAACTCATAGCCTCAAGAGCGGGCAGCCCAAACCCCTCAAAAAACGCAGGAGAAATATACAAAGAAGCATTTTTATAAAAAATCGGCAGTTCTTTCTCGGAAACAAAATTTGAAAAAACTATCATTTTTTTTGCCGACAAATCATTGAATTTTTTTAAAATTAGTCCCTTTAGTCTTTCGTAAAAATAATCGATTTCTCCGACCAACACCAATTGAAAATCCAATTTATACTCCTTTATTATTTTACTAAAGGCTGCTATTAAGCCATCGAGATTTTTGTGAGGGTAAGCATTGCCTACATATAATATATAATGTTTGCTTATCCCATATTTCCCAAGAAACTCCCTTCCGACTCCCTCCTCGACTCCTGATGCTTCGGCGACAGGAACGCCTTCATAAATAACGTCTATTTTTGACGAATCAATTTTAAAATGCTCCAGAATTTCCTGTTTGGTAAAATTGGATGGAGCAATTATTTTTTTTGATTTTTTTATTGCGCTGTTTAAAACAAGCCTGTATCCCGATTCTTTTATTTTATAAATTACCGGGTTTAATGTCGTTGTCCTTTTTGTCGGAAATCTTTTAAGCACTAAATCGTGTATGGTAACAACAAATTTTGAAGGACAAAAAATCGGAACATTAAAGTGCGGAAAATGCATCAAATCAACCCTCTCTTTCCAAATGATAAACGGCATAAAAACCTGCTCGGCCAACGTATACCATCTCCAGTCGGCTAAAACTTTCTTTACGTTTTTTGCCGCGGAGTTAAATTCATCAAAGTTCTTTTTTCTTAAAAATATTACAAACTCAAAATCGCCGGAATCAACAACGTTCTCAACTAATTTCTGGACATATCTTCCCAAACCCTTTTGTTTCGGGCCCAAGAATCTCGCGTCAATTCCTATTCGCATATAAACCTGTTATATACTCCCCCACAGCTTCTGTCCAGCTACGGCAAGAAGAAACTTTCGTGTTTTTTAAAACCGACCAATTGGGCCTTTTTGCAGGCCTTTGATATTCGGAGGAATTGCATGAAATAACTTTTCCAAGGGTCTTCCCCGGATTTAATTCCTTAAAAATTTCAAAAATCTTTACGGCAAAATCATACCATGTTGTTTCGCCATCATTAGTAATATGATAGGTTCCAAAAGAATAATCTCCGAAAAGAAGCTCTTTTGTCTTTTCTGCCAAATCAACCGCATAAGTCGGCTTACCATATTGATCACAAACTACACGAAGTTCATCTTTTTCTCTGCCAGCTTTTAAAATGGTGTCTACGAAATTTTTACCGTTTCTGCCGAAAAGCCAGGAGGTTCTTATTAAATAGTGTTTTTTACAATTTTCTTTAAGCAGTTTTTCCCCAAAAAGCTTGGACTGGCCATAAAAATTTACCGGATTTCCAGGCTCGTCATCTTCCGCATATCCCTCTTTTTTTGAGCCGTCAAAAACATAATCGGTTGAATAATGAACAAAAACAGCTCCAATTTCCTCTGCGACTTTTGCTATGTGTCCGACAGCTTCGCTATTGATTCTTTTTGCAAGATCGCGATTGGCTTCACACCCGTCAACGTCCGTATAGGCCGCTGCGTTAATTATAATTTTAGGTTTTATTTCTTTTATTTTCTTTTCAACTTCAATTTTCAAAGCAATATCAACCTCGTCTTTATCCAAACCGATAACGTCACAATCGGAAAAAACCTTCATTAAATCGCTGCCGAGCATTCCCTTTGAACCAAAAATTAAAATTCTGTTGTCCATATACAAACTTATTATACTATAAAAAGAATTTCTTTATGTTTATATTTTCTTTGAATGTTTTTTCTGCCATTTTTCTATCTCCTTATGATTCCCGGAAAGTAAAACTTTCGGCACGCGCCAAGAAACTCCTTTTTTGGGAGCAAAGATTTCCGGACGGGTATATTGCGGATATTCCAATTCCGCCGCGAGCCTAACTTCCCCCTTTTTTGATTTTGAGAAAGAAAAACTTTCTTTTTTTAATGATTCTTTTTTGATCACTCCGGGAATCAATCTTGAAATCGCATCCACTAAAATCATTGCCGGAATTTCCCCGCCGGTCAGAACATAATCTCCCACCGAAAGCTCCATATCGGCGACATTCCTTGCGACTCTTTCGTCAACCCCTTCATATCTTCCACAAATAAATGTGAGTTCGTCAAATTTTGATAACTTTTTTGCCAGGGCCTGATTGAATTTTTTCCCTTTTGCCGAAAATAAAATTACCTTTGACTTGGACCCACGGCCCACCAGCCTTGGGCTGATTTTTTTTGTTTTCAATTTTAAATCTTTTACAGCCTTATAAATCGGTTCTATTTTAAAAATCATTCCCGGCCCGCCGCTGTAGGGCCTGCCATCAACGGTTCTATGCTTGTCACTGGTAAAATCCCTCAGGTTATGAATCTTGATTTTTATTAAATCCCTTTCCTGAGCTCTTTTTATAATACTTTCCTTAAAATAGGATTTAAAAATATCCGGGAATATCGTTATTATATTGAATCTCATAAAAATTAATGAAAACCGCGCCGCCAATAAAGGGCAGCGCGGTCTTCCAAGTTCTAAAGTAAATTAATGAGCTTACAGCTTCAATTCGTCAACAACATCATTAACTCCAGCCGTACTTCTGGGTGCGCGAGGCGCCCTTCCGCCTTCTGGCTCTTCAATTTTGAGATTTACTCTGGCGTGATTTCTCAGCCCGACAATTCTCAAAAGAGTTCTGATCGCTCTCGCTGTTGAACCCTGTCGGCCAATAACTTGACCCATATCCTCGGGATCTATTCTCAAAGAGAGCAAAACTCCCATTTCGTCAACGTGTCTTTCGACTTTGACGGCCTCCGGATGGTCAACTAAGCCCTTTATCAAAAATTCAAGGAATTCTTGATCGCTAGCAGCTTTTGCCATATTTTTCATTTCAGTAATTAACTATTATTTCAAGCATTTAGCAGCACATGTCGACCTTTCTTAAAATGATCTTACTTACAACAACACATGCGCCACACCTTACCTACAAATTATAATCCTTTTTTTGAATTTGTCAAGATTTTCTACTCTGCTTTTTCTTCTGCCGGAGTTTCAGTTTTTTCCTCTTTTTTCTCTTCCGGTTTTTGTTCTTCCGCTTTTTTTAAAGGAATTTTTATCTTCTTTTTTGGAGCATCAATTATTTTTTCGTTAACCAAAAAATTATACACCGTAGCTGATGGCTTAGCTCCTTTTTCAATCCAGTATTTAACTCTGTCTTCTTTTATCCCCTTATTTTTTAAACGAGGATTGTAGTGCCCAAGAATTTCTAAAAACTTTCCGCCAGATACGGAACTTCTTTTGTCGCTAACAACTATCCTAAAGTCTGAACTATGTTTTTTTCCTGTTCGGAATAAAGATATTTTTAACATAACTTAAATTTATACGTTTTTTATGGCAACTGTCAAGTTTCTTACCAGCCTTTTATTTTCAGGGCCCTTGTTGCGGCCTCCTGCTCGGCTTCCTGCTTTGAAGAGCCTTCGCCCTCAGCCACCAATTCTTTTTCAAGATAAACCCCGACCACAAAATGTCTTGCATGGTCAGGCCCCCACTCTTTTAGGACCTGATAAACCGGCGTTGTTTTTGATATCTCTTGCGCGATTTCCTGAAAATGACTTTTCGCGTCTCTATAAAGACCTTTTTCTATAATCTCGGGCAATTTTTCTAAAAGCGTTTTCTCTATAAAAATCCGCGCCGTTTCGTACCCCCTATCAAGATAAATCGCCCCTATAAAAGATTCAAAACAATTTGCCAAAATAAAATCACGAGCTTTCCCCGTGTCTTTTTCTTCCCCTCGGGAAAGTAAAAGATAATCATTAAACCCGAGGTCTTTTGACGTTTGACTTAAAATCTGCGAATTGACTAATGCCGCTCGCCAACTGGTTAATTCTCCCTCCGGATTATTATAATTCTTATATAAAAAATCGGTAACCGCCAATTCCAGCACCGCATCGCCAAGAAATTCCAATCTTTCATTATGAAAAACAGGGAACGACGGATTCTCATTCAGATAAGACCTGTGAGTGAATGCTTCTGTCAATAAATCCTTATTCTTAAATTCTATTCCGACCTTTTGCTCAAGAGACGAAAATTCTTTCATTTTTCCGAATTTTTCAAATAAAATTCAATCGCCTCGAAAGCATTTTCTACATTCGCGGCACTTGAACATTATTTGCAAATTTATTTTTGTTTTTTTATTTTTGATTTTTTCGGAGATTTTTTACTCCCCTCTTTTTTGACCTCCGGCGTTAATTCTGCTTGTTCTTTCTTATATTCTTTCCCCGGCTCTCCTATCTCCCGGTAAATAGTGCCCAAAACCCCGTTTACAAATTTCCCGGAATTTTCTCCTCCGAAATTTTTTGCCAATTCAATAGATTCATTTATCGCAACTTTCGGAGGAACCTCGTCGCGATTTTCATACAAAAGCTCGTAAATCCCGATTCTTAAAACATTCCGGTCAACCATAGCAATTTGAGAAATTGGCCACTCCGGAGCGCATCGTTCAATAATTTTATCTATATCATCCAGGCGGTTTATCGCACCGCGGACCAATGCCAAAACAAAAGCACTGTCCTCAATGCCGGGACCGAACTCTTCTACGTTACGCTTTACAATCTCTTCCAATTTTTCATCTTTTCTTCCCCAAAAATCCCATTCGTACAAAGATTGCATCGCTATGCTTCGAGATAAATGGCGTGATGCCATAAAAATTTCCACTGGATAACCAGCAATAAATCATCGGCTCTTTATTTTTTTGAAAGTCCTTCCATTGATAATGAATCTTCTTTCTCCTCATTTTCGCCTTTTGCGGCTATCTCTTTTTCTCTTTTTTTCCTCTCTTTTTTTTCAAGCTTTGCCAGGACATCAACAACCTCTCTGCCTTTATAGTATCCGCAATTTTGGCAAAACGTATGTGGTAAAATTGGTTTACCGCATTTTGAACATTTCGCAAATCCTTTCTTTTTCAAAAAAAGATGCATCCGGCGCTTGTTCCTTCTCGATTTTGTGTGTCTTTGTTTTGGTACTGCCATATATTTATTCTTTATTGATTATGTTTGAATGATAGCAAAAAAATATTTTTTTTCAATAGCATGCTAAAAAGTCAGCCTAAAACTCTTCCTATGAATAGCACATGCTCCGTTTTTTTTTAATGCCCTGTAGTGAGCTTCTGTCGGATATCCTTTGTGTCTGTCAAACCCAAATTCTGGATATTTTTTATGAAACTTCTGCATTATTCTGTCACGAACGACTTTTGCAATAATTGAAGCTGCCGCACAAGAAAAAATTTTATCATCGCCTCCGACTACCAATTTATGCTCTATCTTTTTTAGCTTAGAGTTCTTTAAACCGTTCCCGTCAATTATTAAAAAATCGGGCCTCCTCTTTAATTTGTTCACGGCCCTTTCCATCGCCAATTCAGCCGCGTTTTTAATGTTTATTCTGTCTATTATTTTTTCCGATACCGCCGCAACCGCCCAAATTATTGCCGGACACTTAATTATTTTCTCAAAAATTTCCTCTCTTTGTAAAAAAGAAAGTTTTTTTGAGTCTTTTACTTTTTTCAGTAGAGAATCTACCCCGGCCTTATTTCCCTTAACGATAACCGCCGCGGCAACAACAGGCCCTGCCAATGGTCCTCGTCCGGCCTCATCTATGCCCGCGATAAGTTTATATCCCTGTTTTCTTAATCTTTCCTCCTCTTTCAGACTTGGCATTATTAAAAACTAAGATAATAATTTTTTAAATAATTCCTGCAAAACTTGGGGGTTGGCCCTTCCCTTTGTCAGCGCCATCGCCTTCCCAAGCAAAAACTGAAATGCGTTTCCCTTTCCCCTTTTATAATCATCAACCGCCTGAGAATTATCCGCTATAATTTTCTGCACGATGCTCTCCAGCTCCCCGGATTCACTGACCTGGCTTAAATCTTTTTCCTTAATTATGTTTGAAGGGTCAGCTCCGTTTGAAAACATCTCGGCCAAAACCATTTTTGCCGCCTTACTTGAAATCTCTCCTTTAAAAATCAGAACAATAAATTCGGCAAAATTCTCTGGGGTTATCAGAAAATCTTCTCCCAAAACCGAAGCTCCTTTTAAAATTCCTTGCAAATCGCAAATTATATAATTTGCGGCAAGTTTTGAAACGCTCTTTGTCTCGTTTTTCCCGACACCGCTGTCTTTCATCCAAACCGCTATTTCGGAAGAAACTTTTTCAAAAAATTCGCCGATGTCTTTATTTTGAATAAAAAAATCAACTTCTTTATCGTCAAGCAGATATTCTTCTTTAAACCTATCTCTTCTTTGCTGTGGCAATTCTGAAATTTCTCCTTTTATTTTTTCTATTTCTTCTTTCGTAAAAACAAGCGG
>Ga0172371_10009451_pt1 | contig 13377 bp, 9 predicted proteins | sample Lak12m_FD_114543 | JGI IMG/M metagenome (GOLD analysis project Ga0172371, IMG submission 114543) | Freshwater microbial communities from Kabuno Bay, South-Kivu, Congo - kab_022012_12m | ecosystem: Environmental > Aquatic > Freshwater > Lake | place: Democratic Republic of the Congo: South-Kivu... | reverse complement strand
GGCGCAGACCGGCGTCGGGCCAAAAGTTCTCTTTCATATCCCCGAATATGACGCTATGGTGCTGGAATTCATTATCGGCCAGACCATGTCGAACCAGGCTCTGCAAGCGCCGGGCATGCCGACCCGCATTGCGAAATCCATCAAGCTGCTGCACAGCGGGCCACGCTTTTTGACCGAGTTCAACATGTTCCGCCTGACCGAGTTCTACCTGAAGATCTGTGCAGAACACGAAGTCGCCATTCCGGAGCGCTATCCCGAACGGCTGCCCGCCATCAAAAAAATCGAAGAAGCCCTGGCGGCGCGCCCGTTGCCGCTGGCGCCTTGCAATAACGACCTGCTGGCTGAAAATTACATAGACGACGGCCATCTGTTGCGCCTGATTGATTACGAATACAGCGGCGACAATGATCCTTGTTTTGAATTGGGAAACACCTGTCAGGAGCTGGGCTACGATGAGCCGCGCATCTATGAATTATGCGCGGCTTATTTCGGAACAGCCTCTGATTCCTTACTCGCCCGCATGAAACTCAATATGATCATGTCGGATGTGGGCTGGGCGCTATGGGCTGCCATTCAAGCCAAGATTTCCACCATCCAATATGATTTCTGGGGTTGGGCGACCGATCGGTGGGGACGCGCCGAGATAAAGATGGACTCCGCCCAATTCCCAACCTGGCTCGAAGCTGTTAAACGCCCCGCCTGAGACAGGCGCGGCAACAAAAACCGAATGTGAGTGTTTATGCAACTGAAAGGAGGTCTGGTACAACATTACAGGGTGCTAATCATTTCTGTTGAAACCCTTGCGCGTTAAACCATTAGCCATCTATTTATCAGGAAATTGCAAAAGGAGCAACCGATGTCCGCGTCCGTCACTTCAGCGAAACCAGAAGTCTTTACTCGGAAAGCATCCGGGCTGGTACGGGTGATGTCCCCGTATTCGGCCTTTATCTATAATATCTTGACTATGGGTTTGATCTTCCCGTGGACCTACTTGTGGGCGCCCGGCGCTCTACCGGGTGGGAAGATGGTGTGGGGTATTTTGCTGGCGATGTTGATTGAAATTCCCATCGCGCTCGTCTATGTCTGGCTCTCCACTGCTTTGCCTCGCTCGGGCGGCGACTATGTATTCCAAAGCCGTGTGTTCGGCGGCGGGATGGCCTTCACGGTGGTGATGTCTGGCTTTGTGATCTGGATCCTACAATGGGTCGCCCTCTCAGGCTGGCTGCTCTCCTACCTGGGATTTGCGCCGCTCTTCCTGGGTTTAGGAGCAACCCTCGGCTCAACCGTCCTTTCAGGAATTGGCGTCTGGTTCACCCAATCAACCGGTATTATCATCACCAGTATCTTAAATGCCCTGGTGGCCTTGCTCATCCTGGCGACCGGCTTCAAGAACTATGTGCGCTTCCAGTGGATCATGTTCTATACCGTGATCCTGGCCTTCCTGGTTATGTTCGGTGTGTTATTCTTCACCCCGGCTTCCATATTCATCGAACGGCTCAACGCCTTCGCCGTCGCCTCGGGCGGCGCGCCGGATTTCTACGCCACCGCTTTAGCCGCAGTCAAGGCCGCTGGCATAGATACCAACCCGCCTTTCAGCTTGCTCGCCACAATCCTGGTGGCGCCGATCGCCTGGACCAGCCTGCAATGGGCGACCTATAGCGCTGAGCAGAACGGCGAAATCAAAGACGCCCGCTCTTTCAAGAATCAGGCTTTCATTTTCATCGGCTCGTTGATCGTCACTGGTCTGTTGCTGGCGCTGCTGGCAGTCGGTCTGGAGCGATTGGCCGGCGCCGAGTTCCTGTATGTCGCCGGCGCGGGTTATTGGGCTTTGATCCCCGAAGCGACCGTCAACGGCTTCTATCTGTGGCCGAATATCATCGCCATCGCCGTGGCGCTCAGCCCGGTGGTGGTCTTGATTATTGGTCTGGGCTACATCCTCAATTCACACCAGATCGTCCATAACTGCTACATCGGCATGACCCGCATCCTGGTCGCCATGTCGCTTGACCGCCTCTTACCCGAATGGTTCAGCAAGGTTGACGAGCGTTTCCATACCCCGGTCAACGCCCACCTGGCTTACTTCCTGGCTAGTATTCCGGTCATTCTGGCTTACAACCTGGTGCCCGGTTGGGTCGGTCTGACCCTGGGCGTCACTTTCGGTTGTGGGTATGTCTTCATCATCACCTGTCTTTCGGGCGCATTGCTGCCTTACCGCGCCAAAGAAGTCTACGAGGCCTCGCCTGGCGCCAAATACACGGTGAATGGCTTCGTCAGCCTGCTCTTCACGCTGGCCGGCGTGGTAGCCTTCATCTGGACAGTCTGGGCCTTCTCGCCCGAAGCCTTCGCCGGTTATCCGGTGGTGGACTGGTTGGTGAGAATCCTGTCCATCGTCCTGGTGGTCGTCTTCTTGTACCCGATGCGCGCCCATCTGATGGGCTGGGCCAGCGGCAAGCAAGCCCCCTGGCTCTCCGCGCTGGGCATGCTGGGCGGCGGCTTTGGAATGGCGATGGTCGCTGCTTTCCTGCTATCCAAATCGCTGGGCGTCTTGGGTAACTGGGACTTTTCCGCCCTTCCCAAGAGCCTGTGGGCGCAGATCATCGGTTTTGGGATCATTATCGTCTCAGCCGTGTGGTACTTCCTGGCTAAGGTCGGGCAGAAACAACGCGGTATTAACGTTGATTTCGCCTTCAAAGAGGTCCCCCCCGAATAACCTTCGGCCAGGCGATCTTCCAATTCCGCTAATACCTGTTTGCAAGACCCTTCGGGTTTTAAAAACCCGAAGGGTCTTGAGAAGTCAAGCCGAAGTTCAAAGTAGAGAGCTATCAAAATATTTGAAATATTCCTATGAATTCTAACCAACAACCTGTGGACGTGGTTGGCTTTGGGATGCTCACCCAGGTCGCCATCCTGGTAGTGGATCAGTTGCCCGAGCATAATACTGGCGCTCTGATTAAAGATGTCAGTGAGTTTATCTTTGACGACGCTGCCATCGTCGCCTGCGTGATGCGCCAATGGGATGTCCCCACCGGGTTGATCGGCACTTCGGTCGGTTATGATCAACGCGGCCGCACCCTGGCGCGCCAGTTAAAAGCCCTGGGCGTTCAAGGCAAGGTGCGCTTCTCCAATAAAATTCAAACCCCGCTGGAAGTAGACATCTCCGATCAGACTGGCGCGCGCACTTATTTCTGGCATCGCCAACCCCACGTCCTCGACACCCTGGATACCGCCGACCTCTCGATGTTAGACGGCGCTCGCTTGCTATACGTGGATTGGTACGATGGCGACCATATCCTGCGCGCCATGGATGAGGCCAACCGCTTGAATGTGCCGGTTTTCCTGAACCTGGAGCATGGGCATGTAGAGCCGGAAAAGTTGGAACGTTACGTCCGGCGCGCGACCATTTGCCAGGCAGTGACCGACCCGGCGCAGCGCGGTGAACACGACCCGCGCGCGGTAGCCGAAAAATTGCTTCAAGAGGGCGCACAAACCGCCCTGATTACGCTGGCTAGCGAGGGCTGCCTGGCCGCCGACCGGCAGCAGATTGTGCGCGCCTGGCCGATCCAGGTGCCGGTTGTGGATGGTTGTGGCGCTGGCGCCACCTTCTCGGCTGGCTTTATTTTTGGTTACCTGAACGGAATGGATCTAATCGGCTCGGTGCGCTTTGCCACTGTTGCCGCCGCGCTTAAAGTCGCCTGCGCCGGTCTGGTTATGGCGCCAATCCATGAAATTAATGCACTAACCGATCAAATTCGTGTGGAGGTTACTGAATGGTAAATTTTGCAACGCTGCTCACCCAGCAACAGGTGGAGCGCATCCATCAGGCGTCCTTGGAGATTCTGGAACAGGTCGGGGTTTTGGTCCATAATCCCAAAGCGCGCCAGATATTTTCCGAACATGGCTGCCACCACGACCCGGCGACGAATATCGTCAAATTTCCAGCCGCTGTAATCGAAGAATATCGAAAACTGACTCCTCCAAAGTTCACCTTTTTTGGGCGTGAAGCCAAATACGACCGGACGATCCCCGATCACCGTCCAATCGTCGTCACGGGCAGTTCTGCGCCCAATATCATTGATCCGGTGACCGGCCGCGAGCGGCGCTCGCGCTCGGATGACCTTGCCCGCATCGCTTACCTGGTGAACGAACTACCCGGCTATGACGTATTTTCGGTTTCCACTCTGGCCGATGACGCTCCGCCTGGGCTGTTCACGTTGGCCCGCCTGTATCCTTCCCTTAAGAACTGCCTCAAACCGGTGCGCAGCAACGCCCCCGACCGTCACGACGCCGAGCAAATCCTGAAAATCGGCGCGTTGATCGCCGGCAGCCCGCAAGCCTTCCAGGAACGCCCCTTCATCACCGCCCATTTCTGCCCGCTGGTCTCGCCGCTCACGATGGATGTCGACTCGACCGAATTACTCATCTTCTTCGCCGAGCGCGGCCTGCCGGTTTACCCCAGCATCGTCCCCAACGGCGGCCTGACCTCGCCGATGAGCCTGACCGCCACTCTGACGCAGGGCAATGCCGAATACCTGGCGACCACTGCCCTGATGCAGATGGTGCGCCCGCACACCCCGACCATCTATGCCACGCTGCCCACGATCGCCGATATGCGCACCGGCGCCTATGCCTCCGGCGGCATCGAATGCGGTATGTTGCACATGGCCTTTGCCCAGATGGCGCGCTTCTACAACGTCCCCAGCGGCGGCTATATTGGCCTGACCAATTCAAAAGTCAACGACGCCCAGTCCGGTTATGAGACCGGCATGTCCTGCGTGGCAGGCATGTTGGGCGGCGCCGATATGCTCAATATGGCCGGCTTATTAGACGCGCTCAAAGCCTTCGATTTCGCTAAAGCGGTCATTGACGACGAAATCGCCCTGATGCTGAAGCGGATCGAGCGCGGCTTCGAATTTTCCGAGGAAACCCTGGCCCTGGATGTAATCGCAAAGGTCGGCCCGGGCGGGAATTTTATGCTCGAAGATAGCACCGTCAAATGGATGAAATCTGCCGCTTTGCTAACCCGCATCGGCGACCGCGATACCCGCGATAGTTGGGAAGCGCGCGGCGCTCTGCAAGCCCACGATAAAGGCCTGCAGCGGGCGCGCCAGATCCTCTCCCGCCCCAATCCGGCGGTTTTCTCTGCCGGGTTAGATGCCCGCATCCGGGCGGAATTTCCCGGCCTGGTTTCGGGCGATTCCGCCTTGCCCGAAGGCTGGTAACCCGCGTCTGTTCAAGTCATAAGCAGCCTATCATTGACGAAACTGGTTTCGTCCAAAACTAGTTTCGTCCGAAAGGATAATCCTGGATGAAACTTTTCTTCGCCACCGATGTGCATGGTTCAGAAATTTGTTGGAAAAAGTTTATCAGCGGGGGTAAATTCTATGAAGCGGATGTGCTGATCCTGGGCGGGGATATGACCGGTAAGGCAATTGTCCCCATCATCGCCCAGGGAGGCGATAAATACAAAGTCACCCTGTTAGAGCAAGAAACCATTCTGAGCGGCGAGGATGAAGTCAATAAGATGGTCGCGGCCATTCAAAATCGCGGCTATTACCCCTATGTCACCACCCCGGATGAGGTAACTGAAATTTCTGCTACCCAGGGCGAGTCGGATAAGTTGTTCCTGAAAATGGTGCTGGAAACCGGCCAGAAGTGGATGGACTATGCCGATGCCAAGCTGGCCGGCACGGGCATCCGCTGCTATGTCTGCCCCGGCAACGATGATATTTTCGAGCTGGATGAGGTCATCGCCGCCTCCAAAACCGTCCAGTTGGCTGAAGGACGAGTGATCCCGCTGGATGACCACCATGAGATGGCTAGTTCCGGCTGGTGCAACCCAACCCCCTGGGATACCCACCGCGAAGAACCCGAAGAGGCGTTGCGCAAGCGCCTAGACGAAGTCGTTCAAAAGGTGCGCGATCTCCCCAACGCCATCTTCAACTTCCACGCGCCGCCTTTTGGCAGCGGCCTGGACGAAGCCCCCGAGCTGACCAAAGATTTGCGCCCCGCCTACGCCGGCCGCAGCCTGGTGCCGGTCGGCAGCCATGCCGTGTTGGAAGTCATTGAAAAGTGCCAGCCCTTATTGGGCCTGCACGGACACATTCACGAAGGCAAGGGGACGCGCAAATACAAGCGCACCCTATGCGTCAACCCCGGCAGCATGTACGAGCAAGGCATCCTGCACGGCGTGCTGATTGACTTGAAGTCCAATAAAATCGGCGCCTACATGCTGACCACTGGCTAACGAAACGCTCTCAGACTTTTCGTGTTTTAAATCTGGGAAGCAGTTCAAGAGGAGGTGTTCTATCTTTCAGAAACGACGAATTTGAAACCCTGAAATTCGTACATCTGCCATCCGGGCGTAATTTCCCGCCGCGGTGTTCTTCAAAGAGCTGATAGGTTTTAAATATATGCCTGCAATGCCGGCCCTCCAAGAAAACCTTTCAGCTCTAAAATCCACGCCGCCAACGACCGGGGTTTTTTTTCATGCGATGTTCTGTATCGCTTGCGCGCTCCGGCCGCCAAATCGAATCGAGCAACTAAAGGAGCTAATTATGAGCGAAGTCACTGTTTTCGTGCGCAAGGCCAGCGGCCTTGTGCGTTCCTGGTCAATGTTCGACGCATTCATCTACGCCACCTTCTCCATCAACCTGATCACCCTGGGCTTGTACATTTTCTCCTACTGCTACTATTTCGAGGGCAACCTGGCTACGGCCGTAGTAGTAGGCGGCGCGCTGACCATCTTTGAAGTGCTGGTGTATGCCAGCCTGATCTCAGCCATGCCCCGCGCTGGCGGTGATTACGTCTGGCAGAGCCGCATCCTCGGGCGGGCAATCGGCTTCATCCTGGCCATCACCGGCTGGTGGTTCATCCTCTGGCTGTGGGTGCCGCTCTATTCGCAGATGCTCACCTACGAAGTCTTCACGCCCTTGCTGGCAATCGTGGGCGCCAAAGACGCCGCCTTGTGGTTCACCCAGTCCAACAATGGCTTGCTGGTCGCCACCATCGTCTTGAGCGTGCTGGTCACCGTCTATATCGCCATCGGCATGAAGTGGTACGCCCGCGTGCAGAAGTTCTGCTTCTTGGGCGGCGTGGTCGGTCTGGTGTTGGTCTTCGCTCTGTTGCTGTTCGGCAACAACCAGACCTTTGTCTCGAATCTCAACTCGATCGTTCCAGATATGTTTGGTACAGGCGCCGGTACAGATCTTTATCAGGCGACCTTGACCGCCGGCGAAGCCGCTGGTACCGCAGCCGCGCCGCTGGGCAGCTTGTCGTTTGGCCTCAGTCTGGCGTTGATCCCCATGATGGTCTTTTTCAACCTGTGGCCGAACTGGGGTTCAACCCTCTACGGCGAGGTGCGCGGCGCAACCGACTATAAGCGCAATTTCTGGGGCATGGCTGCGGCAGTCATCGTCACCGCCGCCCTGGCGCTGGTCTTCTTCGCCCTAATCGCCAAATCCCTGGGTTGGGATTTCTATAACAAAGCCAACGGCGCTTTCTGGAATTACACCTGGGGCTACACCACCGACGCGCCGCCTTTGCCCTTCTGGCCTTACCCGGCGCTGTTCGCTGCTTTCATGGTCAAGAGCCGCGCCATCCAGTTCATCGTTATCCTGCTGATGAGCCTGTGGTGGTTTGGCTGGTCTGGCACGGTCTTCCTCAGCTCGACGCGCGTGATCTTTGCGGCTGCCTTTGACCGCATGCTGCCCGAGAAAGTCACCTATGTTGAGCCGCGCACCCGCACGCCGATTGTGGCTTTGCTGCTGATGGTCGTTCCGGGTTTCATCATCGGCTATCTATACGCCTACAATATCTTCAGCTTCCGCACCCTGGCCTTAGACTCAACCCTGGTGATCGCCGTCACCTTCCTGGGCACCACCGTCGCCGCCATCATCTTGCCCTGGCGCAATAAAGAGGTCTACGAAGGTTCCCCCATCGGCAAATTCAAAGTCTCCGACTGGCTGGGCAAGCTGGTGATGCTGGTCTTCGTCGTTGGCGGCGTGTATCTCATCTTCACCTCGCTCAAATACATGTTCACCGTCTTGACCAACCTGGGAGGCGTCGGGGCCGACACTCTCACCTGGCTGATGGTGGTGGTCGTCTCCCTGCTGACGTTGTTCAACGCCGCCTTGATCGTCTGGCTGCTCTATTACATCGGTAAACCGGTGCTGGCCGGCGACAAGATGCCGCTGATCACGCTGGCGGGTCTGGTTTTCTTCCTGTTCCTGGATTGGCTGCTGGTCGAGTGGTTCTGGGATCCGCACGTCCCGCCATTTGACTTCGCCTACTACGCCATCGGCTGGAAGAATGCCAGTTCGATGCTGTTTATGATCTTCAACTACGCGCTGGCTGCGGCCATCTACTTCGGCTTCAACGCCTATCGCCGCCGCCAGGGCATTGACGTCAATAAGGTTTACCAGAACATCCCGGTCGAATAAACCGGATCAAACGAAAAACCACGCAATAAAAAAGGGCTGCTGGTCTCATTCCAGCAGCCCTTTTGCATGCTTCAACCAGATCAACGCGATTTTCTGTATCAACGTCCGACCAGCAACTGCAAAATAATCGCCGCCAGCGGCGCGCCGACTCCGGCGATGATGCCGAGCAGCGAGCCGACGATCGCCAGGCAAGTGGGTAGGACGAAGATCGCCAGAAATATCAATACCCCGATCTGAAACCAGCGCTTCCTGCGCAATTCAGGCCAGGTTAACATTTTGCGCGCCTCTTCTCGCGCGCGCGCCTGTTGGAGCTCAACCGGCGCAGCCATTGTTGCTCCGCAATAATCGCAAATCAGCATGTCGCCGCCCTCCGGGTATTGCATCCGGGCGCCGCAATGCGCACATTCAACCATCATCGGCATACCTGAAACCTCCCATATCTATCCTAAAAATACTCTCAACAAAATTGACCAATTAAATCCGAATTATACTCTATCCAGCGGATAGAAAATGGACGACTCAGATTGAGGTAAAATATCCGGACTGAATGGAGCAAAGATGATTTACCAATACAGGATCAATGGCGTTCCAATACAGTCTGGAGACATCATCTGCACCAGCGATGGCAAGCCCGACCTGCTGCCCGGCGAATTCTGGCGGCTGATTGGGCGACTGTTGCCCGGCGAGGCAGATCATATCGTCATCTATATCGGCCCGGCCGGCCGCTGCATCGAGGCCGGCGCGCAGGGCGTATCCCTCTTCGAAATCCCTGCCGGGCAATGGCAGAGCGAGCGCCTGCTTCAGGAGCGCGCCTTTTTCGTAGACACTTTTCTGGGCGTGGCAGAGCCGCTCAAACACCTGGCGCTCACCCCCGCCGAAGAACAGCGCATCCGTGAAGACATCGTCGCCTACTGCCTGGCGCAGATTGGCAAGCCCTACAACCTCAACTACCTGGACGCCGAACGCGAAGACGCCTTCTATTGCAGCCAGTTAGCCTACAAAGCCTACCAGCGCCACAGCATCAACCTAAACACCGGCCAGGAAATGCCCAACCTGCCCGGCTCGGTCAAGATCATCTTCCCCCAAGAGATCTGGGACGGCTTCGCCCATCGCCGCGCCTCATAAACTGCAAGGTTGTATACCCCCGAAAATTCAGGACAAAGCCGGCGCCCACGTCGTTATGATTTAGTCACGGGTCAGACTGATATGGGATAACGACCGAATTCACGAGCGGCGCTCAACATGGCTTGGTAGTTTTCCAAAGGCACGTAGTTCGTGATCGAATTGGCAGAGGAAAGCAGATACCCACCACCGGGAGCAACCTTTTGGATCAGCGTGCGGACTTCGAGGCGGACTTCTTCAGGCGTGCCGCGGGTGAGTGTGTAGCCGAGATCAACGTTGCCCATCAGCGCCAACCGGTCGCCGTATTTACTCTTGACGGCGGCGATATCCATACATTTCGGCTCGATTGGGTGCATCAAGTCAACTCCAGCCGCGACGACATCATCCAGCACGCGCGAGACATCCCCGTCGGAATGGAACAAGAGCGGTCGGTTGTAGGCATGGGCCAGGTCGCAGACGCGCTTAAGCCAGGGGAAGAATATCTGGCGGAGCAGCTTGGGGGAAACCATTGGACCGCTGGTGTAGGCGATATCATCCTGGATGCAGACCGCGCCAACACAGTCGAATTTCAACACTTGTTCCAGCAGCAGCAGGGTCTCTTGCCCAAGTCGGTCAATTATATTTTGGGCCAGATCAGGATCTTCCATCAGGGTAATGCAGAAGTTCTCAAACCCCATCAACTGCCAGGCTGCGGTGAACAAATGACCAAATGTGGTGACTGCCTTCATTCCGTCCGGCAGCAACCGTGTAATTTGATCATAAATTGTGTAATCAATTTCAGCAGCGCTGGGCCAGGGGAATCGCTCGACGTCCTTCCAACTGGTAATCGCTTTCGCCTGGGTGGCTACCCAGCCGCGATCCTGGCGGTGAGAAGCGTAGATCGAAGCAGTATTTTCATGGGGGTTGGCAATAGCGCCTTGAATCTGGGGGGAGGCGTAGAGGTCGGTATCAACCAGCATAAAATCATATCCAGCCTGAAACCAGAAATCGATTTCATCTTGCAGAGTCTCGACTGGACGTCCAAGAAAGGCATCTTTGACCTCCGGGTCAACGCCAAGCTCTGCAATCGGCACAATATCGGGCTCCTGGCGGTGAATTGCGGTCAAATAGCGGTCAAAATCCGGTTGAAAGCGGGTCATTTCTGCCTCCAGAACATAAATTTTGAAAAGGACCTGTCCGGCGGTTCTTCAAACCGCAAATTGGGAGAACCGGGCTGTAGAATTATGCAAACGTTACCACATATTGGTTTTATTATACAAGATTTTAGACCTGAGTCAATGAGAAAAAAAACGCCTCCTTGAGCGAAATGTCCGTCCTTTTAAACTGTCCATTCGCTGAAATTATTCTCACTCCCATCGGAAAGCAACCCGTGTTTCCCGGTATAATTCCTCTCCCTGCCAACTATAGTGTTACCAAGGAGATTTCTTTATGAGACAAAAAACCATTTCCATATTCTTTTTAATGGCGCTGACGCTTTCCATGCTGGCCGGCTGCGCCCCCGTCGCGCCGACCGCTGCACAACCGATCGCCATGAGTACGGCTACACAACCTCAGACGTCCACAGAAACTGAGGCGTCGCCCCTCGATCCCACCAAAGATGACGCCTACGCTGAGGCGTTGACCTTCAACAATAAGGCCTGGAATTACGATGCGGCGAACGATGTCTACTGGCAAATCGGTGTCCAATATGCGGCCAAACCGGAAACAACCGATTACGAAACCTTAGGCATTTATGTCCCCGGCGCCTATATGACTACGACGCCCAATGGCGATGGAACCTATACGGCGACGATTAACAAACAAGGTTCTATTAACGGCTTCACGGCTGATATCGCCCCGCTGGTGCTCCCGGTGAATACGCCCGGCTATGTCGCCGCAAAATCGCCGACCGCCTATAGTTATGATGAAATTTCAAGCTACCTGAAGGCCGGGTTCATCTATGTTCAGCCTGGTATGCGCGGAAGAGACAATGGCTTTGATGCCAGTGGCAAGCTGATCTTCAGCGGCGGCGCTCCCTGGGGAGTAACCGACTTTAAAGCCGCTGTCCGCTTTATCCGCTACAACAAAGCGGCTCTTCCCGGCGACGCCGACAGTATCTTTGCATTCGGGATGAGCGGCGGCGGAGCGCAAAGCGCCATCATCGGCGCCTCCGGAGATAGCAAACTCTATGATCCATATCTTGAGTCCATCGGCGCGGCTATGTATGACGCCAAGGGTTTATCCATCAGTGACGCCGTCAGCGGCGTCATGGCCTGGTGCCCGATCACCGGCCTGGATTATGCCAACGAAGCTTATGAATGGAATATGGGACAGTATGCTTCCACAGACACGCGCGCAGACGGTACGTTCACTGCCGCGCTATCGAAAGACCTGGCTACCGCTTATGCAGAATATATCAATACCCTCCACATCAAAGATCAAAACGGTAATATCCTTGCCCTTGAAAAATCTGAAAATGGCATCTATGCAGCCGGAAGTTATTATGATTACCTGATGTCAACTGTTCAACAATCCTTGAATAATTTCCTGGCCGATACGACATTTCCGTATACCGAAACCGCCGGGGGGTTCCCGGGCGGTTTCCCAGGCGGCCCCCCAGGCGGTCCCCCAGGCGGCCTCCCCGCTGGTACCCCGCCTGCCGGCGCGCTGCCCGGTGGAAGTTCTGCTGTAACGACCGCTACCCCCACAACCTACCAGACTGCCCAGGATTACATCAATTCGTTGAACAACGATACACACTGGGTGACTTACGATCCCGCCGCCAATACCGCCCAAATCGCCAGCCTCGCGGATTTTACCAATAGCCAGAAGAATCCCTCTAAGAGTGTGGGCGCGTTCGATAGCCTGGATCGCAGCGCAGGGGAAAACAATGTATTTGGCAATGACGAAAGCGATTCCCTGCACTTTGACCCTGTTTTGGCGAACCTCCTGGCTGCCAATCAGGCCGAATATGCCAAATACTCCGGCTGGAATGCATCTTATGTGGATGCGTTTGCGACGGATTTGAAAGCCGTAGATAAATTGGGAAACAGCATTCAGTACCGTATGAATGCATATAACCCCATGTACTACCTGCTACCTTACTATGAGGGGTATCAAACCTCCACGGTTGCAAAGTATTGGCGGATCAACACCGGGATCAAACAGGGTGATACCGCGAATACAATCGAAATGAACCTGGCGCTGGCGCTCGAAAACTACACCGGTGTGAAAGCTGTCGAATTTACAACTGTCTGGGGTCAGGGACACACCCAGGCGGAGCGTACCGGAGACAGCGCCACGAACTTCATTGCCTGGGTCATCCAGGTTATGAAGCAGTAATTGATCTGAATCTTCCGACACTGCCGGGCGGCGAATAAACCGCCCGGCTTTCTCGATCAGGTGTTATGAGGCAGTAAAGCAATTTTAGAGTTGAAAAGCAGTCAATTTCAGGTGTACTGATTTTTTTTAGGTTTCAACGGGTTGGCTCGAATATATCACAGGCGTCCAAAGTTATAGAAGTAGATGTATTCGGATAAGTTGTGGTAGGCCTCCTTTGGGCTGGTATATTCGTGCAGGTAGACTTCTTCGTATTGGATGGTACGCCTGATAGATGACGCCGGGAAGCAAAGGGGTCTCAGACCTGACAGGTTTTATTGGAAGGCGTGCTGGCATGGCAGGCGTGGATTGGAAACCTGTCAGGTCTTTGCGTTTCAGACCTGACAGGTTTTATTGGAGGGTGTGCTGGCATTGCGGGCGTGGATTGGAAACCTGTCAGGTCTCTGCGTTTCAGACCTGACAGGTTTTATTGGAGGGTGTGCTGGCATTGCGGGCGTGG
>Ga0172371_10009450_pt1 | contig 13377 bp, 11 predicted proteins | sample Lak12m_FD_114543 | JGI IMG/M metagenome (GOLD analysis project Ga0172371, IMG submission 114543) | Freshwater microbial communities from Kabuno Bay, South-Kivu, Congo - kab_022012_12m | ecosystem: Environmental > Aquatic > Freshwater > Lake | place: Democratic Republic of the Congo: South-Kivu... | reverse complement strand
TATCCACCCGAAGTTTCCACCGGGTAACCTGCCTGGATCCAGGCTTCCAGGCCGCCCACAAGCGGCGTCACGTGAGTAAAGCCATTTTGCATCAGGAAGAACGCTGCACCAGCGCTCGAATGTTCGTTAGGTCAGGTACAGTAGGTGATGATCCAGGCGTTTTTGTCTAGCTCGCCCATCCGGCTGGACATTTCGTCGTTGGTCATCGAAATTGAGCCGGGGACATGGTTTTCAGAATAATAAGGATCGCCGCGCACGTCAATAAAAACAGCCGCTTTCAGGTCAAACGCTGCCTTGGCGTCCGTCAGGCTGACGCGTTTTAATTCCGGATAAGGGATGGCGGGAGAGTCGACGGGGGTCGGCAATCCAGGCGCAGTCGAAGCCGGAGGAGTCATAACAGCCAGCGTGGGTGTGACTGGCGAGACCGCCGGAGCGGGCAAGTCAGTCGCTGGTGTGGCAGCTCGCCGGGTTGCAAAAACGAGCCATAACAAAGCGCCGATCATCAGCAAGGCGCCAAGAATAACCATTACAATCGGAAACAGAGAATTACGATTCGCGCGCACGGGAAGCTACCTCCAAGACATAACCTCTCGATAATTCGAGGCCAAAGACTTCCGAAGTCTGTAACTGCTCCCTCAATAAGGAAACATTCTCCGAAGACTTCGGAAGTCTACCCCGTTTTATTGAGGTGATACTCCAAGACAATAAAACAGGAGCGAGTGATGTCGCTGCCTGATTGAACCCGCCCATGATACCATAACCCTTTTGGGTTGCTGTTAATAAGGTGGTTAATCCGTTCCTGCGGCGGTTTGACCCAAAACGCCAGCCGGCAATTTGAAATTGAGCAGCCTTAAGGCATTCGCCGCCACCAGCAACGTAGTGCCTTCGTGTAGAAACACGGTCATTCCGATATTTATCCAGCTTGCCAGCCCCAGCCCGCTGAATAACAAGATGCTGCCCAACGAAATCACCAGGTTTTGCAGGATCACCCGCTCGACCGCGCGTCCCAGCCCGATTGCGAAGGGCAATTTGCGCAAATCTGGCGACATCAGCGCCACATCCGCCGCTTCCAGCGCGATATCATTTTTCGCGCTGCCCAGCGCGATCCCCACAGTCGCCTGCGCCAGGGCTGGCGCGTCGTTTACTCCATCTCCCACCATGGCGACATATTGATGGCTTTCGACCAGCTCTTTGACCACCTGTAATTTGTCTTCGGGCATCAATTCTCCCCGGAAGGATGTTAAGCCCAATTGTCCCGCGATGGCAGCGGCCGCCCGCGCATTATCGCCCGATAACATCACGGTCTGGCGGATGCCCAACTCGGCTAGCCCTTTGAGAGCAATCCTGCTCTCCGGGCGTAAAATATCCGCCACGCCGATCAAGCCGATCACTTGCCTTTGGACGCCCACCAGGATGGCGGTTTTCCCTTGGGCTTCCAAAGCCTGGATACGCTCCGCGACCTCGGCCGGTAATTCCAGTCCCGCTTCGCTCCAAAGCGTCTGGCTGCCCACCCAGATGCTCTGGTTTTCCACTTTCGCGCGTACCCCTCGCCCGCGCGCCATTTCCATCTCGTTGATGGGCGGAATTTTCAAACCCTGCGCCTGGGTATAAGCGACGACCGCGTGCGCCAGGGGGTGGTTTGAACGGCTCTCTAATGCGGCGGCCAGTTCCAGCGTTTGCTGCGCCGTCCAATCTCCCAGCGGCAAGATGTCGGTCACGTGCGGCTCACCCATCGTCAAGGTGCCGGTCTTATCGAACGCCACCAGCCGTAAGCGGCCCAGGCTTTCGAGATACGCGCCTCCTTTCACCAGGATACCGTGCCGGGCGGCCTGCGCCACGCCGGTTAGAATGACCGAAGGGGTGCCCAGGGTCAGGGCGCACGGCGAGGCTGCCACCAGAAAGGTCACTGCCCTTAAGAAGGCTTTTTCGAAAGGCTCTCCTAGCAGCAAAGACGCCGTTAACAGCGCCGATACGCCTACCAACATCACCGGTACGAAGATGCGCGTAAATCGCTCTACCCACAGTTGCGTCGGCGAGCGGGTGGCTTGCGCCTGTTCGACCAGCTTCATCACGCGTCGCAGCGTGCTATCTTTCGCCAATCGAGAGACGCGCGCTTCCAGAACGCCGTCCCCATTGAGCGTTCCGGCATAGATTTTCTCCCCGGCCGCTTTCTCAACTGGCAGCGATTCGCCGGTCAGCGGCGACTGATCTACCCAGGATTCTCCGCTTATGACCACGCCATCCATCGGCGTCCGTTCTCCGGGGCGTACAACGACAATATCGCCGATGATCAATTTTTCTACCGGAAGCGTCTGCTCTTTCCCATCCCGCTGCACCAGCGCCATACGCGGCGTCAGCTCGCCCAGGGCGCGCACCGCCCGCCGCGCTCGTTCCAGGGCGCGCTCCTGGAGCGCATGGCCCAGGCTGAACAGGAAGAGCAACAATGCGCCCTCTCCCCACATTCCCAGGCTGGCGGCCCCAAACGCCGCGCCGGTCATCAAAAGATCCATATCGAAGCGGCGCTTAAGCATAGATTTCCAGGTCTGCCGCCCGACCTCAAAACCCACCGGTATAAATGCCAGTACGTAGAGCAGGGTAACGTTTCGCCCGGATAGTAACCCAAGCAAGCTGGCGGCAAAACCCAGGCATAAGATCAAACCCGATGTCAGGCTGACCAATAATTCGCGGTTCTCTTGCAGCCAGCGCGCCGGGCGCGTCGGCGCGGGATCGTAACCCAACTGGCGGATGCGTTTTTCGATCAGTCGCCGGTTGATCTGGCGGCTGTCGTATTCCACTTCCACAGTCTGGTCGGTGAAATCCGCTTTGACGCCCAAAATGCCCTCTAATCGCTCCAGCCGGTGTTCAATCACCAGTTCGCAATCTGAACAGTCCATTCCTTCCAACAGCCAGTTGGTTTTTATTCTTGGTGATATTTTCGTCGTCATGAATCGCTCGTCGTTAAGGTTCGATTTCCAGCCGGGAATGAATCCCCGGCCTTTCATCTTGGATGCTTTTTCTGATGGTTAGCTGTGTAAAACGTGTTCCAGGCCGCGCCGGTAGAGATCGGCGATATGCTCGTCTTCCAGGGCATAGTAGACCTGGCGGCCTTCTTTGCGGGCGCGCACGATGCGCATCTGGCGCAGGCCGCGCAAGTGGTGCGAGATGGCCGATTCGCTGATTCCAACCATCTCTGCCAGCTTGCCGACGTTTTGCTCGCCTTCCGCCAACGCCGAAATGATGCGGATGCGGCTCAGGCCGCGCCGCGCTCGATCATCTGTCTGGCTGCCCTTCGCCCGATCTCCACGGCGAAGTTTGTGCCGCGATCCCACGGATAGACCTGGCTCATGCTGGCAAAGTATAGTCCAGGGATGGGCGTCTGGATGGCCGGGATATTTTGCGAATGGTTTAACATGGGGATGGGTTGAGCGTACTGGGTGCGGAATAGCCAGGCTTTGCGCACCCAATCCGGGCTGAACTGTGGGTTGATGCGTGTCAGCGCCGGCAGGAAGCGCTTGAGGAGTTCTTCCTGGTTTAGCGTGAAATATTCATGCTCCGGCTCGAGGTAATCGCCGATATACAAGATGTGGTCGCCGCCAAAGTTTTCCGGCGGGATGAAGTTGGTGTGTTCGACCAGCGCCAGGAACGGGAATCCGGCCGACTTGGGCAGGTTATACCAGTAATAGCCTTGTTCAGAGAGACGCTGCTTTAACGCCAGGGTCATCACCACCGCGCCCATGTTCTTGAGCGATAACAAGCCAGCCAGGTAACTCTCAGGCAAAGTCGGCGCCAGGCGCGCCAGCAGGGCCGGCGAGCTGGTCGCCAGGCATTGGTCGAAGCGTTCCGTCCCATTTGCCAGGGCTAGGCTGAGTCCGCCATCTGGCAGCCGGCTGATCCGTTCTATGGGCGTGGAAAGCTGGATTTGCGCGCCCATCTCTTTCAGCCGTGCAGCGAACTGGTCGGCGAAGGCCTGGAAGCCGCCCTGGAAGGTGCCCAGGCGGGTGGTGCGGCTTTTCAGGCGCGCCCACATCCACGCCATATTGACCTGCGTGGCGTAGCGCTCGCCGAACTTGCCGACCATCAATGGCTGCCACATCAGGTCATAAACATAGTCGCCTACCCAACGGCGCATCCAGGCTTCAACGGTGTATTTCTCCAAAGCCCGCCAGTTATTCGTCAAACGTAAGAACAGCCCCACCAGTCCAAAGCGGGCTTTGTTGATCCCCCAGCCTAAGCCGGGGAAAAGGATCGCCTTGCTGATCGAGTCGAAAGGATAGAACCGTCCCTTGTAATACATGACGGTGACAGGGCGCGGGAATAATACCTGCTCGCGCCAGCCCAATTCGTCAATCAATCCAAGCATATGGCGGTCGCTGGCGAACCAGTGGTGATAAAACTTCTCCACCGACCAATCCCAATCGGGTTCTTTGAAACCGGAGGCCAACCCGCCGACCTGGTCGCTCGATTCATAAATGACTACAGCATGTCCGGCTTTGAGCAGGTCATAAGCCGCCGAGAGTCCGCCGATCCCTGCGCCGATGATTGCGATTCGATCCGCCATTTATACCTCTGCCCTGGCCTTTTCCAGTTCTTCGCTCCAACGGATGCCCTTCTTGAGCATATAGTACCCCCCCAGGGCGGTGATCGGGAACCACAGGGCCAGGTGTAGCGCCAGCGTGTAGGCGGCCGCGGTGGCCTTGGGTACGTTATAGGCTTGTAGCACCGCGATGCCCGGCGCGTCAAAGGTGCCCACGTAGCCCGGCGCGGAGGGGATGGTGGTTGCGAGGTTGACGATGCCGTTCATCAGCATCAGGGTGAAGAAACTGACCTGGAATGGGAAGGCGTGCATCAGAAACCAGTATTTGCCGGTTTCCAACAGCCAGATCACGACCGAAGTCACGAAGACCATCAGCACGCCGCGTGGCGAGCGCAATGCAGCCAATCCGCCCAGGAAACGGTCGGAAAGGGCGCTGATTTTTGCCCGGTAACGTTGGGGCGCCAGCCGGTTGGTCGCCCGCTCGACGATGGTTTGGGCGCGTTCAGGAAACATGGCCGCCGCCAGGAAGGCCAGTAATGCGCCGACGAACACCGCCGTACCGATTACCGCCAGCGTGCGGATATCGCCGATAAACCCGGAGCTGCTGGTGAGCCGGGCCAGTTCGGGCAGGTTGAGGAATACGAAGGCCAGCATCACCACCCCATCGAAGACGCGCTCGACGATGATCGTCGCCAGCGAGGCCGAAATCGGCACTCCTTCGTCCTTTTTCAGCACGACTGCGCGCAATAACTCCCCGGCGCGCGCCGGCAGGATGTTGTTGCCAAAGTAACCGATGGCGACGGTGGGAAAGAGTTTGGTCGTGGGGATTGCTTTAAGCGGTTTCAGCAGGTAATGCCAGCGCCAGGCGCGCGCCCACACGCCGATGAAGTAAATCGTCACGCCGGGGATTACCCACCAGTAGTTGGCGTTTGCAAAAGCCTCGCCCAGTTCGTTCAGGTGCAGGCCGCTCAAGGCGAAGTATAACAGGAGCAGGCTGATGACTACTCCGACCCAAAATTGCCAGCGTTTCACGCCGCCCATTCTACCACTCTTTGCGCTCTCTCTTGGTTTGGAAAGCGCCGCCGCCCGCGCAGGTATAATTAGGCCATGCGGAAGCCACTCGCTATTACGATCCTGTTGGGCATAGTTCTGGCGCTGGCGGCGCTGGGCGGATATTCTTCGGCGACGCCGCGTTTGCTCTCGGTTGCGCCTCAGGCTGGCGCCGAGAACGTTTCGCCCGCCTCAGAAGTCCGCCTGACTTTCACGCGGCGCTTGCAGAGCGAAGGCGTTGCCAGTCGCTTATCCTTTGTACCTGCCATGCCGGGGCAATCCGCCTGGGAAGGCTCAACACTGGTCTTCACTCCCTCCCAGCCCTGGCCAGCCGGGGCCGCCGTTCAGGCGCGCTTGCTGCCGGGCGCGCCAGCCAGCGGGTTTTTGCCGCTCCAGTTGCCCCAGGGGTTGGATTGGTCGTTTACCATCCGCCAGTCCTCGATTATTTACCTGTATCCTGCCAACGCCCCGGCAAACCTGACTATCCAGAACCCCATCTCCGGCGTGACCCGCTCGCTGGTTAACCGGACGGGCGGAGTCCTGGATTTCGATCTATCCGCCGATGGCGCGTGGCTGTATTACAGCCTCCGGGAGGACAATGGCAGCGCCATTTACCGGCTGAGTCTGCTCGAAACGTTGTCATCGCCAGCCACGCCAGGCGGGGACGCGGCTGCGGCTGAAACACAACTCGTGCTGACCTGCCCGGCCGCGCTGTGCGCTGCGCTGGCGCTTTCACCCCAGGGCGAATACCTGGCCTATGAACGCGGCATGCTGCCGGGCAGTGGGCAGGCTGAAAATTTCCAGGTCTGGTTGCTGCCGCTTCAGGCCGGCCAGCCAGCCGAGCCGTTCCTGGCTGGCGCAACCAATCGCCAAACCACCCAACCGGTCTGGTCTCCAAACGGTTGGCTGGCTTTCTACGATTCGACCGAGGCGGCTTATATCTTTTACCAGCCTGGAGCGGGCGAACGCGGCCGGTTTCCAAACCAGACCGGGCAAGGCGGCGTGTGGCGCCCGGATGGGTTAGCCTTCCTGGCGGCAGAGATTGTCTTTGTCAATCCGGGCAATGAGTCAACCGCTGCCGGCTTGCAGCCGCGCGCCGATAGCCATCTCCGGCTCTATCATCTCGACACTGGAGAAACCCAGGATTTGACCCCCGGCGAGGGCATCGAGGACGCCTCGCCGCTTTTTTCACCGGACGGACAATTCCTGGTCTTTGCCCGGAAATATCTGGATGCCAGGCGCTGGACGCCGGGACGCCAGTTGTGGATTGCTCGCGCTGCCACGCGGGAGGCGCGCGCTTTGACCGATGCGCCGCTCTACAACTACTATCAGTTCAGTTGGAATCTGTCTGGCGACAGGCTGGCTTACGTGCGCTTCAACCAGAGCGCGCCCTCCGAGCCGCCGGAAATCTGGCTGATGGATTTACTGGCCGGGACGGAATCTCGCCTGGTCGTGGGCGGTTATGCGCCGCGCTGGACGCCTTGATTGAATATTTTCAGGCTGTTCGGATTTTGCATTAAGAGCGGAGTTCTCCGCGTGCTTTTAACTCCGATGGCAGCAGGCTCGCGTAGATAAAGGTATGCGTCGGGGTCGGGATGCCCAGTTCCAGCCCCAGGCGCACAACCGCGCCGTTCTGAGCGCCCAGTTCCGAAGGGCGGCCAGCCAGGATGTCACGCGCCATCGAAGCCACAATCTCCGCTCCTATTCCGTCTATAGTTGCCAGTGTTTGGGCGGCGATATTCTCTGGCAGGTTGATCTTCAAGCCGCGCGCCACCTGGACGGTTTCGACAATGGCCCCTTCTAACATCTGCCGCGTTTCTGGGATGGAGCGGAAGACGCCTGCTGGGGCGCGGGTGATCGCCCCCAGGCCGCTGGTTGCGGCTATGAAGATAAATTTCTCCCAGATGGCAGCCTGGATATCCTCCGGGATCGTCACGCTGACGCCGGCGCGCTCGAATGCCTGGCGCAGCCTTTCCACGCGCTGGCTGCTCTGCCCATCCAGTTCGTTGAAGGCTACGCGCGGTTCAATGCCCACGTGCTGGATTTGCCCAGGGGCGGCGATGAGCGCCGAAATCTGGCAGCGACCGCCCAGCACATGCGCCGCGCCCAACGCCGCGACCAGTTGGGCGACGGCGTCCACGCCATTGCCAAGAAAGATGACGCCGGTCTCCTCGCCGATCATCGTGCGCATAGCCTGGGCGGCTTCGGTTACCTGCCAGGCCTTGACCGCTAATAACACTATGTCCACTACCCCCACCTGGCGCGGGTCGCTGGTCGCCTGTACGGGCTTGATCAGAAAATTCCCCTTGGTCGAATCGACCCTTAAACCATCCTTTTGCATGGTCTCCAGGTGTTCTCCACGCGCAATAAAAATGACCTGTTCGCCGGCCTGAGCCAGCCGGCCTCCGAAATACCCTCCGACTCCGCCTACGCCGAATACTGCAATCCGCATAATCTGCGCCTCCTTTAGCTGTGTGCCTGGATTATATCTTACCGCGCTGCCCCACCCATTCATGATTCGCAAAGCGGGTAAAAATAGGGTACAATCACCAAATCTATGCTTTGTAAAAGGATCTATGTTCCGCAGATGGATACTCGTGGAATACGAACTGAAAATAAAACCTTACAAAAAGGCTTGAGTGAGCAATGAGCGACAAAGAAAATGCCCAAAATGTGATTGAGGCCTACCGCAAGCGTCAGCAAGCGGCCCGCAAAGCGCCTCTGATCGTTGGCATCTCTGCATTTTTACTCATCGTGGGAGCAGCATTCATGATTTTCTGGCTGTTGGGTTCGGGCATGCCGAAGATCTCTATCTTTGCCACCAAAACCCCCACGCCTACCGAGACCGCCACGCCTACGGCCACTGCTACGGCCAGCGCCACGCCCACCGTCACGCCCACTGCCTCGGAGACGCCGACCATCACCATGACGCCCACCCAGTCCGGGCCGTTTGTTTACCAGGTGGCGGATGGTGATAACCTGTGGTCAATTTCCCAGCAGTTTAATGTGGATCTGCTGGTGCTGATTACGGTAAATAACCTGGACCCGGCTAATCCAACCATCCGCGTGGGTGATAAACTGATTATTCCAGCCCCGGATACCAAGCTGCCCACTACCACGCCCTTGCCCACCGATATCCGCAAAGGCACTAAGATCAATTACACCGTCCAGTTGGGCGACTCGTTGCTGGCGATTGCAAACCAGTTCAACAGCACAGTTGAATCCATCAAGAAAGAGAATAAGATCGAAAACGAGAACCAGATCTATCCTGGGCAGGCGTTGATTATCGTGGTTGGCCTGGTGACGCCCGTGCCGACCAAGACGATTACTCCGACGGTGGTGCTGCAAATCAACGGTACGGTGGTGCCGACTGCCGTCACCGCAGTTCCATAGGTTCGTGTGAGGGCGACTGCGGTTTTATCATAACCCGCTGGTTCGATTTTGACCCCTGATCTTTACGGTTGACAGGCGCAAGCTGCTTCACCAGCGACTTGCGCCTGGTTTATTATTAAGGCTTCGAGATGTATGGTTGGCTGGAGGAAGTGGGTGTGATTCCCTGGCTGGCAAACTGGATGCGCTCGATCACTTCGGTCGCTTCGGCCGGGATTGCGATATGGACGCGCCCATCCGGGTAGACCCGCGTTGGGATTAATTCATAACCCAGGTATCGGGCGCCTTGAAACTTTACGGACAGGATCACTCCCTGGTGCTGCGGGCGCAAATCTTGATCGAAAATAAAGTTGCCCAAGCCGAAAAAGACCGGGATGCCCTCCAGCGTGTCAATCGCCTGGACGACGTGGGTGTGGTTGCCCACGATCAGGTCTGCTCCGGCTGCAATCAATTGCCCGGCCTGTTGGCGCTGCAACATACTGGGAATCGAATTGTCTTCATTGCCCCAATGCGGCAAAGCAATCACCACGTCGGCAATTTTCCGCGCCTCCTCCATGGCAAGCTGGATATTTTCGGGCGTCAACTCGGCGATGCCGGGGTAATCTGGCCTGGCGAAGATGTTTTCAGCCATCTTTCGATCGCCCAATGAGACGAACCCAAATCGGACCCCATGGATGGTAAACACCACCGGCTGAAGCGCCTGCGCCAGGTCTTGCCCTGCGCCGACAGTCTGGATGCCGACCCGCTTCAGGTTGTCCAGAGTGTCCAACATGGCATAATCGCACCAGCTTTTCATCTTGCCGCAATCTTTGATATGGTTCGTTGCCACGCTCATCAGGTCAAAGCCGGCCCGCGCGGCTGCGTCGGCGTTATTAGAGCGCCCAACTAACTGGAATGTGCGGACGCAGCCTGTCTGCGCAACGCGATCGGACATGGTGGCATTCAGCGCCCCGACTGCCAGGTCGGCCCCCCGGATCAGATGGCGAACTTCCTCGTAAAGATAGTCTGGGTTGCCATTTTCATCCAACGTGGCCTGAATGCAGCGCGCTGGAACGATGACGCCGGTGAACAAGATCGTTGTTACCGGCGCGGCGGTGGGCGTAACCCGCACGGTCGCGGTGGGGGGGCGTGGCGTGGAGGAAGCGGCTGGCGTCGGGGTCGGCGGGTGGGTTGGAGAGGCGGTCGGGTGGATGGTCGGCGAAGGCAGCGCCTGGGCGCTGCTGGCAGAGGGCGTGAGAACCGGCGCGGGCCGGTTTTGGCAGCCGCCCCCCAGCAAGCTGAGACAAATCAGGCAAAGCGCCAGGCGGCTGGCGAGAGAAGAAGATGATGATGATGATGATGATGATCGGCAAGACATCAGCGGCGGCTCAATTCTCGTCAGCGGGCGGGGCGGTCGGGCCATAGTCCAGGATTTCCCGCGTGCCAGTGCCAGGATCGGGAGGTCCGACAATGCCTTTCTCTTCCATGGCTTCGATTATGCGCGCCGCGCGGGTATAACCGATCCGCAGCCGCCGTTGTAACATTGAGATCGAGGCGCGTCCCTGCCGGCGTGAAAGGTCAATCGCTTCCTTCATCATCGGGTCGCCCTGTTCGGCTTCCATCTCTTCCCACAGCGGCATCTGCTTTAGCGGCGTTCCGGAAAGCGGGGCGTCTACAATTCCACCCGCCGCGCTGGGGGCAAGCTGGGCGATGCCAGCGAAACTTTGCCAGTAGGCGACCAGGCGCTGGATTTCGCTCTCCGAGACGAACACGCCTTGCAAGCGCACCGGCGCCGGCGAGTCCGGCGCCTGGAAGAGCATATCCCCGCGCCCTAACAGGCGTTCTGCGCCCGGCTGGTCGAGGATCACCCGGCTATCCATGCCCGAGGCGACCGCAAAAGCGATCCGCGCTGGAAAATTGGCTTTGATCAAGCCGGTGACCACATCCACCGAGGGTCGTTGTGTGGCGATGACCAGGTGGATGCCGGTGGCGCGCGCCAGTTGCGCCAGGCGGGTAATCGTCCGCTCCGTCTCATCTGGGGCGAGCATCATCAAGTCGGCTAATTCATCCACGATCACTACCAGGAAAGGCAGCTTCTTCTCGCCGCGCGGCGTCTGTTTGGCGTTGTATTCCTGGATGTTCCGGCAGCCCGCTTCGGCCAGCTTGCGATAGCGCATGTCCATCTCGCGCGTGACCCATTGCAAGACAGTGACCACTCGCTCCAGATCTACCACCACTGGCGCAAGCAGGTGCGGCGTGCCGTTATAACCGGTCAGCTCAACGCGTTTCGGGTCTATCATCACCAGCCGCAGGTCGTCGGGTGTATTGTTGACCAGCAGGCAACAGATCAGCGAGTTGACGCACACCGACTTGCCCGAGCCGGTTGCGCCAGCGATCAGCAGGTGGGGCATGGCGGACAAATCAGCCGCCACCGCGTTGCCAGACACGTTCAGCCCCAGGGCGATGCGCAGCGGAGATTTCAGGCGTTTGACCGCTTCGCTTTCGATCAGGTCGCGCAAGGCTACCAGGGCGACCTCATCGTTTGGCACTTCGATGCCCACAAAGCCCTTGCCCGGTACCGGAGCCTGGACGCGGATTGTGCGGGCGGAGAGCGCCAGCGCTAAGTCGTCCGCCAGGGCGGCAATTTTGCCGACGCGTACGCGCATGCGCCCGCCGCGCATTTCGACGAAATCCGGTTCAACCCCAAATTGGGTGATGGTTGGGCCGCGGTTGACCTCAATCACCCGCGACGGCGCTCCAAAAGAAGAGAGCGTCTCCTCGATCAAGCGGGCGCGTTGCAAGTCCAACTCATCGTTGTAGTTTACCTCGCCGCCCTGGTCAAGGATCTGATCTATCGGTGGTAATACCCAGGGTGGGGGCGGGTTATCCTGGCCTGTTGACGCTTGCGCTGATGCAGAGGGTTGGTTTGGCGTTGCCGGCTGTGCGACAGGTTGAGCGCCATGTCCGGATTGCGCGGCGGTTGTCGCAGGTTTACGGTCTGGTACAGTTGAAGGCGGCGGATAAACTGGAGTGCGGTCGCTGCGTTGCTCCTGTGTGGTTTCAATGATCCAATCTTGAAAGCGGAGCAGGTTGCGCCATATCCCACTCAACATCTCGGCGATTGTGACATCCAGCGTCAGCGCCAGGGCGATGATCAACCAGCACACCAGACCGATGGCTGCCCCGCCAAAGCCGAAGGCGGCCACCAGCGCGCCGCCGGTGGCCGCGCCGATATACCCCCCGCCGCCGCTCGCCTGTGCCAGTTCCAGCGCCTTTTTCCCGGTCGAGAGCATCTCAATAGAATGGGTAATCGCCAGTAAGCCCAGGTACAGTAAGATCAATCCCAGCAGGCGTTCAAAGGCCAGTTGCGGGATGCGTTCAAAATTGCGCAGCACCAGCCACACCCCTGCCACGAGCAGCCCAATCGGGAACAGATACATTCCCCAACCGAAAACCATACCCAGCATGGCTACCCAACCGCCCGTCAGGCTGCCATTGATCGGCGAGAGCATGCTGAGCAGGGTCAGCAGCCCGGTCAGCGCCAGGATGATGCCCAATATATCCAGCTTACGATCGAGCGACAGCCCCTGAAAGAGCGCTTGGACTTCGGGTTTGGGCTGGTTCTTCAACGCCGGTTTTTGCCTGCCCAAAGGGAACCCCAAAATTTTGCCGGCCGGTTTACGCGTGGCATTACCCGGGCCAGGGATTGACCGGGCGCCGCCGCGCCGCGCTTTACCGCTGCTTTTGCTGGCCGGCGGCGCGGTCTTTGCGCCCGCCTTAACCGGTTTTTTGGAAGCCTTGCCTGAGGCTGTACGTGTTTTCTTATTTGCCATACCAGTCCTGTTCTCGGGACTCTGCAACCATGAAATTATAGCACAAATGGTCTGACAGGAAGCAAAGCCTTGGCGCATAGCAAAACTTGTTTCGCCAAAATTTGTCCTCTGAAACTGAGGTACAATAGCTTTCCCAGGATTCTAACTCGTTTTCTCCTGGTTTTTTAGAGGTTTGATCAGAGAAGGATTTTCCCTTTGTTTGAAATCGTCTTCCTGGGTACGTCCGCTTCAGCGCCTTCTGCTCGCCGGGGTCTTTCGGCCCAGATCGTGATGCATGATGAGTATCGTTTCCTGATAGATTGTGGCGAAGGCACCCAGCGCCAGATCATGCAATCCGGGTTGGGTTTTAAGCGTCTGAATCGCATTCTGATCACTCACGGGCACCTCGACCACATCCTGGGGCTGGCCGGCCTGCTCTCCACTTTCACGCGTTGGGAGACGATTGAGGGTTTGGAAATCTTTGGCGGCGCCTGGGCGTTGGAGCGCATCCACGACCTGCTCTTTGGAGTGGTGCTGCGCGGCGCCAGGCCGCCTATGGAGATCAAACTCTGCCCGATCCAGAGCGGGACGATCTTTGAGGCCGAGGATTTC
>Ga0172371_10009448_pt1 | contig 13380 bp, 13 predicted proteins | sample Lak12m_FD_114543 | JGI IMG/M metagenome (GOLD analysis project Ga0172371, IMG submission 114543) | Freshwater microbial communities from Kabuno Bay, South-Kivu, Congo - kab_022012_12m | ecosystem: Environmental > Aquatic > Freshwater > Lake | place: Democratic Republic of the Congo: South-Kivu... | reverse complement strand
GAGCTTTAAAAAAATGGAATGAGGAGTATAATAATTTAGAGCACTGCGCTTTAGGCGGAAAAACGCCGAATGAAATGCTTTTAACTAATTAAATAATCCGCCAAATGTGTGTGCCTAAAACATGGCCAAAATTAAAGCCGAGGCGCTAGTATGAGCCTCGGCTTTAATTTATTGGGTTTTATGTCTATTTGGCGATGATTTTATCAATAATACCGTATTTTTTAGCCTCTTCGGCGTTCATGAAATTATCGCGGTCAGTATCTTTTTCAATGGTGGTGATGGGCTGGCCAGTATGCTTAGCTAGGATTTTATTTAATTTTTCCCTGATTCTTAGGATGTGTTCGGAATGGATTTTTATGTCCGAAGCCTGGCCTTCAAAACCGCCCATAACCTGATGGATTAAGATTTCTGAATTAGGTAGGACAAATCTCTTACCGGCCTTACCGGCGGCCAGGAGCACCGCGCCCATAGAAGCGGCTAAGCCGACACAGATTGTAGAAACGTCTGACTTAACGTATTGCATGGTATCGTAAATCGCTAAGCCGGCCGTGACCGAGCCGCCCGGGGTGTTAATATAGAATTTAATGTCTTTGTCTTTATTTTCCGCGTCGAGAAATAAAAATTGGGCGATAATTATATTGGCGACATGATCAGTAATTGGTTCGCCTAAAAAAATGATGCGGTCTTTTAATAGGCGAGAGTAGATATCATAAGCCCGTTCAATTTGGCCGGACTTTTCAATAACTGTTGGAATTAATGGCATATAGTTTAAATTTAAAAATTAAATATAATTAATGATAATTCTAAATTGTTTGAATGTCAATCTTTGGTTCGGCTGAACATAAACCTAGCTTTTCGCTTAGACAAAATCTGGGTATTTTTTCTCTAAATTATTCAATCGGTTAAAGACCGAAATAGAAAATAGTGAGATTGAATAATTTAAAGAAAAAATTACTACGATTTTGTATGCGCTCAAAGCTAAATTTATGTTCAGCCTTTTTTAAATTACTTTCCAACCCGTTTCAGTTTTCTGCAATCGGCCGTTAATGCTAAAGCCGGCGGCCTTAGCATGTCCGCCGCCGCCTAAGACAGCCGCCAGCTTAGCCACATTAATATTAGGCTTAGTTGCTCTTAGGCTGCCTTTTATCGTGCCGTTGGGCAGCTCTCTTAAAAGCATAATGGCGTTGACGTTGTTTAGATTGCTTAAAAAGCCGGCCATGCCTTCGAGCTCTGCTTCGGTAATTTCCGGCGGCACATCTTCAGTTTTTAAAACAGTAAAACCGATGTTATATTTCGGGTTGATTTTCAGGCGAGCCAAGGCCTGACCCCAGGTTTTCATAGAGGCGATACTCTTATTGCGCCAGGTGCTTTCTATAATCTGCGGCAGGCGCGCCCCGGCGATTAGCATGGCCGAAGCGATGTTGACGGTTTGGGGTGAAGTTGAAGAGTAAAGGAAATTGCCGGTGTCGGTTAAAATTCCGGTCAAAATGCAATCGGCCAGGTTTTTATTGATTTTTATTTTATTAGCTTTAAGGAAATAATAAAGTATTTCCGTGGTCGCGGCCGCGCTGGAATCGCGGATTTCCAGATTAGCGTAAGCGCGGACTATCGGGTGATGATCAATTTCTAAAACTAGCTGATCGGCGCTTTTCTGCTCAATCTCCTTTTTTAATTTAGTGCGCTCAATCGAGCCGCAGTCTAAAGCGATGATTAAATCAAAATCGAATTTATCGTAATAATTTTTAAATTCATCAAGATGGGGCAGGAAGTTATTTTGGTAGTTAAGACGGCTATGGCAATACAGCCAGTATGGTTTTCCGGCCAGGTAGGCGACTTCAGCCATTAAGCAAGCCGAAGCCACCGCATCGCCATCCGGATTTTCATGAGTGACGATAAGGAGGCGTTTGGCCTTAGTTATTAAATTGTAGGCTTTTTGAAATAGTTGGGCGTCCATAATTTACTGGTTAAAGGTTTTAATTTTTCGCTTAAGACTAATTTCTGGCGATTTTCTTTAAGGTAAAATCGCTACAATTTCATATGCGCTCAAAATCAAAACCTTTAACCAATATCATTAATCTAGTTTTTCCTCCTCGATTTGTTTAATAACTGCCTCTATTTTTGCCGCTTCGCTTTCAGTATTGTCAAACATCCAATTGAATTTTGGGATTTGCCTGATTTTTAATTTGTTTCTTAAAACTCGGCTGAACAGGCCGGAGAGTTGGCCGAGCTTTCTTAGAACCGACGGCCCGTATTTTTCCGGTAAAACCGAAATACCGACTTTAGCATATTTTAAGTCAGGCGAGCAATTGACAAAACAAACGGTGATTAGACCGTTGTTTAGTGGCATTTCTTTTGTGATCAGATTAGCCAGTTCTTCTTTTAGTTGTTCATTTAATCGTTCAATTTGTCTTGACATAATAATTAAGTTGCGGTTTTCTTTTTCTTTTCCATCTTATAAAATTGCAAAATATCATCTGTCTTTACGACCGGCTTGCCTTCATAGCTTAAACCGCATTCCTGATTGGTTTCAACTATGCTAACATCCTGTTTGGCAATTTGCAGCTTTGTCAGCTTACCCTCGGCCAGTATTTGTTTATCACGCATAACTTCAATGAAAGATCTAACTTCGGCATGGCCGTCGATAATGCGCCCGCCGACGATTTGGCTATTCTTTTCCGTCCGAAAAACAGCCAGGACTTTCAGGCGGCCGATATCAACTCGTTCCATTTCCAATTCAACTAGGCTGGCCACTTCGGCTTTAAGATCGTTAATAAGCTCGTAAATTATTTTATAAATTTTTATTTCCACTTTAGTTTCGCGGGCCAGTTTCGCCGCCAGGGGTGTAACTTTAACATTAAAGCCGATCAGCTTGGCGCTAGAGGCTTGGGCGCGCGCGACATCGCCTTCGGTAATATTGCCCAGTCCTTTATTAACTATTTTAATTTTAATTTCCGCAGTTTCAATTTTGGCCAGCGACCCCTCAATAGCTTCGCCCGACCCTAAAACGTCGCTTTTAATTAATAAGTTGATATTTTTAGCGTCGGCCGTTTCTTTTTTCTCTTCGTTAGCTTTGTCCGTCAGCTGGCTGGATCTATTTTGAGAATTAACTTTTTTAACTTTAACTTTTTTGCCTTGGCCAACCTGCATGATATCGCCGATGGCCGGAGCAATTTTCAAGCCGATAATTCTTACCGGCATGGCCGGCGTGGCTAAGGTAATATTTTTTCCCAGATGGTCTTTCATGGCCCGGACCTTACCGTAAAGAAGACCGTTAAAAATTAATGGATCGCCGATTTTAAGCTGGCCGTTCTGAATTAAAACCGTAGCCACCGGTCCTTCGCCGCGGTCAACATGAGATTCAATAATCGTGCCGCAGGCGCTGGCGCAGGGATTGGCCTTAATATTTTTTTGTTCCAGTTCAGCGGTTAAAAGCAGCATGTCCAATAATTCTTTAATACCGGTATTGTTTTTAGCAGAAATCGGCAGGCAAACGGTTTTACCGCCCCAATCTTCAGGCAGGATTTTCAGCTGTTCGCCCAGTTCTCTTTTAACCATATCCGGGTTGGCTTCCGCTTTGTCAATTTTATTGATGGCAACAATGAAAGGCAATTTAGCCGCTTCGATTATGCGATAGGCTTCGACGGTTTGCGGCTTAACGCCGTCGTCGGCCGCGACCACTAGAATAGCAATATCGGCGATTTTAGCGCCGCGATTGCGCATGGCCGTAAAGGCTTCATGGCCCGGCGTATCGATAAAAGTAATAACTTTATCTTGGTGGGTGATTTGATAAGCGCCGATATGCTGGGTAATGCCGCCAGCCTCGCCAGCCACTACATTAGTCTGGCGAATGGCATCCAATAACTTAGTTTTGCCATGGTCAACATGGCCCATGACCACGATAATCGGCGGCCGGGGTTTAAGATTGGCCTCGGTTTCCCGTCCCAAAACTTCTTGCATTAGGTCGGCGCCGGCGCATTGGCCGGTTTCAGCCTCTTCGGCTAGAACCACATTAAAACCCAAATCCGCGCCGATAATAGCCGCGGTTTCAAAATCAATTTTTTCATTTAGCGAGCTGAAAATACTGTTTTTCATTAGTTCGGCCAGAATTTTATTGACCGGTACATCAGTTAAAAGGGAAAAGTCCCTAACCGTAATGAAAGCCGGGATCTTTATTTCCTTTTTCTCACTAACCGCGGTTGTTTTCATGGCTTCAGTCTTTTTCTCGGCCTGTTCTTTAGCCGCCAGCTGTTTAATTAAAATCGGCCACTCCCTAATAATTCGGCTAGCGATTTTATCATCCACTTTAATGGCTTTTTGGCCAATATCAAAACCAATCTGCGGCAGTTTATCGCGCAGTTCCTGGGTTGGCACTCTTAAAATTCTGGCTAACTCGGTAATATTCATGTAATATTAAGGTTATTTTAAATTTATTTTTTAATTTTACAATAACTTTAGCTAAAAGTCAATTATTACTATCTAAAGATAAAAAATGTTATAATAATAATATGACTAAGATTTTAAAATTTCCTCCAGATTTTCTCTGGGGCGTGTCCACTTCGGCTTATCAGATTGAAGGCGGTATTAATAATGACTGGAGCCGGTGGGAGAAAATAGAGATGAGAGATGAGAGAGGAGAGAATAGAGAAAATAATATTTGTGGTCCGGCTTGCGATTCATATAATAGATATGAAGAGGATTTGGCTTTGGTTAAGAATTTGAACTGCGGCGCTTATAGAATGGGATTAGAATGGTCGCGGCTTGAACCGGAGCCGGGGAAGTTTAATCAGGCGGAGATTGAACATTATCAAAAGGTTCTTAAGGCGGCAAAAAAAATGAATCTGAAAATCGTCTTAACGCTCTGGCATTGGACCAATCCTGTCTGGCTGGCGGCTCAAGGCGGCTGGGCCAGCGGGAAAGCCGTAGAACACTTTACGCGGTATGTGGAACTGGTAAGGCGCGAATTCGGGAGTTATGTTGATTACTGGGTAACTATTAATGAGCCCATGGTGCATGCGGCCAACGGTTATTTAAATGGTAAGTTTCCGCCGAACAAAAGAAATATTTTTAAGGCCTTAAGAGTTTGTCGGAATTTAATTAAAGCGCATCAGGCGGCCTATAAAATTATTCACGATCAGCAGTCTGAAGCTCAAGTCGGTTTAACCATGTTAACAAATTATTTTGAACCGGCCAGAGGCTGGTGCTTAATAGAAAAATCAATTGCTAGACTAGCTAATTATTTTTGGAATGATCGGTTCGTTAAAAAATTAAATGGCCGCTATGATTTTCTAGGCTTGGACTATTATTTTCATGACCGGATAATTTGGCGTCCACCGTTTAAGAAAAATTTAAATAAAGAAACGACTGATTTGGGCTGGGAAATTTATCCGGCCGGTATTTTAGAAGTTTTAAAAAATTACGCTAAATTCAATAAGCCGTTATTCATTATGGAGAACGGCTTGGCTGATGAAGGCGATACCAAGCGGGCGAAATTTATTACTGACCATCTAAAATATGTCCATGAAGCCATTAAGCGAGGCCTTAACGTGCGCGGCTATTTTTACTGGTCGCTTATAGATAATTTTGAATGGGCCGAGGGCTTTAAGCCGAAGTTCGGGCTCTACGCGGTTAATTATAAGACTTTCGCGCGCCGGCCGCGCCCGAGCGCTAGAGTCTACGCGGAAATTTGTAAAAATAATCAAATTAGGGTAGATTGAAATGGAACCAGTTAAAAAGATTATAGATAAATGTAATAAATAAAAATATGCTAAATAACACAAAGTTCGGCCCTCTGCCTGAAGCTAAAACAAAACTAGAGACTGCTAAAGTAGTAATTTTACCCGTGCCTTATGACGGCACATCAACCTGGATGAAAGGGGCGGACAGGGGTCCGGCGGCTTTATTTCATGCTTCGCAATATCTGGAGTTATATGATATTGAAACCGATTCGGAAGTTTACGAACAAGGCATCTTTACGGCGCCGGCGGTTAAGGAAAAAGGCGCGCCGGAAAAAATGGTTGCATCGGTTAGAGAGGCGGTCAGCGATTTTTTAGCTAAGGAAAAGTTCGTCGTGACGATCGGCGGCGAGCATTCGGTCAGTATCGGCGCGGCCCAAGCTCATGGCCAGAAATATCAGAATCTATCGGTTTTGCAATTGGACGCGCATACTGATTTAAGAGCCGAATATCATGGTTCAAAATATAATCATGGTTGTGTCATGGGGCGGATTAAAGAGACTTTGCCTATTGTTCAGGTCGGCATCAGGAGCATGGGCGCTGATGAAAAGCCGTTTTTAGAAAAAGATCGGGTTTTCTTCGCTCATGAGATATATAATAAGAATGATTGGCAGGACAAGGCCATCGCTAAGTTAACTGATCAAGTCTATATCAGTTTGGATTTAGACGTTTTTGATCCGTCGGTTTTACCTTCAACCGGCACGCCCGAACCGGGGGGACTGGGCTGGTACCAGGTCATGGAGTTTTTAAAAAGAGTGGTTAAGGAAAAGCAGGTTGTTGGTTTTGATGTAGTGGAGCTGTGCCCTAATCCAAACGATAAATCGTCGGATTTCTTAGCCGCTAAGTTAATTTACATGTTGCTAAGCTATATATTATATAATAGATAATATTGCGGTTTGGGCTGAACTTATTAAATTTTTTCCTGCGGAACTCGTCCGCCTGCGGCGGCCTCAAACAGTCCTCGTTCAAAAATTTAATAAGTTCAGCCCAAACCTATGTTCTATAGCTAAAGTTGAAATATAAACGACCCGGCTAAACCCGGGTCGTTTTAAATTTTAGCGAAAAATGATAGAATAATAGTATAAACTAACTTTTCATTTTATGTATCTCTTAGTAGCCGTTTCCGCCTATTTTATCAATGCCGGGGTTTATGTGGCGGATAAATTTTTGTTATCCAAAAAAGTTCACTCTTCCATCGCCTATGCTTTTTATGTCGGTATTTGGAGCGTTTTTAATGTGTTTTTGCTTTTTATCTGGCCCTGGCTACCGAATTTGCGCGAGCTGGCTTTAGATCTTTTGGCCGGGATGCTCTTTCTAGCTACTCTGGTTTTTTGGTATAAGGCTCTGCATCAGAGCGAGGCGTCGCGCGTCGTCCCTATCGTCGGCGCTTTAGTGCCGATTTTTAGTTTTATTTTATCGTTTGTTTTTCTCGGGGAAACTTTAAGCCAGAGGCAGTTAATCGCTTTTATCGTTTTAATTTGCGGCGGAGTTTTAATTTCCATTAAACACACCAAAGTTTATTTATATCAAAAAGTCGCGGCTAGAGTTAGGGAGGTTTTCGGCCAATTAATCGGCGAAGTGCCGGCGCGCTTTCAGCCCACCGGACGCTTAATCGTCAATTCGGTAGTGGCGGCGGTATTTTTTGCCGTTTATTATGTTCTAATGAAATATATTTACACCTATCAGCCATTTATCGGTAGTTTCGTCTGGTCGCGTTTGGGCTCATTCTTAGGCGTGATTTTAATGCTCTTCATACCGGATTGGCGCTATTTAATTTTTAAACAGCAGCGGGGCGCGAAAACTCCGAAGAATATGTTGTTCTTTCTTTCCGTCCGCCTCTTGGCCGCGGCCGCCTTTATTATGCTTAACTGGGCTATCTCTTTAGGCAATGTAGCCATCGTTAACGCTTTGCAGGGCGTGCAGTATTTATTTTTGTTTGTCATAATTTTATTGATTGCCAATAAGTTTCCTAAAATGTTGAATGAGCAGCTGGGTGGCGGCGTGCTACTACAGAAATTAATCGGCACTTTAATGGTTTGTTTAGGACTATATTTGTTTATTTCTTAATATGATTTATTTGGTTTTATTGTTTACAATTTTATTTTTCATTTTAGCTTGGCGCCGGCTTGATCTAGCGGTGATGTTTTTAATCGCTGGCTTACCGGCTTATTTAATTAGGTTTAATATCCTAGGTCTGCCGTCAACAATCTTAGAAGTAATGATTGGGGTGGTGTTTTTAGTTTGGCTTTTAAAAAATTACCGGCAGATTTTTAAAAATTTTAAATCAAAAATTGGCCATTCGTTGAAAATCAATAATCGCTATCCATTTGACTGGGAGATGGTTTGGCTGCTGTTAATTTCTTTAGCGGCGGTCGGCGTGGCCGGTTTCGGCGCGAGTTCTTTCGGTATCTGGAAAGCTTATTTTTTTGAACCGGTGCTGGTCTTTATCGTCATAATGAATGTCATGAGAGGAAGAGGCGGCCGGGGAAAGATTCTCTGGTCGCTAGCCATCGGCGCTTTAGCGGTTTCGATCTTAGCGGTTTATCAAAAGATTACCGGCCAGTTTATTGATAATTCTTTTTGGGCGGCCGTCGAGACGCGGCGGGTGGTTTCATTTTTCGGCTATCCTAACGCGGTTGGGTTGTATTTAGGGCCGTTGATCTTAGTGATGACGGGCTGGCTGGCTTATGCTCGCAGCGCAAGGCTAAAATTTATTTTTATCAGTCTGACGATTATTCTATCCGTCCTCGCTATTTATTTTGCTAAATCCAAAGGCGCTTTACTGGGCGTGGCTGCAGGACTGGTTGCCTTCGGCCTAGCGGCTAACAAAAGATTACGCTGGACTACTGTTGCCGTATTGATTGTTTTAGCCGTCGGCTTAACGGCCTGTCAGCCGGCTAGGCAAATTATTTCGGAAACAATTCATTTTAAGACTTTATCCGGGCAGATTAGAAAAGTCGGTTTCGAGGAAACTTGGCGGATGTTAAAAGACGGGCGGTTCTTAACCGGCGCCGGGCTGGCTAACTATCAAGCTTCAATCGCGCCCTATCATGCCGAAGGTTTTTTCATTAAAAATGATGATCCGGATTGGTTAAAAAAGATCCGCGCTAGCGCCGAATATAGGCAGAAGATGTGGCAGCCTTTAGAAATTTATTTGTATCCGCATAATATTGCCTTGAATTTTTGGTCAGAACTCGGTTTAGCCGGTTTGCTTTTATTTATTTGGATAATCGGGAAATATTTTTGGCTGGGAATCAAAAATTTGTCAAAGTCGGAAAATCGGTTTATGGTTATAGGGCTGATTGGCGCCGGCTGCGCAATTGTAGTTCATGGCCTGGTGGATGTACCGTATTTCAAAAATGATCTAGCCGTGATATTTTGGTTACTTATTGCTATAATGAGTATGATAAATTTAGAAAATCGCTATGAAGAAAAATTATAATAAATTAGTACGCGATAATATTCCGGAGATTATTAAGGCGGACGGGGGAGAGCCGGAGACCAGAATTTTAGCTAGTGAAGAATTTATCGTCGAATTACTAAAAAAGTTAGAAGAGGAAGTTAAAGAATTGATTGAAGCTAAAAATGAAAAATTAGATTTAATTAAAGAAATCGGCGATGTTTATGAAGTGATTGACGCCATTATGGATTATTATAAGATAGATAGAGAGGAGGTTATCAAATTAAAAAATAAACGTCGGGCCGAGAGAGGCGGTTTTAAAAAAAGAATATTTTTAGAAAGCGTTAATAATTAACATAAAATCTATGAAATTTTTTAAATCAAATGACATGGACAACAAAAAGTTAGTTTTAATGGGTGTCTTAAATTCACTAGGCACGGTGCTTTACATCATCATCGTGGTGACGTTTTTAAGCAATGCTAAAAATATTTTTGGCGAGGGAGATAACAGCTTCTTTATCCCGGTTATTATGCTGACCCTGTTTGTCATGTCAGCTTTAATTACCGGGGGTTTAGTTTTGGGCAAGCCGGTTATGCTTTATTTTGATGGTTGGAAGAAAGAAGCGGTCAAATTGTTAGTTTATACCGCCATCAGTTTATTAACTTTATTCGTACTTGTAGTTTTAGCTTATTTAGGGTTAAAATAATTAACCTGGAGAGGTACCAAAGTGGTTGAATGGGCCGCTCTCGAAAAGCGGTAGGCCTTCACGGGTCTCGAGGGTTCGAATCCCTCCCTCTCCGCAATTCAGGATTTCGCAAGTGGAAAGAAGTTGCCTCGCGGCGCGAAGCGCGCCGCTCGGCTAGGATTTGAAAGGGCTTTTTGGGCAAAAAAGAAAAGGATTTATCAATCAAAATATGGTTCGAGCCGATTTGTTTTAGAAATGTTGTCATTTCTGCTTTGTTCTCGGACTTAAGTAAATTATCCGCTTGATTTAAGGATTTTACGAACGCACGAGCCGGTTCGAGCCAAGACGATCCTTTGTCCTTAATTTCTTTAATTTCTTCTTGAATTTCAGTTTTGCGCGAGAGCAGTTTTTGTTTCTGTCCGAGATATTCTTCTTCGGAAATTACTTCATCGAGATAGACAGAAAGTAATTTATCCAACTTTATACCGATTTCAGACAACTCATTATTAAGATTTTGCACCACCACCCAGCTACTCGCTTTTGCTTCCTGCTCGTCCTTATCTAACTCGCGCAAAACCTTCTCAGTGTCTTGGCTCGACAAAGAAACTTTTTGAAGACAACTTTTCACTTGTTCCGTTAGTAATTCCTCGCGGACATATTTTTGTGAGCAATGATTTTTCTTCTTCGTACATCTGTAATAGTTATGGCCTTTCTGCGTTTCGGCTGTAATGGCACAACCACATTCTCCGCAGGCGAATAAACCGCGAAATGGAAAAGTTTTCTCGGCCTTTCTCGTTTTGATATGTCCGCGATTTTTCATCACTTCTTGGCACTTATCAAAAAGTTTCTTTGTGATAATTGACTCGTGTGTTCCCTGATATGTTTCTCCCTTGAATTTGAAAATTCCATAATAGAAATGATTTTGCAAAAGTCTCTGGACACAGGAAACCGCCAGAATATTGCCTTTGTAGCTCCGCAGGCCGATGTCTTTCAAAATTTTCGCGATTTGCTTAAGTGTATATTTTCCGGTGGAGTAAAGCTTAAAACTTTTGCGGACTAGCGGAGCTTTTTCTGTATCAACATCAATATCTCGCGTTTTGTGGTTGTTTGTATAGCCGAGTGGAGCAAAGCCGGGCCAAATACCTTTTCTCAATTTTGCTCGATGACCGCGCTTGATATTTTCTGCGAGATTATCAATATAGTATTTGCTTTGCCCAAAGGCAATGTTCAACATAAATTTTCCCTGTGGGGTATTTTCAAACCAGTGGGTTGGAAACTTCAAATCCTTAATCTTTCCTGTGTCCAGCAGATAAATTATCTGACCTCCGTCAATGGAATTTCGGGCGAGACGATCCGGATTCCAAGAGAGAATTCCATCTGCTTTTCCCGATTGAAGTAATGACAACATTTCTGCGAATTTCATTCGCCCAGGTTCTTTGGCAGTTTGGGCTTCTTGGAAAGAAGCAACAATTTCAAGTTTTTCTTTGGCGGCAAATTCTTTTAATTCAGCAAGTTGGGATTCGATAGACATCACTTGTCGTTCTTCTGACTCTGTACTTTTTCGTGCGTAAATAATGTATCTCATGTTTTTGTTTGATTAAAATTGATAAAAATTTCTTTTGCCCTTCATTGATAAATCCTTTTCTTTTTTGCCCAAAAAGCCCTTTCAAATACTAGCCGAGCGGCGCGTTTCGCGCCGCGAGGCAACTTCTTTCCACTTGCGAAATCCTGAATTGCGGTGTATTCTTAAAATAGCTCGAACGGAGTTTGCTCGCTCCGCCTTGGGCGGGACGACTCGCAGTGTGGGGGTGAAAAAATTCGTAGCGGCTCCGTCGCAAATTCCAAACTGCCAAAGAATCTGAAAACAAATCGGCTCGAACCATATTTTGTAAGGGCAAAAGAAATTTTTATCAATTTTGAAAAATATGAAGATAGAAAAATCATATAAAATTTCAGGTCTTGTTATCGGCTTAGCGCTAGGCCTTGTTTCTCTAGTATTTACCTTTCCAATATTCCTCGGAATTTTTGGTATATTTTTACTTGCTTCTGAGAGTAGATTACTCACTCCAGCGTGGTTAATTATTATTGGTCCACTCGCAATTTTAGTTACAATTTTAACTGTTTGCTATCACTTTGGTTCAAAAATTGGTAAAAAATTTGAAGCGGATATCCAGAATGAGGAAAAAAATAAAAAGCGGGCAGTACTTATTCTGTGGGTCGCAATACTTTTTTTGATTTTGGGAGTGGCCTTGTTTTTTCTCGGGGCATCTAATATTCGTTCGAATTTTGAATCTACTGCACTAAAAGGTGCAGAGACAATGAATGCTGGAATTGCGGAAGAAAAAGCTTACGAACAATACGCAACAATCGGTGATGTAAACATTGAGCCACAAGGATCAACAACATTTATCAACGCAGTCAATGGAAAAATGACAGAAGTCTCATTATTCAAGAAATTAGTTTTTACCGTTCCAATATCTGTATCGCATGCCGGGACATATGAGATTTATGTTAGATACAACAGTAATAGTAGTTTTTACGCCAATAGCGATTCTCCTTCTAATTTCAGACAAGTGCTTGGTGTTGGCGACCATATCATCAAGTTGGAATTTGTTGCCGGAGAAGCCCCTAATCTGGGTTACGAATCGCCGAAGTCCGTTCAAGGTAAAGTCTCAATTGAACTGAATTATCTTGCCACTAGAAAAGAACTTCTTGATTCTATGAAATCAGATAACACGGTTGGTCAAAAAGTGCTCCAACAATTTATGAAAGATGAAGGTCTCGACCAAGGGGTAAACACCGACTCAACTGTCAATAAATTTGTTGGGAAAAAAGAAGTTCAATTCTGAGATTCTGAATTTGCCGCCAAAGAAAAACTTGAAATTGTTAATGTGCGGCGGAACCGCTCTAAATTTTTTCACCCCCACACTGCGAGTCGTCCCGCCCAAGGCGGAGCGAGCAAACTCCGTTCGAGCTATTTTAAGAATACACCGCCATGAATATTTAGTATCGGAAGACCCGAGTGCCTCAAATTTTCCGAAGTTCACAAAAACCAGATAGGCTCTGGTTTTTTGTTATTTTATATTTAGAATTTTTATTTTTCAACTTGTTCTCTAGCTGTTTCGGAGATAGAGAATATTTCTTCTTTTAATTTCATTGTTATAAAACAACAGTAAATCGCATCCTTCAGACTAAACAAATGATCTTTGGGTTCGCTGCTAATAAAAAGTGTTTCATTTAAATCATAATTATGCTTGGCTGGTATATAAAATATTTTATTATATGTATCCAACTTAAAATATAAATCTGGTGATATTTTACCCTCTATTTTTTTCAGCGTACCTCCGAAAGGAATAAATCTTTTAAGTCCACCTAAATCTTTAGCTAAATCTTGTAATAAACTATCAAGATACGCACAAAGATCACGCACGACATACCTAGTTGGCATGCACCCCGAATCTCGGACACAATATTCCACATAAAGCGGTAATGGTTTAAAATATAGAAATAGGAATTAACAAACTAAAAGCTTGCCAAAAATATGGCTAATAAGATAAGCCTG
>Ga0172371_10009447_pt1 | contig 13383 bp, 9 predicted proteins | sample Lak12m_FD_114543 | JGI IMG/M metagenome (GOLD analysis project Ga0172371, IMG submission 114543) | Freshwater microbial communities from Kabuno Bay, South-Kivu, Congo - kab_022012_12m | ecosystem: Environmental > Aquatic > Freshwater > Lake | place: Democratic Republic of the Congo: South-Kivu... | reverse complement strand
GTGGGATTCCACCACTTCGGCAACGATGGTCTTGTTCATCAGTTCCGGGGCCTTCAAAAGAACCTCTTCGTTCCTCGGATTGTCTCTGAACTTGCGCAGATCCTCATCACTGTAGCCCAGATGCTGCTGGAACAAACTCCATACGCCATCATCGATTTTCATAATCTCTCCCCTCTCTCTCTGTTGAATTGGTATCTAGCCGGACTCGTATGAAAGGTTTCGGGCTCGCTTCAGCAAGTCATGGGAAAGAGAACACCACGTCCCCCTTGCATTCGCCATGCTGGTGGAACAAGCACCCGCTTACCGGGCGGGATACTCTGTAACGAACACCGACATTTTCCAACCAACAAAGGACCCTGTACAGGACACCGCACTCATAACGATCTATCACTCCCAGCCGTTTGATACCCTTGTAAGCGAAACACCCGTGATCCTCCACTTCCCAGTGCATCACGTTCTCCGCGGGAAAGCTGAAAGTTCCGCCCATGAAATCCCCTAGGCTGAGAGCAAAGATTCCCTCGATAAAGTCCTTCAATTCCTCGAAGTTACCCACGCGATCCTTTGTCATGCCCTGGATCTTCTTCGCACGTTTGACTTCGATCTCAGCCAGCGACTTGATGGCCGCCCTGTTGAGTTGATTGGTCTGTTCTATGCCAAGTGCTTGGACACAATGGGAAAACCACATCCCGTCGTGCGTCATCCAGTTTCGTAACAACAGGTCTTTCAGTTCGTGCACTCCTATCTCTTCAACTGTTCTCATGGCTCGTGCCTTTCCTCTGTCCCGTTTGTGAACGATACCGGCTCCACACCTAGAGAGCGCCACGCGGCAGATCCGAGATCCTCAATCGCCCGATCAACAAGCGTGCGGGCATACCCGAAAACGTACTGCCGGGTGTACTCCATGCACGGTCCCATAAGTATTGACACGTAAAGGTCTGGCGCCAGCCGGCGGAGGGTTCCCGCCTTGACGTGTCTGCCAAACCATTTGGAACTACGTCGCATGAACTCTGAATTAAGCCTGGTAAACTCCTCGTCGGTAGAGGCCATGAACTCCGTATAACGGTTCTGGAACAGGTAGCCGGTCCAATCCGGATGTTCCTCCACCCATCTCAAATGGTAGGCGACCACTGCAAAAATACCCTCGCGCGCATTCACTTGCTCTTCGAGCGCTGCCAAGAAACCTTCCTGGTACTCCCGGATGCCTTCGAGATAAACCTCGGCGGCCAGCTGCTCCTTGCCCTTGAAATGGTGGTAGATGCTGCCGGTACTCGAGTTCGACATGCGGCGGATGTCCGCCATGCTTGTCTGCGTGAAACCCAGTTCGGTGAAGCACGCGAGGGCTGCGTGGATAATATCCTTACGTCGTGCCTCCGTTGTTGCGTGCTTGGTGTTTTTCCTCTTCATATTAGAATAATATTTTAGAATAACATTCTAGTCAAGCCTAAAATCATAAATCCTCCCGACCTATCAACTCTGGTCAGCACAATCGGGGATCGGTGTTGAGTCTGGAGTCGGCTTGAGGTAGATTGGTCAGGCTTAGATCCTTCGGCAGAGAGGCCCGGAGCGCTGGAGTTTACGCGACCATGAAGTTGGTAGTCACAGTGGACGTTGAAGAAGAAGGGCTCTTCAGCGGGAGGTACAGTTCAGATCATATTACGGCAGAAAACGTTTTTAGCCTTGCAAAGTTGGACCCCATTTTTCGCGATCATGGAATACGTCCGACCATGCTCGTGACCTACCAGGTGGCGAAAGACCCCCGATCCAGAGATTTCCTCGCGGATCTGTCAGGCAGGTGGCGAGGCGAAATAGGTGCTCATCTACACCATTGGAATACTCCGCCGCTGGAGCCGAGCCCACACTCGGACCCGGTGCCTTCGGAACTGATTTCATATCAGTTGTTGGCATCAAAATTTGACACACTTCTTGACGCGGTGCGAAGAATTGACGGCGAGCCAACGTCGTTTCGGATGGGACGCTTCAACATGGGGCCGAAAATGTTCTCTGTGCTCGAGCGTTCCTCGATATCGGTCGACAGTAGCATCTCGCCGATGCGCACTGAATATGGAGGCCCGACCCATCTTTCCGCGCCCGTGGACCCGTATTTTCCCGACCCTCAAAATCCTCAGGGCCGTGGTACTGCCAGGATTTTGGAGGTGCCTATAACGACTGTACCGGTGATCCCAAATTTGGGCAGCCATATCGAAATGATGGCAGACAACCGCATTTCTCGACAGGCCTGGGCCCAGTGGTTTGCCCTGCACCTGGGCTCGATCTCGGCTCAGCCCATATTCGTAGGACTGCGACGGATAAAAACCGCGGTGAGACTCCACCGGTCACGAGGCGGCCGTGTGGTAACAATCTTCTTTCACTCGTCGGAGCTGATGCCTGGCGGGTCTCCGCGGCACAAAGCCGAGCACGACGTGAACCGTTTCTTGACCAGGCTGGCCAAGTTCTTCGAGTGGCTGCGAACGGTTTCACCGCACGAGTCGGTGACTCTGGCCGAACTGCGCAGGAGTTTAGGCAATTGAGATCGGTATCCAGGTGATTATGGCAGCACCATCCACAGGACGCACTCCGCCCAGGCTGTTGATCTTGCTTCAGGACCTTGAATTCGGTGGCACCCAGCGTTATGCCGTCAATTTGCTGCGGCATCTGGATCATGGTCTTTTCAAGCCGGAATTGTGGGTGATGAGAGGGGGAGAGGACCTGGTTCAAGCCGTTACCGCCGCGGGAGTCAAGGTAACTTTCTTGTCGAAATCTTCCTGGGTCACACCTTATGCGGTTTCGCATCTCGCGTGGAAGCTGTTCAGAGACCCGCCGGATCTGATTTACACACTTACGGTGGTCCCTAACATCTGGGGCCGGCTCTTTGCCCGTGCCGCCCGGGTTCCCGTGGTATCCGGATACAGGAGCCTCGTTCCAAATCAGCGGGAAAAATATCTGTGGCGGTTGAGCAGCCTGATCGTCTGCAATGCGGAAGCGTCAAAGCGAATGCTGATGGAGAGATTTGGAGCGGAAGAAGGCGGTGTGGCAGTCATTCCCAACGGTGTGGACACAGATTTTTTTTGCCCTCCGCCTGGTCCTCGCGCACCTTATCCCACTGTGGTTTATGTCGGCAGGATGGTCGAAGAAAAGGACCCTCTGAATCTCGTAGAAGCGTTCAGACTCACCGCTCAAGAGATTCCGGAGGCCCGTTTCAGAATTGTGGGGAATGGACACCTCAAATCCAGGGTGACGCAGACGGTCCATGATTGCCAATTGGAATCGAGGATCACCCTGTGCCCGGCGACCACCGACGTGAGATCTCATCTTTGGGACGCCTGGATCTTTGCCCTAGGATCGGCTTCCGAATCCTCCCCCAATGTGGTGATCGAAGCAATGGCTGCAGGACTGCCGGTGGTGGCCACGCGGGTGGGCGGCATACCGGAACTGGTACGGGAGGGGGAAACCGGTTTGATGGTCGAGCCCCGGAATCCCCCCGCGCTAGCCCGGGCCCTCACAGGATTGCTCAACGATGAACAGCTGCGGCGTTCGATGGGCATTAAGGCGCGAGAAACCGCGGTGGCCAACTATTCGCTGCACGAGATGGCCCAGAGAACTCAGCAGGCATTCCTGGACGTTCTGCGGCGAGCCCGGCGATAGCAGTTATCGGGATTGCCAAAATTGGTGTCGCTTTCGGAGTACGACTCGTTTTGCCGCGATCGGCGACAGGATGGGAGGTGTCGTTGCGAGGGCGAAGCTAAGGCTACTCTGCTGACCGCTTGCCATGCCGAATTATTTCACCAGTTATCATGTAGATGACTTCCTCAGCAATGTTGGTGGCAAGATCCGCTATTCTCTCTAAATGGCGAGAAACAAGGAAAATATGTATCAGGGACGGTATCGATCCAGAGCCTTTTGTCAATTTCTCCTCGAAGTCCTTGTGAAGCTTGTGCTTCATCCAGTCCACTTCGTCGTCTTCCGCCAACACCTGGTGGGCAGCCTGAACGCTCAGGTTGACGAATGAATCGAGGCTCTTCTTGAGCATTCCGTCCACCTTCTGGGCCATGACAAAATAGTCGTTCGGGATGTCGGCCTTGGGATGCGCACTAAGATGAACTGCGGTTTCACTGATGTTCACCGCGAGATCACTTGCCCGTTCGAGGTCCTTGTTGATCTTGAGAGTGGCAATGATGTGGCGCAGATCCACAGCTACCGGCTGATGCAAAGCCAATATTTCGAGGCACTCCTCTTCCAGGTCCACCTCCAGACGGTCGATTTCTGCGTCTCCATCGATGACTTTGGTGGCAGCTTCCGCGTCTCTACGCTCCAAAGCTCTCACGGCCAATTTGACGTTTTCCTCGACACGGGCGCCCAGAGCAAGAAGCTGGTCGTTCAACTTCTCGATTTTCCTTTTGAGCCGTATACGCATTTGAGTTCTCATCTGCCATCCTCTCAACCGTGTCTTAGCGATGTTTTGGACTCACGGGCGATATAGCATAAAATTTTCCCGCAGCTTACGGAACTCCGTCAAGGGTCGCTGCCATTCCTTCTCGAGCTCCAGCACGGGCCGGCCCTCTTCGAGCCCCCTGCGCACCTTCGGATCTCCGATGATGAGGTCCGCGGGGAGTCTGTGGTATTCGTATTCGTACGGAGGGTCCGACCACATGAAGTTCTCCGGATATAGCCTGAGCACAGTGGATATGATGCCGAGCGATGCCCTGTACGGACGGTACGTGTCCTTGTCTTTCACGTGAATCTGAAAGCCCCGGCAAACGCTTCCAGCCCACTTGTTGAAGGTGGGCTTGAACTCCACTTCCCGCAGAATTGCACCGTGTAGCGCGTCGGGCTCGATTGCCGCAGCTACTGCCCGAGGATCCAAATAAGGAGCCCCGAAAATCTCGAACGGCCGCGTTGTGCCGCGGCCCTCTGAAAGATTGGTTCCTTCGAGAATTACCTGGCCCGGATAGACGAGCGCGGTCTCTACCAGCGGCATGTTGGGTGACGGCATGACCCACGGCAGTCCCGTGTCCCATAAGTATTGCCTCCGTGTCCATCCTGATATGGGAACAATTTTGAGGCTGCAGCCGATTCCATAGACTTCGTTGTAGAAGTTCGCCAGTTCGCCAAGTGTAAAACCGTGCCTCATGGGAATTGGATACGGACCCACGAAGGATGCAAACTCCGGATCGAGGAGATTTCCCTCCACCGCCGCTCCATTGATCGGATTAGGCCTGTCCAGAATCACCAAACTCTTTCCGGCCGAAGAACAGGCCCGCATAAGATATAGAACCGTGGTTGCAAAGGTGTACACCCGAGTGCCCACATCCTGTATGTCGACCAGGATGGTGTCGAACTGTTCAAGCATTGCCGGGTCAGGCGTGCGTGTGGACCAATAGAGACTATATAGAGGAAGCTTCAGCCTCGGATGCATCCCGTGGGACGTCTCTAGCATGTTGTCCTGTTCGGTCCCGGTAGCACCATGTTGAGGCCCGAACAGCGCGGTCAATCTGCCCGGGTACGCCGCGGCGATAATGTCCGCTGCCGATTGGTAATTAGAATCCACCGAAGCCTGGTTATAAAGGAGTCCCAACCGCCCCGCTCCATCCACGGCGCTGCTGTCACGCTTAATTTTTTCGAGCCCGGTAATCACCATCGCTGCTGGCTCAGCCCTTCCGTCACGAAAAGAGTGGAGCGTCGTTTGAAGCCTCTTGCTGCGAAAGAATATAACAAATTATTGCTATTGCCAGAAAAATTCTCCAATTTTGATCAGATCCTTCGGAGGTTGGCTGTACGATAAGCTCAAAACTTTTGACACCGACATACCTTTATTTTATCGCCGGCAACTTCGCATTGGCATGCGGAACCAACCGCTGAGAGCGCTGTCTTGTAATACAGGTTGCCGGAGCCGTTGAATTCTGTTGGGGCCATGATCCGGACGGTTTCTGTTTGACCAGACCTATTCTAAAAAAATATTATGATTAACATTGCAGTAGACAAGTACATTCATGTTATGGTAACATAAGAAACAGCATGTCCTTGTTTAACAAGGGAGTTTGTGCGATGTCGGTCATAAAATGGCCATTCCTGGCGCTGGGATTCCTCCTGATTTTTGCAGCCGTGCCTGCGGCCACGGCCCCACCCGAACAGGATTATCTCCAGCAGGCCAAGCTCGCCCAGAAGACCGGTGAATACGAAAAGGCATTGGATCTGTACACAAAAGCGATCCGTGCCGGCGCGAACGATGCCGACACCTTTTTTCGCCGGGGATTGGTTTACGAGAAGCTCGGGAACAACCAGGAAGCAATACATGACTATACAAGAGCGGTTCAGCTGAACCCTTCACTGGAATCCGCGTGGAACAACCGAGGCAGCTCGTATTACAGGCTCGGTCGCTTCGATCAGGCTGTGCAGGACTATACCAAGGCAATCGAGCTGAACACCTCGTACGCCCTGGCTTTTTACAACAGGGGGAACGCCTATTACGGTAAGGGAGATCTTGAACGGGCCATCCAGGACTTTACCCGGGCCATCCAGATTGATCCTTCCGACCCGGATTCTTTCAACAACAGGGGATGGGCTCTTCTGCAGAAAGGCAATCCACAGGAGGCCGTAAAGGATTTCGACCGGGCGCTGGATTTGAATCCCCACTACAGTCTTGCATATTACAATAGAGGGAGTGCGCGGCTCAAAATAGGGGACAATGATGGTTCCATCCAGGACTTTTCCAAGGCGATAGAGTTTCATCCCGATTATGCCCTCGCTTATTTCCAGAGAGGCAACGGATATTTCAACAAGGAAGAATTCGACAAGGCGATAGAGGACTACAACCATGCGGTCCGGATCAGCCCTGCGTATCCCGACATCTACAATAACCGGGGGTGGGTTTACTTCAGGAAAGGGAACCTCGCTCAGGCATTGCGCGACATCTCGAAGGCGATTTCCATGAATCCGAAACTTGCGCGGGCATACGCCAACAGGGGATGGATTCACAAGACCAGTGGAGAACTGACCAAGGCGATACAAGATTTCACTCAGGCCATCGAACTTGAAAGCGGAAACGCGGCCCTTTATTCGTACCGTAGCTCCTGCTACCTGGAGACGGGTCAGCCTGGAAACGCGATGAAAGATCTGGAAAAGGCCACATCCTTGGATCCCAATGACACGGAAGCCCTACTGACACTGGGAACCCTCAAGGAGCGTTCAGGGGACTACAACTCCGCAGTGGAGATCTTTTCCCGGCTTGTTTCCAAACGGCCGCAGGACCCGGGGTTTCGTTTCAACTTGGGGATAGCTTACGGAAAGCAGGGCCGCATCGCGGATGCCCTCCGGGAATTTAACAAGACCATCGAGATCGACCCCGGGTATCGTGAGGCATATTTCAAGAGGGGGATTGCTCACGAGTTTCTAGGGGAAACCGAGCGGGCCAGACGTGATTTCGCCAAGGCTCTCAGTCTCCCTGAGGACAAGAAAACCGCCGGCGCCCTCAGACAGCCGGTTAACACCGCTCACGTCCGGCAAATGATGAACTCCAAATGAAGTCAGAAAACTGTTCAAATAACTGGAAACGGCTTGATGGAACCCTTTGCTGGTGGAAGCGCGCGTGCCGGCACTGTTCAATACTATGAAAGAGGCTTACCGGCCATACTTCTCACACTTTTCGGGCACATGTCCATAACAGCGGTCTATAGGAACAGAGATTGGTCTCAATACGGGTCTTCGCAGCGCTAATAGCAATTCTTATTTTGAATGGCATCGATCCGCGGGCAGGTGTGCCGGCCGAGGATGCCAAGGCTCTCTATTCTGAAGCTGTAGAAGCCCACTGGAAATGGAACCTGGATGAGGCCATAACGTTGTACGGTAAAGTTCTGGCTATCAACCCGGATAACGCCAGGGCTTATCTAAACCGGGGGGTGGCTTATCGTTCCAAGGGAGACGAAGAGAAGGCGCTAGCTGATTTTAATCGGGCTGTATCTAAGGATCCCAACATTCCGGATGCGTTGTTCGGTCGAGGACTCATCCTCTTGCACCGCAAACAGTGTGACAAAGCCATAGAAGATATGAGCCGGGTCCTGAAACTGGAGCCTAAACATGCCGGAGCCCTGCGTGCGCGCGCAGAAGCCGTTCTAGCCAGCGGAGGCGACACGGATTCAGCCATCAAGGACCTTAGCGCGGCGCTGGAGTTGTATCCTCAGGACAGTGAGGGCTATTTCTCGCGGGCCACTGCCTATCTGAAGAAAAAAGACACGCAAAAGGCGCTTTCAGACCTGGACGAGACTCTCCGCCTGAATCCTAAACATACCGGAGCATGGCTGAAGCGAGGAAATGTTTTTTTCGGCAAGGGTGAGACAAAAAAAGCCATAGAGGATTACGATAGAGCTATCAACCTGGATCCCAACAATCAGGAAGCCTTCAATAACCGGGGATGGGCCAGGTTTCTTCAAGGAAACCTGGATGCCGCGGTCACCGATCTTTCCAGGGCACTGGAATTGAACCCGAAGTACATCAAAGCCCTGGCAAACCGGGCTGAAGTTTACCGCAAGATGGACCGGAACGAAGATGCTCTCGGGGACTATGCCCGTCTTCTGGCGCTTGACCCGTCGGACCCTGCCGTGCATGTGGCAAGGGGCTCAACCCTCTTGGACATTGGGAAACCTTCGGAGGCTGTAAAAGATTTCGACGCTGCTCTTAAGAAACAGCCCGCAAACGCATATTTCCTTGCGATGAGAGGAGAGGCCAAGGTGCTTGCAGGTCTGCACAAAGAGGCGCTCGCCGACCTGAACGCATCGCTCCAAGCTGAACCGGACAACGCGGAGGCTCTGTATTACCGAGGTCTCGCCTTCGAGGCTTTGAAGTCGTATCCATCCGCGGTCAAGGATCTCTCTCGGGCCATCGAGGTAAATCCCGCCGCGGCAACCGCCAGCATGTACTACGAGCTGGGGAAGGTGCAGTTGCTCGGTCAGGACGAGGCCTCTGCAATCGACTCGTTCAGCAAAGCCATTCAGATGAACCCGTCCTATGGCCTGGCGTACGCCAACCGCGGGGTAGCCCACAAGCACAGAGGAGCGTATGCACAGGCGGCCGAAGATTTTCGCAAGTCGATCAATCTGTTGAACAAGCCTTCTCGGCTCGCGGCTGTTCAGCGCCTTCTTGATGAAACCGAGCGATTTCTCAAGACGAACATTACTGTCATCGAGCAGCAAAATGAAACTGGGCTGCGAACAGAGCCGGAACCTGACGACATCTCAGAGAGCCCTTTCTGGTAATTCGTTCCCTCTATGCGGGGTGCTGGCGGGGGAACCTTCGACACCTTGACAGTCAATTCCACCAACGGGGTCGGCCATGACTCAACGTGTTGAGTGCGGCACAGAGTTCTACAAGTCCTCTGGCCACTGTCCGCGCTGCAGAGCTCATGAGCATCGCCGAGATGTAATGGTCATAACGTGACAGGCCCTTAGCGCTTCGCACCCGAGCATCCCGCGGCGGCCAACCACTTTCTCAGTCCTTCGTTCAGGATAAGGCCTGCCCTGGCCGTGTCCAGGCGGTACTTCTCTGGAATGAAGGACAGGTCTACGACATATATGCCGTCTTTCTTGGAGAGAAACGGGCAGATCTCTAGCTGATCCGAATGCAACAAAGCGAGGCAGTGATATACCTGATTCAGAATAGCCTTGCTCCCTTTTATCTTGATCCCCTGTGCGGTGTAGTTGTTTGCAAAAAGCCTCAATTCTCCGATGGCCGGCCCCGGAGCAAATCCTTCCGAGCCGGCCCCCTGGCGTATCAAGAAGAAATAAGGCGCCAGCACCGACAACTGAACGGGCGCTTCCGCCTCCTCAGGAATTGACCGCTCTATTTCCTTCAGCATCACCCCTAGGTCATCCACCGTCGGATCGAAATCCAACACCCGGGCATTTTCCGCTGCGCAGGGATATGTCCTGAGAATCTCCTCTCTCACTTCGGGCCGTACCAGCAATATGCACCCGCCGGCTGTCTTGGAGTGTTCCTCGAATTGCGCCAGTTGCAGCTCTCTTACATCCTTGACAAAGAGAACATTGACGCATCTGGCCCCTGCCTTTTTGCCTGACGCCACTAGTTGAGCTACTGTTCGGGCATGATCCTCAAGCAGATCCTGCACGGCTCTCAGCTCGTCGGGGTTGATAAAAGCGACGTCCGCCGCCTGCACAATGTTGTCCACAGCGACTATCTGCAGCACGTGCCGGTAGTGGTCAAAGGGCTCGCGAACTCCTTTCCACTCCTCGTACGTGAGAGTCTGCAGCTCGTTCTTAAGTGCTTCGGACAGTCTTTCTACGCCTTCTTCACCGTAGAGGTTGTCTCTCGGGATAATGACCGTCTTACACCCCGCGTCATAGGCAGTTTCCAATTTCACATCTAGGCTTCCTATCAGCGTTATCCGGCCCTGCGTATCTATCTCCCCCGTCATTGCCGCGTCACGCCGGATCACGCGTCCGGTCAAGACCGAAGCAAGCGCCAAAGCAATCGCTCCGCCTGCTGACGGTCCGTCCTTCGGTGTAGATCCACCCATGAAATGCAAGTGGATCGACATGTCAGATCTCTCGACATCGATGCCCAGCCCTCTCGCGCAGTGAAAAATTGCAGTTGTGGCCACTTTCCGGCTCTCGTCCATGATCTTCTGAATATTTCCCGTGGCGTGTATCATGCTCAAGTAACCTGGCCGGTCGTCCCCTTTTCCCCCCATTTCGATGGGAGTAGCTTGCACGGGTATTACGGATCCTATGCCCAGTTCCACGTTAACCCCTAATCCCATCATTTCGCCTACTCGGTCGTCTTCGTTGATGTTTCGAGGGCCTAGCGGAGGAACGAGGTATTGCTTGATCTTCTCCCGGGTGATGCAGACCGAACGCTGATCGCCCACTAGGATCTCCTTGCGAAAAATGCGCAGTACCATGGTGCGGATTATCCGTTCCAGCTCCCGGACGCCGGCTTCACGTGTGTAGGTCTTGATAAGATACCTCAGAAGGTCGGTTTCCTCTCCAGGATCGAAGAATATCTGCTCGGCGCTTATCTGGTATTGTTTTCTCACCCGTTCTACAAGGTATTGCCGGGCTATGGCGACCTTCTCTTCTATGCTGTAACGGTCCAGGAAGATGATTTCGCACCGGTTGATCACCGCTGGCGGCACCGTCTCCAGAGTGTTGGCCGTGAGCATGAAATGGCAATTGGAGAGATCTATATCAACAGTTGTTGCAGTATATTTGTCATGAAACAGATGGTTCTGCTCGGGGTCCAGGATCTCAAGTAGAGTGGCCACGGCAAACTTCTCGGTTTTGTCGGCCTCGTCCATTATGAACATTCCGTTCATGATTCCCATCTTGATCAGTCCCTGCACTATCGCTCCCGGCTTTGAGCCTTCGTAGGTGAAGCTGTGCCCTTTCAGGTCGGCTTCGTCCCTCGTGCCGGCCAGGGAGACCTTGTGATAGGGGATTTCGAGATTCTTTGCTATGGAAATGGCCAGAGATGTCTTTCCCACGCCGGGCGGGCCCACGAAAAGAAATGCGCTGCCGTTCCTTTTCCATGTGGACTGGTTTTCTTCGCTGAACTCCTGATATCGCCAGATCAAATTGGTGAAGAAGTCGCAGATCGTGTCTTTAGGTTTCTGAAGGCCAAAATGGGACAGGTTCAGCCCCATTTCAAATTCCTCGGGTGATACCTGAATCTTCTGAATTTTCCCCCACGGCATTGCCAGGAGAGTCTCTATGAGTTCGCTGTACTTGGACCCGCTGTGACCGACTGCATTAAGCTTGTTCTTGTCTATGACTTCCAGGACCTGGCTGGGAAAAGAGGGGTCTGAATGAGCGTCGTCTATGCGATCCTTGAGACTTTTCACCGGAACCGGCACTGGCTTCGGCTCGGGCCGCGGAGCTGCTGCGGGCGGAGGCACCGGGTAGAAGAAGCCGTCTGCCTCTTCGATGAATTGTCTCATGCTGTTTTTGAAGAGCCGGAAGATCTCGGACGTGTTCTTCCCTTCCACGGTGGATTCGCGTATGCCCAGTTCCTGGAGGAAGTTCAACAGACCCCAGCTTGCTTTGAATGCTTCAAACACCTGTTCCGCCTGATCTTTATCGGACTCCATAAGGTGCACGAACAGGCGAAGTGTCTTCTGAATGAAAGAAGTGCGCCTCAACAAAGAAAACGACGTGTCCCTGCTCTTTCTGTAGCAGGCCCCGAGGATTTTCGTCTTTAGCTCCACATCCGAACTGGCGAAGACCTTTTGAAGCGTCCGTCCCGGGAGATCCCCCAGGACCGCAGCGTAGTTGTTGAGCATTTCAGACAGCTGGGGGTCATAGGACAGCCCCTGTTCCGCCAGATCGAACATGGCCAGGTAAGGCCTGCCCTGGAGCCCGTTCATCTCATCGGAAAGGACATTTCGCAACGCCCGATAGTACGTAGGATCGTCGGAACGCCTGTCCATCGCAAAGACAACATCCGACTGCATTACCTCTTTCTCGGTGTGGGCCGGATAGAGCAAGTGTTCCAACTGGTGCCTCATCACCAACTCAGCGAAGGCGAGAACCTTTCGCTCTTCGGGTGTTCCTTCCCCCAAACGCGATTCCGGATGGCTCGGAATCACAAATGCAAAATAGTCGAAAACGCGTTCGTGCACCTGGATGATCATGGCCTGTTCGTCTCTGATAAAGAGGCTTGCCACTGGAACGCGGTTCTCGCTGTCTTCCATACGTTGAATGCTAAGGTTGTCCGTGACGCGTGCCGCGGCTATCGGATCGGTGCCTTTGCGTTTCTTGAAGTAAGGTACTATTCGTCGGAGAATGATGGCTTTGAGGATTTGAACCACTCTCTTGACATCTTCTTCATCGGGCAGGGGAAGACCGTCGAGAAGTGTGTGGTCGAATACAACTGGAAACATAGGACCTCCTTCTGCGGTTGTGCATCCAGCCGTTTCTATTATCTGAAATTTACGGAACGAACAGGGGAAAAAATCAAACTTTGAAAGTTTTTTAGGGGTGGGTATTCGGATAAGGAGTCCGGGAGCCCCATTTTTTTGAAACAGGGGCTCCCGCCAGCACATTTTCAGAACTTCTAGAAATTAAAGACCTTAGCTTCAGCAGCCAATGCAATGAGCTCCTTGGCTACGGCCAGACGCGCTCCCTGAATGAAATCCGCCTCGTCCAACTGACGGGCTTTAACGCATGGAGTTCAGGCATAGAAGGGGACTTTTGCCGCGATAAGCTTCTCCATATGATCCAGCATCTCATCGCCGGTCGCGGCCACGATGTTTTCGGCCATTCCCTTCTTTGCATAGATCACTCCGTCATCGACCAGGAATACGTGAACCTCGTGCCCTTGCTCCTGCGCGACACTTGCCAGTTGCAAGCACCTTGTGCCCTTGGAGGGATTATCCATCCC
>Ga0172371_10009445_pt1 | contig 13384 bp, 8 predicted proteins | sample Lak12m_FD_114543 | JGI IMG/M metagenome (GOLD analysis project Ga0172371, IMG submission 114543) | Freshwater microbial communities from Kabuno Bay, South-Kivu, Congo - kab_022012_12m | ecosystem: Environmental > Aquatic > Freshwater > Lake | place: Democratic Republic of the Congo: South-Kivu... | reverse complement strand
TTGCCGCCGGATTTAATTGACGAAAATCCGCGCGATCTCGTAGATCAGGCCGGAACAGAGGGCGGCCATCGGCACCACTTAAGCGCGGCGACGATTCGATGTCGCGCCGTCTCTGCCGGCCTGAATCGAGAGCAACCCATGCCGGATTTTGTCCAAGAAAGATTCAGCGGGTGGGAGGATGGGGGCCCCCCGAAATCTGAGCGCTTCGCGAATGATTTTGGGGGTAATCCGATCCAGGACCCGCTGGATCGGTTAATTCACAAAAATCCGCGCGAGCTCGTAGATCAGGCCGGAGCAGAGGGCGGCCATCGGAATCGTCAAAATCCAGGCCCAGACGATCCTGATCGTCACCTGCCACTTGACCGCCGAGGCATTCTTGGCCGCCCCGACGCCGGCCACCGCCCCGGTGATGACGTGGGTCGTCGAGACCGGTACGCCGAGATGGGTGGCGGTGAAGATCGAGACGGCGCTGGCCGTCTCGGCGCAGAAGCCGTCGATGGGCTTGAGCTTGACGATCTTCTGCCCCATCGTCTTGACGATCCGCCAACCGCCGGAAAGCGTTCCCAGGGCGATCGCCGACTGGGCCGCAAGAACGATCCACAGGGGGATGTGGAATTCCTTCATCCGGCCGGAGGTGTACATCAGACCGGCGATGAGGCCCATCGTCTTCTGGGCGTCGTTTCCGCCGTGGCCGAGGCTGTACATCGCGGCCGAAAAAAACTGGAGGCGCTTGGCCCAGAGATTCACAGAGGCCATGGATCTCTTGTGGACGATCCACGTCGTGGCGACCTTGAGAACGACGCCCAAGACCATCCCGATCATCGGCGCCAGGACGATGAAAATCCCGATCTTCACCCACCCGCTGGTTATGACGACGCCGAATCCGGCTTTGGCCACGGCCGCGCCGAGATATCCCCCCATGAGCGAGTGGGACGAGCTGGACGGCAGGCCCCAGTACCAGGTCAGGACGTTCCAGGACACGGCTCCGATCAGACCGGCGAAGATGACCAACGGATCCACGACGGCGATGTCGATCAGGCCCGTGCCGATCGTCTTGGCCACGGCCGTTCCGAAAATCAGAAAGGCGATGAAATTGAAGAACGCCGCCCAGACGACCGCCTGTTTGGGACTGAGGACCTTCGTCGAGACGATCGTGGCGACCGAGTTGGCCGCGTCGTGCATCCCGTTGGTGAAATCGAAGATCAGGGCGATCGCGATGACGAAGACGATGAAGCCGAAACCGAACTCCATCGGCCTCAGCTGCCCTTGACGACGATGCCTTCGATCGTATTGCTCATGTACTGGAAGACGTCGATGACCCGCTCGAGGGTGATGAGGATGTCCTTCCACTTGATCAGCTCGACCGGGTCTTTCTCTTCCTTGAAGAGCTGCCGGAGGGTCCGGTGATAGATGACGTCCCCTTCGTCCTCGATGTCGTGGATCTCGCGGATCAGCTTCCAGATGCCGTCGGTGAACTTCTGCTTTTCGAACGTCTCCTTGACCAGAGCGACCAGGGCCGTCGTCGCCCGGGCGGTCAGGCGGGAGAACTCGTCGATGAACGGCCGCTTTTCGGCGACCTCGTACAGGTAGATGTTATGGAGGGTGTTCTCGAGCAGGTCGATGATGTCGTCGTACTCGTGGATCAGGCGGTAGATGTCCTCCCGGTCGAACGGGGTGATGAAGCTCTGGTTGATGAGGTTGATGATCCCGTGGGTGATCTCGTCGGCCTTGTGCTCGACGTCTTTGGACTTCAACCAGTACTTCTCGAAATCGCGGAACTCGGTCGAGAACTCGCAGAAAATGGCGGACATTTCCGTGAGGCAGACGGACATTTCCTGGAAATGCTCGGCGAACGCCGGGGCTTTGGGGAGGAGAAATTTCATGAGTGCGCCTTAAAAAATGAAATAAAATGGGACAAACGCCGACACGATAAGACGGTGGGAAACGTGGCCATGAGAGAATCACTATAGCCGAGGCGGCAGGGGAAATCAAATCGAAGACGCGATTCACAAGGCCCGCCCGTTGTGATATAAAAAATCCTATGTCCGCGAGTGCATCCATGGTTCCGGGGGCTTCGCCCGAAGCCGCCCGGGAAAAAAATTCCGCCGCCCGGAGCTCGGTCTTCGCCGCGGTGTTCCTGACGTCGATGAAGATCGTCGTCGGCCTCGCCACCGGCTCCCTGGGCATCCTGGCCGAAGCCGCCCATTCGGGCCTCGACCTGGTCGCGGCGGCGATGACCCTCATCGCCGTCCGGGTCTCGAGCAAGCCGGCCGACAAGACGCACACGTACGGCCACGGGAAGATCGAAAACCTCTCGGCCATGCTCGAGACGGCCTTGCTGCTCATCACCTGCGTCTGGATCGTCTATGAAGCCGTCCAGCGCCTGTTTTTCAAAAGTGTCGAGATCGAGACGTCTTATTGGGCCTTCCTGGTCATGGGCGTGTCGATCGTCATCGACCTCACCCGCTCCCGGATCCTGTCCCGAGCGGCGAAAAAATATCATAGCCAGGCCCTCGAAGCCGACGCCCTCCATTTCTCGACGGACGTCTGGTCCTCCTCGGTCGTCATCCTCGGCTTGCTCCTGGTCCTCGTGTCCGACAAGGTCGGCCTCCCCTGGCTGGCCCAGGCCGACGCCATCGCCGCCCTGGGCGTCTCGGCCATCGTCGTGTTCGTCAGCCTGAAGCTCGGCAAGAAAACGGTCACCGATCTCCTGGACGGCGTGCCGGGAGACATGCGCGAGGCGGTCGTCCGGGCGGCCCATGTTCCCGGCGTGGTCGAAGTGGATCGGGCCCGGATCCGCCGGGCCGGGCCGGAAATCTTCGTCGACGTCGTCGTTTACGTCAGCCGCCACGCCGCGTTCGAGCACGCCCACGACATTTCCAACGAAGCCAAAAGCTCCATCCGCCGGGCTTTAAACATGCCTGAAGCCGACATCATCGTCCATGTCGCTCCGAGCCGCGAGGAAACGCGCGACATCATCGAGCAGATCCGGGACATCGCCGCCCAAAGCGATCTGGCCGCCCACGAGATCCGCTTCTATGAATCCAACGGCCGGCCGGCCCTCGATCTTCATCTCGAGATCCGCGACTCGGCGACGGTCGCCGACGCCCACGCCCGGGCATCCGCCTTTGAGGAGGCCGTCCACGCCGCCGTTCCCGGCCTCGACCGGATCTTCACCCATATCGAGCCCATCGGAAAAGAGGCGGCCATCCTTCCCATTCCGCCGGCCGAAGAGAAGGCCATCCGCCGCAAGATCCTCGAGCTCGCCTCCCGGCTGGGGATGGCCTGCGAGCCGCACGATATTCTCGTCGAGAAGACGGGAGACGAAATCTGCGTCTCCCTCCACTGCAGCCTCGATCCGGAGACGCCATTCTCCGAAGCCCACCGCTTCAGCGAGCGTCTCGAGACGGAACTCCGCCATCATCTCCCGCGCATCGGGCGGGTCCTGATCCACGTCGAGCCGCCGGAATCGAAACCTTAAGACTTATTTTTTCAGCAATTCCTTGACCGCGGCCTCGATCTGTTCGTCCCGGCCGGCGCTCATGACATCCGGTTCGTTCTTGACCAGGATGTCGGGCTCGAGCTGGTTGTTCTCGCACAGCCGGCCGTCCGGCATGCGCCAGCCGCCCTGGGGGATCCCGAAATAGAGGGTCGGATCGATCTGCGTCTCCCACCAGACGAACGTCCCCGTGCCCGGAACGGGCATGCCGAGGGTTTGGCCGATGTTGCGGATCTTGTACTCCACCGGGAAGAGGTGGGCGTCCGAATAGTCGCATTCATTCATGACGACGATGGACGGCTTGATCCACTTGTCGTAAGGCTCGTAGCCGACGAGCTGTCCGCGGGGAACGATGTCGAAGACTTTCTTTCCGGCCAGGAAATCGGAGAGCTTGTCGTGGAGGTTGCCGCCGCCGTTGAACCGGGCGTCGACGATCAGGGCTTCCTTGTCCACGCTCAGGCCGAAGACCTCATCGATGACCGTCCGCATGCTCGCGTCGTTCATGTTCGCGACGTGGACGTAGCCGATCTTTCCGCCGGACAAGCGGTCCACGTCCGCCCGGCGGGCCTTGACCCAGCGCCGATAAAGGAGGAGAGCGTTTTCCCGTCCGATCGAAATCGGCTTGACGGCTTCTTCCCAGCGCGTCTGGGTGGCCGGATCAAAGACCGAAAGAAGGGTCAGCTGGCCGGCCTTCCGGTTCAGGAAGCGGGCGTGGTCGACGGTGCCGTCGAGGACCTGGCCGTCGATCTTTTCGATGACGTGTCCCGCCCGGATCTTCAGGGCCGCCTTATCCAGGGGGCCGCCTTCCAGGATTTCGGCGACCTTCAAACCCGGTCCGGCGAAGCCGTAATCGATGAAAATCCCCAGGGTAGCCGTGATGTCGCCTCCGGGCTTATTCGGTCCGGTAAAGCCGCAGCCGGTATGGGACGCGTTCAGCTCGCCCAGCATCTCGCTGACCATTTCCGAATAGTCGTAATTATTGGTGATGGTGGGCAGAAACTTCTTGTAGACGCCGTAATAGTAGTCCCAGTCCGCGCCGTACAGATCGGCGACCAGGAATTTCTGTTTGATCTGCCGCCACATGTGGTCGAACATGTAGGACTTCTCCGCGGCCTGGTCGAGGACCATCTCGCCGCCGATGGCCACGGGCTCCGTCTTGGCGCTCTCGGGATCGATCTTCATGACCCGGCCTTCGGCCATGACGAAGAGGGCCTTGCCGTCGGCGGAAAATTCCATCGCCGCGTAACGGGCCCCAAGCTTGGCGAACAGCTTGGTGTCTTTGGTCCGCGTCTCGGTCATCCACAGGTCATACCCCTTTTCAAACCGGGCCAAATAGAACAGTTTGTCGCCGGTTTTGGTCAGGGCCATGTCGGCGAGATCGGCCGAATTGATCGTAAGACGGATTTTCCGGTCTTCGATGCCGGGAAATTCGATGACGAGGTCCTTGGGCTTTTCCTCTTTTTTGACGGCGTCCTTGCCTTTGCCCTTGGCCGCGTCGGCCTTCTCTTTTTCCGCTTTTTCCTTCTCCTCCTTGGCCTTGTCTTCCTGCTCTTTCAGAAGGTCAAAGTCGGTCTTGGACAGGCGGAACCGATCGAAGGCATCCCGGGTGAAGAACATCCCGGTGATGTCCACGGTCATGGTGTTGCCGGCCGTGTCGATCGCGCCTTCCCGGGCGGAGCCGAAATACGTCATCGTCCCGTCCATGCCCCAGCGCGGATCGTAGCAGGAGAAACCGCTCTTGGTCAGGTTGAAGACCTTGCCTTTTCCGTCGCTCGAGACGAGGCCGACTTCGGATGTGAAAAGGCGGACGTAGCCGAACGAGACCAGGAACCACTTCCCGTCCGGGCTCCAGCGGTAGGATTGGTCGCCGTCGGCATAGGAATAATTATATTCGGCCGGAAGAATCAGCCGGCTTTCCTTGGAAGCCAAATTGACGACCTTCAGGACGACCCGGTTTTCCAGGTAAGCCACTTCTTTCCCGTCGGGGGAAAACGCCGGCTGATATTCCTCGGCCGGAGTGGCGATGATCGGTTCTTCCTTGAGGAGGGTCGAGGCGTAGAAATACGGCTCTTCCTTTCGGACGATCGAAGTCGAATAAACGTTCCAGTTATTGTCGCGCTCCGCGGCATAGACCAACGTCCGGCCGTCGGGGCTGAAATTGACGCTCCGCTCCTGTCCGGGAGTGTTGGTGATGCGCTTGGCCACGCCGCCCTCGACGCTGCCGACGAAGATCTCGCCGCGGAAAACGTAGGCGAGCTCCTTGCCGTTGGGCGAAACCCGCATCTCGGTGACGCCGCCGGCCACGGGGACGTTCTGGGGAAGGACCTGGCGGCCGTCCTGGGCGATGCGGAGGACGACCTTCTGCGGGGCCGCGTCGCCGGTTTTCGTGTAGATCTCGCCGTCGTATCCGAAGCACAGGACGCCGGTTTTTGACCGGGTCAGGAACCGGACCGGATTCCTGGAGAACGACGTCACCGCCGTCGATTCCGCCGGCCGGCTGAGCGAGCTGCGGTATACGTTGAATGAGCCGCTCTGCTCGCTGAGGTAATAGAACGTGTCGCCGTCGACGTCAAAGACCGGATCCCGGTCCTCGCCGGCGAACGTCGTGATCTTGGCGTTCTTTTTCGTCTTCTGGTCGTAAACCCAGATATCGCGGGCGATGGAGGAGGTGTGATGCTTGCGCCAATCGTCCTCGAAGCCTTTCTGGTCGTAATAGATGATCTTGTCTCCGGCCGGATTGACCGTCGCGGCGATGGCCGGCTGGGTCAGGACGAGGGCGGGATCGCCGCCGGTGACGGGGACGCTGTACAGCTCCGAGAAGGTCCCCATCGGGAATTGAATGTTCGTCACCAGATCCTGGCGGGCGGCGGTGAAGAGGACGCGGCGGCCGTCGGCCGTGAAGGAGCTTGGAATCTCGGCGGCGGAATGATACGTCAGGCGCGTCGCCTCCCCGCCGGTCGACGGCATGACGAACACATCGAAATTGCCGTAGCGGTCGGAAGCGAAGGCGACCATCGTCCCGTCGGGGCTCCAGACCGGGGCATAATCGTAGGAATCGCTGATGGTCAGGGGGACGGCCGGGCCGCCGGAGGCCGCGACACGGTAAATGTCGCCCTGGTAACAGAAGAGAATGCTCTGCCCGTCAGGGGAGATGGCGGGATATCGCAGCCACAGGGGGCTGTTTTGAGCGACAAGCGGGACCGCGCCTAAAACGGCGCCCAACACGAGGAGCGCCGAAAGCGCTTTCAGGATGCGGGATGGATTCGAAGGCATGTGTCCTCCTCCAAAAATATAAATCGGTACACGCGTACCGCAATTATATATTCATACGCAAAAAAACGCCGTATAGTTGATATACGAGTTCGCTTGACAACAATAAATGATCCAACTTAACATACATGATGCATCATGCCTATTTTGGCGCAGGAGATTGATAAATGAAGAAATTATGGGCGATTTCGGCTCTAATTTTTCTTGCGCTTCCCCTTGCGGGGTTTATTTTTCCTGAATCCCCCGATAACGGTCTTCCCCGGCTGGAGATCACGCTGAAACCGGCCGGGCTCGTTTCCGGGACTCCCGGCCGCCTCTATGTCGCCATGACAATCTCCGGCCTGACGGCAAAAGCCGGAGAAGAATTTCTCCAGGCGCCCATCGTTTTCGCCAGTACGAAAGCCGCCGTATACAAGGACGGCGACGTTACGGCCCGCGACGCCTCAGGCCGCCTTCCTTTGAAAATGATCGAAGGACCCGATGACGGGCAAAAGTTTTTCCATTGGCGGTTTTTTTCCGCCGGCCGGACTTCACGGGGAGACATGGTTCTCCGCTACAGCGCCCCCATCGTCCCGGCGCTGTCGCCCCGGCGGCCCGGCCCGTCCTATGACCTCCGCGGATTCGCCGGCGGAGTCGGCGGCGCGGGGGCCGGATTCCTGATCCTGCCGAAAGGGATGGACCGCCTCTTCGCGGTCACCTGGCGTTGGGATTTATCGGAATTGGCCTCCGGTTCCCGGGGCGTTTCGACGCTCGGCCTCGGCGACGTCACGGCCGAGAAAACGTTCGCCCAATTGATGCTGGCTTTTTTCCTCGCCGGCCCGCTTTCCTGTCATCCCGAAGACGCCGGAAACGCCCCTTTCAACGCATTCTGGATGGGAACGCCGAATTTCGACGCTCCGGCGGATGCGGCCTGGGCGGCGAAAGCCTACGCCGTCCTGATGAAATTTTTCGGCGAAACGCAGCTTCCTCCCTATTATCTTCTATGCCGTCCGCATCCGAATTCGCGCGACGGCGGCGCGGCAACGACGAACGGCTTTTTCCTGGAATACGGCATCCCGCCCCAGGAAACGTCCACCCGGCGCATCATGTTCACCCACGAGATGTTCCACCATTTCGCCGGGCTTCTCGACGGCGAACCGGGCACCAGCTCCTGGTACGGCGAAGGATTGGCGGAATTTTTCGAAAGCTGGATCCCTTATCGGGCCGGGCTGATCAGCGCCGACGAGCTTCTCAAGGAAGTTCAAAAGGATCTCGAAGGTTATTACGGAAACCCGCGCCGGGACCTTCCCAATGATAAAATCGCGGCCGAGTACTGGAAGGACTCCATCGTCCAGAATATCCCGTATTTACGCGGAAAAGCCTATTTCATCGACGTGAACGCGAAAATCCGGGCGTCCTCGGACGGCCGTCGCTCCCTGGACGACCTGCTTCTGGCCATGCTCGAAAGCCGAAAAAAAGGAACGGGCTGCGACAAAGCGAAATGGCTCGAATTGATCGGGACCGAGCTCGGGCCAAGCGGCCTCAAGGATTTCGAGAATTTCATGGCCGGCAAGCTCATCGTTCCGCCTTCGGATGCTTTCGGGCCGGAATTCGAGCGCGTGGAATATTCCCTGACGCCTTTCGTGCTGGGTTTTCCGGATCGATTGCTCCTCGACTCTCCCCGGATCATCAACGGCTTGGTCCCCGGCAGCGCCGCGGCGCAAGCCGGCCTGAGAGACGGAGATATCGTCATCGAGGGCGATGACATCGAGAAGGCCAAACACGATCGATCCCCCGTTTATCATCTCAAGGTCAAGCGCGGCGGAGAAATTGTTCCGATTTCCTTCAGCACGCAGGGAGCGCCCGTCGCGGCCTATAAATGGATTCGGAAGTAGGTCCACCCTTCGTTGACCTGTCGGCGAGGGCTGTGCTATAAGCAGGGCTTACCTTTAAAAAAGCGAGGTCGTCATGGCCGGTTCCATCTTCCGCAAGAAACACCTGCAACGACTTTTATCGGATACCGAGCTCGAAGGTCACAAGCTCCGCCGGACGCTGGGCCTCTGGGAGCTGACCGCCCTGGGCATCGGCTGCATCATCGGCGTCGGCGTCTTCGTCCTTCCGGGCGTGGAGGCGGCCAAGCACGCCGGCCCGGGCATCATCCTCTCGTTCGCCATCGCCGGCCTGGCCTGCGCCTGCAGCGCCCTCTGCTATTCGGAGCTCGCCTCGATGATCCCGGTCGCGGGTTCGGCTTACACCTACGGTTACGCCACGCTGGGCGAGCTTCCGGCCTGGATCATCGGCTGGGACCTGCTGCTGGAATACATGGTCGCCGCCTGCCTCGTCTCGATCGGCTGGTCGTCCTACCTGGTCAACCTCCTCAATAACATCTTCCGGGGCTGGGGCTTCGCCTTGCCGCCGGCCTTCGTCAACGCTCCGATCGAATGGAACGCGGAGCTGCATAAATTCGTCGCTACGGGAGCCGTCATCAACATCCCGGCCATTTTCATCGTCCTCCTGCTGACGGTCCTCCTTGTCCGGGGCATCAAGGAAAGCTCCCGGGTCAACATGATCATCGTCATCATCAAGATCGTGGTCATCGTGTTTTTCATCCTGCTCGCGGTCTGGCACATCAAGCCGGCCAACTGGGTGCCGTTCATGCCTTTCGGTTTCGGCGGAATCATGACGGCCGCGGCCATCGTCTTCCTGGCTTTCGTCGGATTCGACGCGATCTCGACGGCCGCCGAGGAAGCCAAAAATCCGCAGAAGGACATGCCCCGGGCAATCATGGGCTCGCTGGCCGTGGCCACGGTCCTCTACATGGCCGTCTCGGCGATCATGACCGGGACCGTCTCGTATACCAAGCTCGGCGTCCCCGATCCGGTCGCCCTGGTCCTCAACGAGCTGGGGATGCCCTGGGCCTCGTCCATCGTCAGCGTCGGAGCCCTGGCCGGAATCACCAGCGTCCTTCTCGTCCTGATCCTCGGCCAGCCCCGCATTCTCTTCGCCATGTCCAGAGACGGCTTGCTGCCGCGCGGGCTGTCCAACGTCCATCCGAAATATAAGACGCCGCATAAAACGACGATTCTCACGGGCAGCATCGTCGCCGTCGCTTCCGGCCTCCTGCCCATCCAGGTCGTGGCCGAGCTTTGCTCGATCGGGACGCTTTTCGCCTTCATCATCGTCTGCTCCGGAGTGCTGGTCCTGCGGTACACGCGAAAAGACATCCACCGGCCGTTCAAGACGCCGCTTTTCCCGTTCCTGCCGGCCGCCGGGGTTCTTCTCTGCGGCTACTTGATGATCAACCTTCCCCGGACGGCGTGGGAGCGGTTCCTCATCTGGTTGATCATCGGCCTGACGATTTATTTCTCGTACGGCCGCCACAAGAGCGTCCTGACCCGGGAAGCGGACGAACAGATCGACGCCGACATCAAGATCTGATCGGAATACAAACGGAGGGCCATCATGAAAAAAACTCTCGCCGCGGGCGTCCTCTTGCTTTTCGCCGGGACGTCGCTTCTTTCCGCCTCGTTCCGGAAAGAGGACATCAAAGTCCATAAGCTCGACAACGGGCTGAAAATCCTTCTGTTGGAGGATCATACGATCCCCAATATCTGCCTGTACACCTACTTCCGGGTCGGGTCGCGCAATGAGCGGCCCGGACTGACCGGCGTCTCCCATTTCATCGAGCACATGATGTTCAACGGCTCGCCCAAGGTCGCCCCGGGCGAATTCGACCGGCGGATGGAATTCGCCGGCGGCTCGAACAACGCCTCGACCAGCCAGGACCGGACGGGCTACACCGACTGGTTCCCCGCGGCCGCCCTCGAGGAAATGCTCGAGATGGAGGCCGACCGGATGCAGGGGGCGACGTTCGATCCCCAGGTCCTGGAATCCGAACGCCAGGTCATCGCCAGCGAGCGGCGGATGGGCGTCGACAACAACAATGAGAGCATCCTCTGGGAAAACGTCCTGGCCACGGCCATCATGGCCCATCCCTATCACTGGGACGTCATCGGCTGGATGAGCGACATCCAGGGCTGGCGGCGGGACGAGATCATCCAGTATTACCGGACCTACTACGCGCCCAATAACGCCGTCCTCATCCTCGTCGGCGATTTCGTCGAGGCCAAGGCCCTCGAGCTCATCAAGAAAAACTTCGCTCCGATCCCGGCCGGGCCTCCCGCGCCCGCGGTCATCACCGTCGAGCCGCCTCAGATGGGCACCAAACGCGTCTTGATTAAAAAGGAAGCCCAAGTGCCGTCGCTTCAGATCGTCTGGCATTCCCCGGGCGTCCGGGAGCCCGAGTTTTATCCGATGTCGATCCTGGGCAGCGTTCTTCTCCGCGGAGAGAGCAGCCGCCTCTACCGGCGTCTGGTCCGCGAAGAGCAGCTCGCCACCGCGATCTTCGGCGGGCAGAACGAAACGATCGATCCCTATGTCTTCTCCATCTACGTCCAGCCCAAACCCGACGCCGACCTCGCTAAAATCGAGGCCGTGATCGAGGAGGAGCTGGCCAAGGTCAAGAAGGACGGATTGACCGAAGCGGAAATTCAAAAGGTCCTCAACGCGACGAAGAGCGATTTTTACCGGGGCCTCCAGACGATCGCCGGCAAGGCTTATCAGCTGGCCGAGACGGAATCGACTTACGGCAGCTTTGAGAAGTTGTTCACCGTCATGGACGACTACGCGGCCGTCAAAAACGAGCAGATCATCGCCGCGGCCAACAAGTACTTCACCGAAAACAACAAAACCGTCGGAACGCTCATTCCCGAAGGAGGGCAGAAATGAACGCCCGCAAGCGTCTTCTCCCGGTCCTCGTCCTCGCCCTGCTCTCCGCTTCCCTGGCCCAGGCGGCTTTCCGGCTGCCCGCGCCGGAAAAGCTGACCCTGAAAAACGGCATCGTCGTTTACTTTCTCAAGACCTCCGAAGTCCCGATGGTCAGCTTCCGCCTCAGTTTCAAGGGCGCCGGCCCCGTGCAGGAGCCGGCCGAGTTCGAAGGCATCGCCGACCTGACGGCCGAGCTGATCATGAAAGGGACGGCGGTCCTGGGGGCCGACGCCGTGGCCGAAGCCCTGGATTTCATGGGCGCCCGGGTTGATTTGTCGGCCGGAGAAGAATCCGCCATCCTCAGCTCCGAATGCCTGTCCGAGCATTTCCCCAAAGTCCTCGAAATCGCTTCCTCCTGCCTGACGGCGCCGGCTCTCCTGGACGATGAATTCGCCAAATCGCGGGACATCCGTCTCAACGGTCTGAAAAGCGTCAAGGACAATCCCGGCCGGGCCGTGCGCAATTATTTCATCAAAGCTTATTTCGGCGACCACCCCCTCGGCCATTTATCGTCGGGAACGGAAGAGTCCCTGGCGAAAATGACGGGGGCTGAGGTTCGGGCTTATTACAAGAAATTCTACGGGCCGGCGGGCGCGATCGGCGCCCTGGTCGGAAACATCGAGAAAAAACAGGCCCTCGAGCTCCTGAACAAAGCGTTCGGCGGCTGGAAGGGAGCCAAGGTTCCAGCGGCGGCCATGCCTCCCCTGCCCGAGCCGAAGGGGATCAAGCTTCTCCTCGTCGACAAGCCCGACGCCACCCAGGCCTATTGGATTTTGGGAGCGCCCGGCTACGCGCTGGGCGATAAGATCACTCCGCAGGCCGCGGTCATGAACACGTTGTTCGGTGGACGGTTCACCTCCTGGCTTGGGACCGAAATGCGGATCAAGCGCGGCCTGACCTACGGCGCGGGCAGCGGCTTCCAATCCTATCGGAACGGCGGCGTCTTTCAGGCCAATTCCTATACCCGGAACGAGAAAATAGGCGAGATGCTCGACATCCTCTTCGACCTCTTGAAAAAGGCCCGGACCGAGGGATTTTCGGCGGTCGAGGTCGAAAGCTCCCGCAACTACGTCCTGGGCCAGTTTCCGCCGACCCTGGAAGCGAATGCGGCCAAAGCCGGATCTTTCGTCCGCCTGGCCCTTTATAATCTCGGCTTCGATTACTACGACAAGTATTTGGCCGGCATCCAGGCGACGACCCAGGCCTCGGTCAATGAAGCCGCGGTTAAATTGATCCCCGACGGGAACTATGTCCTGGTCGTCGTCGGCAAGGCCGCCGAGATCCGCGACCAGCTCAAGAAGTACGGGGTGTGGGCGGAGAAGAAAATCAGCGACGCCGGCTTTTAGGTATTGGTGGCCTTCGTGGATGAAGAGTCCGGTTCTTCACGACTTTTCTCTCTGCTCCGGCTCGGCTCCGATGGAACTCGCACTCAACTCCTTAATCTAACGGCGATTGGAATGAGTGCTCAGACATCATCGTTCGGCCTGGGCTTTGCCAGGTTCTCGTGCCAACTCGGCCTTGCCGAATGGTACCGGATTCTTCCGATCCGGCTTCCCTCGCCGGAGAGTTCGAAAAGTCTAAACCGGACATATCCACTACGGCCACCATTAAGGATGTTTTTCCCCGAAAAAACATAAACCACTCGCAAAATTATTTCTTTTGTGAATTTGCCGGCGATTGACCGCATCGGGGGAGCGGGCGTATCATTGGATCAGGGAAAAATAAGGCAAAAACATGAAGAAAAAAGCCATAATCGCGTTCCTCATCTCCATCGTTCTCTTTTCGGCCGGCATCGTCCAGGCGGCGGGC
>Ga0172371_10009444_pt1 | contig 13385 bp, 12 predicted proteins | sample Lak12m_FD_114543 | JGI IMG/M metagenome (GOLD analysis project Ga0172371, IMG submission 114543) | Freshwater microbial communities from Kabuno Bay, South-Kivu, Congo - kab_022012_12m | ecosystem: Environmental > Aquatic > Freshwater > Lake | place: Democratic Republic of the Congo: South-Kivu... | reverse complement strand
TATCCAAAACATTGTCCTTGAGGTCGCGTCTTGAATTTTGACATTTTTAATTTCCTCTTTCCTCATACCCAGAAGCACACCGTTAAGAAAGATATTCTCCCTGCCTGTGAGTTCAGGATGAAATCCTATGCCTACCTCCAGCAGACTTCCTACTCTGCCCCGAATCTTTACTTCGCCTTTTGGAGGTTCTGTGACCCTTGAAAGTATCTTCAACAATGTAGTTCTTCCAGCGCCGTTTCGTCCAATAATGCCGAAGACTTCACCTCCTCAAATGATACATCCTTCAATGCCCATATAGTATTGTTTTCACTTGACCCATTTCTTCTGAACAATCTTGCAGGGGATGTAATTGCATTCATAAGAGTCTCTCTGAAGGTCTTATAAGGCAATTTTGTGCCTATGCGATACTGCTTCGAAAGTCCTGAAAAGTCCTGATACTTCTATGATAGGGTTCATTGTTTTAAACCGTGAAGGGTGAATAGTGAAAGGTGAATGGTAATAAATTTCACTTTTTACCTGTCTTCTTTCTTAACTTTCTTGCCAGACCTCCAATTTTTTATGCGCTCTATTCACTTTTCACTGTCTTTAAATAACATCTGCAAAGGAACGCTCGACCTTTCTGAAATAGAGCAGCCCTGTAATAAACACCAAAGCCGCAACCGCTGATGAAATCGCTAATAAATTCCAGTTAATCGGCTGATGCCCGAGAGTTGAAGCGCGGAATGCCTCAATGATGCCTCCCATGGGATTAAGCGAAAGTATCCAGCGATATTCCTCAGGGAAAAGTGTTACAGGATAAATCACAGGCGTGACAAACATCCATATCTGCACAAGAAAAGGTATCACATACTGGAAATCTCTGTATTCAACATTTAAGGCAGAAAGCCATAAACCACAGCCAACAGCAACTATGAAGGTCATAAATACCAGAACTGGAATCATAACCATGCCAAGAGTATTCGGGGTAAAATGGTAAAAAAACATCATTCCTATTAAAATAATGGAGGCAATAAAGAAATCTAAAAGACTTGATAGGGAAGCACTTGCAGGGATGATAAGCCGAGGGAAATAGACTTTTGTAATAAGGTTAGAACTTGCTACAAGGCTGTTTCCAGAATTGCTCAATGCAGAAGAAAAATAATTCCACGGTAAAAGTCCTGCATATACAAAAATAGGATATGGAATCCCCTCCGAAGGCACTTTTGCAAGTTTCCCAAAAAGTATGGAAAAAACTATCATGGTGAGAAATGGCTGCAAAATTGCCCATGCAGCGCCTAATACAGTTTGTTTGTATTTAACTTTTATATCCCTCCATGAAAGGAAAAACAAAAGTTCTCTGAATGCCCATAGCTCTTTGAAGTTTACAGGAATTAAGCCTTTCCGAGGCTTGATTATTATCTCCGTGGTTTTATGTGTAGAGACAGTCTTTGGAATCATCATTGGTTATTAAGGGTCGTCCTTGGGGTCGCGTCTTGAATTCTGTGCCTATCTCAAGAAGGCTTCCCACCCTACCCCGAATCTTTACCTTTCCTTCTGTGGGTTCTGTGACCCTTGAAAGAATCTTAAGCAATGTGGTTTTCCCAGCGCCGTTTCGGCCAATGATGCCAAGGACTTCTCCTTCTTTAACCTCAAACGACACATCCTTCAATGCCCATATGGAGCTGCTTTATCAGGTCTCCAGACTTCACATAAGATAATAAGCTGGCAATCTACCACAATCGGTCAGACTATCTATCTGAACCACCATTCAAAAAACTCCCTTGCAGATTTAACAGCCTGTCTGCACTTTTCTTTAATTTCGTTTGCATCGTCTTCTGTATATTCTTCATATGGAAGCCATAGAATGCCTTCATCGATTCCTGGGTAACGGCTCCATGTTACTTCTGGCTCTATTTCAGAACTCAATCTGGAAATCTGCACAAGTTTTTCTTTCCAGTTGTCATCAAGTTCCCTTGTCTCAAGCTCTTTCAGGAGTATCTCCCCGACAAAATGTGTCTTTTTGAATATCCCAAAACAGATTAAAATTGCTTTTACCGCTTTTTCAATAGACTGCTGAAAATGATATACTGCCTTGTCGAAATACCCGGCTTCCAAAATCTTTACAGCAATCTCAAAATCCCTTTCTCCATCTGTGAGCATTGCTATTGCAAAATCCTTATTGCTTACATTAGAAAGGTATACAGGTACCCTATCTGTAACAGGAAATTCCCATCCATCCTCGAGTTTTCTGAGCTTCCTTTCAGATATATATGCTCTCGTCTCTTCGATTAAAGATTTCAAAAAATCATCTTCATCCAGCAAAACAATTCCTTCACATGCAATATCCAGAAAGAGAGGATTATGGTTTCTGAAATTTGAAAGGCATTCTTTTGTCGTCAATAGCAATATATCCAATGGAACATATACTGAAAGCCGTTCCTTGATAGCAGCAATTTCCCTGCCCCTTTTCTGTTTCCTGGGGCTAACCTCATCTGAAATTATTAATATATCAATGTCTGAATCTTCCTTCTGTGTCCCTTTTGCCCACGAACCATAGATAGCAGCCGATCTAACCTTAACGGGTAGATTCTTTAAACCATTAGCAATCCTTTCCATTATGCCCATTAGCACTATTCTTTTTCAATTATATTGCAAAATTACAAGGTATATTTGCAATATAATTGATAGAAAATTTTGCATAGAATTTAATATTTACAATTTTAATTAAAGGGAATTCACGTTGTCATTTGAGATTTTAAGCAGGCTACCGCCATCAAGGTCTTTTCGGCCATAAAATAATAAAATACATTCATTTTATAAAACCAAAAGTCTAAAAAACCTTTTGGAAACTACAGCGAACTTTCAGTCAATACAGGGAATATGCTCTTTATCTTTTCAGGTGCTATATCTGCTTCTATGAGTTTTTTATAAATCTCGTCTTTTTTTAAGAATGAGCTTACAATTATGAAATCGGCTTCAATCTCTTTGATTTTCTCAAAAGGCATAATTTTGTATTTAAAGAAATCCTTGCCCGTGCGTTCATTATCCAAAATGCCTGCAAATTTTATGTCAAATTCCTGCAATGAAAGATACGCTATCTCTGCAGCCTCATCAGCACCTGCAAAAACAACACTTTTTACACCTTCTATATAGAGTCTGTTGAAAAGCTCCTTAAAGTCTCTCCTTGCCTCTCTGTAAAGGTTTGTAAAATTCTGAAGATGGTGATATGTTAATCGTGTTTTTTCTGCGAAGCCTTTGGGTGTGAGATAATAAGCATATCTCTTGGCTGGTATTGCCTTAATAGTGATATAGCCTTTTGAGATAAGATTTTTGATATATGAGTTTACAAGGCCAAGCGCTATATTTAGCTTTTTGCTCAAGTCCCGCTGAGAAAGGGGTTCTCCCTTTGAAATTTCATCGAGTAGCAAGAAAGACTTGTATGTGTCCTGATTCTCTTGCTTCCCATCGTTCAATTTTTGAACGTTCATATTTTGAACATACCAGACGGAAAACTACTCTGTCAAGAAAAATTTCAGATAGCTAATTTCAGGTAGTTAAATTATCTTTAATGCCGAATATCCAGAGCCATATAAATTTTGAATATTCATTGAGAACCCTTGCCCTGTCTCTTCTTCTCTTCCACCATTCATCAAAACTAAACCAGCTTTTTTCCGAAGGGGCGCTTATCACCATTATTTTATCCCCCATGATCTTCCTGAATATTTTAGTTGCCCTCCTGCTGTGATAAGGAGATGTGACAAGGATGCACGACTTGTATCTATATTTATTCAAAATCTCTTTCGTAAATCTTGCGTCCTCTTCCGTGTTTCTTGATTTATCCTCAAGCAGGATAGCATTCTTTGGCGCACCGAGATACATTGCTTGCTCCTTCATGAGAGACGCCCATGTGTATTTCCAGACAAGCGGGCCTCCGGATAGTATTATTTTATCCTTTCTCGCCCATCCTTCCTTAAAAAGTTTAACTCCATACTCAAGCCGTTCTGTTTCTTCACCTGCAAGTACAACTATGACATCGGCTGGTTTCAGTTCGTCCTTGTAATACAGATATCTACCTGCTTTTTCGAATATAAAACCATGGCCGACATATAGAAGGAGTAATATGAGGGCAAAAGCTATTAATATCTTAAGAAATCTTAACATTTCCTTACACTAGAGGCTCTTGCAAAAGTCTCAAATGGGCACCCTCCCCAACCCCTCCCGTCAAGGGAGGGGAACACACCCCTACACCCCTCTCAAGAGGGGATTTACCCTCTCCCATGGTGGGAGAGGACAAGGGGTGAGGGGGTAATGGACTTTTGCAAGAGCCTCACTATATTTGATTAACAACTGTAGACTGTTTTGCAGGGTTTATTACCCATATATTTTCGAACTCTTTTTCCTGATATGCCTTAGCAAGGCCAAGTCTTATCAGTTCAAGCAGGGCGACAAATGTAACTATCAGCTGAATTCTTGTTACACCTTCTTTAAAGATCTCCTCAAATCTGATGGCCTCCTGCCCTTCGAGCATCTCCATTATTATAGACATCTTATCCTTCACAGTCAGAATTTCTTTTGTAATAGAAATAAGTTCTGGCGAAGCGGTATCAAGAATCTTTTTGAATGCCCCGAGGAGATCAAAAAGGTTAAGATCAAAAAGGCAAAGCTCTGTATCATCTGATGCCGGTTCCTTGTGAAATACATTCATCCACTCCTCTTCTCTCTTCCTGAGGTTGGATGCAGCTTCTTTAAATGCTTGATATTCAAGCAGCCTGTTGACAAGCTCAAGCCTCGGGTCTTCCTCTTCCTCTGAAGATACCTCTTCATCAGGCGGGAGCAACATCCTCGATTTTATCTGTATAAGGGTTGCAGCCATAACAAGAAACTCCCCTGCTATCTCAAGATTAAGTTCCTTCATCATTTCGATATATCGGAGATACCGGCCCGTAATCAGGGCAATGGGTATGTCATAGATGTCAATTTTATTTTCTCTGATAAGATGCAGAAGGAGATCAAAAGGCCCTTCAAATACCGGGATTTTTATATTGTAGATTTCCGCCACAATGTTAAAAATTCATTGAGTCTATCGGGTTTATACAGTTTCTTGAGTTTTTTAACCCAAAAAACTGTGTAACCCGATAAACTATGTAACCATTACACTGCCATTGCCTTTTCAATCTCTTTAAGCCATAAAAGCCTTGAACCATTTATAACAGAGGCATTAACAGACTCGATTATCTCATTCGGTGTTACATCAAGCCCTTCTTTTTTAATAAAAGGGTTGTATAAGAGTTTAGCCTTAACCTTCGATGCTTTTTTAACCTCGGCCTCTGTCGGTCTTTTTAATGTGGCTCCCATAATCTTCGCAAGATGAACGAAAATATCTCCATGGCTTTTTGATTCTCCCTGTGGCTCTATTACTTTTGGAAGATACTTCAGTCTTCCCATATAATCTATTATTGTGCCAGCAGACTCGAGGAAGGTTGTCGAAGGCAGCACAACATCTGCCTGTTTAGCAAGGTCTGTGAGATGTGAGTTCTGCACTATAAGAAAATCAGAATCGGGCCTTTTATTTAAAGGAACTTCACCGACAACATAAAGGACCTTCATACCGTCAGAGACCATATCCTTATAGGTCTTTCCTCCTGTTGTCAAACCCATCAGAGCAATACCCCGTGCGTTGCTTTCAAAAGCAACCGAGATAACCTTTCCTTTAAGCAGCGATATATTGGCAGACGCTTCAAAAAGCGAAGGAGAAGAAAATATCAGCGGCTCATTAGCTTCTGCAAAGAGAGTTGCCGCCTTTTCGATTTCCTCTGATATCTCTACATCCTTCACAGAAGACTCTAACTTCTTATCAGCACGAAGCCCCTTTCCTATTAAAAACTTTGCAATGCCTTTTAGATTGGCTGCTTCATCTCCTCTTAGACTTACTGTTGCTTCCTCTGCTATTTTCGTCTCAGATGAATTTATAAGAACGAGCTTTGCCCCTCTGTTAACCCTTCTTCTTACAGTGGCATCTAGCGCAGGCAAAATCCTTTCCCGCTGGGAGGGATTTAGGCCAACAAGCACAATGAGGTCTGCTTTATTGATGTCCGCTGTTTGAGAATTTTTTAAAGAGTCACGGTCTGCATAGAGACTCATAGTTGTATCGAAGTTCTTTGTCTTAATAACATTTTTAGCAAGCTTCTTCAGGGTCAGTGCATCTTCATTTACTAGGCCTGCCACGCTTATAAATCCAACATCCTTGCCATCTGTCTTAAGTTTATCAGCAACTATACCAAGGGCGTCCTCCCAGGTAGTCTCTTTAAGTTCACCGTTTACCTTTTTCCTAGGAGACGTTATACGGGTCTCAGCTTCAATACAGTCAAAACCGAATCTGCCATATGCGCAGATATATCTAGCTGCAGAGTCTTCCGGCGCTCCTGCCCTAATTTTTTGCACACTGCCTTCTTTGGTGCTCACAGTGATATCACAACCATTACCGCACAAAAGACATACTGAATTAAATTTTTCATACTCCCATTCTCTACCTTTACGCCATCTATCTGCCTCAAGAAGGGCATTTACAGGGCATGCATCAACACAGCTCCCGCAGAATGTGCATTCTGATTCCTGAAGCGGCTTGTCGTTTGCAGTAATAACCTTTGCTCCAACACCCCTTCCCATAAATTCAAGGACATTCGTCCCCTGTTCCTTACAGACCCTGACACATCTGCCGCATAGTATGCAATACTCTGGATCCCTCTTGATAAAAGGATTTGCCTCATCAGTTGGATAGCCTAACTTTTTTCTTGTAAAGCTCGATTCCTTAAGCTCAAAGTCATAGGCATATTTCTGAAGGTTGCATATGCCTGCCTTTGTACATGTCATACAATCGAGTGGGTGCATGGAAAGGATAAGGTCTAGGACGAATTTCCTTATCTCCTGAACCTTTTCAGTCTTCGTATTTACAACCATGCCTTCTTTGACCCTTGTATTGCATGCTATTACAGGCGCCTTCATCCCTTCTATCTCTATAAGGCAAAGTCTGCACGCACCAATACCTTTCATGCCTTTGAGATAACAGAGATTTGGTATATGAATACCCGCAAGCTCTGCTGCATCTATAAGATTCATGCCTTCAGGAGCTCGAACCTCTTTGCCATCTATTGTAAGCATAACTTTGTTTGCCATTTATTCCTCCCTATATAAATTTAGGATGGTCTTTATTTCAATAAATTTCCTTTGCCATATAGCAGACCTCTGGCAATAGATATGAGACCAAATCTCTGAAAGTAATCATCCCCACTAGCTTATCCTCCTCAATAACAGGCAAATGTCTGATCTTCTTTTTTGATGCAACTGCTATTGCTGAACTTATTTCCATCGAAGGATCAAATGTTGTAAGATCGGTTCTCATTATATTTCCTATGACTTCATTCTCTAAAGATATACCGTTAACAACACAACGCACAATATCCCTTTCAGTAAATATGCCCACTAATTTATTATTCTCATCAACAACGAATACACCGCTGACATTCTTTTCACCCATAATTTTTACTGCATCAGAAATCGTTTGATCTTTAGTAATGGTTACTATTATTAAAGGTTTTGATTCTAGGATATTTTTTAATGTCATCCTGCATCTCCTTTCGAGGATATCAATACGTTCAAGAGGTATCTTAAATTCCTCCTCAAGCCTTAAATGTCTTGGGCTCAGAAGCTTAACCGCATTTACAGGGCAGGCATGGTAGCACGCCTTGCACTTCGTACAGTAATCGCGGGCAATAAAATATTTATCCTTAGTTTCAAAGACAGCGCCATAAGCGCAGGCCTCTTTACAGAGTCCGCATCTGATGCACTCGTCTTGATTGATTTCAAAAATGCCCATGCCACTGCAGACCTTTGCCCTGCAGTATTTATCCTTTATATGCTCTTCATATTCATCGCGGAAATATCTTATAGTTGTAAGCACGGGATTCGGCGCGCTCTGGCCAAGACCGCAGAGAGAGCCTGCTGCTACAGACTCTCCAAGACTCTTTAGCTTTTCTATATCGCCTTCTTCGCCGTTGCCCGATGTTATCTTCTCGAGTATCTGGAGCATCTGGTATGTGCCTATTCTGCATGGTGGACATTTTCCACATGACTCAGACTGTGTAAAAGAAAGGAAGAACTTGGCCACATCAACCATACAGTTATCTTCATCCATAACAACCATGCCGCCCGAGCCCATCATAGAACCGACCTTCCGGAGTGAATCGAAATCCACCGGCAGGTTAAGATGCTGCGGTGGAATACATCCTCCGGAAGGACCTCCTGTTTGCACCGCTTTGAATCTTTTATTATTTATTATGCCTCCGCCGATATCAAAAATAATCTCCTTGAGGGTTATCCCCATGGGAACCTCAACAAGCCCTGTATTCTTAACCTTGCCTGTCAGGGCAAATACCTTTGTTCCTGGCGAGCCTTCAGTACCGATATCCAGAAACCAGTCTGCGCCGTTCTCTATAATCGGGAGCACACAGGCATACGTCTCAACATTATTAAGATTAGCTGGATATCCCCATGGACCGCCGCCAGGTTCTGAGACCCTTGGTGGTCTTGCATGAGGAAATCCCCTGTTGCCTTCTAGTGATGCAACAAGCGCAGTAGCCTCACCACAGACAAATGCACCTGCTCCTTCTCTAATATCAACGGTAAAATCGAATCCTGTCCCGAGGATATTTCTCCCTAAAAGTCCTATTTCTTCTGCCTGACTGATAGCGATGTTTAAATTTTTTACAGCGAGCGGGTATTCATGCCGTACATAGATAAACCCATAATGTGCACCGATTGTATAGGCGCATATAAGCATCCCTTCAAGCAGGCTGTGAGGGTCGCCCTCCATGATTGATCTGTCCATAAAAGCGCCTGGATCACCCTCATCACCATTCGCAATAACCAGCTTGATCTCACTTCGAGCCTTTTTAGCATGCGCCCACTTTATGCCGGCAGGAAACCCTGCGCCGCCCCGGCCCCTGAGATTTGCCTTCTTTACCTCCTCAAGCGCCTGTTCGGGACTCATCGAGGAAAACATCTTTTCAGCAGCTCTATAGCCACCAACAGCAATATAATGATAAATGTTAGCGGGATCTATTCTTCCATTATTCCTGAGTGCAATCCTCAGCTGCTTTTTATAGAATGGTATATCCTCCATCACCTCAACAGGTTTTTCAAGAAAAGTGCCTCTATAAAGGAGTTCCCTTACCGGGTAAGATGCTATATACGTAGTCGGAATAACCCCCCTTACATTTTCTTTGTTGACTTTCTGATAAAAATAACCATGTGGTTCAACCTTCATAACCGGACCTTTCTGGCAAATCCCCTGACAACCTGTCCTTACAACCTCCAGATCCAGACCCTTTTTTGCAATCTCTTCCTCAAGCACCCGGACAACGTCTCTGGAGCCGGAGGCCGTACATGCGGTCCCACAGCAAATCCTCACCCTGTCTTTTTCCGGGTTGAATGTTTCCCTGCTTAGAAGTGATCTCAGGTTCTTAAGACTAGCTATGCTTGTAAGCCTCTCCATTCTTATTCCTCTTCTATAATTTTTATTAACCCGCCAAATGTATTTTCCCTCAGCTAAACCTTAACCTCAGCCTCAGCCTTTATATCTAATAGCTCAATGGCCCCGGTTGGGCACACCTTAACACATTCACCACACTTGGTACATCTCTTCTGTTTTATCTCAAAAGGCAGATAACCGCTGAGATAGGGTTTTTTCTTTTCTCCAATAATTGCATTAAATTTGCAGGCAATTTGACATTCACCGCACATTACACATTTTTCAGGAACAACTCTATATTCTATAAATGCAAGGCATTCCCTCTCAGAACATATACCTTCAACATGCTCATGAAAGGCACCTGTATCCATCCACTCAAGGATAAACTTTGCAGTGTCTTTACCTTTCTTGCACCTGGAAGATTCGGCCATCTCGCTTGCAATCCGTTTCAGAGCAAAAATATCAGCCTCCGTTCCTTTACCAGATAAAATATCTTGAAGCCTTATTTTTGCCTCATACGTACCGATTGAACAGGGGAAACACTTTCCACACATGGGGTCTGAAAGAAACTTTGCTATATAATAGAGCGCCTTTTGAACAAGGCAACGCTTCTCTTCCGCCTCTTTTTTTATGTCCTCTACCTTTAACTCTTTATGATCTGACATACTTCATCCTCATTATATTTACCCACCAGTTGCATAACTTTTATTAAATTTCTGTTTTTCCCCGGGTTAAATATTTCCTTGATTACGCCTGATCTCAGGTTCTTAAGATCATCTAGGCTTTTAAGCCTCTCCATTTTTATTCCTCTTCTATAAGTCTTATTAACTTTTCCAGTTTCTTTGAACCAATTTCACCTTTAACATCATCGTTTACAGTGGCAACAGGCGCAAGGCCGCAGCATCCTATACAGCCAACTGTTTCCAGGGTCATAGCAAGGTCTTCGGTTGTCTCACCGCCCTTAACATTGAAGCTTTTCTCGAGCGTGTTCAGTATCCCTTTAGCGCCTCTGACATAACAAGCAGTACCCATACATACCTTAACAATCTTTCTTCCTCTCGGTTTAAAATGAAACTGTTTGTAAAAACTCGCTACACTGTAAATTTCTGCAAGTGGGAGATTGATCTTCTTTGAAAGATTCCTCAATATATCCTCGGGTAAATAACCATTGTCCTCCTGAATTTTCTGAAGCGCATGGATCAGAACACCCTTATTCATGGCTCGATTGGATAAAATTGTTCTTATTTCCCCGATCTCTTCTTTTACATCTAATTCTTCGACCTTCATCAAGCCTCCAAAATGTAGCCGCAGCCCCGAATGCTTTCGGGGTTAGCCTGCGATAATAAAACGCACCCTGAAGGGTGCGGCTACCCTAATCATATTATAGGATTAACATGATTATAATAAATACTCCCCGCCGCAGAGACGGCGGGGTATCTTTAGGTAAATTTTATAAATTTTAAAAATCCCCCCTTGCCCCCCTTTTCCAAAGTGGGGTATGAGGGAACCCCGCAGCAGAGACTGTGGGGTATTAAAAAGACATAATAAAATTCCTCCTAAACTCCCTTTTGCCAAAGGGAGGATTTCCCCCTCTTTGGTAAAGAGGGGCAAGGGGAGATTTTCCTGTAAATGTCTATTCAATTATGAGAACCCTAATATATCCCAATATGCGGCTTGGCTGCCTTTTCAAGTTCACGTCTTGCAGCCATATCCAGAAGAACCCTCTCGGTAGCGAATTTGCCGGGTTCATACTTTCTAAGTTTAAGCGCTTCCCTGGCTTTATCTATATATTCAAGGGTAAGGTTCAGTATCTTCTCAGGGTCTGGCTCGAAATGTAACGCACCTTTAAATCTCTCAAACCAGACCTCCGTCATTATCCTTGTTGCCTCTTCACTTGCTCCAACAGGTGATTCTCCTCCAAATATTACAGGAACACCTGACGCTGCAAAATAACACCCTATTGCAATTGCCTTTTCACTCATCCACTCCGGTGCAATACCTACTGCTGGCATGCCGCCTATCTCGTCTGAAAGACCCCCCTCCTCAGCCATTGCAGTTGCTATTGTCAGAATCCTTGAATTATCCACGCATGCGCCAAGGTGAAGAATCGGAGGAATACCTATCGCCTCGCACACCTCTCTCAGTCCCGGTCCAGCTTCCTCGAGAGCCATTTCAGGTGTCAGATATCCCGCAGTTCCACATGCAGCAGAGCCGCAGCCTGTTGACACTATTAACACATCATTCTTTATCAATTCAATTGCAAGAAAACGATGAAGACCCTGTGCAGGAACCCTTGGATTATCACAGCCTGCAAGACCGACCACGCCGCGTATTCTTCCTGCTATAATTGCATCATTCAGTGGTCTGAAAGATGCCCTCCATGACCCTCCCTGCATGTATTCTATATATTCGTGGGAAAATCCTGCTATTACCGGAAATTTATCTGAAACATGGCTGCCTTTTACTTTTCTATTAGGATAGTTGTCGATGGCAAACCTGACTATCTCTCTCGCAATTTCCTTTGCCCTGTGTTCATCATACTCTATATGGACGGCTCCGGGTATTTTCGCTTTATATGATGTAGTAATTACCTTTGTATGAAATTTTTTTGAAAGCTCGGTTAATGCAGGCATAATGCACTGGACATCTACTGTTAATGCATCAATAAGTCCTGTCATGACCGCAAGTTCCTGATTTGTAAATCCCCCTGCTGTCGGGATCCCATGCCTCATCAAGACCTCATTTGCAGTGCAGCACATACCTCCAAGATTTATACCTTTGGCGCCCTTAGTTTTAGCATATGCAATCATTTCCGGTTCATTTACTACATCGACTAGCATCTCTGCAAGTGAGGGTTCATGCCCATGTACAATGAGATTGACCTCGTCTTCTTTGAATATTCCAAAACTCGCCTCTGCCCTCACAGGTCTCGGGGTACCGAACAGGATATCCGTAATATCCGTCGCTATCATTGAGCCTCCCCACCCGTCACCAAGGGAAACCTTAAGAGCGCTCAAAAGGAGGTTATCCGGGGCATGGTCAACACCCATATGCGTGCGGTGCATTGCCTCTGTTATTTCCCTATCAACCCCTCTCGGAGTAATACCCCATTTTTTCCACCTCTCCTGTGTCTTTTTAGGCGCTCTTTTGATATAATTAAGTTCGCCTTTCTGGCGGCCAAAGTCCTCGATCAAAGCCGTAGCTACATCTCTTGCAACATCATTGACAGGACGACCCTTGAACTCTATTTCAAGAATTCCTGCAATCCTGTAAAGCTTTTTCACATCAGTTATCCTGAAATCACTTGTTTCACCGTTTGCAACAGATAGTAATATAAAAGCCATATCCCTCGCATGATCTGAATGGGCTGCTGATCCTGCTACAGCCATTCTCAGGAGGTTCCTCGAAGCAACCGTTGGCAGCGTAGCTCCGCATACTCCTCTTGCCTCTTCCTCTGCATTTTGCCCAACAAATCTGCATGGGCCCATATGACATATTTTGCAACATGCGCCTGAAGCGCCGATAGAGCAGGGTTTAAGTCTCTGTGCCCTATCAAAGCATGTCTCTATCTCATGAGATTCGCCCCACTCTATTATCTTTTCTGCAGCTTCATTTGCGCTTTTTAGAACTTTATCCATGTATCCTCCACTTTTATCAGTGATCGGTGTCAGTGTTCAGTGTCAGTGTAAGTTAATAGTGATAGTAAAAAGAATTCTAAACCGACACCGACACTGATCACCGTCACTGATCAGTGACACTTATAAAATCGGTTCCATCTCAAGCGCTGGATGTCCTGCACTTGTCAGAAACTCTAAAAGCTTCTCAGAATCCTCACAGATTGTCTCATCCGCTATCTTATCCAGAAGGTCCGGAACCCCTT
>Ga0172371_10009443_pt1 | contig 13386 bp, 10 predicted proteins | sample Lak12m_FD_114543 | JGI IMG/M metagenome (GOLD analysis project Ga0172371, IMG submission 114543) | Freshwater microbial communities from Kabuno Bay, South-Kivu, Congo - kab_022012_12m | ecosystem: Environmental > Aquatic > Freshwater > Lake | place: Democratic Republic of the Congo: South-Kivu... | reverse complement strand
TCATAGGATTCCACGATAAACTTGAAATAGGCGATGTCCTTCCGGCGGATTCTTAAATACCTGGATTGAGTATCCATCTTCCTATTGCGGATTGTGTATTTCAGATTGCGGAATTAAATCCGAAATCCGAAATTAGATTAACTCCGGACTTTATTAATGAGCCTTCCTGTTACATCTCCGAAGAGGATTACATCCTTGATCGTTCCCTCGACGGGGTAGAGATCTCGGGATAACCATCCTTCGATAAGGCCCTCTTTTGAATGGGTGATCTCTGGGTCTAAAAAGAGCTTGACATAATACTCTTTCCCTTCCTTACTCCTCTCAGATTTTCTTCTCTTCTCCTCTTCCTCCCTGGACCCCACTCTCACCTCATAGCTGGAGTGTCCCTTCTTGGGAAAGGTGGCCACCGTGTATTTCCTTCCCCTTTCGATCTCCCCGTAAACGCCAAAACGAAAATTGTAAGAGGCGGTCAGAAAATCATCGCAGGTCTTTCCGAAAGGGATATCCTCCTCTCGCCTTTCGGTCGTCCCATCCTTTCTCTGTCTCAGGCGGACCAACTTCATTCGTGAATAATCGAAAAGGTAGGTCCTTCTTCTCGACTTGCTCCCCACCTTCACATCCTCCTCGAATGAAAGGGGCTGGAGGTGTTTTCCGCCCTCGGCTTCCCTCATCACCGCCCGGTAGGTATCGACCCGGTAACGTGACACAAATCCTAAAACGCCGAGGGTCTCTGCCCGGAGGGTGGATAGATAATGGCCCTTCTTCTCCATCTCTTTAAAAGAGAGCTTTCCGATCGCCACCCTCCTGAGCAGCCAGAATCCGATCTCATAGGTCAGCTCCTCTCCTTTGAAGAACTCAGCGATCGAAGTTCTTCTCCCCTCTTTTGAAAGAAGGGGTGAATCTGCCCTTGCCTCCAGAACAGGTAAAGGAAAAACAGGAAGGAACGAAATCCCTAACATCCACCTGAAAAAGGCTCTTCTCGTAAAGGACTCATCGTTCATTGTCAAATATGGAGTTCGACCACATCTCCCTCTCTGATAAGGAAATCCCGCTTGACCATCTGGCCATCAAATTTCCCGGACCCCCAGATTCTCGCATACCGGAGTTTGTAGGCAAAATCCTTATGGATCGAGAGGGCCACATCCTCGACGGTGCTTCCTTTGGGGAGGATGACCGGTTCGGTCAAATCCGCCTCCTTTCCGGGAACCTTTGTGTAAACACGGAGGATATCGAGAAGCCAATAGGTCTCCCTCTTCATCTCTTCAAGATTCATCTCCTCTTTGGAAGAGATGGGAAGAATGGGGAAGGTATCCCTGAAACGATCCTCAAAGGCCTTATATTCCTTCATCGCATTTTTAAGATCGCATTTATTTCCGAGAAGGAGAGCTCTCTTGTAAGCCCATCCGATCTCGGGCGGAGGGATTGACCCTTTTCCCGTGATCCCTGTCTTCATCTCCTTGAGGACTTCCGACAGGATCTCCATCTGGAACAGAGGGTCCTCCCCGATGTCCACCACCACGAGAAGGGCGTCTGCGTTCCGGAGGAGGTTCGGAAATCCGGGCTCAATATGGTCCAACTGGATCGGAGGGGTATCCACCAACTGAATCTGAAGATTTTCGAATCGCATCATCCCCGGGATCGGTTTTTGAGTGGTGAAGGGATAATCCCCGACTTCAGAAGGGGCATTCGTGACCTTTGAAAAGAGGCTCGATTTCCCGCAATTGGGGAGGCCCAGGAGGATCACCTGCCCTGCCCCCTCTCTCTTAACATTATAAGCCTGTTCTGCCCTTGAAATGGAAGGTTTCTTCTGGAGTTCTTCCTTCAATTTGGCCATCCGGCTTTTCAGTTGAGCCCGTATTTTTTCCGTCCCTTTATGTTTCGGGATGACGGCCATCATGACTTCAAGGGCTTTTATCTTTTCGGGGATCGACCTCGCCTGTTTGAATTTCGCCTCGGCTTCTAAATATTGGGGGGTCAAATTGGCGGGCATAAACTTGATGTTCAACCTATTTGGAATTTATAGAACCTATGGATACCCCAATCGACTTCATATGGAATATTGGGATAATGGAATAGTGCGGAAAACCGATTACCTCAACCCAATATTCCAGTGTTCCATCATTCCATTATCCCAGCGGGGGGTTATAGCTTATAAATTTTTTCTTTTAGAAAGACCTCCAGGACCTGAGGATCGAACTGTTTGCCTTTGAACCTCCCCAGTTCCTCCAGCACATCCTGAAGGGGCATCACCCCGCGATGAGGTCTTAAGCTCGTCATTGCATCGAAGGCATCCGGGACCGTGATGACCCTTGCCTCCAGAGGAATCGCCTCTCCTGCCAGTCCATCCGGATAACCGCTCCCGTCATAATATTCATGGTGGTGGCGGATCATCGGAATCTTGTCCTTAAAAAAATCCACTCCCTCCACGATCTTCACGCCGATGAGGGGGTGTTCCTGTATGATGTGGTACTCCTCCGGGCTCAGGGGGCCCTGTTTTTGAAGGATCTCATCCTTAATGCCTATCTTTCCAATATCGTGGAGCAATGCTCCGTACTCCAATGCCTCTATTCTTTCCTCTGAAAAACCTATCCATTTCGCAATCCTCAAACTCATCCGTTTCACCCGATCCGAATGGCCCCGGGTATAAGGATCTTTTGCATCAATAGCCTCCGCAAGCACTTTCACCGAATCCAGATGGGCCTTCTTAAGGATACGATAAGCCTGTTGAAGTCTGGCGGTTCTCTCCTCAACCCGCTCCTCCAGACGATTGTGGTAGGCTTCGATCTCTTCCTCCAATCGCTTGCTCTCCAAGGCCTTCCTCACGCTGAGAACCACCAGTTCCAGATCGGCCGGCTTGATGATAAAATCATAGGCCCCCAGACGCATGGCCTCAACGGCCATATTGATCTCCGGATAGGCAGTGATCATGATCATCTTCATTTTGGGATGGATGGATTTGACACTTTTAAGTAGCTCAAGCCCATCCATCTCGGGCATCTTGATATCGGAGATGATGAGGGAATAGGAATCCTTATAGAAATGGTCGAGGGCCTCTTTCCCGTTGTTAGCCGTGGTGCAAGAATAACCCTCCCTCGCCAGCCTGCGGGCCAACAGGCTACAGATAATCTCTTCATCATCCACGATAAGAATCCGGTCTTCCATGGGCCACCTCCCTCTGATTGAAGGAATACTATATATTTTATAGAAAAAAGAAAAACAGTCAATAACCTGTTCTATTTTCTGATTCCCATTTAAAGGGCTTTTTGTTAATATAATTTCATTGAAACCCATCAAATATACAAGACATGCGAAGAACAGGATGAGATGGCACAGGATTACAGAGATAGAATCAGCCGTAAAAGCCCCTGAATTCCTTGAGCCATCTATGGAAAACCGACTGAATGCATGCTTACTTTATTCTGCTTTCTGCATATTGCAAGCCTGAAACCAATTTTGTCACACGGGTCACCTCCGAGGCAAAGGAACTGAGCTGATCGACCATGATGTTGATCGTATTCTTCAGTTCAAAAATCTCACCTTTTGCATCCACCGTAATCTTCCTGGCGAGATCGCCGTTGGCCACAGCTGTGGTGATGAGGGCGATGTTCCAAAAACAAGTCGGGGTGAACGATTAAGCGGCATTTGCGGCAAGAGCCGTTGGAAGGAATGCGGGAGGCGAGTCGTTCATCTGAGGCAAAGCGGGATATCAAAACGGGACAGCATCTGATGGAGCGTTCTTTTGCGAGAGGGGCGTGGTATGGGTTTGATCGGGCGCGGTGGAAGGGACTCTGGCGGGTAAAGATTCAGGAATACTTAATCGCAGTGGTCCAGAACATTGAGGTCTTGTTAGGTACGGATCTTATCTCAAAGGAAGCCCGTCAGCAATGAAGGAGCAGATTAAAAGGGCTGTGACAACAGGTATAAGGTCTTTTTCAGAATTGAAGGGGTTGATGAAACCAAAAATGGAACAGACGAGGCTTTTGGGTTTTATTTCCCTCGGTTATCATTCATTGAAACTTAAATTCTTAAACTTGCCTTTTGGGCAACAGCCCGTGAAGATGTGACCCAATTATTTATCCAGAACCCTTCTCACCTTTCTTAATAGACCCTCTATGGTAAAAGGCTTCTGGATGTAATTCATCCCCTTCTCCAGAATCCCGTGATGGGTGATGGTATCGTCCGTATAGCCTGACATATACAGAACCCTCATTTCCGGGTGATGGACTCTCAGACGATTGGCTAACTCCTGACCGTTCAATCCGGGCATCACCACATCGGTTACCATCAGGTGAATGGGCTGATCATGCTTTTCCGAGAGAATTAAGGCATCATTGCCTTGGGCCGCTACCAACACTTCATACCCCTGCTTCTCCAAAATCCGGACTGCTAACTTCCGAACCTCTTCATCGTCCTCCACTAAAAGAATCGTCTCATTCCCCGCAGGGAACTCCTCCTTCGCCACTTTTTTCCCTATCTCCTCCAAGGGCTCATCAACACGCGGGAGGTAAATCTTAAAGGTGGTCCCTCTTCCTGGTTCACTGTAGACCCAGATATTTCCGCCACTCTGCTTCACAATTCCATAGACCGTGGATAGTCCCAATCCCGTTCCCTTTCCTTTTTCCTTGGTCGTAAAAAATGGCTCAAAGATTCGCTCTTTCACCTCCGGAGTCATCCCTACCCCAGTATCACTCACGGAGAGCATCACATAACGGCCCGGAGTGACAGCCACATGTCTTCGTGCATATTCTTCATCCAAAACCACATTGGCTGTCTCGATGGTGAGCTTTCCACCTGAGGGCATGGCATCTCTGGCATTGACGGCAAGGTTCATCACCACCTGTTCGATCTGCCCGGGATCCACTTTTACGTTCCCCAGATCTTCGGTCAGGTGCGTCTCCAGTTCCACATCCTCCCGAATCATCCGGCGTAACATCTTATCCAGATCCTTTAAGATGGCATTCAGATCTACAACTTTTACCTCCAGGACCTGACGACGGCTGAAGGCCAGAAGCTGGCGGGTCAGACCTGCGGCTCGTTCCCCTGCCTTTCGGATCTCTTCGAGGCTAGCCCTCAAGGGATCACCCTCTTTGAGTCCCATGAGGGAAAGCTGGCTATAGCCATTGATAATGGTAAGGAGGTTGTTAAAGTCATGAGCCACCCCGCCTGCCAATTGACCGATGGACTCCATCTTCTGAGACTGGCGAAACTGTTCTTCAAGGACTCTCTTTTCATGCTCTGCTCGTTTTCGTTGAATGAGCGAGCCCAATTGAGTGGCTACCGATGAGATGGTTTCAAGGAGTCGCTCATCCTCCTCCCGGAATTCAAATTCAAAGAAGTCCATCACTGCAATAATCTCGTCACCGATGGGAACAGGGATGGCCATCGCAGTGCGGATACCCACTTCATCTGTCATCTTTGATCTTAAAAAATTAGGATCTAAGGAAATATCCTTGACCCATGCCGGCTTCTTGGAAGCCCAGACCTTGCCAGGAAGCCCAATCCCGGGAGGAAATATCATTTCCCCGGATTCTTTCCTCAATTTTTCTAAACCTTCCCCCCTGCTATACCATGCCGGACTGCATTCGAGGCTTGTTCCGTCAGAATTTGGAACCCATGCCTCTCCCATCGCCCATCCTGTAGCCTCACACACCTTTTGGAGCACTATCTTTAAGGCGGAATGAAGATCCCCGGCTTCGCTGATTGCAAAGGTAATGGTTTGAAGGAGTCGAATTTCTTCCACCGCCCGCTTTCGCTCAGAAATGTCACGAGTGACCCCAAGAATACCGATAGGCCTGCCATCCGTATCACGTAAAAAAGTGATTGTGCTTTCAGTCCAGATGGCAGAATCATCCTTACATTTTTCCTCAAGCTCCAATGTCCGGAACCTCGATAAATCCTTTTTCCCCCTCTTCTCGATTTCCATCTCTTCCGAAAGAGTCTTCATGGCAACTTCAAAGGAGGTAGGAGTCAGGATTTCTTCCAACCTCTGCGCCATTGACTCTTCAACACTATAGCCTCTGATACGGGTGACGGACGGGCTGATATAGGTAAGCTGAAGATTCATATCCATTGTCCAGATGACATCGGTCGCATTCTCCGCAAGAAGACGGTAACGTTTCTCGCTTTCCCTCAGCGCCTTCCCCCCCCGATTGCGCTCCTCCTCGCGAAGCTCAAGGGACTCGGCCATCTGATCAAATGAATCGGCCAGCTTGCCAATCTCCCCGTGTTTATAAGATAATTCAGACCGAGCAGTGAGATCCCCTTGGGCCAATCTGTTTGCAACCTTTAACAGGCGACTCACTGGTTGCAAAACGAAAAGCCCTCCGATAAGCCATGCGGCCCCAAGAGCTAATATTCCAATTAAACCTAAAAAGATAAGGTTACGGGCCAGGATCCAGTTAGTCTCCTCAAAGACAATTTTTTGGGGAATCCCTACGCTCACATAAATAGATTCAACCCCTTTTCCCAGTGAGGTAAAACTAAAAAAGCGGGACACACCGTCCAGACCTACGATCTCCTTCACTCCCTCCCTTTTTGATAAAATGGTTTTAACAATAGATGCCTCAGACATTGATTTGCCAACGTATTTTTCCGGTGAGGGATAGCGGAGCAAGACTATTCCATCACTATCAATCACAGTCACGCTGCTCCCTTTAGGAAGATCGCTTTTAGCCAGAAGTGGATTAAGCCACTCCAAATCCAGCCCAGTGGTAAGAACTGTCTTTAAATGCCCCATGTTATCCAATACAGGATAGGCGAGGATAATGGTTGGCTTGCCAGTAATTCGGCCGATCAGATATTCGCCGATTACAAAGTTCTTAGTCTTGATAATCCGTTTAAAAAAAGGGCGATCGGCGAGGTTGGTTGGGTTGGCAACAGGATGAGCACTGGCAAATACATCACCATTCGGCTTTATGGCAGCAAAATTCACATAACCCTGAGTTTCTCTTAAAAGATGGACAAAGATTTTTGAAGATTCCTTACCATCCTGTTCACGGATTTGAGGCATTTGTGAAAGTGTAAAGAGAATGTGTCGGGCACTTTCGATAAGCTGCTGTTGTGATTTAGAAATATCTTTTGCAAGATTGACCGCCTTATGAAAAGCATCAAGCCGGGCATGTCTCCGCAGCTCAAGCCCTGAATATATTGTAATAACTAAGGCTGGAATAATAGCGAGCAGGACAAGGAAAATTAACCTCAAACGTAAACTGAAAAATAAAAGCCGTTTCATTCTTTACCCTCATAAATGAGGTTCTAAAAAGGATCTCTACACATCATGTCAGCGTTGAAGCCTCATAGATCTTTTCCTCCAAAAAGGTCTCCCCGATGTTGGGATCGAATTGTCTTCACCTGCCATTCTCCATCTCATCAACCATCTCATGGACGGCTATTACCCTTTGACTGGGGTTCCTAGACAATGAGTATTCCTCTCTCCCATTGCCTTCCCTATTTTGGGCCCACCCTTAAAAATCGATACAGCTCAGATTGATGGACCCTGAAGCCATTTCCAACTTTGACAGCTTTGATCCTTCCTGAGCGAACATATTTTAGGAAGGTGGGTTTCGATATTTTTAGATATTTTGTAGCTTCTTTGGTTGTTAAAACCACATCTTTATCTGTAAAAGACATAATCTTATCCTTTCTTATCCATTTTTTACCGTTATAAAGCAAAATCTATGCCTGAAAATACAGCCCAGAGTGATCTTCATGTAACTATTCAATTCTTCAGGATTTAATTAAAATTCAGAATGGGTATTGAAGAGGATAGGCTTTTACGTACAAGAACAAATCTTGTCCAAAATTGTCATTAGGGTCACATCTTCAATTGTCAATTGCTCCCTGACAAAAATTCTCCGATTTTATGAGAATGCAATCATGGTCAGATCCCTCCGGATGGACTGTCCCCGATTTAATTTGATTTAAATTGGGATTTTTGGTAAGAATAAAATGATGGAAGAGATGAAAATTTTGGTGGTGGATGACGAGGCGCCTATCCGGGAGATTCTCCAAAGGGGTCTCACCCAGATGGGAGGATTCTCAGTGGAGTTGGCGCAGAACGGCCAGGAGGCGATCGAAAAGGTCGAAAAGGATATCTTCGACCTCATCTTGACCGATCTGATGATGCCCGAGATGAATGGCATGGAGCTTCTGAAGATCATCAAGGGGACAAGGCCGGAGCTTCCGGTCATTATGATGACCGCCTACGGCTCCATCGATACCGCGGTGGAGGCGATGAAGATCGGAGCTAATGATTACATCACCAAGCCTGTGGACTTCAATGACCTCCTCATCCGCATCTCCAAGGTGAAGCAGGAAAGCCTCCTCCTCAAAGAGAATCGGCTTCTGAGGATGGAGGTGAGAAAAAAATTTGAATTCTCCAATATCATCGGAAAAAGCAGGCGGATGCAGGAAGTCTTTTCTCTGATTGAAAAAGTAGCGCCGAGCAGCAGCACCGTCTTGATCTATGGAGGAAGTGGAACCGGCAAAGAGCTTGTTGCCAAGGCGATCCATTACAACAGCCCGCGGGCGGAGAGGCCTTTCATCCCCTTCAATTGCGGGGCGATCCCTGAAAGCCTGGTGGAGAGTGAACTTTTTGGCCATACCAAGGGTGCCTTTACAGGAGCGATTCAGGCCCAAAAGGGATTATTCGAAGAAGCCAACAACGGGACGCTCTTTTTGGATGAAATCTCGACCATCCTTCCATCGGTTCAGGTAAAACTGCTCCGGGTCCTTCAGGAAAAAGAAGTGATGAAAGTGGGCAGTACGGAGAGAACAAAAATTGATGTCCGTCTGATCGCCGCCACCAATGAAGACCTCGAAGCCAGTATGAAAAAAGGGAAATTCCGTGAGGACCTCTTCTACCGGCTTCATGTCTTTCCCATCTTCCTGCCGGAGCTTAAGAATAGAAAAGAAGATATCTCCTTGCTCGCCTACCATTTTCTTGACCTCTATTCCAAAGAGGCGAGAAAAGAGATTAAGGGCATCTCAAAGGAAGCAATGAATCTCCTGTTAGAGTATGACTGGCCAGGCAATGTGAGGGAGTTAGAAAATACGATTGAAAGGGCTGTGATTATGGCAGACCAGGAGTATCTCACTCCCGATGATTTCCCCAAAGACCTCTCACAAGGGGTTCCCACACTGATTAAAAGAGGAATTAAAGATCAAAAATCTCTGGACGAAATTAAAGACGAATATATCAGGCAGATATTAAAGGAGACCAATGGAAATAAGAAATCAGCCGCAGAAATTCTAAAAGTCAATCTTAGAACTCTCTACCGGTTTGAAAAAAAGGGCCAGCCTAAAAATTCCGAGAATTAGAATCAAAACCTCCCTCAAATTAATGATAAAAAATGTCACTTTTTGCTAAATTGACAAAATAAAAAATTATTAAATATCAATATATTAAATTGATATTCTTAAAAAGGAACATTTTGTCATATTAAATTTCCCGTTAAACCTCACTTCATAAAATAAATTCAATAATAAAATCAAATACTTGTAGAATTTCTTCCTTTTGGCACATGTCTTGCTCTGAAGAGTGCTAAAAGGAGAAATAGATGAGAAAGATAATTGAGTTTCTGGTTATTGCAATCGTCCTTCTGGTTGGCCTCAATGGCTTTGCATTTGCCGGAAACAAGGCGTCAATTACTGTAACAGCAGTCGTAATGCCAAGAATTTCTCAGATTCTTTCCCATCAGGAAGCAAGGATTCAGATCACTGAAATGGATATAAAAAGAGGATTTATTGAAGTCCCCTCAGGGACTATCCTGCAGGTGAAGACGAACGACAGAAAAGGGTATGGCCTTTTCCTTGAGGGAGGCGATGAGCTTTTTAAGGAAGTCTGGGTGATTGATAAAGGAAGAACAACTGTCCTCTCCTCAGGCGGAGGATTTGTCCACCAGCCTTATTCCGGCGGGAATATTGAAGTGAAGGACCTTTCTTACAGGTTCCATCTCAGAGAGGATATCCAGCCCGGTATTTACTCATTCCCCATACGGGTGAAGGCTTCACTCCTCTAATCATCTACCAATCGATTGTAATCGTGAGCGTATCCGAATAACTTCCTACGGAAACATCCTGCCCGGGCGGGATGCTCCCATAGATTGTGACAGTCCGATTCCATGCTGCAGGTGGGCCCGGGGGGCGATGAAGCACGATGTCGGAAGTTCCTGTCTTGCCGCTTCCAAAGATATTCGTCTTGGCCGCATCCACATAAATGTTGTAATTTAATAGATCACTTCCACCCGGGCGTCTCATCTGCCTCGGGTTGAAAGAATTGGAAACAGCGCTTGGGCCCATGCTGAGCGTTGCCCGGGGAACATCCGAGGTACAACTTAATGTGACGAAACACGTGGTATCAACGGAGGTCATGGAAAAGGCATTGTAATTGCCGAATCCGATCTCAGAGATATTGATCGCACAGCCTGAGAGGGCCTCATCAGTTTCAAAAATCGAAAGCAAAGCGATTACCCCGATCATGATAGTCTTAAGAGCTCTATTCACAGATGATTTCTCCCAGGTTAACAATCACTTCTTCGGTTTTGGGTATCATTATATCAAAAACATACTGCTTCTCCAAATAATTAAATTCTCCACTGTATCGGCCTGGCTTTATATTTTCGAGATAGAACTCACCCCCTTTCCCCGTAGGAGAGAGCCACTCTTTCCCCTCAACAAATAATTTGAATTCGATATACTCCACAGGTTTGATCTCCCCTTCAACCCTGACCTTTAACATCCCTGTAAAACCCTGAATCTTTGTTGCAGAGAACTCAATATACGAGCCGCTTCTCAGGGGGGGAGAGACATATCTCATCACCTCTGCGAAGGTATACTCCATGGGGACATCCTTGTCGCTGATGGAGATCTGGCTGTCATAATAGGATCCAAGATTCGGAATGAGGACCCTGCCTGAAGAACCGGTCCTCCCAACCTCCTGGTTGTTCAGATAGACACGGACCCCTTTTAAATCCCCCACCTTGACCAGCGCGAAGCTGTCCTGTATGGGTCTGCTGAAGTTTAAGGAATCCTTGACAAAAGAGACCCCGCCCCCGGCGGAAAAGGAATATCTCTCCCTGTGATCCGAACTGATGACCTCCCCTCCATATTGACCGTATCTCGCATTGTATTGAAGTTGAAGACCGTAATCATTGTGCTTCTCAATGTCACCGTAATTTCTGTCAAAAGACGCCCTTCCCCCGAAACCCTCTCCAGGAGGAAGATTCTTGAGGACCTGAATCCGCTCGCTGTAGGTCCCGTCGGTTCTCTGGTGGCTTGCTGAGGCAGTGATCCCGTGTTTGAAATAGTAATTGAAGCTGATCAGAAACTCGCTCGTCCGTGCCTCAAGGTCTCTCTTGAAAGTGGCAGAGACAGTGGAATGATTCGTTATATTCCTTGAGTAACTCGCCAGAATGTTTTTCGTGTCTGTCCCCTGATATCGCCTCATCGCGGAAAAACCAAGGGATAGCGAACCCAGCAGGGGCGAATGATAGCCAGCCCCTGTGCTCACCTCGTATTTTGTCCTTTCGATGGTATTCGCCAAAGAGATATTGGAATAGTTTCTTGTAAAACCTTTGAGAAGGAAGTTGAAGGAAAGGTCATGACCCTGATAGAGGTAACCGACCACCCCGGCCAGGCCATCCTCCCCTCCTTTTGAGCCACTCCAGGCCAGTGAGGCATCGATCACCCCGAACCTCTTCAGGATGAGGAGGGTGGATGAGAGGCCCAGGTTGATGACCTCCTCCGAGCTCTCTCCCCTGATCCCTGCGGTGAGATCGTCGCTGATCCCGCAGCGGTGGAAACCTAAAAAGGTGAGATCACCATACTCATCGCTCGCCACTCCAAAATTCCTTCTCTGAAATCCAATCGTGTAACTGAATTCGTGGAGGCCCTTCTTGAGAAGCCGGTCGGTGAAATAGTAGGGTTGCCGAATTCTCTGCTCCCTCCCAAAAGGGTCCCTCAGGACTACCTCAATGATGCCGGTGCCCACATACGCAGGGATATCCCTGAGAATAAACTCCCCCGGAGAAATTCTCTCCTTTTTGATCAGAACTCCGTCCCTGTATACCTCCACCTCCGAGGGAAGGGAGATTAACCCTGAAAAATTGACCTCCGGATACTTAATTAAATAGGGATCGATCAGATAATTCTTCGAAAAACTGAGGCCTCCCATATTGAGGGTACTTCCCAGGTCTCCGGAAGTGGCAAAGAAGTCCCCGAGAACTCCTCTCAGGAGATCTTCCCTCCGGTCATACGTGATGTTACTCATCAGCCGAACAAAGTCCGCCCCCTCTCCCTTCTTCTGGGAATAGGAGGAATCCGTGAGCAGCAGAAAGTCTCCTGTCCGGAAACCCAGTTGATTGCTGAGAAGAGTCTGCTCATATCTCAGATGATCCCCCGCGGAATAGACGAGGTTGTAATTGAGGAAGCCCGCTGTGTCTTTCGGGTAATAGATCTTGGGATATTTCGGATAACGCATGGTAAGGATCTTTTTCCCGAAAAGCCCGGGCTCCGCCTGAATTTCAAGGCTCAATTTCTTCTCATTCAATTCAAAAGCGAGGCCTTTGATAGACCGGAGAGAACAAAACTCCTCTCCCTCGATCACGGAGATCCTCCCTCTGGCTTCGGGAAGGCCTATCTTTTTCAGGTCTTCCACTCGGATGAGAAAATCTCCATCCTCTGTGATATGGATGAAGAAATCTCCCTTTTCTTCCTGATTGAGGACAACTCTTAAAATGGCCATCTGCCCCCCCTTGGGCAAGGGGGAGGCGGGAAAGGCTGAGGATAAGAAGAAGACTAAGGCATGCACATTGCTTGATCGACATCCAATTTGCCGTTCAGGTTAAATCGGTTCGTCCTGGCCTCAACGTCAAGTTTTGCCAGATCTTTGCAGGAATCCTGGGGGATGGAGAGCGAATAAACTCTTGAGACCCCGCTCAGGAGATACCAGCCGCTCAGTTCTTTTGAAAAGACCTCCTCTCCTTTCATATTCTTCCCTTTGAGGTTGACCGAGTTGATGATGAAATGGGTATTTCCTGTATTTCTGACCCAGATATTTAAGATCCCCTTCGAAAGTTCGATCTTATCAATGGCCCCCCTGGCCTCTTCTTTTAAAGGTCTGACAAAAATGGGAACACCAAACCGGATCGAAATCGCCACATTGACCCCTTCCGTCTTTTTGGGCCCGGGGATCTCCTCGATGAAAAGGCGGTAGGTCTTCTCTCTGGTCGTTGCGGGTATCCGAATCCCTGCCCGGATAATCTTCTCCTCCTTTTTATCAAGCGTCATCATTCTCGGAAAGTAGATAATCTCATTGGTCTCGGTATATTGGTCTTTTCCCTCACTGTTTTGTGCCCATTCAAATGCCCTCATCTGGAGGGAGAGCTT
>Ga0172371_10009442_pt1 | contig 13386 bp, 9 predicted proteins | sample Lak12m_FD_114543 | JGI IMG/M metagenome (GOLD analysis project Ga0172371, IMG submission 114543) | Freshwater microbial communities from Kabuno Bay, South-Kivu, Congo - kab_022012_12m | ecosystem: Environmental > Aquatic > Freshwater > Lake | place: Democratic Republic of the Congo: South-Kivu... | reverse complement strand
TTAAATATCCGGCGTCAGCGGTTTTGATAGCTGAGTCGGTTAAACCTTTTCTAGAACCCCGAGAAGAAGTAACGTATTCAAAAATGGATAAGCCTTCCCTAAAGTTAGATTTTGTGGGCAATTCAACGATTTTACCCAAAGGATCTACTACCAAACCTCTCATGGCTGCCAGTTGTTTAACCTGATCTTTTGAGGCCCTCGTACCGCCGGAATCAATGATTAATTTAACGGCGTTTTCCGGATCAAAGTTATTCCAGGTTTTTTCGGCAATGTCATCGGTAGTATCCATCCACAATTCGTTACTTAAGCGCCTTTTTTCTTCTTGGGTAATTAAGCCGTTTTTGTAGTTTTCTTCAATTAAAGAAGCTTTTTGGTTGGCGGCTTTGATAAGTTCATTTTTCTCTTTGATAATCTTGTTATCGGAAACAGCCACTGACAGACCAGAAACAGTAGCGCCTTCAAAGCCCAAAGCTTTTAGATCGTCAATCAATTTGGAGGTTTCTTCCGGAGTACAAAGAGCAATAGCTTTTTTGATCAATGATTTAATATCAGAAGAGTTGACGGCCTGATTGATAAAGGCAATGGATTTAGGAAGAGTGTCATTAAATAAGATGCGGCCAACAGTGGTGTCGATAATTTTTGACTGATATCTGACTTTTATGGGTTGGCGTAGTTTGATAGTTTGCTGTTGATAAGCACTAATAGCTTCCTGTGGACTAGCATAAACAGTGGTGTCCGGCTTGAGGCTGGTGTTGATGGAAGTATAGTAATAAATGCCCACTGCCATTTTCTTGTTGGGAATAGTAATAGGCGAACCGTCGGCTGGTTTTAATAAGTTGTTGCCAGGCATCATGTAGCTTATTGATTCTGCTTGAGCGTTTTTGGATAAAGGCACGTGAACGGCCATCTGGTCTCCGTCGAAGTCGGCGTTGTAGCCGGCACAAACACAAGGATGAAGCTTTATGGCACTACCTTCGACTAACACCGGATAAAAAGCCTGAATGCCTAATTTATGCAAAGTAGGAGCCCGGTTTAAAAGAATGGGGTGATCTTTAATAATATCTTCTAAGATGTCAAAAACTTCAGGTGGCTTTCTTTCCAAAACGTGTTTGGCAGATTTGACATTGGGAGCGTAGCCTCTGTTTATTAATTCTCTTAAAACATAGGGTTTAAAGATTTCCAAAGCCATTAGTTTAGGTAAGCCTGCCTGATTTAGCTTAAGGTCGGGGCCAACTACGATAACTGAGCGGCCGGAATAATCGACTCTTTTACCTAGCAAATTTTGACGGAAACGGCCCTGTTTACCAGCTAACATATCAGAAAGAGAACGCAATTCTTTGGTTCCCCTTCTTCTGGAAGTGCGAGCTTTTGAGGTATCAATTAAAGTGTCGACTGACTCCTGGAGCATACGTTTTTCGTTACGTAAAATAATTTCCGGGGCTCCTAGGTTAATTAGGTGCTTAAGACGGTTGTTGCGGTTGATGACCCGACGATAAAGATCATTGATGTCCGAAGAGGCAAAGTGACCACCGGATAATTGAACCATGGGGCGTAAGTCTGGAGGTAAAACCGGCAAAGTAGTCATGATCATCCACTCGGGTTCAATGCTGGCTTTTTTGAAACCCTCTATGACCCTTAAGATTTTTGTGGCTTTAATTTGTCTTTGTCCGGTATATTTTTTGATTTCCGCTTTGTATCTTTTTGTTAATTTATTAAGATCCAAGTCTTTGATAGCTTTTAAAACGGCCTCGGCCCCCATACCGACAGTAATAAAGTGGTCGGCCTGATAATCAACTAACTTAAGATATTCTTCTTCTGATAAAACAGTCAGTTTTTCGGTTCTCTTTACTAAATCTTTAACAGCGCTGAAGATGTCCTTTAAAGTTTCTTTTTCGGAAACCAAGTTTTCCCTTAAGTTAGCAATGGCTCTCTTGGTTTTTAGTTCTGATTCGGAAACAGCCATTTCCTGCTGTTCTTTGGATTTAAGTTTTAATTTTAGGGCTTTTATTTCTTGCTGACCGGCTTTTTGCGTTGTTTTAATTTCCTGAGAAACCTGCTCTTCTAGTTTTTTAACTTTATCGGCAAATTGTTTGTCAAGATCCTGATAGATTTGTTTCTTGGCAGTCTGGTCAACATCGGTAACTAAATATTTGGCAAAATAAATAACGCCAGATAAATTTCGAGGGGAAACACCAAGAATCAAAGATAAGTGTGAAGGGCTGCCTTTGAAAAACCAGATGTGTACTACCGGACAAGCCAAGTTAATATGACCCATACGTTCGCGACGAACACGGGACTGAGTCACTTCAACGCCACATTTATCACAGATAATGCCGCGGTAGCGGATGCGTTTGTATTTACCACAATAACATTCCCAGTCTTTAGTGGGGCCAAAAATTTTCTCACAGAATAAACCATCTTTTTCCGGCTTTAAGGTGCGATAATTAATGGTTTCCGGTTTTAACACTTCTCCGTGGGACCAAGATTTTATGACTTCGGGAGAGGCTAGTTTAATTTGTAAACTGGTAAAGTCGGTTAGTTTATTCATCAGATGCCTCCGTTTTACTGATTGATTCACTATCGACGGCTTCAGATTTAACATTTTGATCAGACTCAGCGGCGGGAGTTTCGGTGTCTTCCAATTCTAAATCCTCATCGTCGGTTAAATCTTTAAGGCTAGCAACAGCGCCACCAGGAATAATGTTTAAACCTAAAGAATTAAGTTCTTTGACTAAAACTCTAAAGGATTCGGGCACTGTGGCTTCGGGAATATCCATGGATTTGACAATAGCCTCAAAGGCTTTGGCCCGACCGACTACATCATCGGATTTAATGGTTAACATTTCCTGTAAAGTTTGGGCGGCTCGATGAGCTTCGAGGGCCCAAACTTCCATTTCTCCCAATCTTTGGCCGCCCATTTGAGCTTTTCCACCTAGGGGTTGTTGAGTGACTAAAGAATAGGGCCCGGTGGAACGAGCATGAGTTTTATCTTCAACCATATGAATTAGTTTTAGAATGTAGGCGACGCCAACGGCGGTTTTGGTTTCAAAAGGCTTACCAGTACGACCATCATAAAGTTGGGTTTTACCATCAATTGGTAAATGGGCTTTTTTTAATTCTGTTTCAATAACTTTTTCATCTAAGTGTTCAAATACCGGCAAACCAATTCGTTTATTTAAAGTTTGGGCGGCCCAACCTAATTGAGCCTCCATTAACTGACCTAAATTCATACGAGCCAATACAGATAAAGGAGAAATAATAATATCTACTGGTGTCCCATCGGTAAAGTAAGGCATATCTTCAACTGGAACAATTTTACTAATAACTCCTTTGTTGCCGTGACGACCAGCCAATTTGTCGCCCACAACAATTTTTCTCATCTGAGCTACTTGAACAACTACTTTTTTAATCACTCCGGGGTCTAACTCATCTCCAAGGTCACGGTCAAAAATTTTAACATCAATAACCGTGCCACCTTCTCCATGAGGTACTCGGAGAGAGGTGTCTCGGACTTCACGGGCTTTTTCACCGAAAATGGCCCGTAACAATCTCTCTTCGGCAGTTAACTCTGTTTCTCCTTTGGGGGCAATTTTGCCAACTAAAATATCATTAGGTTCCACTTGTGAACCTACAACAACAATGCCATCTTCCCCCAAATTAGCTAACTCTGTTTCACCCACGTTAGGAATATCTCTAGTTAACTCTTCCGGTCCTAGTTTTGTATCCATTACTTTTGATTCGTATTCAGAAATCATCACAGAAGACAAAATATCTTGTTTAACCAAACGGTCGGAAATAATTACAGCGTCTTCATAGCCTAAACCTTCATAACTCATATAGGCTATTGTTAAATTTTGGCCCAAAGCTAATTCTCCATTGTCGCAAGCTGGACCATCAATTAAAAGCTGGTCTTTTTTAATATTATCCTTGATAGCTACTAATGGTTTTTGAGAATAACAAGTTGAGGCAGTAGTCTTATAAAACTTGGTAACCTTATAAGTAATTTCATTGCCGGAAATTGAAATAGTTTCTGGAAGAAAAAGAGAGTTTTTAAGTTTTTTAACATCGGTGGCTGAAGCTTTGATCACTACTTGATTAGCATCAACATAAATGACTTTACCGTCAGTTAAAGAATAAACAACACGATTCATGGCTGCGGCTACGGTTTTTTCCATGCCTGTCCCAACAATGGGGGCGTCGGGTTTAACTAAAGGCACAGCCTGACATTGCATGTGAGTGCCCATCAAGGCACGGTTAGCCTCATCGTGAGAAATAAAAGGAATTAAGGAGGCAGAAGTGCCAACCACTTGTCTGGGAACCACATCCATATACTCAATCTGGTCGGTGGAAACTTCGATAAATTCTGTTTGATATCTGGCTGGCACCCAAGAATCAACAATATGACTATGTTCATCTAAATTAATTTCTGCGTGAGTAATATAATGATTTTCTTCTGCATCTGAAGCTAAATATTCAATCTGATCGGTAACCTGCATTTTAGCTTTACCGGCAAATTGTTTTTTGACCACTTTTCGGTAGGGAGTTTCTAAAAAACCATATTGATTGACACGGGCAAAAAGAGCCAAATAAGTAACTAAACCAATGTTGGGGCCTTCAGGAGAACGAACCGGACAGATGCGGCCATACTGGCTGGCATTGATGTCTCTCATGGAAAAACTAGCTCTTTCCCTAGTGACACCACCAGGTCCCATGACTGATAATCTTCTCAAATTATCAATTTCTGCCAAAGGATTGGTTTGATCCAAAATAGTAGATAAACGATTACGTCTAAAAAAATCAGAAATAGCGGCAATGACCGGACGGGGGTTGACCAAAGTAGAAGGAGTAACTTCAATGTCGGCTTTAGCTAAACTCATTTTTTCTCTAATGGAACGTTCGAGTCTTAAAAGACCCAGGCGAAAAGCAGTAGTGGCTACCAACTCTCCAACACGGCGAACCCGGCGGTTAGAAAGAGAGTCAATGTCATCAACTTTTCCTTGCTGATTTTGTAAGCCAATTAAATACTTAATACTAGCTATAATATCCTGTGCTGTTAAAACACGGTTGTTTTGATCAATATCTAAAGAGAGACGACGATTAAGTTTATAGCGGCCGACGTCGCCCAGGTCGTAACGACGAGGATCAAAAAACATACGGTGAAGCAGTTCTTTGGCATTTTCCAAGATTGCTGGTTCACCGGGTCTCATTTTCTGATAAAGCTCAATTAAGGCTTCTTCGTGAGTTTTGGCAGAATCTTTTTCAAGGGTAGACAAGAGATAGGCGTGTTTTTTATGGATGTCAACATCGGCAAAAAGTTTAATCAGTTCTTCATCTTCAAACGGTTTAATAGCTCGAAGTAAGGTAGTAGCTAATAATTTGCGATGGCGATCAATTTTAACGGTAATGGTATTGTAGCGAGAAACATTAATTTCTAGCCAAGAACCTCGTAAGGGACGTAGTTCGGCTTGATAAAGAGTACGACCAGTAGACATATCAACGGTACCGGAAAAAAAGACACCCGGAGACCGGACAAGCTGATTAACTACAGCACGCTCTATACCATTAATGATGAAGGTGCCGACTTGAGTCATCTGAGGAATATCACCCATAAAAACTTCCTGTTTGGTTATTTCCCCTGTTTGAAGATTAGTAAGCTTTGCTTTGACGCGTAAAGGTACTTCAAAAGTGAGACCTTTTTTTAAAGCTTGTTGAGGAGAATATTTAGGGATTCCAATAGAGTGTTCACCAAATTCCAGCTGCCAGTTTTTACCAGTAAAGTCGTCAATGGGAGAGATGCTTTGTAAAGTCTCTTGAATACCGATTTTTAGAAACCAATCATAAGAATCTTTTTGAACAGCCAATAAATCAAGTTGAGGAAGGTTTTTTGGAGCTGGTGTCCAGAAAATGCGATTGGTTTTAGCCATGACGATAGTGATTTTTTTAAGAAACAGAAAAAACGGGTGACAATCCCGTTTTTTTTGATTAGTTAATTAATTGTCAAGATAAAAATAAAGCACAATATCTTTCAGACTGATTGACGAAAGAAAGCTAGCCCGTTAACAGGCTAAGCGTAATGTGAATATTATCATTTCTCTATTGGTTGTCAAGAGGGAATTTAAGAACTAATGATTTAAATATTGAGAAATATTTTGCTGATGGCCTTCTAAATCCGCAGCATAATGACTATACCCCTGAGAATCGGAAACATAATAAAGATAACCTGTTTCCGCTGGATTAACTGCGGCTTTTAAAGATTCAAGGCCCGGATTACAAATAGGAGCTGGAGGTAATCCCGGATGCTGATAAGTATTATAAGGAGAGTTAACAGCTAGGTCGGTGCTGGTTAAATTTTGCGGCCACCAGTTACCTGATTCCCCCAAAACATATTGAACCGTAGCATCAATTTGTAAAGCCATACTAATATCAAGACGATTATAAATAACGCTGCTGATTAGAGGTCGGTCAACCTGATGCCTAGCTTCCCTTTCTATCAAAGAAGCAATAATGATTGTGGACTTATCTTGGGTGGGGCTTTTTTGAGAAAAAGTGTCCACTAAAAGATTAACAATATCTTGAACTGAGGCGGAATGAGGAATAAGATAAGTGTCGGGAAATAATTGGCCCTCGTAAGGTTTGGCTGCCAAAATAAATTCTTGAGGTTCAATGGCTGATTCTTGGCTAAGCTTTTCGGCAATTTGCTCAACCCTTAACCCTTCAGGAAGAGTAATCCAAAAATCCTGACTACCGTGAGCTAAGGCTTCAATAATAGACTCCAAGTTCATTGAAGGAGAAAGATAAAAATCACCCGCTTGAAGTTGTTGTGACAGATTTTTTCGACCGACCAAAAGTTGAAAAACAATATCTGACTTAATAAAACCATTTTGTTTAAGACGACGACTAATTGTACTGGTGGGCTGTCCTTGGGGGACAGTAAAAATCTGCTTTTGGGCATCTTGCCGATTTACTGGTTGATTTGCCCAAAACCAAAAAACAAAACCAGTAAATAATAAAACAGCAAAACCTATCACCAGCAAGAAAAAAAGCTTTTTCATCAGATCAAGTAATTATACTTCCTCAAAAAGGGCACGACGATATTTTTTTGATTTAACGTCAAAAATAAAAATTCGGCCACATTTACAAGTAAGTTTGGTTTTACCCGACTTAAAAGTTTGAGACTTGGCCTTACTAAGAGGCATGCCGCAACCAACGCATTGACCACGAGATAATAACCACGCCTGAACGGGGGCGATAACGTTTTTAAACATGTGTTGCCTCCTTAATAATTTGTGTTTAATAACTACAGACTATTGTATCAGTCCTGATAATGCTCATCAAGATAATTCTGAAGAATAATAGCAGCAGCGGCTTGATGATCTTGGCGACGTTTACTTTGAGGTTTTTTGGCAGAAAGTAAACGCTGTTTAGCCTCATAGGTGGATAGGGTTTCGTCTTGATAAAAAACCGGTAGCTGAGCCGCTTGAGTTAGCTGCTGGCCGAATTGCCTGACTAAAGACTTTAATTGCCCTTCGGGTAAACCTAAAACAATTATATTAATCTGCTGCTCATGAATTAAGTGGGTTAAAAAACTCAATGCTTGTTCTGTTGATTGATAATGATATTGATTTAATGGTTCTGCTAAGGGACTCGAGGCGATTGCTAACCCAAGGTGTTTTAGGCCAAAGTCAACCCCTAAATATTTCATAGATTAACCAGTTGGGCTTTAACGATTCCCCGCCGCCAATATGTTCCAGGAGGAGTACAGGTAACTAGTGTTAAGTCTTTGCGATTGTAGTGTTGCTCTAAAATATTGATCTCGTCAGGAGAAACTTCGAAATAATCATAAACAATGTAATGATAAGTAATACCATCAAAATTAACGATTATTTCATCTCCAGCTGTTAAAGTGGGTAAAAGAGAAAAAACGGAACGATATGATTTGGGATTGTAAAACTGAGGTAGAACTGAATGGCCAAAAAGAACCGGACTGCCGGCTTCTCCGGGATTAGCGGTGCCGCCATATTGGACCAAAGAGTCATCAAGATCATCGCCGCCAATGGTAACTAAAACGTCTTTTATTCTTAATTTAGGAATGCTTAAGGTGTAATGCGTTATATTAGACGGTGAAATAAATTGCGATTGGGGTTTAGGAAAATCAAACCAGTTAGACACCTTAGTATAATCAACGGTAGTAGAAGAGTGTACGCTTTGAGCCAAAACTTGAGGGCTATAGGCATTGTCGGTGGTAGGCGAAAGAATGCCTTTGGCCTGAAGAATGGCTTCTTGAGGAATAGGGGCAACAAAACGATCTTTTTTGGCTTTTTGGGCAACAGTTAATTCGTAAGAAATAATAGGATAGCCGACAGAAATAAGTAAACTGGCGCCAACGGTAATCATAATAGTAGGAGTAAGATTTTTTAAATGTTGCCAAAAGTTAATTAGAGCGGCTCGTTGGTGAAGCGTACGGGCGGGAGTGGGCGGGGCTTTAACATATTGATAAATCATAGTTTACGGTGAAGTACTTATTTCCACAGTGATATTTTTAGCAACACGAGGTAGAGTTTTAAGTTTATCCGGCAATTTAGGGGTGATGGTAATGTCTGCCTTAATAAAACCAGGTAAAGAGGTAAGATATTCTTCAATAATGTGAGGATATTTACCTTTAATATTATTTTTAAAATCCTGAAAATCAATTTTAGGAATAAGTTGAGCTTTAAAAATAACATTAACGTCCGCAGTGTCGTTACTATTAAGAGCAGTGGGTTGAAGGTCAATTTGACTGGATTGACTTAACTGAAAATTTTCGGGGATTTTATCTTTGAAAACTGCTTGAAGTAACAACTGTAGATCATTTTGACGATACGCTAAAGCTGTGTAGGCTAACTTAGCTGCTAAAGTAAGACTGTCGGCTTCCTCGCCAACATCGTGATTGTAAGTTTTGGTAATCAGTTGATCCTGATCTTTAAGGTCAACTAGCTGACGATCGTCACCCAATTTAGATTGGAGGTCAGCTTCAGCTTTTTGTTGCAAATCGGCGGTAATTTCGTCTAATAAAACAGCCTGGTCTTCTTCAGAAACAGCTTTAACTTCTCTAGCAGTGCCACCGGACAAACCACCGTCAACTTTGGCGTAATAATCATCCTCAGAAAACTGTTTGAAAGTCAGTTTCGTGTCTGCTGCCAGGTTACTTTCGGGGCCAATGGATTTGGCGGTCAGTTTGGCAGTGGCTTTGCCGGGTGAAATAATGATGTCTTCTCCCTCCTGACGAGAAGAGCTAGAAGCAATGGTGGTATCGTCATCCAAAGTAAAGGCTAGATTGTCAAGGCCAACTAAAACAGTGCCCTGAGAAAAAGTTTTAGATTGATTAGTCTTGTTGTAAATAGTGATGTTCCCTTGAGCTTGATCACCAACTAAAACAGTGCCGGTGGTGGTGATAGTTTTTTGACCTTCAACTGAGATATCGACGAGTTCTCCTGGCAAAACCGCCTGATCTACATCCATAGACGAGGCATGAGCATCAATGGTAATGTTTAAGTCTTCTTCGGCAGTTTTGGGTTCGACAAAAATAATTACCTTAGCCTTAGGAAGATACCAGTAAGCAACCAGAATAGCTATGAGTAAAATGACAAAACCAACAGTGACAAGCGTAAGGGTTTTGGGGGTCTGGCGAATAAAGGGAAGTTTGTTTTTCAGGTCAGAAAATTTATGAGACAGAGACTTAATCCAAGAAAGAGTGGACATAAATATAGCTGAACGAGAAGAATGATTAGTAGGAGAGGCAACATTATTGGTAACAGGGATTGAAGGTTCTACAACATCAGAGTCAGGCTCAAAGTTCCCCTCCGCGGAAGACGATGAAGTCTGAGGAGAAGAGACCGATAGTTGATCAGCAATATCACCGGTAGTGAAACCGAGATGCTGGGCAGTAACAGGACGCGAATCGCTAACTGAATCAGTGGGGCTTGTAGTTAACTTTTCAGCGGGATTAGAAACATCAGTCTCGGGGGTAGTTTTAGTTTTTTGAGGTTTAATAGTAAAACCTAATGATTTAGCCACTTCACTGCCTCCAGCTAAAGCAACAGCTTTAATGGAAGCGTCGGGCGGCAAACTTTCTACTTTAGGAAAATGAATAAAGGGAAGTTTTTCTTCCCAGTCATAAGATAGCAGTTGTTGTTTGTCTTCTTCAAAATCAGATTGCCCATTATACAAAATCATACGGGCAGGAAAAGTATCGATGCTTTTAAAGCGCGATAGTCCTTCTTCTACGTCGGGTCCAAGATCACCTGACCGTCCAACCAGCTGAGTACCAATAGTTTGGCCTAATTTTACTAAAGAAAGGTTAATTTCCGTAGAATTAAGTTGTAAAAAAATGGCGCTGGGAGGCGTGCCTTCTTCAATTTTTAAATACTGAACAACAGCATTGTCGGTAACAACGTAGCCTAAAGGCTTAAGCTCTAATTCTGTGCAAAGATACTTTAAAAACTTCTTCTTGGGCTGGCTAATTTCTTGTTTTTCCAACCAAGTTTCGGGCAAACCGAAAACAACACCGCATGGTTCTTGAGGAAGATTATCTGAGGCATCGGAAATGGACTGGTCGGTAGCAGCTAAAAGCTGTTCTTGAGATTGACCGTCCCAAGATTTGGAAACGCCGATTTTAACTACTTTGGTGTGACCATCAATAACTGTCCAAACAGCAGATTTAACAGCGTCTTCGGTAATTTCGACAGCAAAAAAAGTTTCTGGCACCTCTTTGTCAGCGTTTTTTAGTTTGTTTAACAGATTTTTTATTTCCATGATTTAAAACAGCATAAATTCGACGCTTGCCGGCGCCGATTGATTCCTGCTTTATTATCTTAACATTGCCTATTTCCCCTGTCGAGGTAACGTGGGGGCCACCACAAAGTTCTTTGGAAAAACTGCCGATAGAATAAACAGAAACTTTATTAGGATAAGTTTGTTTAAAAAAAGCTAAGGCGCCGGATTTTATAGCTTGATTTTTAGATTGAATAGATTTTTTAACCGGCAGATTTTTTTTAATTTGTTGGTTGATTAAAGATTCAACCTTTTTAATTTGGCTATCAGTTAGAGCTTGGGGGTGGGAAAAGTCAAAGCGTAAACGGTCAGCGGTGATATGTGAACCTTCTTGATAAATGTGAGTGCCTAAAATTTGTCTTAATGCAGCCTGTAAAAGATGAGTGGCAGTATGTAATTTGGTGGTGGCAATTGAGTAATTTTCCAAGCCACCTTTAAACATACCGGCAGAGGCGGTACGAGAAAGTTTTTTGTGGGCTTCAAAAACTTTATTAAATTCTTTTTTATCTAAAGAGTGGCCTTTTTGCTTAAAAAGTTCTGCTGTTATTTCATAAGGAAAACCATAGGTTTGAAAAAGATTAAAAGCATTAAGTGAGTTAAATTGACTATCATCAAATTTCTCAAGTTCTTTTAATCCTTTATCTAGAGATTGGTGAAATTTTTTAATTTCTTCGGTAACAACCGGGTGATCAATAATTTGATTAAAGTCATTTAGTCTTGAGGTTTTTGTTAAGTTTTTAAACTTAACAAAAGAGCGCCTGATGAGCCGACGAAGAACATAACCCTGAAGTTTATTGGACGGTTCAACTCCTTCATTGATCATGGCCTCTGCGGCTCTTAGATGATCGGTGATGATTCGCATGGGGGCTAAATTTTTACCAGTATATGGTTGATCAGTAATCTGTTGTATTTTGTCGATGATGTTATGAAAAACATCGATTTGAAAAATATCAGGATTGTTTTGAGTAGCAGCGGCAAGTCTCTCTAGACCGCCGCCAAAATCTACATTTTGATGAGGCAGGGATTTTAAGGAACCACCTGTTTGTTTCTCGTATTGCATGAAAACTGAGTTGCCGATTTCTAAAAAGCGGCCGCAGGAACAATTAGGATGACAGTGGCGGCCAAATTTAGCGGAGTGTTTGACAGAATCAAATTCAAAAAAGACTTCAGAGTCTGGTCCTCCAATTTCACCGGTGGGCATTTTTTCGGGCTGGCCGGCACGACTCCACCAATTATCTTGGTAAGTAAAAATATGATCGGAGGAAACACCGATTTTTTTCCAAATACTGATTGATTCCTCATCTTTTGGAGCAAATTGGCTACCCTTATAAACAGAGACATAGAGTTTGTTAGCAGGCAACTTTAATGTTTCAGTTAAAAACTGCCAAAACCAAGTTAGTTGATCTTGTTTGAAGTAATCTCCTAAACTCCAGTTGCCTAGCATTTCAAAAAAGGTAGTGTGACGGTTGTCACCCACCTCCTCTATATCTTCCGCCCTAAAACAAGGTTGGGAGTTAACTAAGCGCTGACCCATGGGATGAATTTCCCCCTTTAGATAGGGCACCAGTTGTTGCATGCCGGAAGAGTTAAACAAAGTGGTAGGATCATTGGGTAAAACTAAAGGAGCCGGAGGAACAACTGTATGTTGGCGGTTGACAAAAAAATCAAGATAGGCAGCCCGAATTTCATTGGTAGTCATGAAGTTATTGTAACAACCTAAAAGTTAGTTAGCTAGGGGTTTGCCGGATTTTAAAAAAACCTTTTTTTTAACTATGGCTGCCGTTTGTTGAAGACGACGTTTAATTTTTTTGGTCTTTTTGGCAGATGATAAAGTGGAATTTTTTAGTTCTGCTTCAATTTTTTCCGCTTGGGTTTTAATTTGCTTTACCAACTCGGGCAAATGTTTTTTGGCTGCCTGAAAATTGATTTCGAGATCTTTTTTAATTTTTCTACCTGTTTTAGTTTTATAAAGAAAATTGGCCCCTGCGGCTACAGCGGCCCCCAAGATTAAGCCAGAAATTAAATGAAGGGAGTTTTTCTTATCAGGGTCAGTCACTTTTAGATGATGTTTTTTTTGTTTTTTTATCGATCATCGTGCCGGCAATTTCCACTAATTTGGCGCCTTTTTTTAAACCGGTAATAAAGGCAGAAGCGTGTTCAATGGGATCAGCTACAGATTTAGTAATACGTTGGAAATCATCCATCATGACATTGGTTTTTTGTAACATCTTCTTAACTTCCTCTAAAATTTTAAAAATATAAATAGAGAAAACAACTAAGAGAATTGTCAAAATGGTAACGACAACAACGAGAACGATTTGGGACAAAGTTAACATAATTATTTTTTTTCTCCTACAGTAATTACTACATCATAATCATCGGTTTTTGGCAAGAGCTCAGCCGAGCTTGTAACCTGATAGCCATCAGATAATGCTTGGTTAATTGTATCAAAAAGTTGTGTTGGTAAATTCGGTTTAAGTTGCACTAAGGTAGCCACAGAACCGAATTGATCAGCATTGTCAGCTTTTACATCGGTAAAACCAGCTGCCAGTAATAAATCTTTAACAACGGCAGCCA
>Ga0172371_10009440_pt1 | contig 13387 bp, 12 predicted proteins | sample Lak12m_FD_114543 | JGI IMG/M metagenome (GOLD analysis project Ga0172371, IMG submission 114543) | Freshwater microbial communities from Kabuno Bay, South-Kivu, Congo - kab_022012_12m | ecosystem: Environmental > Aquatic > Freshwater > Lake | place: Democratic Republic of the Congo: South-Kivu... | reverse complement strand
TTCTCAGGCGTTAGGAACCGCCTCTTTGGCTTCGTTGTCTGATCTACACTCACGGTATCCTCCTTTCATTCACCCCGGGGAGGGGGCAACTCCGGTCGCCCTACGGGCTCCCTCCGTTGCCCCCTCCCCGGCCACCATACCATGTAGTGTAATTCAATCCAACTTTTGAGTCATAAATTCAGAAACGCCGCGTAATTCGTGGGTATGTATGGTTTTTGAGAAAGGTTATTATGAAGAAAAACATCAGAGTTGTTATAGCGCGTCTCGGCATGGATGCGCACTGGAGAGGAAGCATCCTGGTAGCCCGTGCCATGCGCGATGCTGGCATGGAAGTGATCTATTTAGGAAATCAATTACCGCAAAACATTGTTCAAACGGCTCTAGAAGAGGATGCAGACGTTATAGGTCTCAGTACATTAAGCGGGAACCACATGATCTTGGTCCCAGAGATAATTCGACTTATCAAAAATAGCCGAATGGATGGGATCACGGTCATTCTTGGGGGTACAATACCTCTGGATGACATTCCAAAACTCAAAAAAATCGGAATTGCAGAGGTCTTTGGATCAGGGACCCCTCTAAAAAGGATCATTGACTTTGTATCGAACCTCAGTTGAGCGAAACAATTCTGGCGGAAAGAGAGGCATGACGGAATGAGGATATATGTTTGGGAGAAGCGATAGATTATGAGCGTCCCACAAGATTGCTATTCAAAGAGAATAGGAACGCTTCAACAGATGCTTCGTGATGCTGGCGTTGCTGCCGTCTTGCTTTCCTACTCTAGGTCCACCCTTTACTACGCTGGAACTACCCAACCGTCGATTTTAATTATGACATCCGAAGATTACCACTTGGTGGTCATAAGAGGTCTCGACTCGGCGCTTGAAGAAACATGGTTTGACACGAATAGAGTCAGTTTGGGAAGTGGTTTTTATAGCGCAAAAGAGATTCTGAAAAAGTGGTCTGTCGAACAGGGCCGCGTCGGTATGGAGCTGGATATACTTCCTACACTTCAATACGCTAAGGCTTCAGAACTTTTTCCCGAATTTAAAATTGTTGATATATCGGAACTGGTTCTGCAGCAAAGACAAATCAAAGACGATAACGAAATTGAATACACTAAAATGGCTTGTAAAATTGTTCATCAGGGCCATTTAAGGCTCCTTCAGGTGCTTAGAGAAGGGATGAGCGAACTCGAATTGTCCGCAGAAATTGAAGATGCTCATCGAAGGGCAGGGCACGAAGGCGTCTTCTTCATGAGGCAGTTCGACTTTTTCATGGGACGGGGGCCTCTTTCCTCTGGCACAAATCTGGCGAAAATTGCCGGTAAAATTCAGTCAATCACTGGCGTTGGATTAAGTCCTTCCGTCCCCATGGGGGCCTCAAAAAGGACCATCAGAAAAGGCGATATGATCGTTGTGGATATCCCCACGCACCATTGCGGTTATCACGCTGATCAAAGTCGGACATATGTTTTAGGAAGACCTCCTGACATTTGCAGAACTATGTATAGCGGAATGAAAGAAATCGCCGATCGACTTATTCAAACATTGAAGCCCGGCATCAGATGCGGTGCCCTATATAAGAAGGCCCTCACAATTGCTCAAGAGCTCGGTATGGGGCATTGGTTCATGCGTCTGGGGGTTGCTTCAAAAAGAGTACCTTTTATCGGCCATGGCGTTGGCCTTGAACTTAACGAGCCGCCTTTACTTAGTAGCAATAATCAACAGGTCCTTGAAGAGGGAATGATCATAGCTCTCGAGCTTGAAATGAGTGCGTCTATTGGCGAGGTGGTAAAGCTGGAAGACACCATCCTGATGTGCTCTGATGGCGCCGAGGTTTTGACTATAAGTCCAAGAGAACTTCAGCAGATATGATAAACCAGTAGTTTAGGATACTTTCCAAAAAAGGCTTAATAATATGTCTCCAATACTGAGTGTGAACAATATAGAGGTGATCTATAAGGACGTGATCCTTGTTTTAAAAGGGATGTCCTTGGCAGTAAAAGAAGGCAAAATTGTGACCATACTGGGCAATAATGGGGCCGGAAAAACGACGACACTAAAGGCAATATCGGGCATCCTGAAAACTGAGGATGGCGAAGTGACTGATGGGACGATTGAATTCTGTGGTGAACGAATAGACAAAAAATATGCGGAAGCCATCGTTCGTATGGGGATATTCCAGGTTATGGAAGGCAGGAGAGTCGTGGAGGACATGACTGTGGAAGAGAACCTTTTGGCCGGGGCACATACCCAGACAAATAGAAAAAATAGGAAAAAGGACATGGAGATGGTTTATGATTATTTCCCTGCTCTGGTCCCCAGGAAAAAAATAATGGCCGGCTATATAAGTGGAGGTGAGCAACAGATGCTGGTAGTCGGCAGGGCAATGATGTCCCGACCGAAGTTACTATTGCTTGATGAACCTTCAATGGGACTGAGTCCTCTTCTTGTATCGGACATATTCAAAATAATTAAGAAAATCAACAAAGACAAAAAAACCTCCATTCTTTTGGTCGAACAGAATGCTAGATTGGCATTATCCATCGCCTCTCATGGATATGTCATGGAAAATGGACGCGTTGTCCTGGACGATACGGTTGATAAGTTAATGGAAAACGAAGATGTCAAAGAATTTTACCTCGGACTGAGTGAAGTGGGTACGAAAAAGAGTTATCGAGATGTCAAGCACTACAAAAGAAGAAAACGATGGCTGACCTGAAAGACACTTCTGACAGTGAGGGCAAATATGACTGAAAATATGACCTTTTTGTTACAGCTGATTGTAACCGGTTTGGTGCTCGGGAGCGTTTATGCATTGGTAGCCTTGGGATTTGTTCTTATATACAAATCTACCAGTGTCCTCAACTTTGCTCAGGGCGAACTCCTGATGTTCGGCGCCTATATCTGTTTGGTACTGACTGTACAATTCCATATCCCTTTTATTTGGTCCTTTTTGGTGACTTTGATCTTTTCATTTATCTTAGGGCTTTTAATGGAGAGAGCGCTACTCCGGCCGATGCTCGGTGAATCGATTATCTCGGTCATAATGCTCACCATTGCCCTCTCGACGCTAATGAGAAGTTTGTTTCAAATTGTCTGGGGTACGCAAACGAAGGTTTTCCAACCCATATTTTCCGAAAAACCTATATATGTTTTCGGACTATTCGTTGCAGAGGTACATCTTTACAGCCTGGCTTTCGCCATGATCTGCGTAGCGCTATTTGGCCTCTTTTTCAAATTTAGTTCTGCAGGCCTGGCCATGCGTGTTACCGCTTTTAACCAGCAGGTAGCTCAGACAATGGGAATAAACATCAAGAGAATCTTTGCGTTGGCGTGGGCAATCTCCGCCGTTGTTTCTTCTATTGGCGGCATCATTCTTGGAAACATCAACGGCATCAACAATGCCTTGTCGACAATGGGGCTGAAGGTTTTTCCTTGCGTTATCCTTGGAGGTCTCGACAGCATTTTTGGTGCCATTGTGGGAAGCTTCGTAATCGGAATACTGGAAAATATTGCAGGAGGCTATCTTGATCCCATATTGGGCGGAGGGGTGAAAGAGGTGGCACCTTTTGTTTTGTTAGTCATCATTCTGATGATAAGACCTTACGGGCTATTCGGAAAAAAACTTGTGGAACGGCTTTGAAATTCTTTATAAGGATGAAAACAGCCATCCTTAAACCACGCATTTAACAAGGATATTTATATTATGCCCTGTGGATTGTTTCATACCCGATACAGAACGGACGAGGCTATCTTTAAAACTGTCTGGGTAAAATCATGGCTGGCAGTCTTGGGCTTGGCTGTTCTATTGCTGCCGTTTTTTGTGAGTAGCTACATCCTTTATGTGTGTAATATAATATTTATTTTTATTGTTGGGGCCATCGGTCTGAACATCTTGACAGGATTTACAGGGCAGATTTCCATAGGGCATGGTGCATTTGTTGCTATCGGCGCCTATAGCTCAGCGATCATGGCTACCAAACTGAGTTTACCCTTCTGGATCGCCTTGCCTGCCGGTGGACTCTGTGCAGTGGTGATTGGCATCATTTTTGGTTTACCATCCTTGAGGGTCAAGGGGCTCTACCTGGCCATTGCCACATTAGCCGCACAGTTTATCACAGACTATACAATCGTCCACTGGCAAAGTATGACTAACGGCATCACAGGCATGTACGTGCCCAGCCCTCAATTTTTTGGCTTTGTTTTTGATAACGATAGCAAGTTCTATTATCTCCTTTTGTTTTTTGCCATTGCAGCGGTTATGACGGGGAGAAACTTGTTCAGGACGAAGATTGGGAGGGCTCTGGTAGCTGTGAGGGACAGAGACATCGCCGCCAATCTCATTGGGATAAGCCTGTTTAGGTATAAGCTATTGGCTTTTTCCCTCAGTTCGTTTTATGCTGGCATTGCTGGGAGTTTGTGGGGGTTCTATACAAATATTATCACACCCGAACACTTCACCATTGTCTTATCGATCGATTATCTGGCCATGGTCATCATCGGCGGCCTGGGAAGCATCCTGGGCACGGTTTTTGGAGTCATTTTCATGACCATGCTTCCAGAACTATTGACAACAGCAAGTATTTTGCTGAAGGATACATTTGGGCAAATTACAACTTTGCTTTCCGCTATCAAGGGTTTGATTTTTGCACTCGCAATCATCCTTTTTTTGCTTTTCGAACCTGATGGTCTTGCGGAAATATGGAGAAGGGTTAAGGCGTATTGGAAACTATGGCCGTTTTCTTATTGATTTCATGATTGCAAACTAAAAAAGCAGACTTAGGCGGCGTCAATAAATAACGGTATCAAGTTACTCGTGTAGATTGCGGTCGATAGTGTAATTCCAATTACTTCTCGAAGACAGCTGTAACCCCTATTTATTGATGCTGCCTTAAGAAAGGGGGTGATGAGATAACAGGGAGGCTCAAAAGCGTTAAGGGCATTTCTCAACAACAAAAACAAGGAGACGAAGATGAAACGGAACAGACTGTTTGTTTTTATGCTCATCTTAATGGGCGTTGCATCCACCTGCAGCATGCTTACAACTACCAATGCCATAGCGAAGGAAAAAATCAAGATTGGTGGCATTGTAGACTTGACAGGACCCACAAACGACATAGGAGTCCCTTGGGCCGAGGGGGTTGTTGATTATTTTGACAAGGTCAATAGAGCAGGGGGAATAAACGGTAGACTTATAGAATATTTTGCGATTGACTACCAGTATAAACTACCCCAGGCCATGGCCGCTTACAAGAGACTAGTGAGCCAGGAGGAAGTAATTGCCATTGTGGGATGGGGAACAGGAGACACCAAGGCTCGCATTCCATTAGTAAACAGGGATAAGATACCACAATTCACAGCATTTGCACTGGATCAGACCGTTCCCCATACCTCCTATAACTTCTCCCATATGATAAGCTACACGCATCAGGTGCTTGGCATGCTTCAATATGCCAAAGACCACCCAAAGGAAAAGGGGAGAAAGGTGCGGGTCGCCTTAGTTTACTCGGATGCTGAATACGGCATGGCACCAGTAAGGAATATAGAAGAGCGAGGTGCTGCAGAAAAGATCGGGATTGAAATCGCTGACAAGGAAATCATCGGCCAAACAGCAACGGAGGCCGTGTCTCAAGTATTGACGCTCAAAAAGGCCAAACCCGACTATACCATTGTAATTTTAACGCCAAAGCCAGCGGCCGTTTTTCTGAAAGACGCGAAAAAAGTGGATTTGGATAGTACATTTATGGGCTTTTCGTTTTTGGGTGATTACAGTCTGCTAAAACTGCTCGGCGATGCCGGGGAAGGCTTGATCGTTGCGGCCCCCTGTTCCTATGGACACGAGAAAAACATACCGGGAATCCAGGAGATTTGGAAATACAACGAGAAGTATCATCCGGACAGAAAGGTCATTGAATTGCAGTACGTTTATGGATGGCTATATGGGATGCTGATCGAGGAGGCGTTGAAGAAGGCCGGGGATAATATTACGGGCGAAGGGCTCAAAGATGCACTTGAAACAATAACCAATTTTGATTCGGGTGGCATCGCTCCTCCTCTCACGTTCAGCTCCAAGGACCACAGGGGCAGCTATAGTTTCAAGCTATCCAGGGCCAACCCGGAAAAAGGCACGTTTGAATCCTTTACAGATTGGATAGAAGTAAAAGAATAGTAACCGGCTGAAAATGATGGCTACAGAAGCAATTCCGGCAGAAGCTCAAATCAAGCTGTCGTGAGATAGAACTAACTTTACTATGTAAATACTACTATGAGACGGTTAATAAGTCCACTAAAAGGCCATTCCTCTGCCCTCCCTTTTTGGATGGGCAGGGGAATGTTGGCTTAAGTGAAAATCAGTTTACTTAGATATCTAATCAAGAGGGAAATCAATGGAGCGCGAAGGGGAATACCAGCTCTTGATAGAGAGCATAGCGCTATCATTTCGGGGGATAAAAGCCCTGCATGATGTTAGCATAAAGGTCAAAAAGGGCGCCATTTTCTCTATTATCGGACCGAATGGCGCAGGCAAGACCTGCGTGCTTAACTCCATAAACCGTTTTTATAAAGTGAATAGGGGGGATATCGTTTTTGAGGGACACGAACTCACAAAGCTGCCTTGCCATATGATTGCAAGGCTTGGTATTGCCAGAACCTTCCAGGGCACGGAACTATTTCATGGATTGACCGTGTTGGATAATATCAAGTTGGGCGCCCATGTGAAACTCAGAACAGGGATTTTGTCCGCGTTGACTTATTTGGGAAAGGCTCACCTTGAAGAGATGCAGCTCAGAAAAGAAGTAGAGGAAACGATCGTTGATCTTCTTGAAATCGAATCAATCAGAAAAAAAGTGGTAGGAACACTCCCTTATGGTTTGCAAAAACGTGTTGAACTAGGTAGAGCGTTGGCCATGCATCCTAAATTGTTGCTGCTTGACGAACCAATGGCCGGAATGAACCTTGAAGAGACTGAAGATATGGCGCGCTTCATACTTGATGTCAATGAGGAGTGGGGAACGACTATCGTTTTGATCGAGCATGATATGGGTGTGGTTATGGATGTTTCTGATACGATATGTGTCCTTGATTTTGGTGTGAAAATTGCCGAAGGGACCCCTAAGGAAATTAGGGAAAATCCCAAAGTGGTCAGTGCCTATTTAGGAGAAGAAGAAGTATCCTATTCGAGGCTGGGGGCTTAACTCTTGGTAAAAGGCATGCCCCCCTTTCTTTTAGTACTGATTTATCGAATGGTTCCTTTTCCTCTTTGAACATGCCGAAGTCATAAAGGCTTCTTGACCAGAAAATCTTGTTTATTGTTGACTGTGGAGGAAAGATTTATGGGATCAACCACCTTGCCAGGCCTATTGGTCAATAACAAAAACAAATTCGGCGAGAAGAAAATAGCGCTTCGTGAAAAGGAGTATGGTATCTGGCAGGAATACACCTGGAAGGATTATTATGATCATGTGAAGGATTTTGCAATGGGAATACATAAATTGGGATTCAAAAAGGGGGATAAACTAGCCATTATTGGAGATAACCGCCCCGAGTGGGTGTGGGCCGAATTAGCTGCTCAGTCCCTCGGAGGAATCCCTCTGGGTATTTACCAGGACTCCATACTTAATGAGGTGGTTTATATCATAAATCATTCTGAAGCTACCATAGTAATAGCAGAAGACCAGGAACAATGTGACAAAATATTGTCTCTCAAGGAAAAGATCCCGAATGTCATAAAATTAGTTTATACAGATTCCAAGGGAATGAGGGATTATGATGACGAGCTATTAATCAGTTTTGACAACGTGGAAGATTTGGGTAAAGAAATGGCTGTGTTAGAACCACATTTTTTCGATAACACGGTAAGTAATCTTGATGAAGAAGCGGTCGCCATTATTGCATATACATCAGGCACAACCGGGTTTCCTAAGGGTTCTCTCTTGACTCACAGAAACATGCTATCCATGGCTAAAAATCTAAATGCTGTCGATCCAAAATATGAAGATGACGAGTTCGTATCATTTTTGCCCTTACCATGGGTTGGAGAACAAATGATGGGCGTTTCTTCTTCACTCTACATCGGTTTTACTGTAAATTTTCCAGAGGAACCCGAGACCGCAACGGAAGATCTTTATGAAATAGGGCCAAACGTCATCTTCTCTCCGCCTAGGGTGTGGGAGCAGATGTCGCGTTCCATTATGGTCAAGATCTTAGATGCCTCCTATTTGAAGCGCTTTATTTATAACCTCTGCCTGCGCATTGGGTATAGGTGGGCTGATTTTGAATTCGAAAAGAGAATTCCTCCAAGACACTGGAGACTCATTTATTCTTTGGCCTATTTCGCAGTCTTTCGTGCTCTCAAAGACCGTTTAGGGTTCTCGAAGCTTCGATCGGCAACCACTGGCGGAGCCTTGCTGGGGCCAGACGTATTCAGATTTTTCCATGCCCTTGGTGTAAACCTTAAACAAATATATGGACAAACAGAAATATCAGGTATTTCCACTATACATCGCGAGGGAGATGTAAAATACGACACGGTAGGCATCCCAATTCCCGAAACGGAAATAAAGATATCTGAGGAGGGCGAAATTCTTTCTAAGAGTCCATCCCTGTTTCAGGGTTATTGGAAAAACCGTAAAGCTACGGAGGAAACCCTTAAGGATGGATGGTTACACTCAGGTGATGCCGGTTATTTTAACGAGGATGGCCACCTAGTCTGCATTGACCGAGTTAAAGATCTTATGGAACTCAAGAATGGGACCAAGTTCTCTCCATTGTTTATTGAGAACAAGCTTAAATTCTGTCCTTATATTGTAGAGGCTGTAATCGTAGGCCATAATAAGGAGTTTATTTCGAGTATAATATGTATTGATTTCAAACATGTTGGAAAATGGGCAGAAGATCATAATATTCCTTACACAACATATTCTGATCTTGCTTCAAGAAAAGAGATTTATCAATTAATCGAGAATGAAGTGTACAGAGTGAATAAGACCTTGCCTAAAGAAATGAGAGTTCACAGATTTTTTCTTTTATACAAAGAGCTGGATCCCGATGACGAAGAATTAACAAGGACAAGAAAGGTACGGCGAGGCTTCATAAACGAGAAATACGAAAATGAAATAAAGTCGCTGTATAGTGACATAGAAACGCTGCCGGTCGAAACTAAGATCATGTATCAAGATGGCAGAACAGCTACTATGAAAACAGTACTATTCTTCCGCACTATGAAGGATGATGATTATTATGAGAAAATGTTGCAAAAGAGGAGATGGTGGCAAAGAAAAAAAGACTGAGATCATAAACCGTTCCGTCTGATTCATTCTTAGAGGATAATACTTTCCATGCCTATCCGATTAACACAGGTTCGTCAGATTTCGCGGGGCCAAGGGACCACCGCGCTGAGCGCACGACGAGCATTCGAACACCCTTAGGGCCGCCGGATACGCTCCAGATCGGGAACTCAGGCCGTCCAACAAGGAAAAGATGCAGAACTCAAGCAGAGTCCGAGGGTAATCTGAAATGCGCAGGATCATGCCCTCAGCACCAACCCGTGTTAATCGGATAGGCAAGATACTTTGCAATAGAATGTTTTCGAATGAAACAGGGTAGTTTATCCGGACTGGCGGCACAGTGGCTCCACAGCAGAAAACGATAGTTCAGGAGTTCAGCCAATGTGTTTTGGGCTATGTTCCACCGTTCGGGCCGGTATGGGATTCGATTTGGACCACGGGCAATGAGCTCAGCCGCTACAGTTAAAAGTCGGTCATGAGAGCGGATACAACCCATAAGCTTGAGCTGATTTAATAACAGGAGGAGAAAATGGCATATCAGGTTTTGACAGCGGATGTAACTGAAGAGGGCATAGGACAGATCGCGTTGAATCGTCCAGAACAATTGAATGTGTTTAACACTACCATGGCCACCGAGCTGGGCCAGGCACTTACGGAGATGGAAGCTGATCCGCAAGTGAGAGTGATCGTGCTCAAAGGAACAGGAAAGGTCTTTTCTGCAGGAATAGACGTAACCGAATTCTGGGATAAGAGTCCCTCCCAGTACAAATCCTGGGTTGAACTGATGGAAAAGAGTCTTCAGATAATGATGTCCATTGGAAAACCGGTCATTGCACAGGTTCACGGGGTAGCTGCGGCCAACGGAGCCGGACTCGTGGCTGCCTCGGATCTGGCCGTGTGTTCAGAGGATGCACGAATCGGCTTTACGGCAATTAATGTGGGGCTTTTCTGTCTCGGTCCCGCTGTCCCCCTGAGCCGAGTGCTCGGCCGAAAACAGGCACTGGAACTTCTCCTTTTTGGAGACCTGATTCCCGCCCGCCGGGCCATGGAGATGGGTCTAGTCAATAAAGTCGTGCCCGCCAATGAACTGGTTGCCGAAACGCTGGCCTATGCGCGAATACTGGCTGCTAAAAGCCCCCAGGCACTTCAAATGGGCAAGAAAACCTTCCATGTCACTCTTGATATGGAACTTAACAAGGCCTTTGAGTATATGAATGAGGCATTTGCTCGACTTTGTAGCTTTCGGGACGCCCACGAAGGGGTCTCTGCATTTTTAGAAAAGCGAGAACCCCAGTGGAGAGGGGAATAGACGGGCAACAACAAATAAGAATGGAAAGGCGCCGGCTGAGTTATAATCCGCTTAAGTGATTTTGAGATGGACAAGGGAGCAGTAAATAAGCGCTATGTAATGGTTCGAATAAAGTTACGCGCATACCTCAATATAACACTCGACCTGCGACGCTTTCCTCAATAGTGTCTGAACGAAAATCCCCTTTAAAAAATTTAAGATCTATTCGCTGGGTTCTCAACTGTATCATTTTGGGTTGTTTTTTAAACCACTAATCATAAATCGACGATTAAAAATTTTACCTGAGCAGGATTTTCGTTTAGGAACTGTTATGAAACACCATGGGAGGTAAAGGTCATTTATTACCCACACCAAAGATCAGGAGCCATACGAGATAAAGGATTGGGGCTCATTCATTTATGTTATGGTTCCGGGGTTGGAAAAACCAGCCGGGGGGTTGGGCTGGCCATAAGGGCTGCAGGGGCCGGTCTGGATGTGACCGTTGTCCAATTCATGAAGTCTGGTAACTCTGGGGAAGTAGCAATATTCGAAAGGATTCCCAATATTCATTACCGGTGTCCGGGCAAACATCCTTTTATCCTGTCACGGGGTCCGGATGCCGCACATTATGATCATGCAGAGAAGGGACTCAAATATGCTTTTGATGCGATCGAAAAAAGGACTCACCTCCTTATTTGTGATGAAATTCTGGACACAATCCTTTTCAACGTGCTCCAAAAAGATAGAATTATGGAGCTGGTCAAAAAGTGTAAGGGTTGTGTTGAACTTGTAATGACGGGCAGAGATGCGCCTCTGGACCTCATCCAAGCAGCCGACTATGTTACTGAGTTTGTTCAGCAAAAGCATCCTTACTATAAAGGGGCACGGGCGCGAAGAGGCATTGAGTATTAGTACCTCCAGCTATGTTCTTCTCCATCATAAATCAACCATGTGCATCCGGATCTCGCACATATTTGGCTTTTTCTTGGTGTGGAACCCAGGGTTCCAGGCACGGTGATCGTGGCTGAAAGGCTCATGCCATGAAAAGCAGGCAAATTTGTACTTGCACCGGACCTCAGAATCCTAATTGGCAGGTCTTTGCTGAAATTTCCTGATGGCCACCCAAAGTGTACCACGTGTGGCCACTTCAAAATGCCCCACCCATCGAGAGTGATTTTCCAGTACATATTGCTGAAAACGGCGACAGAACGTAACTACTCCCATTTGTGGAATTCGCGAATGGGAGGAAGGAAGGATGAACGTTTTGAAGCCGAATTTGAAGATTACCATCGAGACGTTGCTGGAAAAGGGACTCAGTCAACGCGAGATCAGCCGGAAGACGGGAATCCATCGAAAAACCGTCCGTCGATACAGCCAACAAGCGGTACATGGAGAGCTACTTCGATCTGTACCCGGGGGTCTGGCGGCATGGGGACTGGATCCGTTTCACGCCCCGGGGAAGCGCCGTCATCTCGGGCCGATCCGATTCCACCCTGAATCGGCAGGGCGTTCGCATGGGGAGCAGCGAGATCTACAGCGTGGTGGAGGACCTCCCCGAGATTGCTGACAGCCTGATCGTGGGGTTCGAGGATGCGGAAGGGGGATACCACATGCCCCTGTTTGTGGTGCCGGCCCAGGGGGTGGAACTGGACGATGCCCTCAAGGGGAAGATCAACCAGAGCATCCGCACGGCCCTCTCGCCGCGTCACGTCCCGGACAGTATCCATGCCATACCGGAGGTTCCGCGCACCCTGAACGGGAAGAAGCTGGAGGTGCCGGTCAAGAGGATCCTCGCGGGCTATCCGCCGGAAAAGGCCGTAAACGTCGATTCCATGGCGAACCCGGAATCAATCGTTTATTTTACGAATCTATTTAGAAGGATGGGTGAATCCGAGTCTCGATCGGCCTAACAAACACAACGCAAAATTCGTCATACAGGAACACAACTCGCACAAAGGGTTCTTTTGACCCCCCAAAGAAGTCATTGGAGTCATTTGGTGGGAGTGGCAAGAAAAAGGGTAACCAGAATGGCCATCAAAAAGGTATGTGTCATCGGGATGGGCACCATGGGAAGCCAGATCGGGATCGTCTGCGCCAGGGCCGGCTTTGAAACCGCCATGGTCGAGGTCTCCGAGGACTCTGTATCCAATGGGCTGAAATCCATTCACTCCTTCTTGGAGGGCCAGGAAAAAAAGGGCAAGATCGACTCGAAGATGAGAGAAGACACCCTGGCCCGAATCCGCGCGGGAACAGGGATGAGCGACGCCGTGAAAGACGCGGACCTGGTCATCGAGGCAGTCTACGAGAACATCGAGATCAAAAGAAAGACCTTCCAAAAGGTGGATAAGGCCGCCCCGGAATGGACCATTCTGGCCAGCAACACTTCCACCCTCTGGATCGCGGAGATCGCTGCAGCCACCCGCCGCGGGGACCGGTGCATCGGGACCCATTTCCTGATTCCGGCCGCCTTCACCCCCTTGGTGGAGGTGGTGAGGGGACCTGATACCTCCGACGAGACCCACGACGTCATTCGGGAATTTCTCCATCAATGCGGGAAGGAAACCGTTACGGTTTCGGATTCTCCGGGTTTTGTCATCAACCGACTCTATCTCCCCATGGTCAACGAGGCCTTCTTTGTCCTCGAGAGTGTGCTGGCCAGCGCGGAGGAAATCGACCGGAGCTGCACTCGGGGGCTGGGGTATCCCATGGGTCCCCTGGCCGCAGCCGACGCTTTTGGGCTGGACATCATGCTGGCCTGCATGCAGACCCTTCACCGGGAATTGGGAGACAAATACCGGCCGTGTCCGCTC
>Ga0172371_10009437_pt1 | contig 13393 bp, 12 predicted proteins | sample Lak12m_FD_114543 | JGI IMG/M metagenome (GOLD analysis project Ga0172371, IMG submission 114543) | Freshwater microbial communities from Kabuno Bay, South-Kivu, Congo - kab_022012_12m | ecosystem: Environmental > Aquatic > Freshwater > Lake | place: Democratic Republic of the Congo: South-Kivu... | reverse complement strand
TTTCAATGACTTTGGCTTCAATACCGAAAGACATTAAAGTCTCTTCGATCTTACGAGCATTTTCGTTAAGGTCTCCGCGATCGGCCTTATGGCGTTTTTCATCGGACAGTAAATCAAGAGACGGTAACTGATAAGGGGTGATAATAGAACCATTATTTAAATTGTGTTTGGCATTAGAGGCAGTAGGACGCATCTCATTGACTAGTACTGGTTTGGGGCTGGTAACTTTGGGTAGGGGTGTAGATGGGGCGACGGCATTTTCATCCATACCTTTAATTTTCATCTGTTTACCAGAAAATCCATTACCAGTACTGATTGATTTAATTTGTGATCCGGATTTTTGGAGCAACCCGATCAAGCTTTCAAACCCGGCGGAAATATCCTCGAGTGAGGTTTCAAACAAAATGAGAAGACCAATAAAGAAACCGATGACGTAGAAGATGTAGGTGCCGGGGATGGTAATAAGTGAGGAGATAGAGAGAAATAATTGAAGGCCAACGGCGCCTGCCTGAGTCATACCCGTTAAGGAAAGAAAAGAGATCAAACTACCCAAGAAAACGTGAGGACTGGCAATAGCCCATTTAACTTTAGTGAGCAATAGCCCACCAGAAACAAAAAGAAATGGTATCAAAACTAAAGCCCAACCGAAAAGAACGGTGCCGACGTCATAAATTTTGGTAAGGAAAATTCCCTGTTTAGAAAAAGAGACAGAGATCAATAAGCCGATACCCATGATGAGAACGGCTAAAATTGAGTTGACGGTTTCTTTTTTGAGTGAGAGTTGGAAGGGATTAGAACGCCTCCCCTTTTTGCGGGCCATATCACTTGTAAGTATAACTCAAAGCTAGTAGTTACTTAAGAAGAAAGCTTTGAAGCGGTGGTATAACTCAGGAGAGTGTTTTTGGAGCTTAGAAAGGATCGACTTGCCGATTGACTGACTCTTAAGGGAGTGTCTATCAGAGGTGATGACTTCTGTTTCAACCTCACGGACTATGAGGTTGGCGGTTTTGCGAATCTGATCCTTACTGAGTCTCTTGGATTCGTGACCAGCGTGACAAATGCCTAGAAATATTTTTTGGGGATCAAAGTTTTCTGTTTTGCCGGATCGTTTAATGACTAAAACGTTAGTGACTAAGAACTTTTCTGCGGTTGTAAATTTTTTATGGCATTTGAGACATTTTCTACGTCTCCAGATTCCTGTTTTGATCGATCTAGTATTGATGACAGAGATCTGATTAGAAAGACAAAAAGGACAATGCATTGCTATATATTGTCATATTATTTCCCATTTTTCAGATAATGTAATGTTTTTACCTTTAAAAAATGGATATCTTATGCATATATCTATCGGTTGTGGCAATTTATGTTTGGTTGGATATTGTCGATATGTCTTGGCTAACTGGAAAAGAAATAGAAAAGCAAGTCGATATAAGGAGGATCTTTATAGAACCATTTAACCAATCTCAGATAAACCCCAATAGCTACGATTATCGATTGTCGCCGGAGATAAAAGTACTTTTAACTAATAATGTGATTGATGGTGTCGGATGCGTTGATCCAAAAAAAGAAATGAGATTTAGAGAACTGATAATTGGGAAAAAAGGAAAGGTTCTTTTGCCGGGTTGGGGATATTTGGCAAGCACGATAGAAAAGTTTGGATCGGATCATTTTGCAAGTTTGTGCACGGGCAAAAGTTCAGTGGGACGATTATTTTTACAAAATCATGCTTGCGCGGGACTGATCGATCAGGGTTTTTTTGGACACATAACACTTGAGATTACGGTAACTTTACCGGTGATAGTTTATCCAAGGATGAGAATCGGGCAGATATTTTGGTTTGAAAGTATAGGAGATGCGCTTTTGTATTCCGGGAAATATATGAACCAAAATCAGCCATTGCCGAGTCAGATTTATAAAGATATTGAGAAATGAACAAAGAAAAATATTTAATTAGTTTTTTTGGAAAATCGGGGTCGGGAAAATCTACTGCTGCTGAAATAGCTATGGATTACCTAAACAAACAGGGTATAAAAAGTGAAAAGATGGGGGTGGCACAACCCTTACACCAAATGCAAAAAACTTGTTATGGCGTATTAGGAATAGAAATGCAGGGGCAGGATGGAAGATTGTTGCAATTCTTAGCCGGGCATTTTGAAGAAGAGATGCTTAAAAATTTCGAAATGCGGCTGGATGGATTGTTGGGTTATCCAGGGAGTTTAGTGATTATCAATCACGATTGCAGAGACAATGCTTACGGGTTACTACGGAGAAAAGGGTTTGTTTTTGTAAAAATTGTGGCAGATGATTTGATAAGATCCCAGAGGCTAAAAACGAGGAGGGATGTTAGCCGAGGAGATATGCCGTCAGAGATAATTAAAGCTGATTATCAGATCACCAATAATGGGCCGGTGGACGAATTTAAGAGGGTTTTGATAATAATATTAAATAATGTTTTAACTTGAAATAGGTTTTATACCTGCAGGGCCAGGCCCTGCAGGTGTTAGACTTCGAGGAGGATGACGATGATCAGGGGACGACGCTGAGTATGCTTGTAGGCAAAGCTTTCTAGCTGATTCTCGATTTTTTTGCGTAAGAAACCCCAGTCGGTGATTGGACCCTTAAGGTTTTTTATTGAATTGAGGACCTCTCTTCGAGCATCATTGATGAGATCTTGATTTTCTTTTTGATAGACGAATCCTCGAGAGATAATTTCGATGTCACCTTTAACACGCGAGTCATCCTTATCGAGAGGAACAATGGCGACTAAGACGCCATCCTCAGCCATGACTTGTCGATCACGAAGGACAATGGTACCAACATCTCCAATACCCAAACCATCAACGTAGACGTTTTTGGCATCGAACTTCTGGCCCATCTTGACTTGGTGGTTACTAAGAACGATGGACTGACCTTCTGAAAGGACAAAAACCTTTTCTTGGTCAAAGGCCATTTCCTGGGCGAGTTTTTTATAGAGCATCATATGACGCAGATCACCACCTATGGGAATAATATTCTTGGGTTTTAAGATTCTGGCCAAGAGGGCGATATCGCCTTTATAACCGTGACCAGAGACATGAAGGTTTTCGGAAGTACCAGAATAAGTAACTTCGATACTGTTTTTATACAGTGTGTCCATTAACTCAAAGATGTCGGCATCATTACCCGTCCCCGGAATGGCGTTAGAGCTAATAATTACCTTGTCACCTTTTTTCAATTTGAGGTTATTGTTTTCGTTATTGGCCAAACGATGAAGGGCGGATCCAAATTGTCCTTGAGAACCCGAGATGAGGATCGTAACCTGACTGGGTTGAAGGGCTCCAAGTTGATTGGATTTAACTAAAAAGCCTTTGGGAATCTTGATAAAACCGGTTCGGGCGGCGGCCTCTATATTTTGTTCGACGGATCGACCAATAATGGCAACCTTACGGTGATATTTGACCGAGGCGTCAATGGCCATCTGGAAACGAGAGATGGATGAGGACATGGTGGTGAAAACAACCCGGCCAGTGGTGTTTCTAAATTCGGTATCAATGGCACCAAGAAGAGATCTTTCTGAGGGACAGAAACCATTTTTCTCAATTCCTAAACAGTCGGTCATTAAAAGATCAACACCATTAGCGCCGGCCTTCGCCATCCCCTGAATGTCTGGGGGAAGATTATCGATGGGGGTTAAATCGAATTTATAGTCGGCTCCGTGATAAACAGTGCCAGCAGGAGTTTTGATTAAAAGATGTGAACAGTTGGGGACTGAATGAGTAGAGTGGATAAATTCGATGTGGAAAGGACCCAGATCGAGGGCGCCCTCGACGGGGGTCATTTTATTGGGGATGCCGAATTCACGAACTCGACCCTCGGCCATGGCTATGGCCAGTTTACCGCCATAAACTTTGGCGTGGGGCATGCGGGGAAGAATGTAGGGTAGACCACCGATGTGGTCCATGTGGGGGTGAGTTAAGACGATCCCTAAGAAATTTTTGTTAGATTTTTCTAAGTAAGAAATGTCGGGAATAACAGCATCGACACCGAGGGCGCCGTCTTCGGGGAAGCCCATGCCACAGTCGATGGCGATTTGGTCATTACCAAATTCATAAATGTACATATTTTTGGTGGCCTGACCGACGCCACCGAGGGGGATTATTTTAAGTTCTTGATTAAACATATTTTTTACCTCACCCTATTCCCTCTCCTTGTAAAGGCGAGGGACGAGAGAAAGGATCCTTTCTATAATTAATTTTGTTTTGTTAATAACATCATCGCTTGAAACTCTTAAAAAAGTGATTCCGAGCGATTCGATTTGCTCTTGTCTAATTCTATCCATTTTTTTGGCTTCCTCACTAGCATGGATACTTCCGTCTATTTCTATAGCTAATTTTAAACTAGAGCAGTAAAAATCGACTATATAGGTAGAAATACTTACCTGTCGACGGAATTTTAAATTGTTAATTTGTTTATCGCGCAAACATTCCCAGAGAATTTTTTCTGATTGGGTTTGTTGTTGACGAAGGGTTCTTCGTATCTCTCCCTGTTTTTTCTTGTTAATTAATCTCGTCATCTTTTCCCCTCACCATACCAAGGGGAGGGGTAGGGGTGAGGTTTATTACCATTTAGGTAGAAACTCTTTGATGTTGTCTGGGGTGAGGTGGACGGAGGTGGTACCTCCAGTGACAATCATCTTGGCAACTTTACTGGTAATTCCTTGAATGGTGCGGCTAAGGGTTCTGATACCGGCATCATAACCGAAGGGTCTGACAATGGTTGACCAAAGGGCAGGATCGATGGTTATGGTTCCGATATCTAGACCAGCTTCTTCGAGGGCTTTAGGTAAAAGATATTCTTGGGCAATGTGGGTTTTTTCAGCGTCAGTATATGAGGGCATCTGAATTGGTTCGAGACGATCGAGGACGGCGGTGGCCAGATTTCCGGTATTGTTTCCAGTGGCAACAAAAAGGACTTCAGATAGATCAATAGGAAAATCAACATAGTGATCTAAAAAACGATTGTTTTGCGAAGGATCTAAGAGTTCGACTAAAACTCCCATGATGTCAGCTCGGGCCTCTTCAGTAACACGATCGATTTCATCCAAGAGAATAATTGGATTTTTGACGCCTGTCTGAGCCAGAGCGCGAATAATTAGTCCGGGTTCTGATTCCAAATGGAGTCGGGATTGACCACGAAGATCGCGGGCACTACCCATGCCGCCAAAAGGAATACGGGCGATGGGACGACCCAAGGCCTCAGAAAGGGCATAGGCAAAAGTGGTTTTTCCGGTACCAACTAAACCAATTAAGAAAATAATGGGGGCTTTGGCAACACCAAGTCCTTTGTTGGTTCGAAGTTTCAAAACGGACATGTATTCTAAGATTCTTTCTTTAACGGACTCCATGCCGTAGTGATGTTTGTCTAGAGTGGACTTAATGAGAGCAAGATCAATGGGACGCTCAACTCTTTTATCCCAAGGTAGAGTGGTAATGACGTTGATGTAATGACTGACTTTTTCAAATTCTTCAGAGTAAAAACCCTGATGAAACATTCGCTGAAGTCTGTCAACCATACCCTTGGCCTTTTCGGCCAGTTCTGGCGGAAGGGTGACAGCAGAAAGCTTGGTGTACAGACCTTCAAGATCCTTTTTGACTAGATCGGCATTATCCGATGCAGGGACATCCATATTCGATTTAAGTATATATCAGCGTCTATCGCGAAATCTGTTGAAGTTGTTGCCACCGAAATCTCTACGGGGACGATCGCCTCCTCTCGATTCCTGACGGACAGGTTTTTCATCATTTAAAAGCATGGTGAGATTGATGCGACCCTGGCCATCAACTTCGTAACATTTAACTTGGACTTTGTCACCGACTTTAACCATAGAATTAGCGTCATCGACAAATTCAGTACTCATGCGTGAAACGTGAACTAATCCGTCCTGGCCGGGAAGAATCTGGACAAAGGCACCATAAGACTCAACGCGAGTAACAGTACCTTCATAGATTTTTCCGATTTCAGCTTCGGCGGTTAATCCAGCGATAAAATCACGAGCGGAACCAACTTTGGCGAGATCCTGACCGGTGATGACAACAAAACCAGTCTCTTCGACATTTATTTCGACGGCGAAGTCGGCTTGAATTTGTCTGATCATCTTGCCCCCTGGGCCAATTAATTCACCGATTTTTTCGGCGGGAATTTGTACGGTAGCAACCTTGGGAGCGGTTTCGTTAACGGTGGATCGGGGTGTACTGATGGCTTCGTTCATTTTACCCAAGATAAAGAGTCTGGCGGTTTTGGCTTGCTCTAGGGCCTGACCCAAGAGATCGGCAGTGACTCCAGGAACTTTAACGTCCATTTGAATGGCGGTAACACCATCGACGGTTCCGGCGACTTTAAAATCCATGTCACCCAAATGATCTTCAAGACCAGCAATATCACTTAGAGTGACTGGCTCTTGATCTTTGGCGGTAACCAAACCCATGGCGATGCCGGCAACGGGTTTTTTGATGGGAACACCAGCATCCATGAGGGCGAGGGTAGATCCACAGACCGAAGCCTGAGAGGTACTACCATTACTACTCATAACTTCGGAGACGACACGAATGGTGTAAGGGAATTCTTCTTTTGAAGGAAGAGCTGGAACCAGGGCGCGTTCGGCCAAGGCACCGTGACCGATCTCTCGACGACCAGGGTTTCCAAAACGACCGGTTTCACCACCGGCGAATCCGGGCATGTTGTAGTGATGCATGTAGCGTTTGGTCTCTTCGCCTTTCATACCGTCGATCAACTGTTCATCGGCGGGTGAACCAAGAGTGACGATAGATAAAACGTGGGTCATGCCGCGCTGGAAAAATCCTGTGCCGTGGACACGGGGGAGTAATCCAACCTGAGCTTTGATTTCGCGAATTTGATCAGTCTTGCGACCATCGAAGCGGATCTTTTTGGTTAAAACCAAATTCCTGACATACTCTTTAATCTTATTGTCAATTAAGCGCATTAATTTATTGCGATCCATTTCAGGATTATTTACCAGCAAAGCGTCGACAATGGGAGCAAGTTTAAGACCTTCTCCACCGATGGATTTAGAGTCGTTAAGAAGAGCTTCGGGATTTACTTTGTCGCTAACCAATTTGACCATTTCGGCGGGGAATTCCTCGGGAAGAACGGTTTTTTTGGTCTTACCAATTTCTTTAGCAAACTTGGCGATACTGTTAATAATTTTTTCAATACTTTCCTGACCAAATTTCATGGCAGAAAGAATTTCACCTTCAGAAACTTCGTTGGCTCCGGCTTCGACCATGGCGATTGAACCAGTACCACCAGAAACAACCAGGTCTAAAGCAGATTTGACCTTTTGGTCAGTGGTGGGATTGACGACGAATTTTCCGTCAACAGAACCGACGCGAACGGCCCCAACCGGACCGGCCCAGGGAATATCAGAAATGGCGAGGGCGGCTGAAGCGGCGATGATACCCAAGATTTCGGGCTCGTTTTGACCGTCAATACTTAGAGGGGTAACAATGACCTGAACTTCATCATAATAATTCTCGGGGAATAGTGGTCGGATGGAACGGTCAATTAGACGACAAGTAAGTATTTCGTTATCAGAAGGTCGACCCTCACGTTTAATGAAACGACTACTACTAATGATGCCACCAGCGTAGTGTTTTTCACGATACTCGACTTGAAGGGGAAAATAGTCTAAGCCAGCCTTGGGTGCACCCCAGACGGCAGTTCCCATAACAACGGTGTCACCGCATTGGACGGTAACGGCACCAGAAGCCTGGACTCCGAAGAGACCTGATTCAATTTTGATAATTTTTCCGTCTAGTTCGACGGTAGTATTGTGAATAGACACAAGACCTTTCTAGCGGTCCCACTTAAGAAGAAGGGTAAAGCCACATTGTTAGCCTTAACTTCCCTCTCAAGATTGGGTATTTAACCGCAACTAATATTAATCTGTTTTTAATGTGGCGCCGATCTTTAGCTCTTTAACGACACCCTGAAAATCCTTATTGTTGGACTTAGCCAAATAGTTAAGGAGGCGGCGTCTTTTACTAATGATCTTAAGCAGACCACGGCGAGAATGATTATCTTTTTTATGCTCCTTCAAGTGCTTAGTCAGATCCTCAACCTGGGCGGTCAAGAGGGCGATTTGGACACGAGGAGAACCAGTGTCTTTTTTACTGGCGGCAAATTTGGTGATAATTGATTGTTTCTTATCGGTGGTCAAAGCCATATCAGGGCGTATTGTACCAGAGGGGCTTTAAAAAAACAAAACCCTGTCCTGGTCACGGACATTTGAGACAACTACTTGGTAATTGAGGCAGCAGTATAGCAAGACACTGCGCCGGTGTTTTGTAGCCGAGACCTTGGTGAGGTCTTTTGGTATTGTAGAACACCAACCAGTCAGAAATCATTTGGTCAAAGTGATCAGAATCAAGACCTGCTTCGCCAATGGTGTAGTTAAGGAATTCATCCTGAATAAAACCCCCGCCCGCGTTCGACGCGAGAAGGGGTTTTCGGCTAGTTCCCGGGGTCGGGATTTTGTTGCTTCAGCTCTTCTTGTGCCCATTTATAATATTGGGCCTCGACGGCGACTGCGAAGATCTCTCGAGCTTCTTTGGTTGAGTAGCTGTAATTTGACCCACCCATCTGGGCCACATGGCTCTCCCAAAGAATCTTGAACGCCTCTTCATGCATCCCCCGGACGTGATTTGTTAAAAGTTCGGATTTTGCTACTGCTACTGATTGGATAAAGAGTGGCAGTGAGTACGCTCGCCATAAAACGGCGAGGACTGCATGTGAAGGACCGTATATAGGTTCTTCCGATTTTTTAATCATCTCAATTTCTCCTTTGCGAAAAAAGTTAGCTTGAGTTCTCAAACGAAGTGCACCAAGAATCGATAAAATAGTCGGTTCAAGAAAGGAGTACAAATGAAGTCATATAGACACTTAAAGTTAGAGGAGCGTGAGCTCCTCTACTGTCTTCGAGAGCAGGGATTAACCTTTAGGGAGATTGGAGATAGGTTGAAGAGGAACCACACCAGCCTATCCCGAGAATATCGAAGGAATGCCAAGTATGGTAAGCCGTATATCCCCTGCAGAGCAGAAGACAAAGCAGAAAGGAGAGCTGTGAAACAGAGGCGCAAGGCGCCTCTTAAAACACCTCTTATCTTTCTTTACGTCAGAAAGAAATTGCGAGAAAAGAAGTGGAGTCCAGAAACAATCAAGGGAAGGTTGCCCATCGATCATCCTGGTTACAGTATTGGGTTAGAGACCATCTATCGATATGTTTACGACAAGAAGAAATCTGGTCGTGATCAACTTTGGAAATATCTAACTCTCCATAGAAAAAAGAGAATGAAGAAGAATGGCAGAAAAGTAAGATCCACCAGGATTGAGGCTATGTTACCCATTGAACAAAGACCAGAATCAGCTAACTCAAGATCTGAGCTTGGGCACTGGGAGACAGATAATATGGAGGGTAAGAGAAGTGATCAGACGGCTCTCTCTGTGACAGTTGAGAGAATTAGTCTCTACACCAGTTTGATTAAATTGATTGACCACAAGGCAGACACTAAGTCCAAAGCTGTCATTAAAGGACTAATTAAACATCCAGTCAAAAGTGTTACGGCTGACCGAGGACCAGAAAACAGAAGACACCAATTAATTAGTAATGAACTGGGTGTTCCCATTTACTTCTGTAATCCTTATCACAGTTGGGAAAAAGGCAGTGTGGAAAATATGGTAGGAAGAGTCAGAAGATCTCTTCCTAAGGGAGTATCTCTGGATCCTGTTAACGAGAAGCAGATCAGACAGATAGAGCTTCACCTTAACAATACCCCGAGAAAATGCTTAGGCTTCTTGACACCCTGTGAGAAACTAGAGCAATTACAAATTAACAATTCTGGTGCACTTCAAGTGAGAATGTAGGTAGGGTATTTTAGCACGGAATATGTCCTATAGCAAGAAACATTGTCTATTTTGTCGGTTTTTGACCTCCCATACGGTGGCAGATTTGACAAGCAACATCGAATGGACAGGAGACGCAGCCATGGTCGGCAACCGGTCTTTCGCTTTCCTGATGGTTGTCAATTCTGTGAATGAGGGTGTCTATTTGTTTTAGTCTTGAGGCTACGCTTTTATACACGGTATCTCGATCGACGTCTCGATCGACATTGGCATAACCATGAGACATTTCGATACATCCCGGTTGTGTCGGGACCAACTCACCATTTGTTTTGACCATAATTCCGTCGAGAACGAAACTTTTATCTTTTTTATTGATTGTGGACTGTGTAGCGGGACAGGCCATTGCCTGTGCTTCGTTGCCCATAGGGCGTCTAATTGTAGTAAAAGAGTTACCGGCGGCATCATTTTTTCTGTCAACATAAACTGCCCCCCAAAATCTAACATTGTATTTAATCCCCTCGTACCAGGTAATTATGTATGAGTCGATGTATGGCGCAGATTGTCCGAATTGACTAAAATGTTTCTTTAACTTTTCGATAGCGGTGTCAATTCTCTTTGTTAAAGGAACAACACTACCATCGCTTTCCGTCACGGTTGTGTTTTCGATCTTTCTTTCGTCGCAATCTTCAAAGATAAATTTAAAGATCTCTTTTAGTCTATCGGGGTTGAGAGATATTGATTCCCCGAGGGTGACATTGGAAAAAAGCTGTGATGCCTGGATAATGGCTTCGATTCTGTCGACCCTATCTTTAAGTCCTTCTTTTTCAAATTTCTCCTTTTTCTTTTTTAGATTACTTTGCCTATTTGGCGCCAAACTCTTTATTTTTTGGTAAAAATCTTTAAAAACTTTTTCGTTTTTGTCTGGATGATAACTTAGCTGGACTTCCAGATCACCTTCCTCATATAGACGATAGACATATTCCAGATTGGCAATTTCGTAGGAGTTTCGTTTGTTGATTACTCCAGCAGTTATAACACTAACTTCAAAACCATTAGCAAGAATAAAATCAATAATCTCCTTAAAAAACGGATGGGTAAGAGACTCTGCGCCAATGACTGAGATTTCCTTTATATTGCAAAATCTTTTTATCCAGAGAACCCTCTCTTTTATTTTGAATAACGGCACATGTTCTCCCTTAGGGGTAGCTCTGCCAGCTTCATAACAATATTCACAATTTAGGTAGCAGGAATCGGTTATTTCTAGATTAATATAGGAGCCAGATGACTCAATTAACCGATCTTTTTCGTCAAAAATGATTTCCTTAGTTGATGAATCTGGGAACTGGTCGATGGTGTCGTAGAACCGTACGGCTGGATGAAGTTCTGTCCTGAACATGATTTGGGGATTGTAGCATTACTATGGGGTATTTGCAAGTTGTCGGGGGGGGTTAGATGCCGGAGAAGTCGGAGGGTGGCGGCATAAAGGTACCGGGCTTGCGCTTGAGCCTAGGAAAAGGGGTGGGCTCGAAGTCGTCCTCGAAAGTGGGGACGGTAGACGGCCCCTCTTCGCCGAAGGCTCCGAAGGGGCGCGGGGAAAAGGCACCAAAGCGGCTGGAATTGGCCATAGAGGAGCCTAGTTCTCCACCGGCTCTCATAAGGAAGGCGATCAGTTCAAAGGTATCAGGACTGACTTTGGGACTTTGGAAAGAGGGACCGGCGGCAGAAGAGATCTGGCCCAAGAGATTGGTAGCGGCGTCTTCTGACGGATTTAGACCCCAGGATTTAGCCAAGAAGGCGATAATCTCGGAAAGTGAAGTATTGGTAGAGTTATGGAACTGAATGGTACCAATTTGAGAAGGTTTGTTGGAATGGCAAAGACTTATTATTGTGGCGTTGTCGAGGAAGTGTTTCTCGTCGGCGTAAATTTTGCCCAGTTCTTCCAGGCTATGAACTCCTAACACAAAGACCAGATCGGCACTGGCGCCTGAATAACTAAATTGAATAGTATTAGCATCAGGGGCGGGAATATCAGGTTGGGGCTGGATTAAGAGGACGAATTTACCATTCTCATCAAAATCGTAATCAACTTTATTTAATTGATCCTCGCGAAGATCAATACTAACCATTAGGTTTTGATTACCAACGGAGGTTTTGACGTCATTAATGCCAAAAAGATGGGCATGGTCTACCTTTAGAGGGGTACTACAACCGATTTGGGCGGATTTGCCAGAGTTTTTTAGAGTTAGATAAAGACCAAGGCCTGCGGCGACTAAATCCTCAGACGGGTCGGGTGGCAAAATAATTAGACACGATTTGGAGTTTTTGAGGAGGGAACTTCCTTCTTGAACTTTGGTTGAATCAAATAGGGGTTCTTGGATCATATAGCTGATAGTATATCCCCCTCTTTCAAGTCCTGGGCTGGTTCAAGAATTATGCCACACTCGGCATCCTTTTTAGCTTCCTTGACGGACTCTTTACCGATGCGAATAGAAATGACTTTAGAACCTTTGATGACGTCGTTGATTTTGATTCGACCAGAAGTGACCAAACAACCATAGACGGTTTGGTTATTAAAGGGGAATAGTTTTTTAATTAAAGCTTCACCCAAGGGAATGGGATTATTTTTTTCTTTAAGGATCTTAGAAATTTCTTTTAGGTAGTCAAAAAGCTCGTAGATAATTTTGAAACTGACGATCTCGACCCTCTCGACGGCGGCTAGCCGTGCCACATTAGAAGTGGTCCTAAGATTAAAACAAACTATGAGGGCGTGGTTGGTTTGGGCTAATTGGACATCACTTTCGGTGACGGCTCCGACGCCGCTATTGATGACGGTGACGGTATCGGGGAGAGAGCCCAAAAGTGCTTCTAGGGATCCGGCGACATCGGCCTTAAGGATTATTTGAGGGCGATCGGCTTCGTCTGATTGAATGGCGGCACGCTGAACTTTGGAATTATTTTTTTGAATTAAAGTGTTGGGGGTAGTGGTGATTATTTCGCCGACGGGGGGAACTTCGGCCAAACCCAAAACTTGGACTGGGGTGCTGGGGGAGGCAGTTTCAACGGTGGTACCGGCGGCAGTTAAGAGGGACTTAACTTTACCAATTTTGATTTGGCCTAAAAATAGATCGTCCTTATGTTTAAGAACTCCGTCTTGGATTAAAAGAGTGGCCAGTGGGCCTTTTTGGGGGTGAAGTGAAGACTCGATAACTAAGGCGGCCATTGGCAACTTACTAGTATCTTTAAGATCCTCTAGTTCGGCTAACAAAACAATTGTTTCTAAAAGAGTATCAAATCCAGCACCAGTTTTGGCAGAAATCTCGACCACGGGAGTATTACCACCATAACCTTCGACATAAACGTTGCAATCAGCTAATCCTTGTTTAACTTTGAGGATGTTGGCGTCGGGTAGATCAACTTTGTTGATGGCGACGATAAAAGGAATACTGGCTTTTTGGATGTGTTCGATACTTTCTTTGGTTTGGGGCATGACGCCGTC
>Ga0172371_10009435_pt1 | contig 13396 bp, 6 predicted proteins | sample Lak12m_FD_114543 | JGI IMG/M metagenome (GOLD analysis project Ga0172371, IMG submission 114543) | Freshwater microbial communities from Kabuno Bay, South-Kivu, Congo - kab_022012_12m | ecosystem: Environmental > Aquatic > Freshwater > Lake | place: Democratic Republic of the Congo: South-Kivu... | reverse complement strand
TTCGAAAGGGAGATCACGGCCCTCCGCGGCGAATACCGCCAGCTGCGCGAAGACGCCATCTTCCAGTACGAGTCCACCAGCTACAGCGTCGTCCAGCAGGCGGAAAAGTTCGACAAGGACGCGGCTGACGAGTTGGAACGCGGCCAGGAGCGGGCCAAGCGGCAGTTCCAGAGCACGCAGCGAGCGGCGGTGGAGGAATTCGAGCAGAACAAGGACCGGCCGGGGCAGGACTGTGACCGCATCCGCCGCCGCTGCCTGGGGCACATCGAGGAACTGGACGAGATCAGCCGGCAGGCGCAGAAGGTCCTGCGGCGGCGGAAATGCAGCGTCCCCGAAGACACCGTGGCGACCGCCGAACTGGCCGCCGACGCGGACCCGCACGACCAGTTCACCGCGGCCCTGGCCGCCGCCAAAGCCAGGCTCCAGCACATGATCCGTCAGCCGGCGGCACGCTTCCTGGAAGAGGGCTGGCCGGTGCTGATCTTCCTGTTCGCCGCCGCCGCCCTGGCGTGGCCGGCCGTGCACTGGCTGGGCTGGGGCGGAGGGATCGCCGCTTGCCTCGCGGCCGGCGCCGTCATCGGCTGGGGAGTCCGAGTGGCCGTGCATCCCGTTGCCCGCCGCCAGACGCTGGCCCATGTGCCCGGGCTGCTGCAGGCGCTGGCCGAAGGGCGGGCGGCAATGCAGGTCGCGATTCGCCGCGCCGAAATGGACGCTCAGCGGAGGCGGGAAGAAATGGTCGACAAGCGGGAACGGGCCGTCAGCGAAGCACACGCCCGCTGGGGCCGGACCCGCGTCGAGCTGGTGGAACAGCATCAGGCCAAGGTCAAGCAGGCGACCGAACAGTTCCGCGCTCGTCGCAAGGAACTGCAGGAAACCTACCAGCGCACGCTGAAGGCCCTGGACGAAAAGTATCCGCCCTTGATCAGCCAGCGGGAGAGCCGGTTTGCCGCGGACGCCCAAACGCTGGCCGGACAGCGTCAGCAGGAGTTGGAGGCCAACCAGGCCGACCAGGAATTGGCTTGGCAGACGATCGTCCGCCAGTGGGCCGAGGGGATCGGCCAGTTTCAGGCCTTGCTGGACGACATGACCCGCGTCAGCGACGCCTGGACGCCGGCCTGGGACCAGGTGGACTGGAAGACGTGGACTCCCCAGTCCGGCGACCTGCCCGCCTTGCGTTTCGGCCAATTGCAGTTCCGCCTGGATTCGCTGCCCGACGGCGTGTCGCGGCACGAGCATCTGCAGGTGACGCAAACGGAGTTCACGCTGCCCGCCGCCTTGTCCTATCCGGAATGCCCGTCGGTGCTGTACCTGGCCGAAGCCGAAGGCCGCGACTTGGCGATCCGCTCGCTGCAGGACGTCATGCTGCGGCTGCTGACCTCGTTGCCCGCCGGCAAGGTGCGATTTACGATCGTCGACCCGACGGGACTGGGACAGAACTTCTCCGCCTTCATGCACCTGGCCGACTTTGACGAGCGGCTGGTGGCCAGCCGCATCTGGACAGAAACGCAGCACATCAACAAGCGGCTGACCGACTTGACGGAGCACATGGAAAATGTGATCCAGAAGTACTTGCGGAACGAATTCGAGTCGATCCAGCAGTACAACCAGCATGCGGGCGAAGTCGCCGAGCCGTTCCAGATCCTGGTGGTGGCCAATTTTCCGGCCAATTTCTCCGAGGAAGCGGCGCGGCGGCTGGTCAGTATCGCGGCCAGCGGCGCCCGCTGCGGCGTGTACACGCTGATCAGCGTCGATCAGAAAATGAAGTTGCCGCGGAATTTCGAGTTGGCCGACCTGCAGACCAACGCCTTGACGCTGGAGTGGAACGGCCAGCGGTTCCTCCTCCCGTACGACGGTGTCCGCGAGCTGCCCTTGAACCTGGAACCGCCCCCCAGCGACGACCGCATGACGTCGATCATCCGCCTGGTCGGCGAGCGGGCCAAGGACGCCAGCCGCGTGGAGGTCCCGTTTGTCTCCGTCAGCCCGCCGCCGAACGAGTGGTGGAGCCTGGACAGCCGCGCGGAGATCGAGGTCCCGCTGGGCCGTGCCGGCGCCACGAACCTGCAGTATCTGCGGCTGGGCAAAGGCACTTCGCAGCACGTGCTGATTTCGGGCAAGACCGGCTCCGGCAAGTCCACCTTGCTGCACGCCATGATCACCAATCTGGCCTTGTATTACAGCCCGGACGAAGTCCATTTCTATCTGGTGGACTTCAAGAAGGGCGTCGAGTTCAAGCCTTACGCGGCGCTGAACCTGCCGCATGCCCGCGTGATCGCCATCGAAAGCGAGCGCGAGTTCGGGATGAGCGTCCTGCAGCGGCTGGACGTCGAATTGAGGCGCCGCGGCGATCTGTTCCGCAATCAAGGCGTGCAGGATCTGCGGGCGTACCGCGACGCCAACCCGGACGCCCGGATGCCGCGCGTGCTGCTGATTATTGACGAGTTCCAGGAGTTCTTCGTCCAGGACGACAAGATCTCGCAAGACGCGTCGCTGTTGCTGGATCGCCTGGTCCGGCAAGGCCGCGCGTTCGGGATCCACGTGCTGCTGGGGTCCCAGACCCTGGCCGGAGCGTACACGCTGGCCCGCAGTACGCTGGGGCAGATGGCGGTCCGCATCGCGCTGCAGTGCAGCGAATCGGACGCGCACCTGATCCTCAGCGACGACAACACGGCGGCCCGCCTGTTGTCCCGTCCCGGCGAGGCGATCTACAACGACGCCAACGGCTTGTTCGAGGGCAATCATCCGTTCCAGGTCGTCTGGCTGCCCGACCACGAACGCGAGGCGTTCTTGGAGCGGTTGTCCGCACTGGCCAGCGTCCGGCAGGTGCAGCCGCCGCCGGCGATTGTATTCGAAGGCAACACCGCGGCCGACCCGGCGAAGAACGAGTTGCTGCGCGATTGCCTGCAACAAGTCCACGCCCAGGGCACGACCGCCCCGCGGGCCTGGCTGGGGGCCGCCGTCGCCATCAAGGATCCCGCGTGTGCCGTCTTCCGCCGACAGGGCGGCTGCAACCTGCTGGTGGTCGGCCAGCAGGAGCAAATGGCCTTGGGCATGCTGGCCACCAGCATCGTCAGCCTGGCCGCCGAGCTGTGCGGGCCGCCCGCACCGTTTAACCGCGACCCAACGGGGAGCGCGCTTAACGGCGACCCAACGGGGAGCGCGCCGCCCGACTCCTCGGAGCCAACATCCTCCACTCCACCCCCGGATGCCGCCCCGCAATTCATCATCCTTGACGGCCAACGCCCGGACTCACCGACGATCGGGTTCTGGAACCGCTTGGCCAAGCAGCTGCCGCTGGCGGTGCGGGTGGCCCCCGCCAACGGCTGTGGCGACGTCATCCGCGGACTGGCCGCGGAAGTCGAGCGGCGGCTGCAGGACGGCGACAGCGGGGCGCCGCCGATGTTCCTGATCATCTACAACCTGGCTCGCTTCCGCGAACTCCGCAAGTCGGAGGAATACAGTTTCTCGCTGGATGACAGTGCTCCGTCGACGTCCGTGGACAAGCAATTCACCACGCTGTTGCGCGAGGGCCCCAATCACGGCGTGCACACGCTGATCTGGTGCGACAACTTTACCAACCTCAACCGCTGGCTCGACCGCCAGGTGCTGCACGATTTGGCGATGCGTGTCCTGTTCCAGATGAGCGCCGGAGATTCCGCGAACCTGATGGACACGCCGGAAGCCAGCCGCTTGGGCGTCCACCGGGCGTTGCTGTACAACGAAGAGCAGGGCGAGTTCGAGAAATTCCGGCCCTACGGCCTGCCCGACGACGCCTGGCTGCGGTGGGTGCGAGAGCAACTGCAAGCCCGCCTAGGCCTTGATCGGGGGGCTGCCCCGAACGCTGACGGCGGCCCCTCGTAAGCCCAGGCGTCCAGCCGCTGCGCGACCAGCGGCGTGGAAAGTAGAGAGTCCCCTCCTCAACCGGCTCGACGTGACAAGAGCGGGCCGGCTCAGGGACTTCCGACCAGATCGCGGCGGGTGGCCAGCGACCAGGTCTGACCGCCGTCGGGGCTGGTCAGCAGGGTCCGGCGCCGGCCGGGAAGGTCATTGCGGTAGAACCAGAACGTCGACCAGTAGTCGTAGGACAGGAACAAACGTCCTCGCGGGTCGATGGTCAGGCGGTGGTAATACACGCTGTACTCGGAGAACGGCGGGACGACCAGGATCCGCGGCTCGTCCCACGGCTGGCCGGGCTTCTTCCGCTGATAGGCCAGCGTGGCCTGATAGCTCAGCGGGTGTGGTGGATCCCCATACCGCCAGAGCCGATAGACCAGGTGCAGTGTGTCGTCGGGGCCGCAGACCAGGCCGACGTAGGTCTGCGGTAGATCCTTGCCGACGGGCTCGGCGGGCGTCCAACCCTCGGACGCCGTGTTCGGCTGCAGCGACCGGGCGTAGGGAAAGGGCTTGCCATGGGTTCCCGCCAGCACGTGCAGGTATCCCCGGCTGTCCATCGTGATGCTGGGGCTATTGTGGATGTCGTTGGCCGGGGCGCCATAGCCGACCAGCGTGGGAGCACTCAGCTGTCGCGTGGCGGAATCGTAGGTCGCCACGAACGTAGGGACGCCGGGCACTTTTTGGTCCGGTTCGGTGGCTTCCGCCCACGCCACGTGGACCTTGCCGGCGCGCGAAACCACGCTCGACGGAATCCCGGAGTGGGCTGCCAGCCCGATGCACTGGCGGGAAATCAGAATCGGCTCGCCGATCACAAGCCGCTCGTCCACCAGCCGGGGCACGAACAGTTCCAGGTCGTGCAGACGCCGCCAAAACAGCTTCGGGTCGCTGCCGGTCAAGGCAAAGCGAACGATGGGTGGCGGGCCTTTGCGCTGCGCGGAGCCAGCCGGCTGAGGGTCGGCGGTGCCGGGCGTGGTTGCCTCGTCGCCGTTGTGCCCAGAGAACTGCTCGAAATCGTACGACATGGACTGGCCTGCGCGGGTGGGCAGGGGCCAAGCCGTGAAGGTCTGCCCGCCGTCGGCCGAGCGCAGCAGCGCCGCTTGCCGGCCTGCCGTAGCCAGGGCGTAGACGCCGCCCGCCGCGTCAAACGCGATCTTCGTGGTCGCCAGGCGATACGAAGCTGCCTCGCCCTGCCCTTCGGCGGGCTGAACGCCCGAGCGGAGATCGGCCGTTCGCCACTGTCCGTCGGCGAACCGGGCGATGCCGTCGCCGGTGGCGATGAACGGGCGGCCGTCCGGGGCAAAGTAGACTTGGTTATCCAGCGGATAGTCCGGCAGGTAGCCGAACTGCTCGTTCTCATGCTGATACGGCTGCAGCACCAGCGGCAGGGCCAGCGGTTGCGTCGCCGGGGCGGTTCCCGTGCGGACCTCCAGCGTCACGTAGGTCGACATGGCCGGCTCGTCCGCCACCGTCGCCCGCAGGTGGCACGTGCGTGTTGCTTCATCCGGTCCAGCCGTGTAACGGGCGGTGACGTCCACCGCCTGACCCGCGGCCAGGGCCACCTCGGTGGCGGACAAGGACACTGGCCAGGCTTGCCCAGGGAATTCGACCGCCAGCTGAATGGTTCGCCGGCGGTCCGAGTTGTTGCGGAGACGATAGACAAGCTCGGATTGCTCGCCGGAGCCTGCATACACGGTGCGCGAGTACGGCGTCAGCAGCCAAGGGAAATCCAGCAGCGGGAAATACGCCGTGGGCTCGGTGGTCCAGCAGCATCGATCGGGAGCCTGGTCTTGGCTGGTCCAGCGGGTCAAGCCATCGACCTGGATCGAGCCTTGGGCCGCGGGCAACTGCAGTCGCCAGGGCGCGCGGTCGCGGGAGACGTCCGCCGCCACCTCGCAGGCTGCCGTGCCCGCCGGGCTGACCGCCAATTCGCAGATCCGCTTCCCGTCGGCGTCTGCCAGTTCGAGCGGAGCCGACGGGGATGGCAGGCCCGCGACCTCGATGCTGAACGGTCCGCGGCGAGGCCGGAAGCACACCTCGCCGGGGCGTGTGGCGTCGGCCAGGACGATCGGCTCCTCGTGCCGTTGATCGCGGTGCCCGCGTGCCGTTTCGATCAGGTAGCGAGGGCAATTGGTGGCAAAACCCCAGGCCATCTCGTCGCCGTAGCGGTCTTGAGAAACGGTGATGTTCAGCGCGTACACTCCGCTGCTTGGGACCTGGGCGGTCAGGCGGATGCGCTGGGCAGGCCCCCAACCGCTGCCGCGTTTTTGCCCGTCGTCGGGGATGGCCGCCTGGGCGACGACGCGCCGATCGGGAGCGGCCAGGATCGCCCTCAGTTCCGTCGCGCCGTCCCGGCGGTTGCGATCTCGTTTGTAGACGTCGATGATCAGTTCGCCCGGTTCGGCCAGCAGGTACACGCCGCCGACGCCCCCGAGGCACGCGGCTCCGGGTCCACAGGGGAGCGACGCGGAATCGGGCGGCGACTCAGCCGCCTGGCCGACAGCCGTCACGGCGAGGACGCCCCAGAGGATTGCAGTGACTGAGAATCTCGTCATGGTCCGATGACTCCTTGATGGCGGGAGAGGCAGGAAATCGGAAAAAAAATTCTGGAAAACGGCTGATTCTTGGGGTGATTCTTGGGGTGCGTATCGCGACGGCAGCGAATTCATTACCATAGCAAGGGCCCGCCGCTTCCGAAACCATCCCCAAGGCAGGCATCCCCAATGCAAGCGATTTGCGGACCCAGGCTGCGTTCGGCGGCCGCACTCTCGGAAGCGGACATGTGCCCTCGTCTCACCCACACCCATCCAGGAGCCCTTTCCCCATGTCCCCTCGCAATCCTCCCTCGCGATCCTTCGATGCTTTTGACCTCACCGGGTTTGCCTCCAAATTGGCCTTCGTGGTTCCGCAGGCAGTCCTGCCGGATCTGAAGGCCGGAACCAAAGCCGACGCCATCCAGGAGTTGATCGCCAGATTGGCCAGTGTCGGCGCGATCACGGAGGAATGCGAAGGACAGGTCATGGCGGTGGTGATGGAGCGGGAAACGTTGGGCACCACCGCCATCGGTCAAGGAGTGGCCGTCCCGCATGCCCGGCACGCGGCCATCCCGCGGGTGATCGCCGCCGTCGGGTTCTCGCCGAACGGGATTGCGTTCGACGCCTTGGACGACCTTCCCGTGCACCTCGTCGTTCTCGTGCTGTCGCCGGCCGATGCCGCGGGAGACAGTCTGCGCGCCTTGCAACAGATCGTGACGGAGCTGCGCACCGTGTGAGGCCCAAGCCTGGCTTGGCCCACCCGTCACCAATCCCGCACCGTCCGTCGCAAACGTCCCGACACGATCGCCCCGACACGATCGCCGCGGCAGCCTCTGGGCGGCAGGCGGGAAGCATGCTAACTTGGCGGCTGGGAGTACCAAGTATGCACGGCAAAGAACGAATCTTGCGGGCCCTAGCCCGCGAAGTCCCGGATGCGGTTCCGACGTTTGAGTGGTTTATCGACGCGGCGGTCGGCCGGGCGCTGACGGGCAGCGATGCTCCTCTGGACATCGTGGAACGATTGGACCTGGACGGAGTCAATATCCGGCCGGATTACCGCAAGGAATTCCTCGACGACAAGACCCTGGTCGATGAATGGCAGATCCGCCGGCAGTTGACCGGCGATTGCCTGCCGGCGCTGTTGTCCAGCCCGATCGCGGACGTGACGCAGCACCGGGGTTACGCGTTCCCGGAACCCGCCGCGGCGGGTCGTTTTGCGACACTGGAGAACGCGCTGGCGCGTTTCGGAGACCGCCGCGCCGTGATCTTGAACCTGCGCGACGGATTCTCGGACATGCGCGACCTGCTGGGATACGAGGAATCCCTGATGGCGTTGTTGTTGGAGCCGCAGGCGTTTGAGGAACTGCTGGAACGCGTCGTGCAATACAACCTGGCACTCGCCGCGGTGGCCCGGCAGCGGTACGGAGTCGAAGTGGTGGCCACGACGGACGACGTGGCCAATGCGACGGGCTTGTTGATGCGGCCGGACACGTATTTCGAGCGGATTGCACCGCACTTTCGCCGCGTGGTGCAGGGCTACAAGGAACTGGGCTACCGCTGCATCAAGCACTGTGACGGGAAGATCGATGCCGTGGTGGATTTCTGGATTGAAAGCGGGATCGACGCCCTTGACCCGATCGACCCCGGTGCGGGCTACGTGATGGCCGAGATGAAGCAGAAGTACGGGAACCGAATTTGCTTGAAAGGCAACGTCGACTGTACCGGCGCGCTGTGCAGCGGTACGCCGGAGGAGGTCGTCGAAGAAGTCCGCCGCTGCCTGCGCGGCGGCGGCCCCGGCGGCGGATTCATCCTGTCTTCGAGCAATACCATCCATCGCGGCGTGCGGCCGGAGAACTACCGGGCGATGCTGCAGGCGCTGCGGGAGTTTGGCGGATATCCGGATGATTGCTGAGATCCGGTTCATGGCCGCCATCAGCGAATCCGAAAGGGACCGCGACGATGCCATTGTCATGGAATGAAATCCGCCATCGGGCAATCGCGTTTGCCAAGGAATGGAAGCGGGAGACGCGCGAGGAAGCGGAGGCCAAGTCGTTTTGGGATGAGTTCTTCCAGGTTTTCGGCCTCCGTCGCCGAGTCGTCGCGAGTTTTGAAGAGCCAGTGAGGACTCTGAAAGGCACCTACGGCTACATTGACTTATTCTGGAAAGGGGTATTGCTGGCGGAGCACAAATCGCGTGGCAAGAGTCTGGCCCTGGCGCATTTGCAGGCTATAGACTACGTCCAACAGCTTAAGAACCAAGGCCGGGACGACGAGTTGCCCCGGTACATCGTCGTGTCGGATTTTGCGCGCATCGCCTTGTACGATCTGGAAGACAGCAAATCGTGGCACTTTGAATTGGCTAACCTCCACCAACAGATCCACAGATTCGCATTCATCCCCGGCTACAAGCTGCATCCCGTGGCGGATCAGGATCCGGTCAACATCAAGGCCGTCCAGATCCTCGGGACTCTGCATGACGCCTTGGAATCGGGCGGGTACACAGGCCACGCCCTGGAGCGGTTTCTCGTCCGAGTGCTGTTCTGTCTGTTCGCGGAGGATACGGGCATTTTCGAACGCCACGCATTCACCCATTTTCTCGATAACCGCACGGCGGCGGATGGCTCGGATTTAGGAATGCACTTGGCGCGGATGTTCGAGGTGCTGAATACCCCCCGGGAAGATCGTCAGGCGAACCTGGACGAACTGCTGGCCGATTTGCCCTACGTCAACGGCCAGTTGTTCGCCGAGCGATTGGGGTTTGCGGAGTTCAATCGCGACATGCGGAATGCCCTGCTCGCCTGTACGAGATTTGATTGGAGCCGGATCTCGCCGGCCGTGTTCGGCTCGTTATTTCAAGCCGTGATGGAGCCGAAGGAACGGCGGCAGATCGGCGGACACTACACCTCGGAACGCGACATCCTGCGACTAATCCACGCACTGTTCCTGGGTGACCTGCGGGCCGAGTTCCGCCGCGCACGGCAGAACAAGACGGAATTGAAGCGGTTTCATAAGCGGCTGGGAAAACTCCGCTTCCTGGACCCGGCCTGCGGTTGCGGCAACTTTCTCGTGGTGACGTACCGGGAACTACGTCTGCTGGAAATCGAAATCCTGCAGGAGTTGTTCGACGACGGCCAGCAGGTGCTTGACATCCAGCATGTGTCAATGGTGGACGTAGACGCGATGTACGGCATCGAACTCCTGGAATGGCCCGTGCGGATCGCCGAAGTGGCGCTCTGGCTGATGGACCACCAGATGAACCTCCGCCTGTCGGAGACCTTTGGCCAGTACTTCGTCCGCTTGCCGCTCCAGAAGTCGCCCCGGATCATCCAGGGCAATGCCTTGCAGCTGGATTGGCGGGATTTGTTGCCGCCCAGCCATTGCAGTTTCGTACTCGGTAACCCGCCGTTCGTCGGGGCGAAATACCAGACGGCCGAGCAGCGTGCCGACATGGACGTGGTGACCGGCGGTGCCCGCAACAGCGGGTTACTGGACTACGTCGCGGGTTGGTACTTCAAGGCGGCGGACTATATTCAGGACACACGGGTTCTCGTTGGGTTTGTCTCCACGAACTCGATCACCCAAGGAGAGCAGGTCAGCGTTCTGTGGGGTGAGCTATTTCGCAAGTACGGGGTTATTATCCATTTTGGACACCGCACGTTCGCGTGGGAAAGCGAAGCCCGCGGCAAGGCGCACGTCCACGTCGTGATCGTGGGATTCGCGGTTTTTGAGACCGCTAAGAAGAGGATCTTCGATCACGAGTCGGCCGATTCGGTGACGGAAACGAAGGCTCGAAATATCAGCCCTTATCTGGTCGAAGGCCCCAACGAAGTCATCGCGAATCGACAAACCCCGCTGAGCCCTGTTCCCCTGATCGGGATCGGCAACAAGCCGATCGACGACGGCAATTATCTGTTCACGCCCGCCGAAAAGGCTGACTTCCTCGCCGCCGAACCCGACGCGGCTCCCTTGTTCCGTCGCTGGCTGGGCGCCAGGGAGTTTCTGAACGGCGTGGAACGCTGGTGCTTGTGGTTGGGCGACTGCCCGCCACACCAGTTGCGGCGACTAGCAAAATCCCACGGACGGGTGGAATCAGTGAGGAAATTCCGTGCGGCCAGCAGAAGCATGCCGACCCGGAGGCTCGCGGCGACTCCCACCAGATTCCATGTCGAGAATATGCCGCAGGAGCCATATCTGTTGATTCCCAAGGTGTCCTCCGAACGCCGCAAGTACATCCCCTTGGGGTTTGTGCAACCGGACGTCCTGGCCAGCGACCTCTGTTTCCTCATGCACCGCGCAACCCAATACCACTTCGGCATCCTCTCGTCGGCGATGCACATGGCGTGGGTCCGACAGGTCTGCGGGCGGCTGAAATCCGATTTCCGGTACTCGGCCACCCTCGTTTACAACAACTTCCCCTGGCCGGATGAGCCGAGTGGGAAACGTCGCCTGACCGTCGAAGCGGCGGCCGCCAAGGTCCTGGCTGTGCGAGGCGAGTTCCCGGAATCCACGCTGGCGGACCTGTACGACCCCGTGGCGATGCCCGCCAAGCTGGTCAAAGCCCATGCCGCCTTGGATCGGGCGGTCGAACGCTGCTACCGGACTCAGGCGTTCGCATCCGATCGCCAACGCTTCGAGTTCTTGTTTGCTTTGTACCAGCAACGGTCGAGCGGGGGGGTGCGGTAGGCGGCGTGCCGGCGTCGCGTTTACCCGCCGATGGTCGCGATCCGCGGGAACCCGGCCTGCACCAAATAGGGCCGGATTTGAGGTCGCCAGACGAAATCGACGAACTGCCGTTGGCTCGCGGTCAGCTTGCCGCCGGGAAGATTCTCGCTCGGCTCCAACGCCGGGTCGTACCGTTCCTGGATGCGTCGCACGACTTCGTGCTCCGGCGAGTCGACCACGGCACAAACCCGATCGAACAGGTACTTGGGCGGAATCGCGACGGCCCGCGGATGCTCGGGCTGCGTGGCGTGATACGATTCGACCTGCAGCACGTCGGCCCGGATCCGCTGGAGATCCTGCAGCAAGCCGTGGTTTCGCGGCGGGAGCGCGGAATCGGCGTGCATCCGAGCGGGTGCGCCGACGGCGCAGAACACGTCGTACAACGCCAGGGCCCGTCGCGCGGTCGCCTGAGTCCGATAGTCGGAGACCAAGTACCCGAACACGGGCTCCAACTGGCCGGAGAGCACGCAGAACTCCAGCAGCTTGATCGCCTCGCGCCCGCCGGCGCGAAGCACGGCTTGGACATCGACGGCCATGCCGACTAGCCCCCGGCCACGACTTGACGCATGAACTCGACGCTCCGCCGCGTGTTTTCGTCGGTGCCGGAGCACTCGATGGACACCGCGCCGTCCCAGTTGCTTTCCTGCAGATAGCGGATCACCGCCCGGATGTTGTCGGCGTTCACGCCGCCGCCGACGGGAACCTCGGACGAGCCGATCCCGGTCTCCTCGCCCCGCACGGCCGCCGCCAAGGCCGGCGAGACGTCCTTGATGTGGCAATGCGTCAGGTACTTGTGGAACGTCTTGCAGAACTCGAGCGGGTCCTTGCCGGCGATGAACGTGTTGCCGGTGTCGAAATTGAACCGCAGGTACGGCGAGTCGAACGTCTCGAATAGCCGCAGCATGAAGTCCTGGTTGCTGGTATAGGGGCCATGCGTTTCGACATTGATCACCACGTTGTAGTCTTCCGCCCAGGGCAGGCACTGCCGATAATTGTCGCAGGTCACGCGGAAGACTTCCTCCAGCGACATGCCCGGGATCTCGAACGCCCCGTCAACCGTATCGACCATCGGGCAGCCGATCTCGGCGGCAAAGCGGATCGACTGCTGGACGTATTGGACGCCGAACGCCGAGCCGTTGGGCCCCATCATCGGGTAAGAGCCGTCGATCTGGGTGACCTCCAGGCCGAGCTTGTCCAGGTACTTGCGGAGGGCCCGCGGGTTCGACTGCAGCGAGATCCCCGGATCGTAGCCCCGGGCTTGGATGAAGTTCTGTCCGTGGATCACCGCGAATTCGATGTGCTTGATTCCCAGGGCCGCGATCTTCTCGCAAGCCGCCTCGAAACTCAGACTCAGCGGGCGCCAATTGTCGGTGTGCAGGCCGATGTGGATCATGAACGGTCTCCTCGCAAAGGGCTGGAAAGACGCCGGCTCCCGGGCCGACGCCGTAGGACAATCGGGCTAGTTATCGCATCCGGCCACGGGGAATTCAAGGCGAGGGGAGCAGGCATTCGCCAATCTTGGGCCGTGCAGTATGTTATCCTGTTTCTTCGGCCGCGTCGGGATCGGACGGCAGCGACGCCGCCACGGGAGCAAGGGTTGCGTTCGGAAAGAAAAAAAGGAGATTGAGTCCTGTGAACGACGTCCAGGTCAAGACGCTGCGGGTCGCAGCGGTTCAGTTTCAGCATGCCCCGGGTGACAAAGGGGCCAACCTGCAGACGATGCAGGGATTTGTCGAACGGGCGGCGGCGAAGCGTGTCCAGCTGATCTGCTTTCCCGAATGCTGCATCTCCGGCTATTGGCACCTGCGGCACTTGACCCGCCAACAGCTGACCGAGTTGGCGGAGCCGGTGTTCGACGGACCGGCAGCCCGGTTCCTGATGTCGCTGGCGCAGCGTCACGAGATGACGATCGGCGCGGGGCTGGTCGAACGCGGCGCGGACGGCGGGCTATATAATACGTACGTGGTCGCGATGCCCGACGGGCGGTTTGCTCGGCATCGCAAACTGCATGTGTTCGTCAGTCAGTACCTGTCGCCGGGCAACCAGTACACGGTGTTCGACACGCCGCACGGCTGGCGGGTGGGTGCCCTAATCTGCTACGACAACAACATCATCGAGAACGTCCGGGCCACGGCCTTGGCCGGCGCGGAACTGCTGTTGGCTCCGCACCAGACGGGCGGTTGTGATTCGGGCAGTCCGCACGGGATGAAAGTCATCGAACGGGGCGTCTGGGATCGCCGGGAAACCGACCC
>Ga0172371_10009434_pt1 | contig 13397 bp, 11 predicted proteins | sample Lak12m_FD_114543 | JGI IMG/M metagenome (GOLD analysis project Ga0172371, IMG submission 114543) | Freshwater microbial communities from Kabuno Bay, South-Kivu, Congo - kab_022012_12m | ecosystem: Environmental > Aquatic > Freshwater > Lake | place: Democratic Republic of the Congo: South-Kivu... | reverse complement strand
TGCAAGAGAACGGGGCAAGTGAGGCTGAATGAAGCCGCGAGAGCCTCACTCCTTTCGCGTTTTCGCCTTTTCGTGTTTTCGCGGTCGCTTCGTTGGTCCGCGCCTAATGGAACCCGATACTGATGCGAGCGGCCCCGTAATGGCGACTTCTATGCCGACCCTCGGCTGCGCTGAGTGACGCCATGCCACCCAAGTTGACAAACACGGCGGTTATTCCTTGGCCGATCCTAAGTGCCCCGTCGTCCCCCGTCACACGACCACCGGCCGGATGCCGCACAACTGGCAGAACTGGATCATCTCCTTCTTGAAGTCTCCGAGAAAGAAGATTTGGTGGAAACCCGGATAGGCCAACACGTCGGTGACGCCGTCGAACTTGACCATCACCGACACCACGCATCCGCCGGCCGGCGGCACCGCCACGTTTTCGAGCACCGATCCGGCGGAGATGATCATGTCCGGCGGCTTCTGCGGGGTGCCGGGAAGGACGTCGACCGACGTGAGCCGGGCGCCGATCGGCCAGACCGGCCGGGCCGTGGCGTCCCGCTGGGCATGATGGTGCACGATGTCGTACGGCTCGGGCGCCGCGGCGAACCCCTTGAGCCGCGTCGGGCAGGAGCAGTGGGCGCCGATGACGGCATCCCGGGCGGTCTCAGGCACGGGGTCTTGCTGGAATCCGGGCCGGTCGAAGAGGTATTGGACGACGGCGTGGCTGGCCACCGCGCCCAGGTCGGCCTCGCAGGCCGCCGGAATCCCGTCGTCGTTCATCTTCGACCAGGCGATGCACGGCAGGCTCGCGCTCACGTGGCCCAAAGCCCCGAGGCAATCCATGGTGATCGCGTCGCACTGCTCGCGCACCAGCAGGGTTCGCGCCACCACGTAGCTCTTGATCCCGTTGATCACGTCGCGTTCGGTAGCCCCGACGCGCTTGGTCGCCCCGCGCATCAGGTCGGCGGCCATTTGGCGGATCTCGTCGCTGTCGGGCGTCTTCTCGTACTCGTCGAGAAACGTCTTGGCCGGGAGGTAGCGGAGTTGGATGCCGAGGTGGGGCATGGCTACGTCGGCCCGCTTGCCGCCGGCGATCACGAGGCAGCGGGTGTTGCGCATCTTGGCGGCGGCGTGGAGCATTTTCATGCCGTAGCGGACCTGGCGGAAATCGTCGGTGGCGAAGATCACACCGCCCGGTTTCTTCGACGGCGCCGCCGTGTTCGACGTGAACGAGCTCCCTACCGGAGAAAAGATCACGCTCGGGATCTTGCTGTCGATCGCCTTCTCCGCCGTGGGCCAACTGTGCTCCTGACGGTCCAGCAGCACCACGAGAAGCCCGTCGGCCTTCTGACCGACGGCGCCGGCGATCCATGCCTCTGCTTCCGCCAGGGAGTAGAGCGGCTCGGGCCGGAGGTCAAGTTTCAGGCCGATTTCGCCGGCGGCCGCGATGATTTGCCCGGTGTAGTTCTTCAGCGCGGCGCGGCCGTCGTAGATTTGCCCCGGCCACCGCATCCCATACTCCCCCTTGCGGCGAACGAACGCCACCTTCAGGCTCGGCACGTAGCGTGACGCCGGCCCGGCCGCGCGGATCTTGGCCACCGCCGCCGGGGCCGCCAAGGCAGCCCCACCTAGCCCCAGCGAGGTCGCCGCCAGCGACGTCGATATTGCCGCCACAAACTCGCGCCGACTCACATTCCCGCAGCCTCGACATCCCGCAGCACATCGATCGATTCGCATTGTCTCGTTCTCCCTTTTTGCCCCGTCAGTGCCGCCCCACCCGATTGTCTTGTTTAGCCCGTCGCCCACGGCGACGCCGGTTGGCCCAGCGTCGCTCCGTCGCCGATGGCTCCGGGCTGAACGAACAGGCTTTCCAGGGCGACGTGGCTCGTCGGAAGCCGGGCACAATAGCAGGCCCCCGATTTCCGGGCCGACACGGCCCGGCTCTAATCCCTAATCCCTAATCCCCAACCCCTCGCGTCAGGCTTCGGCGACGACCTTCAGGCCGAGGGCCTTGGCCAACTCCTTGACCGGTTCCCTCACGTCGCCGTAGACGGTGACGCGGTGCCAGCCCCACTGGTCCCACTCGTTCATGAGCTTCTCGATGTCGCCCATGACCGCAGCGGCCAACTTCGTGCGGCAAGCCCGATCGTCGTCGACGTTCTCCACCGTCTTGCCTTGATGGAAGATCACCTCTTTGCGCAGGGGGTGGAACTCCAGCGTGCTCACCAGGTAGCCGAGCGGCAAGATCGCCCGGATCGCCGCGCCCTTCCGATCCTCGGAGTGGCTGCGGATGTGGAAGGCATTGGAGGCTCCCTGGGGTCCGAAGACCTTGGTCGGCCCGACGCAGTGGGCGTAGATAATCTGGTTCTTCGAGGTGTCGATGATCGGGTCGGAAATCATTCCCGGCCGGCCCAGGAGGCGGCCCACGATGGTCATAGTCGTGGCCGAGAGCAGGTCGCATTCGCAGCCGCCCACCAGGCCGTCGTCGTTGAACTGGCGAAAACCGAGGCAGGGATAGGCCTTCATGTGCCCGCCGTAGAATCCGCCGAGGCAGTTGATCGTGATCGACCGGGCGTTGTGGCGCTGCATCACGTCCTTCATCGCCAGGTACATGGCGCCGGATCGCTCGATCTCATCGCGCTTGGGCTCGATGATTTTCTCGGCCTCGCCGATCCAGCGGTCGGCCCACTTGCGGGCCTCGGCCAGGTCGGCCTTCTCGTACGCCGCCTGGAGTTCCTTGAAATCGGTGGCGACGACGTTGATCCCGAAGACCTCCCGGATGGCCTTGGGCCCAACCGGCCAGTGCCCGCCGATGGCGAGGATCGTCGAGTTCTTGAGCTGCTTGAGGCACTCGCCCACGTCGGCCGCCTTCACCGGATCGGCCGGGCAGGAGAGCTCCCCGGCCGGCTTGGTATTCTTCTTTCGCGAGGCGTTCACCGCGGCCAAGAAGGCATCGACCGTGCCGCCCGGCTTCTTCAGGATCTCGAAGCACCGGGCGGCGTCGGCCACGTCCTCGATCCGCGAGCTGGAGATCCCCGCCACCTCGAGGTGGCGCCGCCTCGCGGCCGCGTTCTGAATGAGCCACTCGCCGGAGCCTTGATACAGCTCGTCGACGAGGATTGTGGGTTTGCCCGCGGCCAAGATGGTTGGCGTCGCGCTGACCCACAAACCCTCGAAGCAGACCATGTAGGCGTCAATCTTCTTGTCCTTGTCCTCGGCCAACAGTTTGGCGGCCTGGGCGGCGTTCATGACCGTGGCCGGCAGGAATTCGACGTTCGGGCACACCTTCTTCAGCTTCTCGGCGAGTTCCTTCTTGCGCGGCTCGAAATCGAACCCGATGTTGGGCCAGATCGGGCCCGTCGACGGCGTGTGCGAGAACACCAGTCGCACCCGGGCCTTCTCGCCGCACTCGTCCTTCGCAGCGCTCGCGGAAACCGGCGTGAGGCCCACCGCGCCCGCACCGCAGGCCGCACACCCGGCCAAAAACCCACGCCGCGTCACTTGGCAGCAACCGCAACCCGTTCTCATCCATTTGGAATCCATGGCGATGATCCTTCGCAGAATGACGTTGGTGGGACTCTGTCTCCGCATGCGACCGACTTGTGCGCCGAAGCACCCGGTGGGTCTTCGGGAGGCCGAAGGGCACTCGCGACCACCCTGGACGCTTGCGACAACGACGAGGATACCCGGTTGAGCACGTGGATGCAACCAAGACAGACACGGAGACGCGCAGACGCGGAGACACGCAGACGCGGAGAGGGAGAGAGGGGGAGAGGAGGAGACCGAGAAGCCGCCCTTTCTCCGCGTCTCCCTCTCTCCCCCTCTCCCCGTCTCCGCGTCTCCCGGCAGGGCTCACCCCAACCGACGCAGCCAGAGCACTCCCGGGCCGGTCTCCACCAGAACCCTGCCGGGCAGTGTGTTTCGCTGGGGGTGGGAGGTCTGGGGTTCGTTGGCCTGCTGAGCCATGTCGGCTAGCAGATCCCACTGCGGGAGGCCCATGTCACGCAGCGGCCACCGCTGACGCCGCCAGACCGCCATGAACAGCTCGCGGACCACGTAGCCTGACTGGCCGTGCAAGCAGCCCAACTCGACGCACGCCTCGCACGCGGTTGCCTCCCGCACCGCACGGTCGGCCAGTGATTCGACGACCGACTCGATCGCGGCGCGGACCTCGCCAGCCAGACCGCCCAATCGAAGGAGGGCCTCGACGACGTTGGGGTTGAAGCGTGCGGCCAACTCGGGCAGGAGATGATGGCGGATGCGGTTCCTGGTTCGTCGCAGGTCGAGGTTGCTGGCGTCGAGGCGATAGGACTGGCCGATGTCGTCCAGGTAGGCCCTGAGGTCGGCACGGCGAAACCCGAGCAGGGGGCGGATCAGAGTGGTTGCCGGCGAGAGCCGACGCACGCGTCCCATTCCCGCAAGCCCCCCGATCCCCGTCCCGCGAAGGATCCGGTGGAGAATCGTTTCTGCCTGGTCATCGGCGGTGTGGGCCATTGCCACGTAGCGTGCGCCCTGTTTTTCGGCGGCTTGAATGAGGAACTGGTAGCGTGCCTTGCGTGCCGCGGCTTCGAGCCCGTCGCCGCTGTCAGAACGAATCCCATCGGTCGGAGGGTACCCCACCTCGCAGGAGTGGCCCAACCGAGCGGTGACCTCGACGACAAATGCCTCGTCGTCGTCCGAATCACGGCCCCGCAGCCGGTGATTAAAATGGGCGACCGCGAGCCGGCCCGGATCCGACTCCCTCAGGGCGTGCATGGCGCGGAGCAAAGCCATGCTGTCGGGGCCGCCCGATACGGCTACCAGCACGCAAACCCCACTCCAGGCGGATAACGGCCATTCTTCCGCGAATTTGATCTCCAAGGCGTGGCTGGCCGGCATATCGCGTACTCTCCAGCCCAACGATCTAACGAGACTCGCCCTAACCTATGCGATCCAAAAAGCTTATCTCATTCCGAAAGCGGTCGCGCCGGGTTGCGTTCTCGCCGCCCTGCGGTAATAATGGAACAACGTTCGGGTTTTCCGAACGAACGACACCCAATGAACAATCCATTGTAACAGGTTGGGTGAGAGTGTCTCAGGTGGCCTGGGAAGGGCACCTATTGGAAGGCGATTGCCGACCGACTCAGAATCGGCGCGACCAGCGGTCGCGGCTTTGTCTTGAGCGGTGTGAGGCAGCAAGAAACTTGGTAGCTAGAACCATTCGGAGTCTCGGAGCCGAACCCCCGAGGGAATGGATCGTAACCCTATTACGATTCCTTGCGAGGTGGATGGCCGACGACCGTGCCCTGGTGGTCCCACCGTGGGCCCCGGGGACAGCGGAGACGTTGCGGCGCGGCCCACGGACCACTATCCGGCCCGTGGATCGCTCGCACTCCGGATGGATGACGTTTCTCCCAATGACGGAAAGGTTTGGCGGTCCACCCGATGGCCACGTCTGCTCCCCACCGGATGAGTCCGGGTCGGGGCAGGGTGCTCGTTTTCGGACTGCCGGGGCCCTACGAGTTTCTTCTTCTCAGGCGAGCCTTCCCCAGTTGGCGTCGCGCCGGTCGCATGGCGGCCGGATGCGATAGCCCACGCCTTGGTGCTCTCTCGCTGGCCAGCGAGCGGACGGCGGACACGATCCACGCCGGGATCGGCTGACGCCGCGCGTGCGCTCACGGCGCTCTCCCGACCGGGATCGACGGGGGTACCAGTTGTGGGTTACTTCGGACAAACTATTCTCTACCTCGTGCTCTGCGGCGCCGCGTCCGGGCTGACCTTCGTTCTTATGAAGCTGTTGGACCGTCTCCGCCGCCGCGATGCGGAGTCTGAGGCGAGTCAGATCATCGCGCGCGCCCAACAGGAAATGGAGAACCGGCGGCGCGAGGTGGAACTCGAGTTGAAGGAGTTGACCCTCCAGCAGAAGGCCGAGGGCGAGCGGGAACTCCGCGCCCTGCGCGAAGAGCTGCACCAGCGGGAGCGGTCGCTCGACAAACGCCAGGACGCCCTCGAACAGCAGACCGAGCAGTTGCGCAAACAGGAGAAAATCGTCGAGCAGACGCAGCGGAAGCTCACCGAGCGGATCCAGGACGTCAACCGCCGCAAGGAAGAACTCTCCAAGCTGCTCGACCTCCAGCGGCAAACGCTCCACGAGCTGAGCGGCCTGAACCGCGAGGAAGCCACCAAGCGCCTCTTGGAGATGCTCGACACGCAGTTGCAGCAGGAGACCGGAGCGGTCATCCTCAAGCACGAGAGGCGGATTGCGGAAACCTGCGAGCAACGCGTGAGGGAGATCCTGCTCACCGCCCTGCAGCGCTACGCCGCCAGCCATACCGCCGAGACGACCACCAGCACGGTCGATATCCCCAACGACGAAATGAAGGGGCGGATCATCGGGCGCGAAGGGCGGAACATCCGCGCCTTTGAAAAGGCGACCGGGGTCGACGTGATCATCGACGACACGCCGGGCGTGGTCATCGTCAGCGCCTTCGACATGATCCGCCGCGAGGTGGCCCGCGTCGCCCTGAATAAACTCATCGCCGACGGCCGCATCCACCCCTCGCGGATCGAGGAAATCGTTACCGAGACCCAGGCCGAAATGGAGCGCCACATCCAGAAGCTCGGCGAGGCCGCCTGCCAGGAGGTCGAGATCCATGGGCTGCACGAGCGGATCGTGAATCTGCTCGGCCGGCTCCACTTCCGCACCAGCTACAGCCAGAACGTGCTGCGGCACTCGATCGAGGTCGCCTTCCTGGCGGGTATGCTCGCCGACGAGGTGGGGCTCAACGGCGCCATCGCCCGCCGCTGCGGATTGCTCCACGACATCGGCAAGGCCGCCGACCACGAGGCGGAAGGGGGGCACCCCAAAATCGGCGGCGACCTGCTGAAGCGATACGGCGAGTCCCGCGAAGCGATCCACGCCGCCTTCGGCCACCACGACGACCTCCGCGTGGAGAACCCGTATACCGTGCTGGTGGCCGCGGCCGACGCCTGCAGCGCCTCCCGCCCCGGGGCGCGACGCGAAACCCTCGAACGCTACGTCAAACGCATGGAGGAACTCGAGTCGATCGCCACCGAGTTCCCGGGGGTGGAACAGGCCTACGCGATCCAGGCAGGGCGCGAGCTGCGGGTCATCGTCGCCTCCAAGGAGACCACCGACGAGGTCGCCGCCAAGATCTGCCGCGACATCGTCCGCGCGTTCGAAGAACGACTCACCTACCCCGGCGAGATCAAGGTCACGGTGCTCCGCGAAACCCGCTTCTCGGAGGTGGCACGCTGAGAGCTAGGGGTTAGGGGTTAGGGAGCAGGGATCAGGGTTTGGGGATCCTCGGAAGACTGGTTGCAGCACCGACAAGTCGGAGCCGGGCCGTGTCGGCCCGGAATGGGTGGGGCGGTCCCTCCGACTCAGAATGACAGGCATTGCATTTCGTCTGAGGATGGAGAGCCGCGACCCCTGATCGCGGCCATCGTTGCGGCCGAGCAGAACGAATCCGCTAGGATTCCTCGTTTCGTTTCGCTTGCGAAGAAAGCACCTCTCCGTGCGACTCCTTCTTATCGGCGATGTGGTCGGAAAACCGGGGCGTCAGATCCTCGTCCGTGCCGTGCCGGGCCTCAAGATCGCCGAGCAATTGGATTTTGTCGTCGCCAACGCCGAGAACGCCGCCGGCGGGTCGGGCCTGACCCCGGAAGTGTTCCACGAGTTGCTCGCCGGCGGGGTCGACTGCATTACCATGGGCGACCACGTCTACCGCCGCCGCGAAATCTTCGCCGTGCTGGAGCGCGATGAACGGATCGTCAGGCCCGCCAACTACCCCGGCGAGGCCCCCGGACGCACCTTCACCGTGCTCCAGACCAAGGGCCAAGTTCGGGTGGCGGTGTTCAACCTTTTGGGCCGGGTGTTCATGCCGCCCGTCGATTGCCCCTTGCAGGCCGCCGACCGAGTCCTTGCCGGTCTCCCCGCCGGTGTCCGGGTCATCCTTCTCGATTACCACGCCGAGGCCACGAGCGATAAGCAAGTCATGGGTCGATACCTCGATGGAAGGGTGTCGGCCGTGCTCGGTACCCACACCCACGTTGCCACGGCCGACGAGCAGGTCCTCCCCCGCGGCACCGCGTTTCAGTGCGATGTGGGGATGACTGGACCCCATGAAAGTATCATTGGCCGCCGCATCGATCGCGTTCTTGAGACGACGCGGACCTTCCGCCCCACGCACTTCGAAGTAGCGTCCGGAGATTGCCGACTGCACGGGACCATTGTCGACGTGAACGCGGAGACGGGGCGGGCTACGGCGATCCGGCGCGTCGCGGTCGATCAGGTGGAGGCCGATCGGCTTGCATGGTTGGCTTCCCGCGGCGGAAGGATGAAGGATGAAGGATGGAAGAGGTGGGACAAGGAAAAGGGGATAGGATAGGGAAATACTTGATGAGGAGACACGGTTCTTCCTCTGTCGCTCACTACAACTGTTGAAGTGAGCCTACCCCTCCTGAGTGGCACGAAGGGCCTCCGCGTCTTGGTCAAACAACATTGCGCCCCCCCGTTACCCATTCCCAGTCCCCCGTGCTTCATCCTTCATCCCTCATCCTTCATCCTTTTTCCCCCATCCCTAATCGGTAGAAAGCCTGCCCCGCCGCAGGGCTGCAAATCGACCTTGTTCCCGGAAGCGGTTCCCGGTATCCTTCCGCCCGCTTCTCCCGTGAACCGTGGGCCGCGCCATCGTTCTGGTGGCAGGCCGGTATCTCTTCTATATCTCTGGTCGAGGGATCGCCGATGAACAGCGGTCGCACAAGCTGGTGGCAGCGTCTGGTAATCGTGCTGGTGCTTGGCGCGGCTCTCGCCCCGGCAGGCGGGTGTACCCAAGTCTTGTTCACGGCGGCCTACTTATGGAAAGGCACCGACACGCCCGCCGAGTACGACAAGCTCCGCGAGAAGCGGGTCGCGGTGGTGTGCCGTTCGGTGGTGACGCTCCAATACCGCAACGCCAGGGTCGACCAGGATCTGGCCCAGGAAGTCAGCGATCTGCTGCGCAAAAACGTGCCCAAGATCAAGATGGTCGAACATCGCAAGGTCGCCGAGTGGATGGATGAGAACACCTGGGACGAGTACACCGAGGTCGGCAAGGCATTGAACGCCGATTTCGTCGTTGGGATCGATCTGGAGAGCTTCGAACTGCATCAAAGCCAGACGCTATTCCAGGGGCGAGCCAATACGGAAGTCAAGGTCTACGACTGCCATACCGGTCAAGTCGTGTTCAAGAAACGCCTGCCGCAGAGCGTCTACCCACCCAACCGTGTGATCCAGGCGTCCGACATTCAGGAAGCCGATTTCCGCCGCGAATTCGTCCGTATCCTGGCCGATCAGGTTGCCCGGCACTTCTACGCCCACGACCCGTACACCGATTTCGCGCTGGACTCCAAGACCATCTGAGCGCCACCGGGCTGGCCGGCACCCGTCTGAAGTGCTATCTCGCGTTGACGCTGATCTTCGCAGCGGCTACCATGAGGGTATGCTGCGGTTGAGGTGGCTCATCCCGAAGGTCCTCTTTCAGCGAGAGCGATTGGTCATGTCTGCGCCGCTGGGTTGGTTGTCGCGTGGAAGGAAGTGCAGGAGCTTTGCGTGGGGCTGGCCCTCGTGCTGGCTGGTGGCTGCCGTGGTGCTTGCGTCTTGCACCGCGCAACAGACCGCAAGCGGCGGCGAGCGCGCGGCGCCCGCCGCCAAGAGAAGATCCTCCGACGAGGAGCTGCCTCAGCCGGTCGACATCACCGGCAGCGAGCTCACTACCCGTGACGGTGTGGCGCTCAAGGCGACCTTCTTCCCGGGCTCCAAGGGGAAGGACTCGGTCCCGGTGATCTTGCTCCACTCGTGGAAAGGGAGCCGGAAGGAGTACGTCACCTTGGCGATGGCCCTCTGGCAGGCAGGCCACGCCGTGCTCGTTCCCGATCTGCGCGGGCACGGGCAGAGCATCGAACAGGCAGGCAGCCCGAATCCACTGTCGGCCACTAGGTTCGGGAAGAACGACTTCGCCATGATGGTCGAGTACGACATGGAGACGCTGAAGTCGTTCCTCGTCAAGAAGAACAACGCGGGCGAATTGAACCTGGAGAAACTCTGCCTCGTGGGCGCCGAGATGGGGGCGACAGTGGCCATGAACTGGGCCCTGCTCGACTGGAGTTGGCCCCAGTACCCCGGCATCAAGCAGGGACAGCACGTCAAGGCGCTCGTGCTCTTATCGCCGGAGAGGAACTTCAAGGGCCTCGGCATGCAGGAGGCGGTGAAGAACCCCTTGATGAACCAATACGTGTCCATCTACATCATGGTCGGCAACGAGGACCCCAAGCTGTTCAGCCAGGCCGAAGGGATCCACTCTTCGCTCATCAGGCTTCACCCCGAGCCCGTGGAAGGCCAAGAGAAACGAGACAAGACGCTCTTCTTCAAGGGTTTCGACACCAAGGCCCAGGGCACCAAGCTGTTTTCTGTGCGCGGCCTGGGGATTGAGCAGCGGATCCTCGCCTTCATCGACCTGCGCCTGGTCAACAAGGATTACCCCTGGGCCGAAACCGGCAAGAAGCCCGGCGCCGCGAGCAAGTGAGAGCAGAAGGACACGTCGTGGGGCGCCGCAGGACGTATGGATACGCGCGTCGCCCCGCGCGAGGATTTCCGGCGCTTTGTGGGCAGAAGGTGTCGGTGTTCGCGTGCGCCGCCGCCGGTTGTCCACTCCCGGTCTTCGGCATGAAGAAATCCCTGCATGAAGAAGAGTGCTAACGATATCCGACCCAGCGCTGCCCGGGATTTCGCGTCCAAGATCACGGGGATTTACTCCACGATCTTGGCCGACCCTCCCTGGCGATTCGAGAATCGCACGGGGAAGATGGCGCCCGAGCACCAGCGTCTCCTTCGCTATCCGACGATGACCCTGGAGCAAGTCTGCGAGATTCCGGTTGCGAGTGTGGCGGCGGCGAATTCGCACCTGTACTTGTGGGTTCCCAACGCGATGCTCTCGGAAGGTCTAGAAGTGATGCGGCGTTGGGGCTTCACCTATAAGACGAACATCGTCTGGTACAAGATCCGCAAGGACGGAGGCCCGGACGGCAGGGGCGTGGGGTTCTACTTCCGCAACGTCACGGAGCTTGTGCTCTTCGGCGTGCGTGGCTACGTGAGAACCTTGGCGCGCGGGCGGACTCAGACCAACATCATCACCACGCGGAAGCGGGAGCATTCCCGCAAGCCCGACGAGATCTACGAAATCGTGGAGTCCTGCTCCTCCGGCCCCTATCTCGAACTCTTCGCTCGCTTCAGGCGGCCGGGGTGGGTGCAATGGGGCAACGAAGACGTTGAGGAGAACTCGGAACTAGGTGTCGCGCGTCGGAAGGGGCACGTGGACCCGCAGCTCCGACTCGTCGCCTCCCCCACAGGCTATCAAGGAACAAGGGCCACGGGCTGAGCGTGTGGCCTCCCCGCGGAATGGACCGCGCCGGTGCGACGGGCTGCTTGCCAGCCCGGGTATTCCGAAGGCAGCACTGGCGGACAAGCCGCCAGTGCCACGCGATCCTACCTCTTTCGCGCAGCCACAAAGGGCCTCAGTTCAGAGACAGCACATTGATCTAGCGCGAGGCGCCATCGCAGGGATTGGGTTGCGGACGCGCGGAACGCGACGGGATCGGCACCAGCGGCGGCGGGTCGGCCGCGTGTTTCGCGCTCGATTTCGGGGCGTCGCGCGGCGGGATTCTCAGTTCGACCCCAATCGGCAGGGCGTCGGGGCTGCTCAACAGGTCTCGGTTGGCTTCAAAGATCTCGACCGCGCGATCCTCGCTCCCCAAGTACCGCTTGGCCAGGGCCGGGAGCGAGTCGCCGTTGGCGATCTTGTGGGCGCGGACTGCCTCGCCCACGATGCCGGTGCCGGGCAAGCCGATGCCCATGGAAACGCCCCACCGGGCCGTGGCGGGGAGATTTTCCGCCGGGAACGACTTCTCCAGGGTCGGCGGCAGCACGTCGGGCCGCTCGGCCCGCACCGCGACCGTGGCTACGGCCGAGGCCGGAAACGACGACACGCTCGTCGCAGGCATCTCGCCGTCCGGCACGCCGCGAGGACCAACCGCCGAATCCCAAGCCTGGGATTCGGCCCGGCGACGGAGCACAAACCGATCGCCAGCCCCCGGACCACCCGCTTCGTGGTCCGGATCCGGACGCCCCAGCAGCGAGGCCGCCGCGACCCCGCCGACGACGATGCTCAACGCCAGGACGCCTCGCGTCCGACGGCGCTCTCGAAGAACTTCACCCACGTTGCACTACCGCTGAGCCAATGGAGTCGGCGCGCCCGTCCTGCGCCGGTCTTATCGGCCATCCGTGAGAGACGTTCTTCCGTGAACCATCGGAGGATCCTGTTTTTCCCGAAGACTCGCCACTCTTCTCGTTCCGCAACCCGCATGGTCTCGGGGAGATTATCGGAGCGAGGGGCGGCGGAAGTTGCGGCCACCGGCCGGCAAACGTGGAGAATCTCGCGACCGGAGGTGAGAGGATATCGACGGGCGCGATCGGAGCCACCTTGCGGCGGCTGAGGCGTCGCCGAAGGACATCTTCCCGTCGGCGCAACCGCTCCTCCCGCTACAGCCCGCCCCGTCGGCGTGCCAGCAGCAGTTCGAGATAGCTCCGCCGCTCGCTGCCGGAGAGCCCCAGCCGCTCGGCAAGCGACGCAATGCACGCCTTGGCCGCCGCGACGTCCGCGGCCTCGGTGACGACCTCCAGCTCTACGAATGTGCCGACCTGGTCGACGCGGTCCAAGGAGACTTCGACCTTGCGACCCTCCCATGCCACCAACGCCTTACGACGATCCTTGCCGACTTCGCCGACTGGCCGGAAGCCGAGGGCCTCCAGCAAGGCCGCCCACGGGCCGCATCCGTCGGGCCCGGCGGGCAAGGGGAGGTCGATTTCGCGCCGCGTCTTGGTCGTTGCGTCGATCTTCGGCCCCTTGTACGTGAGGAAGCCCTCCCCGCCCCTCCGGCGGATACGAAGGGCCTCGTCGGTGGCGGCAAAATCCCGGGCAGGATGGGCATAGTAAAGGTCCACCTCCCGCTTCGGCCCCGAGAACTCGGCGCCCAAGGCGATCAACCGCGACTCGATTGCCGCCAAGTCGTCGACCGGAAACTTCTGTTCGACTTCCATCCGCTCCAAGGCTTCATACCCCCCGCCTGCGAACCCTACGGCCGCGCAAACGAATGTAGTATCTCTTCGCGTTTGCGTACATAATAGCAGAAAGGAGAAGCTTCTATTGAACACAGGACGTACGCCAGATAACCCTCCCGTTCCCACGCGACGACTTGGCAGCGGGCGGGGATTACTCGTCCCATTGATAGTCCTCGGCGTGCTCATCGCCATTGCGGTCGCGTCGTTTGTGGCCTTTCCTTCTCTCTTGGACGAAATGGCGGGCGTCAAGCCAAGC
>Ga0172371_10009433_pt1 | contig 13397 bp, 14 predicted proteins | sample Lak12m_FD_114543 | JGI IMG/M metagenome (GOLD analysis project Ga0172371, IMG submission 114543) | Freshwater microbial communities from Kabuno Bay, South-Kivu, Congo - kab_022012_12m | ecosystem: Environmental > Aquatic > Freshwater > Lake | place: Democratic Republic of the Congo: South-Kivu... | reverse complement strand
GCAAAAACTCACCGACCAGCACATCGAGAAGATCGACGAGATGCTCAAGCACAAGGAAGGTGAGATCCTGGAGGTGTGATGGCAGTCCTGCGTAACCTCCTTGGAAATCTTCGCCGGAGCAAGACCGCACGCGAAGATTTTTTATTACAGCCCGGAACCGCGCCGAATTATGTCGCTATCATCATGGATGGCAACGGCCGCTGGGCTGCGCGTCGCCACCTGCCTGCAATCGCCGGCCACCGCGAGGGCGCCAAGGCGCTCAAGCGCACCATTAAAGCGGCGCGCAAGGCTGGCGTCAGGGAGCTGAGTGTCTACGCCTTCTCCACCGAGAACTGGCAGCGGCCGCGCTCCGAGGTCGATGCGCTCATGGAGATGTTCGCCGAGCTGATCGACCGGGAGGTGCCCGAGCTCGACGAACAGGACGTGCGTGTGCGCTTCATCGGACGCCGGACTGACCTTTCAGCTGACCTGCTCGAGAAGATGGGCTGGGCAGAGAACCTGACGGCGGACAACGAGACCATGACCCTTTATGTGGCTTTCAATTACGGCGGCCGGGCCGAGATCGAGGACGCCTTCAGGGCGGCGGCCGGCAATGGCCTGGCAAGCGGCGGAGATATCGATATCAACAAATACCTTTATGCGCCCGAGATGCACGACCCGGAACTGCTCATCCGCACCAGCGGCGAGCAGCGCGTGAGCAATTTTCTGCTGTGGCAGTGCGCTTACTGCGAACTATATTTTTCGGAAAAGCTGTGGCCTGAATTCGATGAGGCCGACCTGCAAGGCGCATTCGACGAATACAGCCGGCGGCAGCGCCGCTTCGGAGCCAGGTAGGCCGGCGTGCTGATAACGCGAGCACTCGTGGGCACGGTGGGCGCTATCCTGGCGTTGATCGTGGTATACACCGGCGGCATCCCGCTGCTGGTGGCGCTGATCGTGCTCAGCATACTGGGACTGCACGAATTCTACCGCATGACCCGCTCCTTCAAGCCGAACCTGCTGGCCGGTTACGCGGGCTCGGTCTTTATCCTAATCGGAGCGCACACGGGAGGGCTCGCGGGAGCCCTGCGAGGTTCCATCTACCTGTTTGCCCTGGTCTTCATCCTGCATGCCATCCGCGGGCTCAAACCCGAGATGGTGGGGGAGATGGCGGTGACTTTCTTCGGGGCATTCTACGTCGGCATCGGCTTCGCCCATGTCATCCTGTTGCGCACGCCGGCGGCTTACGGCGTCAGCCTGGCAATCGTGGTTCTTCTGGCCACCTGGACATCGGACACGGTAGCGTACGCCGTGGGCCATTACCTGGGACAGCGGCCGATATCGCCAGTGATTTCGCCGAACAAGACCGTCGAGGGAACGCTTGCGGGCTTCATCGGCACGGTGGTGGTAGTGCTGATCGCCGGCAAATCGCTGCCCTGGATGGGCTCTGGCCAGTTCTTTGTGCTGGGCGTTGTCATCGCCATCGCGGCGCCGCTCGGCGACCTGTTCGAATCCTACGTCAAACGGGCATCACAGGTTAAGGACGCTGGGACTATCATCCCCGGGCACGGCGGCATCCTGGACCGTTTCGATTCTCTGCTGTTTGCCGCCGTGGCCTCGTACTACCTGGTCACGGCGATGCTCGGCAACGGGGGTTAGATGAAAAAAGTAATCGTACTCGGCTCGACCGGATCCATCGGCACCCAGGCGCTCGAAGTCATCTCCGAGTCGCCCGGCCTGGAAGTGGTCGGGCTCGCCGTCGGCGCCAGTCAGCGGCTGCTGCTGGAGCAGGTGCGCGCTTTCGGGGTTGAATCCGTGGCCATCGTCGACGAGAAGGCAGCCGCCGGCATCAGGGACGAGCTGCCCGGCGTCACTGTCTACACCGGCCCTGGCTGCGTCAAGGGACTTATCGAGGCCGTGGACTGCGGCCTGGTTCTGAATGCGATCGTCGGCGCGGCCGGCCTCGAGGCCACTATCGCCACGCTCCGGAAGGGGACTGACCTGGCGCTCGCCAACAAGGAGAGCCTGGTGGTGGGCGGCGAGCTGGTCATGAAGATGGCGCGCGACAACGGTGCCGCCATTCTGCCGGTCGACAGCGAGCACAGCGCCGTCTTCCAGTGCATCCAGGGACATGAGGGCGACCTCGAGCATATTTTTCTGACCGCATCGGGCGGCCCCTTTTTCGGCCGCAGCGATCTCGATCAGGTCACCCGCGAGGACGCTCTCAACCATCCCCGCTGGGCGATGGGCACCAAGATCTCGATCGATTCCGCCACGCTGATGAACAAGGGGCTGGAAGTGATCGAAGCCCATCACCTTTTCGGAACCCCCTACGACGAGATCGAGGTGCTGGTGCATCCGCAATCGGTGGTCCATTCGCTGGTGCGTTTCACCGACGGGTCGATCCTGGCGCAGATGGGGCTGCCGAGCATGAAGCTGCCGATCGCCTACGCGCTCAACTATCCGCAGAGGCTGCCTGTGTCGATGCCCCAGCTCGACCTGGTCAAGGAGAGGGAGCTCACGTTCTTCGAGCCGGACCTCGAAGCATTTCCCTGCCTGCGCATCGCCATCGAGTCGGGCCGGCGCGGCGGCGGGGCTCCGGTGGCCGTCAACGCCGCCAATGAGGTTGCGGTCGCCGCTTTCCTGGCGGGGAACATCCGCTTCATGGAGATCGCTTCCGTGGTCGAAAGGACACTGGCGTCCATGGACGGAAGCCTGCCGGTCGACCTGGCCGATTTCACAGAGATAAACGCCATCGACGAAGAGGCGCGCCAGCGGGCTGAGGCCCTGACAGTCTGAAAGAACCATGCTGATCATCATCGCCATCCTCGGACTCGGGTTCCTGATCCTGATCCACGAGTTCGGCCATTTCATCACCGCCAAGGCCTTTGGCATGAGAGCCGAGAAGTTCTACATCGGCTTTCCGCCGGCCGCCGTCAAGAAACAGATCGGGGAGACCGAATACGGCATCGGTTTCGTGCCGCTGGGCGGTTACGTGAAGATCTCGGGCATGACGCGCGAGGAGGAACTGCCCGACGACGTTAAGCCGCGCGCCTACGTCGCCAAACCGATCTGGCAGCGCATCGTCGTGATCTCGGCAGGCGCCGCCATGAACTTGCTGTTCGCTCTGCTTTTGTTCTTCGTCTTCTACTGGCAGGGGATTCCGGAATACCAGGCCACCGCCGCGGTGGCTACCGTCCAGGCCGACAGCGGCGCCGAGCGGGCCGGCCTGCAACCAGGCGACATACTCCTGTCAGTGGATGGCGTCAGCTCCGACAACGCCCAGGAACTGCGTGATGAGCTACGCTCGCACCCCGACCAGCAGGTGACGCTGCTTGTCGAGCGCGAAGGCCAGCAGCTGACTTTGCCGGCAACCATCGGCAGGTCGGACTCCGGCGAAGGGCTCCTGGGAATCGTTTTCGAGGCGCAACTTGTGGGCCGGCATACGCTGCCGGTCACCGAAGCGTTCACCAGCGCCCTGTCCGACGTCAAATTCATCACCGGGGAAGTCTTTATCGCCATAAAAAACCTTTTCATCAGCGAACAGAGCCGCGAGGAGCTGACCTCACCAATCGGCATCGTCGCCTTTTCCTCTCAGACGATCGAGCTCGGATGGGGTTTCTACCTGCGCATACTGGGATTCATCAGCCTGCAGCTGGCAATTTTCAACATGCTGCCCCTGCTGCCCCTGGATGGCGGCCATGTTCTCTTCAATATCCTCGAGAAGATCAAGGGATCGCCGGTGCGCCGCGAGGTGTTCGAGCGCGTCTCGGTCATCGGGCTCATGCTCTTCGCCATCCTGTTCCTTTTCGGCCTCATGAACGACATACAGCGGCTGGCCGGCCCGGGATTCCAGATCCAGCCATGAGCAGCAGGATACAGATAAGAGTAGGCGACGTCGCCGTCGGCGGCGGCGCCCCTGTGTCGGTACAGTCGATGACCAACACCGACACCCGCGACGCCGAGGCCACCCTGGGCCAGATCCGCAGTCTGGCAGCCTACGGCTGTGAGATCGTGCGCGTGGCAGTCCCGGACGACGAAGCGGTTGCCGCCTTAAAGCAGATCGCTACGGAATCGCCGCTGCCGGTCGTCGCCGACATCCATTTCAAGGCTAAGCTGGCCATCGCCGCGGTCGAGGCCGGGGCTGCCGGGCTGCGTATCAATCCCGGCAACATCGGCAGCCGCGAGCGTGTCGGCGAGGTCATAAAGGCCGCGCGCGCCGCGGGCATCCCCATCCGCATCGGCGTCAATTCAGGCTCGCTCCCCAGGGAGAAGCGGACGCTGGCGGAAAAAGACCCGGTTCAGGCCCTGGTCGGGACCATCCTCGATTATGTAACCTTGTTCGAGGAGCTGGACTTTCGCGATTTCAAGGTGTCGGCCAAGTCCTCCTCGGTCACGGAAACCATCGCGGCCAACCTGGCGCTCAGCCGGCAGATCGTTTATCCCATCCACCTGGGCGTCACCGAGGCCGGCACCCGTTACGCCGGTTCCATAAAAAGCGCTGTCGGCCTGGGAGCGCTGCTGGCACAGGGGGTGGGGGACACCATCCGCGTTTCGCTGACAGCCGATCCAGTCGAGGAGGTCAGGGTCGGCTACGAGATCCTGCGCAGCCTCGGCCTGCGCGAGCACGGCCCCAACCTGATCTCCTGCCCGACCTGCGGCCGTACCGAGATCGATGTCGAGGCGATCGCCCTCGAGGTCGAGCGGCGCCTGGCGGATTATGAGACGAGTTTCGAGGTCGCGGTCATGGGCTGCGTGGTCAACGGTCCCGGCGAGGCCCGGCGCGCCGATTTCGGCATCGCCGGCGGCAAGGGTGAGGGACTGGTGTTCGCCCGCGGCGAGGCCGTCCGCAAGGTCGGAGCCGACGACCTGGTCGACGCCCTCTTCGAAGAGATCGAGAAACACGTTTGATGATACTATTGCGGTTACCATGAGAGCATCCAGATTACTTTTCCCGACACTCAAGGAAGATCCCGCCGAGGCGGAGGCGATCAGCCACAAGCTGATGGTCCGTGCCGGCCTGGTACGCCAGCTGGCAGCGGGCCTCTACGTATATCTGCCCCTGGGCGTCAGGGTCATGGACAACATCTGCCGCATCATCCGCGAGGAGATGAACGCCATCGGCGCCCAGGAGCTCTCGATGCCGGTGCTGCACCCGGCCGAGGTCTGGCAGCAGACCGGCCGCTGGTACGAGATCGGCGACGAGATGTTCCGGCTCAAGGACCGGGGGGGACGCGACATGGTCCTTGGCATGACTCACGAAGAGGTCGTCACCTGGCTGGCGGCGCGCGAGATACGCTCCTATCGCGACCTCCCCCAGATCTGGTACCAGATACAGACCAAACTGCGCGACGAGGCCCGGCCCAAGAGCGGCATCCTGCGCACCCGTGAGTTCATCATGAAGGATTCCTACAGCTTCGATACCGACGAAGAAGCCCAGGAGCACAGCTATCAGCTCCACATCGAGGCTTACAGCCGCATCTATGAGCGCTGCGGCATACGTTTCTACATGGTCGAGAGCGATCCCGGCATGATGGGCGGCGCCACAGCACACGAATTCATGGCCCCCAGCGCCGCTGGCGAGGACGAGGTCGCCATGTGCGCCTGCGGTTACGCCGCTAACGTGGAACTGGCCCGCTCGGCGGCGGAAAAGCCTGAATACCCCGAAGCGGGCCTGAAAGAACTCGAGACCCCCGATGCGCGCACGATTGGCGAGGTCTCGTCATTCCTCGGGATCGACCCGTCCCTCATGATCAAATCCCTGCTGGTGATCGGCACTGACGGCCCGGTCCTGGCCATGGTCAGAGGCGACCAGGAGCTTCAGGAATCGAAGCTCAACCGCATCATCGGCGAATACAGGCCGGCCACTCCCGAGGAGATCGTAGAGATAACCGGCGCCCAAGCAGGCTTTATCGGCCCCGTGGGCCCCGATATCCGCAAGATAGCCGACGAATCGCTCCTGGAGGGCGTTTTCGTCACCGGAGCCAACAAGAACGGCTTTCATCTGGGTGGCATCGTGCCCGGCAAGGACTTCGAGGCCGATTTCATCGACATCCGCCGGGTAAAACACGGTGAATCCTGCCCCAATTGCGGCAAAAAGCTGAGTCTCGAGCAGGTGATCGAGATCGGCAATATCTTCAAGCTGGGAACCAAGTACAGCGAGCCGCTGGGCGCCCGGTATCTGGCGGAAAACGGCCAGGAGCAGACCGTCATCATGGGAAGCTACGGCATCGGGCCTGCCCGCATCGCCGCCGCGGCCGTGGAGCAGCTTGCCGACGATAAAGGCATCGTCTGGCCCGCGAGCATCGCCCCTTTCCAGGTCCATCTGGCCCTTCTGCAGCCCTCTGACAGCAATCAGGCGGCCATGGCCGAGAATCTTTACTCGGAGCTGATGTCGGCAGGGATCGACGTGCTTCTCGACGACCGCGCCGTCACCGCGGGGGTCAAATTCGCCGATTCCGAGCTCCTGGGCTGCCCGATAAGGGCGACCGTGGGCAAACGCTCCGCCGCCGAGGGCTATTTTGAGGTCCAGGTGCGGCTCACAGGCGAGCAGCACCAGTTCGATCAGGCCTCCGCGGTTGGCGACATAACCGCTCTGCTTTCTTCGCTTTAACCTCCCGGTCGTTCCCTTTCCATAACATTATCTGATGACAGGCTCGCTTCCTGGCCGATTTATCAACTATCCTGTCAGCAGACCCGATCCGCCACCTCCTTGGCATGCTGGCGACCCCAGGCAACCTAAATGGACGGTATGGGCCTTTAACGCCACGCCAGCCTCCACCATTCATGCACGATAATATATGTTATGTAACCTAGTATTTATCTTTCCTGGTATCCGACCTGCCTGCCTCCCTTCCCGCTGGGAGCCGCTTTGTATTAAACTCTCTCAGGCCGGTGTCGATAGAAGCCACGTATCCGCGCCGACCCGTGTTTCAATCCCGTACCAAAGCGGAAGAAACCTGATTGCAACGCCATAATGCAGCCTGAGGATTTCTGAGCCTGAGGATTTCAGCTTGAACCGAAGATTGGCAACATTCATCGCGATCGCCGCCGGAATCATGTTCCTGGCGCTACTGGCTGCCGCGAACGCCCAGGTAAGCTCCAGGGATATCTCCGACAATTTGGCCGCCCGGCAGCAATATCTGGAGCAGAACCGTCAACGGCTCGCCGATCTGAGCCTGCAGATCGCCGCTTCAGAACAGTACCTCGACCAGCGTCGCACGGAGCTGGCAGATGCGACCTCCAGGCTGCGTGACGCTGAAGACCGCTACGACGAGACCCTGAGGCTCTACGAAGGCCGAATAGCAGCCATCTACAAGCTGGGCGAGGGTGATTTCTACGCGGTAGTCCTGTCGAGCGAGGATTTCTCTGACGCGGTATCGAGGATCTCCCTGCTGACGCGCGTGTCGGAGAACGACCAGCATCTGGTTGACCGGGTCAAAGGCGAGGCTGAGTACGTACGGCAATTACACGAGAAGGTCGATGGGCTCAAGCAGGCGCAGGCGGTCGACGTGACAGCGCTAAAACTGCAAAAACAGCAGCTCGAGGGGCAGATCACCAACGATCAGACCGAGATCGACATTCAACTCAAGGCCCTGGCCGAAGCCCAGACCCGCGAGCAGCAGGAGGCGGACCGCCTGGCGGCCGAGGCAGCCAGCTCCGATAGCAGCAGCATGTACGACGACATGCTGGCCTCTCCGGTCAGTTTCTCCAATGAGCCGCCGGCCGGCCTCAGGCCCACCGGCATCGTCATGAGCGGCGTCGCCAGCTGGTACGGACCGGGTTTTCAGGGCAACACGACGGCGAACGGCGAGATCTACGACATGTACGGCTACACCGCCGCCCACAAATCGCTGCCGTTCAACACCTGGCTGAAAGTCAGCCACAACGGCCGCGCGGTGTTCGTGCGGATCAACGACCGGGGGCCCTACGTCGGCGGGCGCATCCTGGACCTCTCACTCTCGAGCGCCAGGGCGATCGGCATCAGCGGCATCGGCCAGGTCACCGCCGAGATCTACCGCTGATTATTCCGCGTCGTACTTGATCAGGCTGAGGATGTCGTATTCCTTGAGTTTCTCGCGACCGTTCAGGAATGAAAGCTCGATGATGAAGCTGACCCCCACCACTTCGCCTCCCAGCTTCTCCACCAGGTCGCATTTGGCTCTGGCCGTGCCGCCGGTCGCCAGCAGGTCGTCGTGCACCAGCACCCTCGTCCCCGGGACGATGGCGTCACTATGAACCTCGAGGCTGTCGGTGCCATATTCGAGGTCGTACTCGGCGGCGACAGTCAGGAAGGGCAGCTTGCCCGGCTTGCGCGCGGGAACGAAACCGGCGCCCAGCGTATAGGCCAGCGTCGCGCCCAGGATAAAACCGCGCGCCTCGGCGCCGACGACGACATCTATCTTCTTCCCCACTCCGAATTCGGCCAGCTGATCCACGGCATAGCGTAACGATTCGGCGTCCTGCAGCAGCGGCGTGATGTCCTTGAAAACAATCCCCTCTTTGGGAAAATCGGGGATGTCACGAATCTTGGCGGCCAGATCCATCGGATTGCTCTCCTTCCGTATCTTTACAATGTATAGTTTCTCAAATCCCGGATCAGCAGAAGGTGCTTAAGGTATGAAGAAACCGTCGCCAGGTTCTCGAGCGCCGCAACCCCTTCCTTGCGGGTCTGCGGATTCTGCGAGCGCAGCGTCGGCGACAGTATCTGCAAAAGCAGAGATGACTCCCGGTCCACTGAACTCTTGAGCGTCCTCAGGTTACGCGCGGCGACCCCGTACTGCGCCAGGTCGGCGGCGGCGGCGATCACTTCAACCTCGATCTGGTCGTAGCGGCGCGTCCCGCCGCTCGACGTGCCGCTGATGAGGCCGTACTCCTCGAGCTCACGCACCAGATCGGCTTCAGCGCCGGAAGCTTCCATGGCTTCGGCAAGGGTATAGCTTTTGGTATCCGAGGCGGACGGAGCCTTGAGGCTTACCTTTTTAAAGCGCCTGCCGCTCGTGGGACGCACGGCAATGGTGCCCTTGCGTGATAGCTCCTGTCGGATGACCTTTAGCGGCAGGAATTCATCGCGCTGCAGGCTGAGAATCGTACGCAGCCGCGCGATGTCAGCCTGGCTGAAAAGGCGGTAGCCGCCGCTTGTCCTCTTGGGAGATATCAGCTTCTCGTCCTCGAGATAGCGTATCTTGCTGATGCTGATATCAGAGAATTCCGGTTTGAGGAGATCGACAACGGCGCCGATGGTCAACGCCTTGGGGGGAGCATTTAAGCCCTCTTCATCACTCATCGTTGAATAAAGGTAAGTTTGTATTTGCCTATCTGCACCTGGTCACCATCAGACAGTTTCTGGGTCTCGACCCGCACGCGGTTCACATAGGTCCCGTTGAGGCTGCTCTGATCCTGGATGTAATACCCGTCGGCCTTGCGGGAGATCAGCGCGTGATTCCTGGAGACGGTGATGTCATCGAGAAAGATATCGCTTTCGGGGTTGCGGCCTATAGTGGTCTTCTCGCCCGCCGGCGTGAATGTCTCGCCGGCCAGGCCTCCCCCACTCCTCACGACCAGCGAGACGCCTTCCGGGACACCCTCAGCCAGACCTTCAGCTTCCGCTTCGCGCTCCTCGGCCTCCGGAGAGTAGCTGATCGTCTCCTGCGCACCGGTTTCATCCTCGGGAAGGAGGGCTCCGCATTTACTGCAATACTTGCCCTCTTCCGTATTCTGGAAACCGCATTCGTGGCAATATACCTTGGTCACTAGCCACAATCACCCTTACGTCCTTCAAAAGTTCTTTCCACTTCCTCCTCGACCGCCTGGATGACCTCAGGCCTTTCGAGGATCTCCCGGCGCCAGGCAGGCTTGGTGTTGTTGACAACGTACGGTTCATCGAGCGCTTCCTCGACAGTCTTGCCGCAATGGATCTCCTGCAGCAGGAAACGCAGCACGCGCTCCTCGACCACATCGACGCCCATGTCCTCAAAAAGATGCTGAATGGCTTTGACCAGCTTCGCGAAACGCTCAGGCACTCTTACTCCTCCCCTTTGTTAAACGAATCAGATATTTATCACCAACCGGAAACCTGCTGAAACAATTATTCCTTCGGTGAAGGCGAACCGCCCATGGAGAAACGTTCGCCCTTCGCCAGGATCTCCGTCAGTTTGCTGACATCATCGGCAGATATGAGCGATTCCCCAGAATCCCTCTTGCCTGAGAGTCTCTGCACCAGCTCGGCCCTCAGGATATCGATTTTTCCGTGAAGCAGCCGGCGCTCGTAACTGAGCTCCTGCTCCTGCGTCACCAATTCCCGTATGAGTGATTTCAGTTCCTGATCGGACAGGCTGGAAAGTTCGGGAAGATTCTCCACATTGACCTCCGCTGGCTCGGTTTGCATCATTATATTCTCTGCCCCTGCAAGGTTCAACTTAAGCCTGAGAATGAACGTTCCGGGGAAGAAAACCGCTGCCGATAAGCATTCCAGAGGCGTAACTTCACTCAAGGACAGGCCCGGCGCCAGCCCGCCACAGGCGAATCGCTGGCGTGATATCATCAAGGGACTGATGAGGAAGAGGTAAATAAAAGTGGCTTTGATCAATCTTGCCGCGGGGGAAATCAACTTCAAGATCGTCTATTACGGCTGCGCGCTCGGCGGCAAGACAACGAGCATCCAGTATGTATACCGTAAGGTGAACCCTCAGGTGAAGGGCCGGCTCGTCTCGATAGCGACGGAAGAGGAGCGTACGCTCTACTTCGACTTCCTGCCGCTCGACCTGGGAGAAGTGCGCGGGCTCAAGACCCGTTTTCATCTCTACACGGTCCCGGGACAGCGGCAGTACAACGCCAGCCGTAAGCTGGTCATCCAGGGGGTCGACGGGATCGTGTTCGTGGTGGATTCCCAGATAAACCGGCTCGATGACAACGTCGAGGCCTACTTCAACATGTGGGACAACCTGCACGACCAGGGCGACAGCCCGTTGGACCTTGGACTGGTGATGCAGTACAACAAGCGCGATCTTAGCGATATATTCGCCGCCAGCGACCTTGACGACCTGCTCAACCAGACGAATTCGCCGGCGTTTGAATCCTGCGCCCTGACCGGGGAAGGTGTGTTCGAGGCGCTCAGGAACGTGAGCAAGCAGGTCATCGCCCGGCTCGACAAACCCCAGACAGGTTCGGATTAGCTCAAAACGCGGTCAACTATTTTAGGACAGGCTTAGGTTGATTCACTTTTGCGCGCCGTAGTCCGCCGGTCCTTTATCGCCGCAATAAGATCCGCGACACTGCCAATGCCGCCGCCCACCTCGGTCCAGCAACGCATCATGTCAGCAAGCTTATGGGCGTCGCTGCCACCCATCTCCCCCAGCTCATATTCGCCGGCGACACGACGGGCCAGCTCACTAGCTTCATCGTCGGGCCAGTTGCCGTTGTAGACCTCGATGCCGTCGACTTCGATGGCCACGCTGCTGATGTACTCCTCGGACGCGTTCCTGCCCCCGGGATTGCCGGCGAACGGGTGCGCCCAGACGACCGCCGTCGCGTCGGGCCGCTCCTTACTTGCGGGAAGCGGCTGCACGGCCTCGAGCGATTCGAGAAAATCGAAGTCTTGGGAATAGAGCAGGAAATCACCCTCAGGCGCGGATATCTCGACCCCGGGTATAACGATCAAATCCAGCGGGGCAAGGCGGGAAAGCTCCCGGTAGTCGGCGATCTCGCCGTGATTGGTGAGGCATAGGGCGGCGACACCCAGCGATAAAGCGGCTTCCAGGCATGCTTCCACCGGCATGACGGAGCAGCGGCTGCCTGGAGAGGTGTGTACGTGCGTCTCGACGATCAAGCCAAGGCTTCCCGGTCAGTCTGGAGCCAGCGTCGAGGCTCAGGCTTCCTGCGTGGCGTGAGTCTCGATGATCTCGTCAAGCTTGGCGGAGTAACGCTCGAGCAATGCTTGAGAATCTTCCATCGTGTCGCCCTCGGCGTAGATCTCGAAAAGCGGCTCGTCCGGGGACGGCAGCACCTGGGCCCAGCCGTTTTCGTGAAAGACCTTGATGCCATCGAGGCGGTTGACGTTATCCTCCTCAGGGATGCTCTCGGATATTTCCCGCATCGCTACACCCTTGAGCGACCAGGGACAGCTCTTGGTCTCGCGCACGAGGGTCGTGTCCGGGATCTGGGCCACCAGCTCCGAAAGCGGCTTTTCCGAGACGGCCAGCAGCTCCAGGACTTTGCCCATGCTCATTAGTGCGTCGTGTGCCGGCAGGAAGCCGGGGAAGATAAAATCGCCGCCTACGGCCCCGGCGAAGATCACGTCTGGCAGAGCGGCCGCTTCGGTGAGGGCCGCCTGGGAGACCTTGGTGCGCAGGATCTCGCAGCCGGTCCCCTCCACCATCATCTCAGCCAGGCGAGAGACAGTCAGCGGCAGGGCGATCTTGCCGCTACCCTCGGAGCTTGCCATCAGCTTCAGCAGCAGGAACAGCGTCTTCTCCGGAGAGATCTCGACGCCGTTCTCATCGATCAGGAAGATCTTCTCGGCGGCGTTGTCGATGGTGATGCCAAGGTCGGCTCCGGCCGAGACCACCAGCTTCTGCAGGCGCGTCGAATCGGCCTCGCCACCCGTGGCGGTAATGGCCGTCCGGTCTTCGTCGAGGAAAGTGTTGAGGCCGATTATCTCGGCACCCAACTTCGAAAGCAGACTGCTGGCGATAAGCGAAGCACTCGAGAAACTGTGGTCGAGCACGAAGCGGAAGCGCCGTGCCTGGATCTTCTCGACATCCCAGGTCGACAGCAGTCCCTGCACGTATTCCTCAGTAGAGCGCGCCGGGTACATGATTTTGCCGATCTCGGTGTAGAAAGCGCGGCGGTAGTCGTGACGGTTGTAGTACTTCTCGATGTCGCGTTCGGTGGCACCGCCGATGGGGCTGCCCGGGGGCTCGAAGAACAGTATCTGCATGACTTCCGGATGCCAGGCTGACACGCGCACGTGGATGCCGCCGGCGGCGTTGCCGCACTTGAGGTCGAACCGGTTTACAGACGCCGGCGTGACCCTCAGGTCGCGCACGCTGACGCCGGTCGAGTTGAGACCCGCGACGATGGCCCGCTTGATCATCCGTGAGGCCGGATGCTCGTCACGGCTGCAGCTCACCTGGGCGCCCTTGTCCAGGGTGGTTCCATAGGCCATCGCCAGCTTGAGCGCCAGGTCGGTCGTGATGTCGACGTTCACCAGGCCGGTGACGCCGTCCTTGCTGAACAGGGTCGAGAGCGCCCGCCATTCCCAGATGATGCTCGAATATACGTGAGCGCCGGCCTCTATCATCTTGAAGGGATAGATCTTCACGTTGCTGGCGATCATGCTGTGCTCGCCGATGCTGCACTCGTCGCCGAGCGCGGCGTTGGCGTGCACGGTGGCCGCCGGTTTGATGTCGCAGTTCTTG
>Ga0172371_10009427_pt1 | contig 13407 bp, 11 predicted proteins | sample Lak12m_FD_114543 | JGI IMG/M metagenome (GOLD analysis project Ga0172371, IMG submission 114543) | Freshwater microbial communities from Kabuno Bay, South-Kivu, Congo - kab_022012_12m | ecosystem: Environmental > Aquatic > Freshwater > Lake | place: Democratic Republic of the Congo: South-Kivu... | reverse complement strand
TTCCTTGTCTTTGATACCGTTGTCCAGCAGCCGGTCCGGCACCTCCGCCCCGGTCCTGCTGAGCACGTACGCCACAAACATGTCCACGTGCGCATTGGATGCTGCCGCTATCCCCGCATACGCGGCCAGGAAGCCGGTTGCCCTGTCCACCACGTTCGGATCCACTTCGACGCCGAAATTCTGCGCTTCCAGCAGCCCGGACAGGACGTACGCAGTCATGTACGTGTCCGATGTCAGCCCTCCCCACCAGCCCCACCCGCCGTCGTAACCCTGCATGCCGTAGAGCCGGTCCAGCCCGGTGCGGATGACCTCGTCCAACCCCTCGTCCGAAAATACCCCCGCCTTCACCCACGGGCCCGTGGAAGCAATCGGGTTCGCAAGGTCTGCCTTCTCGGGAAGCGCAGGAAGCCCTTCCAGCGCAAGCCCCGCATCCCGCAGCGTCTGGCGCACCATGACAGCGGGAAGGAACCGGCTCATCGTCTGCTCTACGCAGCCGTACGGATATTCCAGAAGATACGGCAGCGAAGAAAGGAGCACGCCCATGATCGAAGCGTTCGCCACGAACGTGACCTTCGTGGTCTCCCGAGCGCGGTCCGAAGGCAGCGTCAACGTAAGCTCGCCGGTGCTTCCCCCCTTCACCTCGGCCCGGGCCGTCACCGTCACGTCCGCACCGTACTGCACGACCGGGAACGACTTTGCCAGAGCGTCGGCCTCGTCGCCAGAATCCGCAGTCAGCTTCACCTTCGCCTGGCCGGGCGCTCCGGCCCGCACCGGGAAGTCCACCCGCTTCTCCTCTCCCGGCTTGAGCGTAATCGATGCCTCGTCCTTGCCGGTGAGCGCAAGCCCCGTGCCCGAGAGCGAGAGCGACAGCTCGACGTCGACCTCTTCGTCGAGGTCGCTGCGGACCACTGCCGCAAGCGTTGCCGTATCTCCTTTGACAAGGAACCTCGGAGTCTCGATCCTGGCGATCAGCCGCTTGGTGGAAAGGACCGTCGACGATGCCTGGCCCACACGGTCTCCGCCGTCTATGCCCACCCCGGCCAACGACCATGTCGTCACCGAGTCCGGGAACGTGACCTCCGCAGTCCCTTTGCCGTCCTTGCCGGTCACCACCGCAGGCGCCCACAGGATGGTGTCGGGGAAGTACTCCCTCGCCGCGATCTCCCGCCCCTCCCCTCGTCCCCGCCCGCCGGATTTCCCTTCCATCGGAATGTCTTCCGCTGCCTTGAACATCCCTATCGAGTCTGCCGCAGTCGTCGCCGCAGGGGCTTGGGCCGGAAGCATAGCGTTTGCCATCTCGCCGTCGGCTTCAAGCAGGGTGCGGCTGTCGAAAGCCCTGGACACGGCGCCCCTCTCGGCCCAGCCGTTGCCCCTCGCACCCCCGTACGCGCCCGAGTAGTCGCCCAGGCCGCCGCCGCCGTACCCACCTCCCCAGTATCCGCCCCAGCCTCCATAATCGGGAACATAGGGCAGCCCTTCCAGCTGGTACTTGGGCTCACCCGCCGGAGTGATCACACGATACGGAAGGTACGCGTATCCGCTGTGCTTATAACTGACCCCGTGGTAACGGACCTGCCCGTGGAAAAACTGCCGGATGTCCCCACGCGTCTCGGGCTGGATGTACAGCACGGACGAGTCGAACATCCAGACCCCCACCTGGGCCTCCACCGGCTTCCCGGCCTTGTCCGTGACGGTCACGGTCACCTTCCCTTTCTCCCCGGGCTGATATTCCTTCTTGTCCGCTTCCACCACGACGTTCAGCAACTTCTCGTGTGGCGGGACGAAGACCTGACGCTCCGCGAACTGGGCCTGCATCGAATGCACCATCACCGCGGATACGAAAAAGTTGGGCAGGTGGCGATCATCGATGGGAAGCACCAACTCCGTTCCCGTCGTATCGACTTTCCTCAGCTCCTGGAACAGAATCTCGCCGCCCCCTTCGGCAGTCAGCAGCACAAAGCCCGCTGCCTGCGTCCCCAGCAGGAACCTCGCCTTCTCCCCCTTCTCGTATATCTGCTTGTCCGAGAGCAGCGTAAGCGTGGCGAACCGCAGGTTCGCCGTGCGGCTGCTCTCATCCACCACGTAGACGTCGAGGTCCGCCTTGCTCTCCCGTCCGGCACCGTCCCTCAGCACGACCGAAAGCTGGTAGTCGCCCCCATCCCTCAGGTCCAGGCGCACGTTGCCACGGCCCAGCTTGCCCAGATCGACGTCCCCGTTCGCCACCTGCGTGAGGACGGGCTTCTCCTCACCGTACTTGTACGTTTTCGTAAAGAGCGTGTACGTCCCCTTCGCAGGCACCGCAGTGTTGTTTGCAGTCATGGCGAGCACCTCCACGTCGGGGCGGTCGCCGCTCGTGTAGAAAGACGTCTTCTGATCGAAGTGGACATAGAACGGCTTCTGCGACACAACCACGGACCCGCTGCCCGAGATGGTCCGGCGGGAAAGGTCGGTCACGGTAGCGGTGACATAGTAGGTGTAGTCCGATGCGTACGGGTCCGCACTCGGCTCCAATACGGGAAGCTCGACCTTGATCTCGCCGCTCGCGTCGGTCTCCCCCTCACCGTCCAGCAGCGTCTCGCCGCCGCCCCAATAGCCCTGGTCGTACCCGTAGTACCCGTATTGCCCGTAGTAGGACTGGCCGTAGAGCCAATCCCATTCGGTCGGCGGAACATAGTAGTGGTAGTAAGGGTTGCGCGACACCGTGTAGTGCACTTCAGCGGAAGTTACCGGGCCGCCGAAGTAGTACGTTGCACGGATCGTAGCGGACACCTTGTCGCCAGCCATGGCCTGGCTGGTCGATGGCTCTACCGCCACCTTGTACTCGGGCTTCTTGTACTCCTCCACTCCGAAAGAGAGGCCAGTCGAAAGGTAAAGGTATCCCTGCGTCCCGTCGGGCATCTCCTCCCACGCCGTTATGTAGTAGATTCCGAGCGGCATCTCTTTGGGCAGGTCGAACGTCGTCGAAAACGTCCCGAACATGTCCGACTTCAACGGCCGATTCAGCACGATGTTGCCCGTGGGCCCCGACACCTGCACCCTATACTGCCGCGGATTCTCAGGCTTCAGGTAGGCACCGTTCTGCCAATCCCTGGTGATCACCCGCATCCTGGCCGTGTCGCCGGGCCGGTACACGGGCCGGTCCGTGTGCACGTATGCCTTCTGCTGCACATAGCTGTCGTTGGGATAGTAGTAACTGGGATAGTCCCATTCGCTGATGGCAATGGTCCCATTGCGCACGGCAAACGCGCTCGCCTGCTGGCTCCAGACCCTGGAGTCCTGCGTGAACTTGAACTCGGCCAGCCCATCGGCACCGGTCTTGATGGTGTGGATCTGCACGTCCTGGTAATTGAGCAGAAGCCCCTGGCGCTGGAACGTCTCCCGCACCGTGATCTCCACGTCGCTCAGCGGGGCCCCGCCTTTCCCCTCTGCAACGTAGTAGGTGACCTTGCCCGGCAGGTTTCTGGTCACCAGGATGAAGTCGCTGCACGAGTGCAGTCCCAGGTGCACCTCTTTGCCGATGGTGGCCCGGAAGACGTACAGCCCCGGCTCGTCCAGCTCGAACTCGAGAGCGGTCGTGACCAGCTCGTACTGCTTGGGCTCCAGGACCTTGAACGTCTTGACGATCTTCTTGCTGTTCGACTTGATCAGCTCTTCGATAAGCGCCTTGCCCGGGTCCACGTCCAGTATCTGCGAGATCGTCTGGAGCGCTTCCTTCCTGAACCAGTTGGACTTGAGCAGCGCGGCCGGATCCACCTTGAAGAACTCCACGTCCACCGAGTCCATGTTTCGGGTCGTCATCGACCCCGCAGCCTTCACCCCGGGCGACGACGCGTAGTTGAGCCAGAGCGACAGGCTCTTGCCCGTGATCATGTCCAGGGTGAGCTGAACCTCGCCCTTGTACTTGCTCTTGGCCCGCTGCTTCAGGAACTTGCGCCCCGCTTCCACGGCTTCCGAGAACCGGTGTGCGGCAGACAGGAACCTGACGTTCATCGCCTCGTGGCGGTCGATGTCCTTGACCTTGGGGAAGTCCTTGAGGACCGACAGCGAGATCTCCGCGGGATCGAGCTCAGCAGGCCTGGACCAGAACGGCCACTGGAACGCGGGGCCCTCGGGGTGCTCCTTTGCCCACGCCTCGGAATCCTTGGTCACCTTGTCCGTCCACTCCTTCGGCGGCATCTCCGGGTTCAGCGCAAGGAACATCGCCTTGGCCGCACGGCATTCCGCTGCCGTGCCGGCGAGTGCCCCCTCTCCCTGCCCTCCACCCCAGATTGCTTCGCACTCCGCGTACAGGTACAGCACCTTCTGGCGGTTGCTCTTGAGCGACTCGTACTCCTCCGCGAGGTTGGGAATGTACACTCCGGGGAACGCAACTTCGTCGTCGTACACGGAGTACGTCCACATTGCCTGGTACGCCGCGGCCAGGTCCATGTTGTTGCGCTGCGCTTCCTCCTTGATGTCCCTCTCTGCACCGAGCTGGTCCGCCGTCCCCCCGCTCTCCTCCAGGCAGGTGCGGTACAGGACCCTGGCCGTGTTGCGGTCGCTTACCGCCAGGTCGATGTTCCGCTGGTACGCGTACTCCTGCATCCCTTCCCGCACGTCCTGGTTGTAGCGGCACGTGTCCCCAACCTTGAAGCAGTACTGCGGAAGCTTCAGCGCAATCGCTGCCCGCTCAGTGCGCGCCCGGGCCTCCACCAGCGTTCCCGTATTGGACTTGATGAGCCCCTCCAGGACGTCCAGCCCTTTGTCGTAGTCGTAAGTCGTAACCAGCTCCCGGGCCATCCGGATTTTCTCTTCCGGGGTATCCTCCTGAGCTGCCGAGCTCTTCTTTCCCTGTGCGACCAGGCCGGTAGACCACGCACACGTCACGACGACCAGCAGTGCCAAGGCAAGCGTTCGCATGTCCCCTCCCCACGACAATGGGCGCGCCGACGCTCTCAGTGTTTAACGGAGATCACGGCCTCGTCGCCGAATGTGATGATCCGCTCGATGGAAAGGCGATGCAGCATCGCCAGCGTCTTTACCGGACCCATCGGCGATCTTTCCAGCACTTTCTCCACGGTCGCATGCTCACGCGCCAAGGTGAGCACCGTCTGCGCCTCCGTCACGTCCCAGAAGAAACGGTCCCCAAGCCCGTTTACCGGCACCGCAAACGGCCTCGCAAACGGCCCAAGCAGCTTCTCGTACAACCCCACCAGCTTGTCCCGGTTGATCTCCAGGAATCGGCTTATCTCCTGCGTTCCGTCAGCAATGTTGATGAGACGGCCCAGCGATATCAGAGCACCTTCGTTGTCGCCCACCTTGAAAAGCCACAGCACGTCTTCGTAAAGGAGATCCTGTGCCTTGCCCCAGACCGCAGGGCCCCTCGCCCGAGGCATCTCGGCCGCTATCGGCAGCGTCTCCGTGACGGCTTCCGGCGCAGATGCCGCCTCCGCCTGGGCCGCGGAGTCGACCGTCTCCTCCACCATCGACTCCGTCGCGGTGGCTTGCGCCTGAGCGCTCAGCGCTGCGTCGCGCCCGCGCAGGTAGTCGCGCCTTTCGTCCAGCGCTACGAGCAGGTCATCCAACGCCTTGAGCACTGCAAGCGCTTCCGGTCCCGCCTGCACGCTTCCGGACCGCGCCCCTTCGAGCGTTCTCGAAACCCGAAGGAACAGCGCCATGTCTAGCTGCATCTCCCGCTCCATCCCAGCGCCGCTGCACGTCCCGGCCGGGCGCCGGAAAACAAACGCTTGCCAGCATATAGCTTGTTGCATTAGTTTTCAACAGATCGGTTGAGTAGGCATTGCTGATGCTTACAACTGAAGAACGAGAATTCCTGGATGCCCTCCAACGCGGAGACCAGCGCGCCTTCGCCCGCTTGGTCACCGCGCATCAGGACCGGGTGTTCTCGTACCTCCTTCGCATGCTCGGAAGCAGGTACGAGGCCGCAGAAGTGTCGCAGGAAGTGTTCACCGCAGCGTTCCGGTTCATCGGCCATTTCCGTGGGGAATCCAGCCTCCTCACCTGGCTTCTGAAGATCGCTTCGAACATGTACAAGAATCGCATCCGCTACAACGTTCGGAGAAAGCGCGGCAAGGAAGCCTCGTTCGACGACGAGATCGAGCAAGCCGGCTTCCGACCCATAGGCGAGCGCCCGGAAAGCCCCGAGGGAGCGCTCGCTTCCAGGGAGCTGCACGTCGCAATCGAAGAAGCAATCCAGAAGCTCCCCGACGAGTTCCGGGAGGTCCTGGTCCTGCGGGACCTCGAGCTGCTTGCCTATTCGGACATCCAGGAGCTGACCGGGCTTCCGGAAGGTACCATAAAGTCGCGGATCCACCGTGCGCGCCAGTATCTGGCGGACATGCTGAAGGAGCACTTGGATGGAGGACTTTAGCAAAGACCAGGAACGGTTCCTGCGCTTCGTGGACGGGGAAATGCCCGAAGACGAGCGCGCACAATTCCAAGCCGCACTCGCCGCCGATGAAGGCTTGAGACACCGTTTCCGTGACTACCGCAAGACCGTCGACATGCTCCACGGCCTCGGCAGGCCCAAAGCCCCGGTGACCTTCCTCCCCGGCCTCCAGCGCCACTTGATCCAGCGCCGCGGCGCTCTTCCTCCTGCACGCTTCCCGTACGAAATGCTCCTCTTCGTCCTGGTCATGGCCGGAATCCTCTATTTCTACGCCGCACACATGTCGCCCGAGCCCGGCGCCGTAGCCCGCATCGTGATGGTCGAGCTGACCGCCCCCGTCCCCAACGAGATCGCCACCGAGTTCCGCCTGGTCGAACGCAAGGACGGTGCGCACACCGTCGCACACGTTGCACGCCTCTCCGAACCCCAAACGCTGAAGCTGATCGAAAAGCTCGGCCCGATCCTCAGCGGGAAACCGGAGGTGCCGCCGGGCCAGGAAACCTACGAGGTGATCCTGCGGCCAGGCCAGCCCAAGAAAAAAGGGACTTGAGCGCCCCCCTCTTCAGCTCCCCAGCCACAAGGGATATCCCCACATCACGTAATTGTATCTGGACGAAGTGAACCGGTGCCGAACCAGTGCTCCGGAGTAGTCCAACGTCGGGAAGCGGCCGGAGAAGACCTTCTGCCATCGCGCCACCGGCGCCTTGAGCGTGCGGATGGCATCGAAAGCGGCGAGCGTCACCGGGATCGACCGGCAGAGGTTTTCGGCCGCATCAAAGCAGCGCTCGCCATGGCTGTCGAACCACGCGGCCAGGTCGAGGCCCCCTCTCCAGACGGTCGGAAACGCAAGTGCGATCTCCTTGAACAGCGGTCCCAGACGTTCCGGCGAATAGGGCAGCTCGTAGAGGTCCGGAAGCGCGATCATCAGCACGTTCTCGATCCCGCAATCGGCCAGGTGAGACGCGGACGAAAGCACCAACTCCTCGTTGCCAGGATCAGGGTCCGGCCCGTCCCAGCTCGTCCGCAGCAGGTGGAACACCCGCTTGACGCCCGCATCCGAAAGTACTCGCGCCACCTGGTCGGGTGGGCAGTAGGAAGCGCCGCCGAGAAGCGGAATCACATCTGCAACGCCCCCCTTCGCCTGCCGGTCATGCGGCAAGCCGTGCCCAGACTGCCGGGGCTTCGGCGTGGCCTGCGCCTGCACCGATACGCGCACGCCGGCGCCACCCTCTCCGGGCGCAGGGGACAGGCTTCGGAGGACGGTGCGAAGCGAGTCGCAATGCAGCAGATCCAGGGCGGGAAGCAGGAGGCGGGCAGACCGGAACTGCGCAGCGTCCTCGACGATCTCCGCTGCCATCCGGTCCTGCGGATAGTGCTCCATCCGTTTGCCCGGGCACGGCGTCGGGCAGGTGCCGCAGCGCTCGATCTTGTAGAACTGCGATTGCTGGAAGCGGCGGTCCTCGCCCGCAGCCTCTTCGTGGCGGCGTTGCGTGGACAGGCCGTATCCCTGCAACTCGATCCCTTCCAGCGAACCAAGCGTGCAATACGGGACGTTATACGGCTTCACCAACGTACCGTGCCTGCGGGCTGCCGCCGCGGCCCTGCCGACCGCGTTTGCGATTTCCGGCTCGCCGACGAAGTACCGGTGCGCCACGTGGAGGTTCGCCCTCGATGCCACGAACGGCTGTACCAGGTGTATCGACGCGCCCAGCCCCGCTGCCGTTTCGATCGTCTCTTCGATCCCGGAGATGGTCGCGGGGATGAGCAGCGTGCTCGAGTGCAGGATCAGCTCCGATCGCACCTTGGCCGCGACTTGCGATACCGTTCGCACCCCGACCATGAGCTGCGCCAGAGCGCCGGGAACACCGGCCAGCGAATCGTGGATCGCAGCGTCCGCAGACAGGATCGAGAAAGTGACGCGGTTCAAGCCGGCGCCGACAAGCTCCTCGCTTATCGCCTGCGACGAGAGCATCCTGGCGTTCGTTGTGATCCCGACCTCGGCAAAGCCGACCTGCCGGGCATGTGCGACAAGTTGTGCCAGGTCGGACCGCACCGTCGGCTCCCCGCCACTGAATGCAACCGCCAAACAGCCCGCATTGCGGCCCGCATCGATGCGACGGAGAGCTTGTGCCGTGTCGAGATCGTTGCCCTTGAACGGGCCGGACCGCACGTGGTGCTGCGGGCAGAACTCACAGCGGCTGTTGCAGCGATCGCCCACGTCGATGGTCAGTAGACGCCTACCCACGTGTCAGAAAACACCTATGCCCGAATGGAGATCTGCAGTCTTGAGTTTATCGAACATGCTCAGGCGGTCCCTGACGCCCGAGGGGCTCTTGCGGAACCGACGGCGCTGCTGGGGCCGATGCCCTACCAGGAGCCGTGCGACCCGTGTGAGCCGTGCGACCCGTGCGAGCCATGCGACCCGTGCGAACCATGGGAGCCGTGCGAGCCGTGAGACCCGTGAGACCCGTGAGACCCATGGGAGCCGTGCGAGCCGTGAGACCCGTGCGAGCCGTGCGAGCAGTGCCCTGCCGCAGTCACTTCCATGTTCTCCAAATGCTCGCCGGCGACGTTTGCTTCAGAGCCGATGGCATGCCCTGAAGCAGTTCCGGCCATGAGGAGGAACGTGGAGATCTGCGCAGCCTGCTTGCGGGTGATCTTCCCTTCTTCGCTGAAGAGAAAATCCCTCACCTTCTTCTTCAGTCTCGGCAGTCTCTCTTTCGTCATGGCATCTTCCTCTCAGCAAGCGGGGCCATCGTCAATCGTGCATAAAGAACACACTCCTGTCTCTTACTATGGTCCACTTTGTAAGAATGTCAAGCGTTTCTTTTTCTCCGGTACCAATAAGACCGAAAAGATACTCGAGCATCGCCACGTACCACTTGTGCCGCTCGCTTGCATGCATGTTGCCGAAAATGCCCCCCTGCTCCGAGTAGTTGTACACCGGACAAACGCCCAGGTACGGCTTGTAAACGGAGTCCGCACATCCGGGGATCAAATCCGTGCAGGAAGCCACTGCGAGCGCTTTTACCGGCGCGCTCTCGACCAGGTCCTTGTACGTGCTGCCGGGCAGCTTCCCGATCTGGAACATGTCGTCACCCATCTGGTACAGCATGCGCCCTTCGTCGCACGTGAAAACCGTGCCGTCGTAGTTGTACGCGATCTGGCCGATCCCGGCACCGCACGGCGATCGCAGATCGAGATAATTGGGATCGTGCGGCGTCAACATCTTCGTAAGCAGGATTCCTGCGGTCCTCTCAAGGATCTCAACACCCTTGCGGTTCAGCTCGACCATGTAGTTCACGGCCTTGAAGTAGAAGTCCATGAACTCCTGCGACGTGTATCCGATCTGCTCGAACGTCTGCTTCGCAAAGCCGAACGGGTTGAGCGGCCGCAGAAAAATGGCCTTGCGGCCAAGCCGCACGTACTCGTCCACGACTTCCCTGGGGTACTTCAACGTCTCGCGGGTGACCGTGAGCAGGGCTTCCACATGATACAGATCAGGCTCCAGCCCCTTCTCCCTGTAAGCCTGGTCCGCCTTCGCCATCCAGTACACCGCCTGCTCGTAAGCGCTGCCTCCCACAAGCTTCCGATTATGGTCGTGGACCTGCCGCGGGCCGTCGATCGATGTGCAGATCTGCACATTGTTCTTCATGAGGTGTGACAACTTGTCGCTATCCATCAGCGCCATGTTCGTCACCAGCGAAAACTCGAGCCTCTTGTTCTTGCTCTTGTTCTTCTCGACCGCGTAGTCGATGATGAGCTTGACCGTGTCCCAGTTCACCAGCGGCTCGCCGCCTTGGAACTCGATGGTGATCGTTTCCGACGGAGACTCGAAGATCGTGTCCACGACGTTTCTTGCCAGCTCCGGCGACATGTCGTAGCTCGACTGCGAAACGTCTTTGCGTGATGCGTGGCAGTAGAGACAGATCTCGTTGCAGCGCAAGGTGACGATGACGATGTGCAGGTACGGGCCGTTGAACAGGAACGCGTTCTTCCGAGCGTACAGCCGCGCAAGCGCTGCTTCCGACTCCGGTGATCTGATGAAATGCTTCGCATCGAGATCGAGCCACGCCTGCGAGTCGTGCGGAAGCTTCCCTTCCACGAACCGGGCGAACTCCTCGTTGGACAGGAACACGAACTCGCCCGCATCGTTGGTGAGCAGCGTCTTGCCTGCCACCCGGCCGAAGCGGAACGGGTTGGCCGCTTCAAGCCCGCGGGCCTTGGGCGCTTTCAATCCGACTGCCATGTTCATCCTCTTGCCGCGACCGTTGCGGCCAGCGCGTGGTTGAGGAACTCGTCCGCCACCATCTGCAAGTCCACGTCCTGGGCAGGCCGGTCGATGGTAACGACTATCTTCTCGCCCTTGGCGACGACCTTGATTTCCGCCAGCTCTGCAAACGCTGCTGCTGCGGCCTTGACCGCGGCAGCCCGATACAGGCCCTTGTCGAGGAGCAGCTTCATCTCTCTTATTCCTTAATGTCTTTGTCTTCCTTCTTCGCGAACTTCTCCTCCCACGGCACCGCGATTCCAAGCGGGTCGTCAAGATAGTCCGCCGGCTGTTCGTCCACGAGGTTCAGGTTGAGCGACTCGGGCATCGCGGAGAACAGCGCCCTGTGGATGATCGCGTCCCTGGTCTTCTCCGTGCGCTTGCCGATCTTGAGGCGCAGCCCCTGGTTTATCAGCTCGTTCTCGAAGCTGCCCACGATGCGCTGGAACTCCTTGGGGCCGCATCCTTCCTGCGCCTTGAGGCGGACAGCGATCCGATCTTCAGGCCGGGAATCGAGGAACACGTAGCAGCGATCGACGTACACGTACGCCGCAGCGTAGATGACTTCGAGCGGGTAGATTTTCTTGCTGACGAGAAGCTCTTTCTGCATGTGTCAAACCCCTCCGCAAAGCGCGGTCAACATCCGCAACAGTGTAGTTGAGCCGGGAACCATGTCAATGGAATCGACGATGTCGGCAACGGAACAGCCTGCACATGAGGCGCAACGACTGCGACGAAGCCCCTCCCTTCGTCGTCCGGCTACAGGGGTATTGCTTCTACGGACGCGATTTCGGGGCAGGCTTCCAGGACCTTGCGCTCCACGCCGAGCTTCAGCGTGTACATCGCGCCGGGACACCCTGCGCACGCGCCCTTGAGCTTCACGCGCACGACGTTTTCGTCGGTCAGCTCCACGAATTCGAGGTCACCGCCGTCCATCTGAAGATATGGCCGGAGCGTATCGATCACGCCCTTCACCTTGGTTACAAGCTCTGTGTTCTCCATCGATTTCCCACCTCCCAAGCACCACCATATTGCGAAGTCGCGCCAAAAAGACAAGTGAAAAGCTCTTGCGTCGGTGTCCGTGCACCCCGATCCCCGTAGCCAAGAGTGAAGGGTTACCATGGGCGCACCAGTTTCGCTCAACGCTTGACTCCTGGCTTCCTGGCTTGATGTCATGCAAAATGAACATTGGATGTTGAATCTGCATAGGTGACGAATGTACAAGCGCGTGCTCGAGAAGAAACTGAAGCAGGCAGCGCCCTTCCCGCGGGGCGGTGTTCGAGAGCTTCGTCGTCTCGGAGCTGCTCAAGAAGTTGGTGGGAAGTGTAGCCGCGACACTCGTGAAGCCATAGCAGGGGCTTTGCCGGCGCAGCCGTGTTGACTCAAGGCACTACTATGACCATAATAGTCACAAGGAGGTGACCATGAGCACCATAGCGAACGTGGCCAAGCTGAAGGCGAGCCTCAGCGAGATCCTGGCCGGAGTGAAGGCGGGCGGCGAGGTGATCGTGACCGACCGGGGGCGACCTGTGGCACGCATTGTACCGTACGCACAGGGAAGCGGCAGGCTGGATGACCTGGTACGCAGCGGTCGTCTGCGGCCCGGGAAGGGGAAGCTGCCCAAGGGGTTTTTCTCGGCACCCAGGGTCAAGGACCCAAAGGGAAGCGTACGGCGGGCCGTGCTTGAAGAGCGGGAGGACGGGCGATGATCTTCTGGGACTCTTCGGCCCTGGTGCCGCTCGTCGTCAGCGAACGCAGGTCCCACGGCATGCGCTCGATCTTCGAGTCGGACCCGGAGCCGGTGATCTGGTGGGCAAGCCCGGTGGAGGTCATGTCTGCACTGACGCGGCGCATGCGAGAGGGGGCCTTCGGGTTGGCGGATCTGCGTCGCTGTGCAGATCTGGTCACCAAGCTGGGATCCGCGGCGGCCCATGTGCTGCCGTCGGACGAGGTTCGGAGCAGGGCCATCCGGCTGCTTGCTCTGCATCCGCTGAGGGCAGCGGACGGGCTCCAGCTCGCTGCGGCCCTCACCTGGTGCAGCGAGAAACCGGCCGGTGAGCGGTTTGTCTGCCTTGACGACCGGCTGCGTACGGCTGCCGCGCTTGAAGGCTTCTCGGTCTTGCCGGGCTGATCCGCGCCCCTTCAGAGCACACTGAGGGGATTCTGAGTGCCGGGGCCCGGGCAAACCGATCATCTCGGACCGCCTGACGGACCGAGCGCCCAGGCTGCGGGAAGGGCGAGGATCCCGTCGCCTATCATGCGGGCATCCCGATCCATGGACAGTACCAGCGACAGCAGGACCGGCTCTCCCAGGAGCTCGGCCACCCCGCGGAGATGACGGGCATCCGTGGGAGCTACACGCTCCGCTGCTTTGATCTCGATCGCAACGAAACCGTCCTCGGTCTCGATGAGGAGGTCCACCTCCCGGCCGTCATGGGTCCGCAGGTGGAACATGTGCACGTTGAGCGACGCTGTCTTGGCCTGCTTCCATATCTCTGCCACAACGTACGACTCGAACTCCTCGCCGGTGCACGGTCCCCGGCGTCCGGTCAGGCTCCGGTGCACTCCTGGATCCACAAAGTGGATCTTGGAGCTCCTGACCAGCCGCTTGCGCGGGTTGCGGGTGAAAGGGTCCGTCAAGAAATAACCCGATCGAACCGAGGATGCCGAGGCGCCCTGCCGGCAAGGCGCGATGACGAGGCATACCAGAGGTATGTCGAGGAAGAGCAACGAAGTCGGAAGGGATGCA
>Ga0172371_10009426_pt1 | contig 13407 bp, 10 predicted proteins | sample Lak12m_FD_114543 | JGI IMG/M metagenome (GOLD analysis project Ga0172371, IMG submission 114543) | Freshwater microbial communities from Kabuno Bay, South-Kivu, Congo - kab_022012_12m | ecosystem: Environmental > Aquatic > Freshwater > Lake | place: Democratic Republic of the Congo: South-Kivu... | reverse complement strand
TCGAGCGCTTCCATAATGGTGTGATTGCAGCATACTTTGCTGCACCAAGGGCGTTCTTCGCATCGTGATCCCACACACTGGATAAAGACCGTAGTATCCGCCCACACCACGGCCGGATCGTGTGCCATCATGGCCTGGCTCATCTCCAATTGAGTCCTGATGCGAGGATCCGCGCCGTACCCGAAGACATCAGGCTTCCACTCCGTGGCGCCGTTCGCTATAACAGCGACCCCATGCTCGATTTCCAGCGGCTCGCAGCCGTTCTCCACGATAACGGTCTTGAAGGCGCCCACGAAGCCCTGAACATCCTTTATGAGCGCATTGTAGTGAACTCTTATGTTGTCATGTCCGGTCACCTTGCCTATCAGATCGTCAAGAAAAGGACGCACCTCCTCCCCTTTCACGGTCCGGTAAAGTCGCAGGGCATTTCCACCGAGCTTGTCGGTTGCTTCCAGCAAATCGACCGTGAATCCTTGGGCCGCAATGTTGAAAGCGGATGTCATTCCGGCGACCCCGCCGCCGATCACCAACGCTGACTGAACCAGCGGCAACTCCTGATTCCAAACCGGCTCCAGCCTGCGGGCACGCGCCACAGTCATCCGGACGAGGTCAATGGCCTTCTCGGTCGCCTTGTCCTTTTCCTTCATATGAACCCACGAACAGTGCTCGCGGATGTTGGCCATTTCAACAAGATACTTGTTCAGGCCCGCGCTTCGCACTGTATCTTGGAAGAGCGCCAGATGCGTGCGAGGAGTGCATGAGGCCACGACTATGCGGTTAAGATCATGCTCATCGATCATTTTTTTGATATTGATCTGAGTGTCCTGGGAGCAGGTGAACAGATTTTCGCCCGCGTAAGCTACTCCGGGAAATCGGGCGGCCTTCTTGACTACTTCTGATACATCCACTATCGAGGCTATGTTGATCCCGCACCTGCATACGAAAACGCCTATTCGCGGCTCTTGATTGCTGACATTCTTTTCGGGTGGGAGTTCAGGAGCGACAATCATAGAATTTCGGGCAGAAGCGAGAATGCGAGACGATACACCAGCGGCCGCGGAAGCTTCCATCACTGTTTGCGGGATATCTTTGGGGGCCTGGAACATGCCGGCGACGAGAATTCCCGGCCTGTCGGTCTGAACGGGAGTAAAGGATGAGGTCTCGCAGAAACCTGATTCAACCACACTCACTCCCAGCTTGGCGGCCAACTCCCTGGATTGTTGAGATACCGTCAAACCTACCGCAAGAACGACCATGTCGAATGATTCGCCGGTGAGCGTCTGATTGTCATCAACATATGAGAGTTCGAGATCATGCGTCTTGGGATTCTCAACTATCCGGCTTATCATTGACCGGACAAATCTGACGCCGGCCTCCTCCTTCGCTCTTTGATAGTAGGAGTAGAACTCCTTCCCGTAGGCCCTTATATCCATAAAGAAAATGGTCGGTTCCACGTTGGAATCATGTTCTCTGGCGATGACCGCCTCTTTTATCGAGGCCATGCAGCACACCGAACTGCAATGAGCAAGCCCTTTCTGGGGGTCTCTCGACCCGACACATTGTATCCATGCTATTTTCTTTGGGCGCTTGCCGTCGGAGGGGCGCTTGATCTCGCCTTGATTCGGGCCGGAAGCGCTGAGCATGCGTTCAAATTCCATGTTGGTGAGCACATTCGGCGCACTGCCGTAAGCGAACTCACCGCGGATTTTGGCAGGATCTATCATCTCGTATCCCGGGGTAAGGATGATTGTCCCGGCTTCGACACAAATTTTGTCGTCCTGCATGGCATGATCAATAGCCTCTGCAGGACAGGCTTTTACGCATTCCATGCACTCGGAGCATAACCCGCAACTTAGGCAGCGAGCCGCCTCTTGCAAAGCCTGATCCTCAGACAGACCAAGCTCCACTTCCTGGAAGTTTTTCCGCTCCGCTATTGGCAGTTGGCCACTCTCGATTTTCCGCTGGGAACGAACGTCCGGAATCGGGCGGTACTGAGGATTTTGCGGGAATTCGACTTGTCGGTCCACGGTCAAGTCTTCACCCTTCAGGTATCGAGCTATCGACTCCGCCGCTTCACGGCCCCCTGCGACGGCTTGCACCACAGTGGCGGGGGAGGTCGTCGCGTCGCCGCCTGCAAAAACGTCCGCCGCAAAGACACCCTTGACGATAGTGGAATGGGTGACCTTGTTCGTGTGAATTGTGTTTCTGTCGGTTCTGCCTATTCCTGGGAGTCGTCGCCACAGTTCAGGATCGATCATCTGACCGATGGCAAGCACCACGGTGTCACACGCCAGAGACATGGACTGACTTTCGTCGTATTCGGGACTGAAGCGGCCGGTGTCATCGAAGACTCTTGCGCATTTTTTGAATTCCGCCTTGGAGACCCTCCCGCGACCGTCGAGGAACCACTTAGGCCCCCAGGAGTTGTGGAGAATGACACCCTCCTTCTCAGCCTCCTCAATTTCGTGTTCCCAGGCGGGCATCTCGTGCCGAGCTTCCAGACACACCAAGTCAACACTCTCGGCGTCCAGACGGACGGCGGTGCGGGCCACATCCAGGGCCACATTTCCTCCGCCTATGACGACCGTCTTCTTCAATGGATCGATCCGGTTTCCGAGTGACACCTCCCGCAATAAGTCCACGCCCTGTATCACGCCTTGCACGTTGACACCCGGTACCGGCAAAGCGGCGCCCTTCTGGCAACCTACCGCCAAGAATATGGCCTTGTATCCTTGCGCTTTCAGGTCATCCAGAGTGAAGTCCACGCCTACAGCTGAGTTAGTCCGCACCCCGATCCCGAGACTGAGAATGTGCTGGATATCCTTTTCCAAGACGGCGCGAGGGAGTCTATACTCCGGGATTCCCTGTCGCAACCAGCCGCCTAGCACAGACTCAGATTCGAATATTGTGACCTGAAACCCATCGCGGGCCAAGTAGTACGACGCAGCGAGGCCGGCGGGACCAGACCCTACGATAGCCACTTTCTCTTCCCGAGAAACTATCTCAGGCCGTCTCAGGATCGAATAATCGGCCTGATCCGCTGTAAAGCGCTTTAACGCGCACACTGAGACAGCCTGATCTTTCTCCGCTCTCCGGCAGGCGTCTTCACAAGGATGCGGGCAGACATGTCCTAAAACTCCCGGCAAGGGAACTTTCTCATATATCAATTCCAGCGCTTCATAGTACTTCCCGGCCCTGATAAGTTGCACGTACCCCTGCACATTGACGTGGGCAGGACATGCCTGAACACACGGCGGTCTGTCAGCCTTTTCTATTACAAACGTCTGAGGAACGGTTTGAGGGAACAGGCGGTATATGGCGGCCCGGTCACTCAAATTTTGGTCGAACTGGTTCGGCAGTCGGACAGGACAAGCCGCGGCGCAGTCTCCGCATCCTTTGCAGCGATCAGAAATGACGCGGCGGGTTTTCCGGCGGATTTTGATCTTGAAATGACCTTCCCACCCGCGGACTTCCTCCACTTCGCTGAAAGAAAGAATTTCGATGTTCGGGTTCTGCGCCACTTGCAGCATCTTGGGCGAAAAGATGCAAGTGGAGCAGTCATTGGTGGGAAAAGTCTTGTCCAGTTGCGCCATCCTACCGCCGATACCGGTCTGACTCTCGACGAGATACACTTTAAAACCCGATTCAGCTAAATCCAGAGAGGCCTGTATCCCCCCGATTCCGCCGCCAACCACCACTACTGCTCCCACCTTGTTGTTATTCATGATGCCCCTCCCCATCTGTCCACGGGTAATTCGAATTTCCTTGCCTCTCTTGCCAGGGAACATTCGCAAAAGCCATGGAGATCGTTTGAAGCTCAAGTAATGTCGCGCATATATTTCCAACGTCCTCGTTTGCCGACCTGATGGCGTCTAAGATATCCAGATAAACGCCGATCATTCGGGCCGCAAAGGGACCTTTGCGCGATCGCAGCCAATCGGCTGACCGAAAATCTCTGAGCATCAGGCTCAGTTCGCGTCCCTGCGACATTATGGATTGCACAAGAAGTGTGTCTGCCGTGACGAATGCGTCTTGAAGGTTGTTCATCATGTCGATGAGAATCGCGAGAAGTTGCTGGCAATGGGCTTCGCCTGCTCCGTTTAGGACGATTCCGTCTCCAGCCTGCAGGCGGCAACAATTCGCAATGTCTTCGAGCTTTCCGCCAATGTTTTGAAGAAAGAAAGGGAGACGGACTAGAGCCCTGAAAGTATCCCCTTGGGCAACGGAGCGGAGGTCGCTGGTAAGGGCCCTTTCGTGCTCGCGGATTTCTTTTGCCAGGGTGGCGCATCGGCCTATTTCGCCGGGCCCATCCGTCGAAAGGCAAACCGAAAGCAGAAGAGCGAGATCCAGAAGCTTGCCGATCATGCTGAGGCAGCCTTGGTTCAGACTGGCTGACTGGGAGCCAGGCCCCTTCGATGTCTGTTCGCTTTCCCTACCCGAACCGTTGGACATGTCTCCTCGCACGGTGATCCGGAAAGTGGTAGCGATGCTCTTTCCTCAAGTTTCGGATCAAAACGTACCATAACCGAGCGTTTATTCTATGTACCAATATCGAGCATGTCCATTTGGCGCGACGGGCATCTTGCCCGTCATTCCGATAGGCAGCCGAGACGCCTGCCTTACTAATGGAGGACTGTGCCCTTCTTCGGATTACGCGTTTATCTTTTGAAGACGAACTTACAGGAATTGGTAAGCATTTTTCGTACCAAGGGAGGGACCTTGCATGAGCTAACAATAACGCCGTGGCATATCGTTATGTTATGGATTAAGTCACTCGAAGTCTGATGTGATTGGTTAAGGAAGAGCAGGCTCAGCTGTGCTCGGAAATGTGACACGAATCTATGAGACTGTTAGGAAATGCGCTGTTTGTGCGCATACTTGTCGTACCTAAAGCGCGCACGAGACTCATTCATCTGTACCATTAGCGAGCGCGATCTCGAAACGCTTCATATAGCGATAAAGCGAATTTCGCGATATGCCCAAAATACGCGCAGCTTCCTTTCTCCGTCCTTCACAACGAAGCAGTGCCTCTTTGCATAACAATTCGACTATCTCATCAGTCACGTCATGCAGGCTCCGATCCCGCGGAAAGACCACTTGGTAGGACCAGTCATCGGGAACTTTGCCGAGCAACGGGACGCTCAGCTCGAAACGCCCTTTGTCCCACAGCATCAGGGCCCTCTCAAGCACATTGCGCAGCTCTCTGACGTTTCCAGGCCAGGGATATCGAGACAAACCCGCAAGAAGGGAGGAGTCCACCACAGGGGCTTCCGTGAGCTGCATGTCCAGCGCGAGAGCGGACATGATCTGTTCACAAAGCACGGGGAGATCCTCTGTCCGTTCGCGCAGGGGCGGGACCTTTACCGAAAAGACGTTCAGTCTATAGAACAAGGCTGGCAGGAATCTCCCGGCTGCGACTTCGTCTTCCAGATTCCTGTGGGTGGCCGCAATGAGGCGGGCGTTTATGTGGATGCTCTTTTCACCGCCCACACGCACGAACGATTTGGTATCCAAAAATGTGAGTAGCTTGGCTTGCAAGGGCAGAGCGAGTTCCCCGATTTCATTCAGCAAGATGGTGCCGCCTTCGGCCAGCTCCAGCAAACCCTTCTTTCTGCCTCGCGCGCCGGTGAACGCCCCCGCTTCATGTCCGAAAAGCTCCGATTCCGTTAGTTCCTGAGGCAAAGCAGCGCAATTTATAGCGAAGAAGCGCCCGTTGGCCCGCCGAGAATGATTGTGTATCCATTGGGCCACATAATCTTTTCCGCTGCCGCTCTCGCCACAAATCAGAATTATGCTGTCCCGAGCCGCGGCAAAGCGCGCCTTCTCCAGAGTAGCGCGCATAGCGGGGGACGGGTACTGTTTGTCAAATATGCGAGGGACCCGTGTGGCGCCGGCCCGTTCGCTTATGTTGCGGGATATGGTGCACACGCCTATGATAGTCCCGTTCGGGGATCGCAATGGCACGATGACGTCATGAAAGGTAAGTTTCTCGCCCTTTACGAGCCTGACCTGCTCCTGTTCGATGGCTTGGCCGTTCAATACGCGAAGATTCATTTCCTTGATGATCTCTCCGGTTTCCTGACCGAATATATCCTCCGCTGTTCGCCCGATTATTTCAGCCGCATCCAGTCCGACAAGCCTCTCCACCGCGGGATTCACATGAGTATATCTCAGTGAGCGATCCTTTATGAAAATGCAGTCACCGGCTGCTTGGAAGACCGCGCGGAATCGTTCTTCGCTGCTGCGCAACGCTTCTTCCAACTCCTTGCTGTCCGTGACATCAAGAAATGAGCCCATCAGGCACAAGGGTTTGCCGGTAGGGTCCGTGACCATGGTCGCTGAAACATGCGCATTGAACAGAGACAGGTCCTTTTTCTTGCCGACTAACTCGCCGATCCACCATCCTTTGGTCGCTAAAGCCCCAGCCACCTCTTCCGCGTCTTCCACGCTAGTCCAGAGTTCCGTGAAGTGTTTTCCTAACATTTCCTGGCTGCGCTTATGTCCCCAGAGTTTGAGGAAGGAAGGGTTCACGTAGGTCAAATTTCCTTCAAGATCTGCCAAAGCGATGGCGTTGATCGACGAGGCGACCGCGCTGTCCTTGACCCACAGCCTCTGCTGAGCCTGCCGAAGATCGGTCATGTCTATGCCGATGCCCCTGGTTCCGACAACGTTATTGTCTCTGATAATGGGATGAGAATAGCTGAGCATGGGGAACGTGGAGCCGTCTTTACGCAGGCTCGTGTACTCGACCCCGGTGAGTTTTTCTCTCTTCATCACCCACCCGAGGTTCCTGGCGAGTCTTTCTCGATCTTCAGGGATCACCAGGTCGAGCGCTTTGATACCTTTCGCCAGATCCTCGGCGTCATAACCAAATGAGGCCAGGCCGGCGCAGTTCATGAAAGCAAAGTTGCCATGAGCGTCGATCTCGTATACTACCTGGGGCAGCAGTTCCACGAGCTGTTTGTACTTCGCTTCACTCCTGCGCAAGGCATCTTCTGATATTCGGCGCTTTAGTTCCGAGTCTTCAAGTTCCACAATCCTGCGGCGCAGTTTGGCAAGCTCGTCTAATAGTTCCTGATCATCCGCAGTATCGGACGGGGTTGTCATGCTGACCTCTCAATCGCTTCCCATGAATCGGACAGTGTCAATCAGTATCCCAGGTCCTCATCCAGTATGACCACTGAAATTCTCGTGAAAAAGGGTTTCCTGTGGAGGATGCTTGTGATGCAGCATATCCTCTCCGGGGAGTCGCAGTCCATGCAAACGCCTGTTTGGACACACGGGGTCTTGCGCTTCATGCTCATAGCGCGCACGGGTCCGGCCACCGTCTCAATCCGTTCGAATGCGGCTTCCAGGTCGGGAACAATCTTGTTCCGCCCGACAATGATTATTACGTGCGGAGGCCCGAACGTCATGGAATTCGTGCGATTGCCCGAAGCTTCTTTATTTACTATCTCTCCAGTCATGGTCACGGCGTTGGCCGAAGAAAGAAAAAGGTCGGCCGTCATCTGATCTTTGCGGCACCGGAGTTCCTCAGGACTGCCGGGCTTGAGCTTCCAGTTGTTATAGACGGTTTTGCCCGCGGCCTCCAGGAGTTCCAGCGCCCCGAGCGCTCTGACTGTCTTGCTCCCTCCTACGCCTACTGTTTGGCAGTCCTTGGCCTCATTGGTAATGAATCGTATCGCTTCATCTCTGGTCTCGAAGAATCGAGCCTCGAATCCGTGCTTTTGCAGCTCTTTTACCGCCTCGTCGATATGTAACCTGTGATGGGCCTGAATAAATTCGTCCATGATTCTCTCCTGGTGATGATTTATGTATTAGAGGTCCGTCCCGACCGGGAGCGCCGCATTTCTCGCAAGTTCGAAGGCTACAGTGTAAGGTGTGAGGCTGCCCTACACCACATGCTTGACATAGGGATAGATCTTGGTATCGGACGTGACAAGGGCACTATCATGCACCCTTGCTGTCGCCACTATGATTTGATCGACAGGATCACGGTGAAACGCGCCTGGGAGTGAAGTAGACTCTATGGCAATGGCGGGTGTCAATTCGATCAGGCGAATACCAGGATAGCTTAGGGCCTCATCGAACCAGTCATGAACGGAACAGGGTAGCTCCAATCGGTCATACTGAACCAGTTTAGCGATCTCCCAAATACTAATTGCGCTCACACCGATGACATCTGTCTCGTTGGCACGCATAATCTCAGCCTGCGGACCTGTTAGCCGCTCATCTCCGTGTACCCACCACACCCAGATGTGGGTGTCAAGCACGATCATCTCATAGCTTCCCAGTCTTCTTCGGCAACATTTTCAAATGGATCAACGTATCGTACGGCCTTTCCGCGCAGCGGATAACGTCCACCTTTTTTTTCTCCGCGGTCATGACTTCGAATGATAACCTCAACTCTATCCCCTGGCGGGAAAGGAAGGTCCTTTACGATGAGGGATCCGTCACCCGAGACTGTTGTTTCTACTCTATAGTCTTGCATCTTTCACCAGTTTTTTCCCTATACTACCCATACCGCCATAATGGGTCAACATACATGCATTGATATTTCCCTCGGTGGTTCCGGGCCGGCCCAGTAAGAGACAAGTCACCCCTCGATATCGCTTGGGTGATGATCCATGAAATGATAAATATTGTAATCTCCAATGGGCTGTGACAGTCGTCGATCTCATTTTCGTCGGAGGTATGAGTGGAACTTGCAGATTATGGATCCCTTTTTCTCACTCCCAAATCAGTAGCATTCGTCGGCGTTCCTCGCAAGAGCGGCCCGGGCGCCTTAAATCCCGTGGACAACCTGAGAAGATGGGGATATGAAGGCCGAATTCAGCTTGTCCATCCGCATGTGCATGAAATAGCTGGCCTGCCGGTCGTTCCAAAGGTTTCCGCATTGAGCGACCCTGTTGACTTGGCCGTCATTTCCACGCCGAGAGAAACCATTCCGGGAATTATTAGAGAATGCGGGCGAAAAGGCATCAGAGCAGTTATCGTTACCATCCAGGGTTTTGCTGAAGCCGATTCGCGAGGCAAGGAACTCCAGGACAGGATGCTTGACGAGGCTAGCAAGTTCGGGATTCGTATTCTGGGCCCGAACACCCTCGGGATTACCAATGCATTCCATCGAATTGACACCTCCTTCATGCCCTCGGTCCGAGAAGAAGTTCCAATCGGCCTCATCTGCCAGTCCGGCGTTTTTTTTGTCGGAGTGACTCAACTCATCGGAGGAATGGGTATAGGAGTGGACATCGGCAATGACTGCGACGTGGGCATAGCGGACGCGCTGGAATGGCTCGGCCAGGACCAGAGACTCGGGGTGATAGCCGTTCACGCGGAGGAGATTCGTGAAGGAAAGCGTTTCATTGAAGTTGCGGAAAAAGTGTCCCGTCGCATTCCGGTGGTAGCCCTTAAAACAGGGAGATCGGATGCGGGAGCAAGAGCGGCTGCTTCCCATACCGGGTCCATGGCGGCTGAAGACCGAATAGTGGATGCGGTCTTCAAGAAGGCCGGAGTGATACGAGTGAACGAAACCCAAGATCAGGTGGACCTGGTGCGAGGCTTTGCTCGACTTCCCCCCATGAGAGGCCCCCGCGTGGGAGTGGTAACGCTCAGCGGCGCGGGCGGGATAATCTTCCTGGATTCTATGGAAAAGTACGGCCTGAAGCCCTCCAAACTGCATCAACAAAGTCTCAACGGTATACAGAGCCTGTCTCCCGATTGGATGCGACTTGGCAACCCGATAGACATCTGGCCCGCGGTCATGAAGCATGGAATGCGAAAGGCTTTCAGCACTGCGTTGAAAGATACCCTATCGGACCCGAATGTGGATGGGGTCATCTGTATCAATTTGGCTATGCCCGAAGCCGAACAGAAGCACTTGGGAGCGGAAAAGGTGATTCAGGAGCTGTCCGACCGCTTCGATAAGCCCGTTGTGGTCTGGGTCTACGGATCTCATCCCGAAGAAGTTGTCAAACAACTGGATACGCGCGGCCGAGCCCTCACAGTTCCAAGCATGGAAGCCGGTGTCCGGATACTCGGGACAATGGCCCGATATGAGAAGTGGAAGACTTCTCTTGTATGAGATGATTCCGGGGGAACCTTTTCTCGGTAGAAAAGGATCCCCCGGACCCCTTCCCAAAGACTTCATGATGTGACGGTTGGCGATCCACCGGCATCATATAGCAGTAGGTTGCTACTTATCGGGCCATAGCTTTGAAAAAAGTGAGCATGTGAATGGTAAAGTCGATACGGCGCGACTGGCAGTCGCCCTTTCTTCTTCCCCTTCCCGCAATTGCTATCGAATTGCACTAAGGTTCTTATAGCGCAATGATAGACAGAATCTGAGGCACAAGAAACCATGAATAACAAACCTGGGGGGCCGGAGGTCGTTATCTTGATAGGAGCACAAGCGTCCGGAAAATCGAGTTTTTATTTACATAAGTTCTTTAATACGCACATCAGAATCAATTTGGACATGCTGAAGACGCGCCATCGGGAAAAGCTCATATTCGAGGCGTGCTTGGCTGCCAAACAATCCGTTGTCATTGACAACACAAACCCGACGCGACAGGATCGCTCACGGTACATCGAACCCGCCAAATCCCATGCATTTTCCGTATCCGGTTACTATATGATGACTTCTCCGGAAGATTGTCTGGAGAGAAATAAGACAAGAGTGAACAACCTTGCAGTGCCGGAACAGGCTATCAGAGCGACATGGAAAAAGATGGAAAAGCTTGGGTTGGATGAGGGCTTTGACGAGCTTTTTGAGGTGCGGGCTTATGAAGGAGATTTCGTTGTTGAGAAATTCGGTCAAACGAAACGAAAGGAAAGCGATAGCTTCAAAAAGTGAAACTGCGGACCACGCTAAGCAACGGCCCTCTTCTGTTCATTTTGGATGATAATCTTGGGATCCGAGTTGAAGGGCGGAACCGGCAAACCTTCCTCTTCAAGCATGGCTATGTGTTCCTTCATCCCCCATTTTGCTTTGTAGATACAGTCCTCCACTGAATGTCCGATGCCTGAAAAACCTTCCAGGTCAGGCGAATAGAAACCAAAATAATCAGGCTCTTCGGTCGCTTCGATAATGAGTGAATACGGCAGATCGATCATTTCTCTATTCCCCCTATGCCTCAGCGAATGCCCGCGGCTTTCAGGATTGAGTAACAGGTCCCTGTGGGCACTTCCTTGGAGGCATGATAGTCCACGCGAATAAGTTTGTCCCATCCTGGCTTTCCGTAATAGCGAATGGCTCCTTTCTCTTTGATAACTCTGAAGCCGTTGTGTTCCAATAATTTTACCAGTTCAGAGAACCGCACTTCCTGTCTCTCCAAGTTCGGGGCTGTTGTTCGGGCTGTTCCGCACCAACCACCGTGGGGCAACATAACTCAGGACACCCTGGATAGTCGAATCAAAAACTCAACAGCTACAATAAGAGGCCAACTGTTATACGAGCTTGACTTCTTTCACAATGCGACGGCCCAAGAGCCAGTAGCGACCGCCCTCACTCACGACACCGAACCGGACCACCGCTTTTTTGTTCCCTTATTTTGATATGTTATAATCCTCATTTTCGATTTGCACAGGATTTGCGCCAATCAGCTTTCAGACTACCTTTTCGTTGCACGCAGCGCAAGGGACCGGTTGCTGGATGTGAGTATCGCTCCGTCTGCCGGATATCCAGGTTGCCAAGCATCTTTTGTGCGAGGAAAAGACTTTCGCCTCTATTGACGCCCTAGGACGCGCTGAATTACCTAATTTCTATCCCAGTCGAAGATTCGATTCCTCCTCATGTTCAGCGCTGTCACTTCGGCGGCGTGGCGGCAGAGGGCTTCTTAGGACGATCACCGATGGTGAAGGCTATCTCAATGTCCTTGCCCTCTCGAAAGATCTTCAATATGGCCTGGCTTCCCGGTTTGCTTTGTGAAATCACGCTTGCCAGTTGGTGTGCCCCTCTCACGTGACGCCCGTCTAACGTGAGGATTATGTCGTTCACCTTGACGCCTGCTGCTTCCGCCGGGCTGCCCGGTATCACCTCAACAACCACCGCGCCATCGGTCCGCCCAAGGACTTTTACCATATCTTCGGTTAGGTTCTGAATTTTTGCGCCTAGTAGCCCTCTGCGGACTTCTCCACTTGTTATAAGCTCGTCCACCACCCATTTAGCAGTGTTCGAGGGCACGGCAAAACCGAACCCTTGCCAACTGCGGCTAGGAGAGGCCAGTTCAGCTATCATTAACCCGACAACTTCCCCTCGAATGTTGACAAGAGGACCTCCAGCGCTGCCGGATGTGACTACGGCATCCGTCTGAATAAGACCTTTATTCCGCTCGGTGGCGCTGACAACCCCGACGCTGAGAGAGTGTCTCAATCCGAAGGGGTTTCCCAACGCGACCACCAGAGCCCCTGTCCGAACCCGCTCGGAATCCCCAAATACTGCCGTCGGCAGATTCTGAGCATCGATTTTGATGACAGCGAGGTCCGTCTCCGGATCGGTTCCCATCAATTTGGCGTTGAAAGAGCGTCCGTCCGACAACGCGGCTTTAATCTCTGTCGCGTCTTTGACCCCACCCAAGGCAGTGAGAATGTGGCCGTCCTTCGACACGATGACTCCGGCCGACTGGGTTGATTGCGGTCGCGAGTCCCCACCCCCTCCTTTTTGGTCTTCTTTGGATGCGGTTCCCTGCGCCTTGGTAGAAGTAACATTCACCACAACAGGTATGGTTTTTTCTGCTATTTCAACAAATGCGTCCTCTATTTTTTCGAGGATGCCTCCACCTTGAGCCATGGCCGGGCCCGGCTCGAACGCCGCAACGACAATGAATACCCAAACCATTGCTCCGCAGTATCTCCGGACAAATCGATTCGCTTTCATGATTTTCTCCCCGTTCTCGTCTTTGTCTTATGATAAATCGTTGATCGACCTTGGTCGAGTCTACGGCCGCGTGACCGGCGTTTGCTTCGCTATTCTCCGGGCAGGCGCTAGATCACAATTTGCTCCGGATTTGCGCTGATTCTTCTTGCCTCATCTTGGAGCAGTTTGGCTGGATTATCTACTGATATCAAGGAAGATCTTGGAGCCGGGGATGGGAGTCGAACCCACGACCTGCTGATTACGAATCAGCTGCTCTGGCCACTGAGCTACCCCGGCCTTGTTGCAGATTTACAGTAGGTCGAACGATAGAACAAAGAGCCTATACTGTCAATATTTGAGTCTCTTAAGCATCAAAGCGGAAACGGGGTGACAGCATGCTGACGATCGTGCGCTGCGCTTGATCCTCTGAGACGGATTAGCTTTCATGAACCCAATTCGACCGGCACGGAGAAACTGTTGCAAAATTCTTTGTGAGGCTACAATCGTGCCACGATTGGCCCTCACCCTGTCCCTCTCCCGGAGGGAGAGGG
>Ga0172371_10009423_pt1 | contig 13409 bp, 9 predicted proteins | sample Lak12m_FD_114543 | JGI IMG/M metagenome (GOLD analysis project Ga0172371, IMG submission 114543) | Freshwater microbial communities from Kabuno Bay, South-Kivu, Congo - kab_022012_12m | ecosystem: Environmental > Aquatic > Freshwater > Lake | place: Democratic Republic of the Congo: South-Kivu... | reverse complement strand
TCCGGGTTTCAAGACTCGGTGTAATTCGCAGAGAGCCAAATTTAACTCCGGAATATGTTCGTGCACCGCAATGCTCCAAATGGCGTCAATCTCTTCATTGGGGAAAGGATAGGTGCCATCATCGTTTATCGTGAAGTAGGGTTTGGAGTAATATCTGGCCAATGCGGGATCTAAGTCTAAACCGGTATAATCCTGTACCAGATATTGAAAAATCCCTTTGGAGGAGCCTATTTCTAAACACTTTTTCCCGGCCAGTTCAAATTGTTGAATGAACAGCATCAGTTCGGCGTAGGCGCTGTGGTCTTCCGGCTTTTTCGCCAGGTTGCCGTAAAGACATTCCCGGTCGATCTGGGAATAAAATCTTTTATAGGCGTCCTTGTCTATGCTCAAGGTATCCCCAGACATAGCTTGGCCATTTAGTTGGGATGTAGGAAAAATTTTAACCGCAAGCTGTCCCTCAGGTTTTGCTGGGTTTGGGTCGGTAATTTTTTCCAAACCGTGCAGCCTATCACCGTTCCTATCCCGCCGGAAAACCAGAAAAGCGCCGCAACCGGGATCTGATCAACAGTGAATACCCAAAAAAACATCAATACATTCAGTAATCCTAACCAGGTTGCCGGGCTGACGGAGTCCTTCCCGAAGATGGCCGCGGCATATCCGAAAGCCAGCAGGGCAGCCGCGGCGTATCCCAGGATATAGGCCAACGCCAGGCCCGTCCCCCCCCAGTGGGGTCCCAGCCATGACACCCCGGCAATCAGGCAAACCGCCCAGACCAGGTTTATCCAGCTGAAGGGCCACATGCGGCCGGCTCCGATCAGGGCATTGGCCACCGTCAGAAAAGCCAGGTTGAGCATGGCGGCGCACACCATAAATCCCGCCAGGCGCGACTGCCCCTGGAATTGGCTGCCGAAAACCCCCAACAACCAGGGAATGACCCCGATCAGCAGGAAACCGGCAGCCAGGGAGCCCCCCCAGATTAGGTGTAAGTTCACTCCCAGAACCCGGGAAAACCGGTCTTTATCCTCGAAACCGTGCAGTTCGGCCAGCAAGGGGATGGTCACCATCCCCAATACATTAGGAATAAACATCAAGATCAGGCGGAATTGATTGGCGGCATTGAACAATCCCAACTCCCCGTAACCCTGGGGCTGTCGGACCAGGATGGCATAAGCCCCAAAGGCCGCGGCGCTGAGCATCGTGCCGGAAATAAACGCCGGCAGGGAAAATTTCCAGAGAACCGCCGCTTCCCGCCAGGCCGCCTGGAGGCCCAAGGGCACGCCGGCGGCGGCGCACTCCCGGCGGATATGACCACCCGCCAGGAAAACCCCCACCGCCGGCGGGATGAAAAGAGCCAGGACCGCCCCGGTCAGCCCCCAGCAGTACGTTGCCACCAGGGTGACGCCCACCATCAACAGGCCCTGGGACAGATTGACCTGGGCCAGGGCCTTGAATGCCTGGAAGCCTGAGAGGGTGCCGTTTTGGGTGCTCCATAAGCCGAAAAAGAACAGCGCCGCCGCCCCGACTCTCACCTGGGGGGTCAAATGGGGCGCCTGGAAGACCGAGGCCGCCAGCCAGGGGGCCGCCGCCATGCACCCCAGCGCGGCCAGCAATCCGGTGAGGCCGGTCACCAGATTGGTTAAGCTGATTATCCGGCCGGTCTTTTCGGGGTCTTGCCGGCGGTAGGCCGAAACATATGTGCTGGTGGTGAGCCCCAGCCCGAAAATGGCCAAAGTGCTCATGAACCCCACCATGCTCTGAATGATCCCCAGTTCGCCAAAACCCACCTTCCCCAAAAAGCGGGCGGCGATGACCGCGGCTCCCAACACCCCCAGGCGGGCCGACAACGTTCCCAGCAAACTCCAAAAAGCCCCCGAGATATAGCGGGAAGTCAGGGTCATCTTATCGGACTGCCGCCGCTTGCAAGTTTGGCCCCGTCAATTATGGTTTGTTATCTTCCGGCGCCGACAGGGCCAGTTCGTAAGATAAATCAGCCCGGCCGCGCGGATATTTCGTCGCGAGACGCACGGTAAACTCCACTCCCCATTCATCCACCTTCTGGTCCTGGGTTTCACTGGCCCCTTTCTGGGTAAGATCGCCGACCTCCAGTCTCAGAGATTGATCTGGCCGGGAGGTCGACGGGGGGGCCTGGCCGTCCGCCGCCGCCATCTTTACCCAAGAGGCGGCCACGTAGTGGTGCTGGAATCGATACCGCCTTTCCACCCTCACCGGAGAACTGCCGTCCTCAGGATTTAGGGTGCCGGTGAGTTTGAGGGCCCCTTCCGTCAGGACCGCCCCCCCACCCGGATAAAAATTGATGAAGGTCTTGATCTTCACTCGCTTGGAGATGGACCCGCCCTCTTCCCCGGTGAAGATCGGCCCCTTGAGGAACGCGGCCTGATTTGATCGGAACAGCGGTTCTTTCCGGGGGTCGATGAGGTAGCGCCGGGAACCCGCCTCCCACCGGGCCGCCACGCTGTGGCGCTCCGGCCACCTGACCAGGGTGTGCCGGTTGCGGCAGTACAACTGGTCATATTGACAGTTTTCCAGGATGGCCTCGCCGATTTGATTGGCCGCCGCAGCGGATACGGTGAGATGCTTGGCTGTCACCTGGCGCAGCAAGGCCCTGCCCCCGTAAAGCGGTCCGAACCATAACTCCCCGGGGGCCGCATTCGGAGTGTCCCACACGACGTTTTCCGCCACAAAAGCGTAATCTTTATAGATGGCCATATCCGCCAGGGCCACGGTGTGGAACCGGCCGGCCCCCGCGACCAGGGGATTGTGAAAATAGGAGTTGGTGATCTTCCCTCCCACACACCTGAGGCAGGAGACGCCCTGGTTCAGGCCGTCAAACGCCCGGACGCCGTCATAATGGACATTGAAGGCCGGATGAGAATCCATGGTGGCTTCATTTTGCCAGCCAAAGAGATTGCGGATCACGACCTGATCGCTAAAGGCCGCCGGGGTATAGGGATGCCGGCAGAAACGGGAGACGGTGTTATCCGCCCGGAAATTCCTCGTAAAACAGGGGGCGATCCCATAGTAAATGTGCTCCATGATGAGGTCCCGGGCCGCCACATCCACGCACCCCTGGGTGCGAATGCCGGTTTGATGCGTCACGTGCAGCCCGGAGCCGACCAGCTTACAGGTGGTTATCTCCACGGGCCTTAAATATTGGAGGTCTATGGCCGAACCGGGGAGGTTCGGTTTAAAGGTGAGGTTTGCCAGGGTTAAGCGCCGGGGCCGGTGCACCAGGACCTCCATCCCCGTTTCCTGGGGGATGTAGGAAAAGTTGAGGGGGGTCGCCAGCCTGATGGTCCGACCATCGGGAATCCCCGCCACCACGCCGATGTCTTGTTTCGGGGTTTTCCAGGCCGTCTCCCCCACCTGCCGGGATCGGAGATGGACCAGATCCCCGGGCTTTATCCCTCGGGAATCACTCACGGACAGCAGGTTCTGCCGCCGCCGCGCCGGCGCCCGGAGCTCCGGCCGGGCCACCCGGGGGCTCGTCACCGACCAGGCATAGCGCTCCACCGTCAAGACCGCCCCTTCTTGGCCTTCTATGGTCAAATCATGGCAAAGCCGGGTTTGCCATCCGTGGGTGACGCCGACCCGGTAGGTCCCCCGGGGCAGCACCAGTCGGCCCTTCCCCTGGAGCGCCGCCACCGCCTTGGCCAGGGGCAGGGTGTCATCCGCCGCCCCGTCGGCCCTGGCCCCCCACCATTGCGGAAAGGCGAACTGTGTCTCCGGTCCATCCAAGACCACTTCTCCGGAGCCGCCGAAAATCCGATAGCGGCCCGCCTTGAGGTTCCCTTTGATTACCAGGGTCTTGCCCGCCGCGGGCGCCAACCTGGCCCCTTGCGCCAGTTCCAGGGTGATATTGGGGGGAATGACCAGGTCTGTCCTCCCCAGAGGATGTATCTCATACGTGCCGGGGGCCACCTGCAGGACGCACGGCCTTCCTCCGGCGTGCTGCAGGGCCTGGTCCAGCCCTGCCGGTCTGTCGGTCCCTGGGCGATAGTTCCCCACCGCAATGGTTTCCGGATCGGCTCGTTCTCCTGCCCCGACAGATGTATGCCAAAGAAACCCCGTTAAGCCTAGCAAGCCAAATAATATTGTAGTTTTTCGGAAAATCCTCATGGTAATAGCTGTCGCTTTAAGTAAAGATAACTAGGAATTTCTTATCCTGACTGGTTACCATTCAGTTAGGGATGAATTGAGACAGCACGGGTCCAATAATATTAGTAAAATTTATGAGCCGTTCCCGGGCGGACGACGGGTTGGGGTCGCCCGGCGTCATGAGCCGGATAATGGCGGCGTCATTCCGGCGGGCCAGCATACCGCTCAAGCCCATGTGAAACCGCAGGGAATATTCGCTGGCCAGCCACCGCCCCCGGTGCAGATACCAGTAAAACACCAGCCGGCGGCGCCCGTTCCGGTCAATCAAGAGAGACCGCACCGGGAAACCGGGCCTGGTTTCAATAAGCTTGGACTCCTGGATGGTCCAACCGCTCCCGGGCAGGCAATGTATGGGTGAATGGACGGTGCCGCCCACCCTGAAAGCCTGACGGGAAAAAAAGGCTAGATAGAGGGAAACCGTTTCGTTCTGCGGATTGACGAAGGTGGCCTCCAGGTAGTCATCGGCTCCCACCACCCTGACCATCTCCGGAGTTAAATAGGAACGCTCCCCTTTCCAGGAAGCCAACCCCAGGGGAAACCGGTCAAAACTTTGGGTGAGCCTTACCGGCGAAGCTTCCCCCAGCCTGGAGGACAAGAAGCACGAAAACCCAAAGAGGACAATGGCCATAAACAAATAGGGAGCAAAAGACCGCGGGGTCTGTAGAAAGCTAGGCGACGGGGGGGGCTGGTTTGCTTGCCGGCGGGGCGGCGGCGGGAAAAAGTAGTTCAGCGTCACATTGACCAGGGACAGCAAGGCCAAACAAACCATAAAAATCACCCACCCCGACAATGCGTGCCGGAAGCCTCCCTGCAACCCCGGCCAGAAAGCCATCCCCGTCACCCGGAGGGCGTTGGCCAAGACCGCCGCCGGCACAATGGCAAGAATAATTATGGCGGCCTTCCACAGGGTGCGCTGGTAAAAAAAACAGAAAATAATCCCCAGGGCGGACAGAGAGATGATGTACCGTAAACCGCTGCAGGCCTCCACTACTTGCAATTGCCTGACCCCCAAATCGAGGATGTTCCCCTGGCGCACTACGGGGACCTGGACGGCCTGAAGAAACATGGCGGCCAACCGGGAGGAAATTACCTGCAACGGAAAGGAAATTTGCTTCATAAGGAGCGATGGCAAAGGAATCATCAGAAAGAGCATGAACAGGGGGAAAGCCAATTCCCGGAAAACCGACCAGCCGCCTAACAGATAAACGAGCCCGATTAACACAACAATAAAGGAAATCATGGGCATAGGAAAAATAGCAACTAACTCTCCAAAAATATAAATAAGGAATCCTGCAAAAATAATTACTAACCCGAACCAGGATGGGATCCAGGGCATCGAACGCAACCGGGGCCATTTTAAGTAAATAACATAAACGCTGACCAAAGGAATAAGCAATCCAAATGAAAAATCCTCATCAGTAACCAGAACCCTGGCTAATTTCAATAAATGGTTGTAATAGTAAAATAGAATACTAAGAATCAGCACTATTCCGAGGAATAGTGATAAGACCGAGATATTTTTAATCCGGGTCTTTATCTCCCTGCCCCTACCGGGAGCAACGCTGGAGCAAGTCCTGTGCCGCTCCCCCTAATATCTGTCCAACCACCCCATCCAAAGCCTTGACCGCCAGCGCTGCCACCAGGGAACTTTCCGCGGCGAACCTGACGAGGCCGGTAATTCAGCCATCTTGATTGCGACCGGCCTTTCCCGGGAGGGGGCCGGTGCCGGTGGCGGCGGTTTCTCCAGGAACCGGGTTAAGGCCGGCGCCAGTTGACCGGTCATTTCCAGCACCAGGCCCTCCAGCCGGGTCAACCGGGCCGACAGCTCCCCCACCGTCGCTTCCAGGCCGTCGCGGGAGACCGGCGCGGGGTTTGGCTGAAGGCCTGAGGAGGCGACCAGGTCTTCCGGGGTGGAGGCGTCCCGGCCCTCAACCCCCTCCAGGCTGCCCCCCTGGGCCGCAATAACTAGGTCAATAAATTCCCCGTCGAGTTCATGGCGGCCCTCGGCGAATCCCGCCACCAGGGCCAGATCACACCAGGCGTTGATCCGCCGGGGGACCCCTTGGGTATATCCATAGAGTTTATCCAGGGCCGAGGCCGTAAAAATGCCGCTGGCGCCGGCCCGGGCCAGGCGGAAACGGATATATTCCCTGGTCTCCTCCTGATCCAACGGGTTTAAATGATAATGAACGGCCACCCGCTGGGCCAGTTGCCGCAGGGCCGGATGCCTGAGGCGGTCTCGCAGGCCCGGTTGCCCCACCAGAATGACCTGGAGCAACGGCTCCTTCTCGGTTTGCAGGTTGGATAACAGCCGCAGTTCCTCCAGGGCCTGGGGCCCCAGGTTCTGGGCCTCGTCCACCACCAGCGCCACGGGTTCGCCCCGGGCATGGGAAGAGAGCAAAAACTGGTTAAAGGCCCCCAGCCGGGCCGCCCGGCTGGCCCCCCCATGCCCCCCCAGGTGAAATTCCTTGAGTAAAAGTTCCAGGAGGTCTGCGGCTTCCACGGAAGTCTGATAGAGGACCCCTACCCGCCGGCCGGCGTCTTTTTCCCGTAATAAGGCTTTGATCAGGGTGGTCTTGCCGGTGCCCACCTCGCCCGTCAGCACCACAAAGCCCAGCCGTTCTCTGAGGCCGTATTCCAGATAAGCCCGGGCCAGTTTGTGCTTGGCGCCCAGGAACAAATAATCCGGGTCCGGCACCAGGGTGAAGGGGCGTTCCCGCATTCCGTAAAAATCTGCGTACATCACTCACTTAAGCCAGGGGAGAGGAAATTTTTTCGGGGATTGCCGGGCCGGATAATATCTGTGCCCCGAGCCATAAGAGAAAAATTCGGGCGGTATCTTATTGAGCACCAGCCCCAGCACCGGAAATTCCTGCAGCAGCGCCAGGGTCCGGCTGATTTCCTCCCTGGGGGTGACGCCGGACTCCACCACCACCATAATACCGTCCACCAGGGGGGCAAAGGCCAGGGGATCGGCATACAGCAGGGGGGGCAAATCAAAGAGCACGTACCGGCCTGGATAAAAGTGTTTCAATTCCCGCACCAGCTCCATCATCAGGGGGGAACCCAGGAGTTCGGCGGATTGCGGGCTAGGGGCCCCGGCCGGGAGCACCACCAGATTGGCCAGACCGCCGGGGTGCACCAGGGATTCGGCGATGGGATACCCCGAGGTCAAATAATCCACCAGCCCCGGTCCCGAGGGCAGACCCAGGCAGCGATGCACCGAGGGGGTGCGCAGGTCGGCATCCACCAGGAGCACCGTCTGGCCGACTTTCTGGGAAATGGCGAGGGCTACATTGATGGCCGTCAGGGTCTTGCCTTCCTGGGGCAGGGGGCCGGTAAACATCAGGGTATTGCGGCCCTCCCCCTGGGTGCGTTGCATAAGCCGGGTCCGCAGCAATTTATAGGCTTCCCCCACGGCGGGATCACCGCCCTGGACGATCAAGCGGTTCCGGCGCAGGCGGTCCATATCCACCGGTGCCGTCCGGGTGTAAATGTAATGAATCTTATCGGGGGCCTGCCCCAAAAAGGGGGTCTCCGCCAGGTCCGGCCCCGGCCCTCCCGGGGGCGCCGGGCTGGGGAGCGGGGCCGGCTTCTCTTGCCGTTGATGCAAAGATTTGGCTTTTTCTAAGGCCTTGTTAATGAAATTCATGGTCTCGGCTCCCCAGGATAAAATTTTTGCCTGATTGACCGGCCGGCGTCCTGCCGGTTGCCCCCGGTCAGGTGCATTTATCGGCCAGGCGCAGCAGCTTGGCGGTGAACACCCAGAGGTCCAGGTAAAAAAAGTGGAACAGGACCAGCCCCATAATCAGGGAAACGCCGGTCACCGTCCAGACCAGGCGCCGTTTCCGGCGGGCCAGGCTGAGTTCTTCTGCGGTCTTAATCTGCATGATGGCGCCCAGGACCGGCAAACCGGAAAGCCGGCCCAGTTCGTCGCTGGTCTTAACCGAATGGTCCAGGTGTTCCTCCAGGGCCACCGTCCCGAAACCGGCCCCCAGGCTCATGACGAACCCGGCCAACATAATTAACCACCGCCGGGGGGACACGGGTTTCTCCGGGTAACCGGCGGGGTCGATGAGGGTGAATTTCTCTCCTTTTTGATGTTCTTCCATGCCCTCGGCAATGCGGGCCTCCAGGATTTTGTTCATGACCTCCTGGTGCTTGGCGTGGGCATTTTGATAATCCCGCATGAGAGCCAGGTATTCCTGCTCCACCTTGGGAGCTTCTTCCAGACTCTTCCTGTAGGTCTGGAGTTTCTCCCGCAAACCGGCCTCCTGGGCGCGCAGGGAAGCGATGTCGGCCCCGGCGGCCTTGACCTGGGTGGTAAGGCTGATGTAAGCCGGGTTCTCCGGTTCCCTGACGGGCTCAGGGGATCTCGCCGTTTCCGGGGTCTGTTGCAAGGCGGCGAGTTCATTTTTTAGCTTTTTGACTTCCGGGTGCCGGTCGGAATATTTCCCCTGTTTCTGAGCTAATTCCGCCTGGAGCTGGGTGAGTTTTTGGCGGCGGAGCACGGCTTGCCCTCCGGTTTGCCCCCCGAGTTTTTTGAGTTCGGCGATCTCCCGCTGGCCCTTGCGGATATCCGGATGGTCGTCGGAAAATTTCGACCGCAGGTTGGCCAGGTTCACCTCCAGGGTCTTGAGACGGTCGCCGGGGGCCATAACCCGCTCCCCGGTCTCGCCGATCAGGGGGGTGTCCGGTCTCACGGTGGCCAGCTGCCCCTGAAGATAAATCCTGCGCTCCTCGGCGTTCCGGATGGCGGCCTGCAACTGCTTGATATCCATCTCCAGGCGGGCGGCTTGTTGGCGGTTAAACTCCTGCTGCTCCGGGAGCAAACCCTCATACTGCGCTTTAAACGCGGTAATCTTTTCCCCCAGGCCTTTAATCCGCTCCTGCAAGGCCTTTAACTCCGCCTGCAGGAATTGGGTGGTGGATTGCGCCTGGGCTTCCCGGGTCTTGAGATTCTCTTCCAGATACAGGGAGGCCAAGGTTCCCGCCACCTTTTGCACCGTCTCCGGGTCCTTGCCCCGATAGGCGATGGCAAAGGCGATGGTCACCTCGGGCCGGGTGCGCCGGCCCGGTTTCCGGTTCTCCGGGGCCACCTCGGCGCTGATGGTGTCCAGGGTGATATTTTCCCGCATCTTCTCGGTAAGCTCTTCCCGGGTCAGTTTTTTCCGCAGCTCGGGGTACAGGTTGAATTGCTGGATGATTTCCCAGAGCTTGACCCGGGAGAGAATCTGCTGGGTCAGACTCTGGATCCGCTGCTCGGCAAACCCGGTGACCGTGGATCTGACAAACTCCGGGGGGATTTGTTGTTCTTCGATTAAGATGGTGGAACCGGATTCATAGATGGAAGGCAGCAGCAGGGCTATCAGGAGGGCTCCCGCCAACACGGCTAAGGCGGGAAGATAAAAGTAAAATTTCCTGCGTCTGAAAACAGTTAGATAATAGCCGAGATCTGATCTTGCATTGGCCGTCATCTCTGGACCTTCCTTGGCCCCAAGTTTTCTCTGGCATGGATGGCGCCGGGGGCGACCCCCGGGTTTAGATTAATTCCGGTTGATAAATGTCATGAATCCGGATTAAGCCCAGGCACCGTTGGGTCCGGGAGTCTACTACCGGCAGGACGGAAATCTGGGAGGGGCGATCTTCCATCAGGCGGGTGGCCTCTCTCAGACCGGCCTCCGGGGATATGGTCGCGGGGCGCCGGGTCATGCAGTCGGCCGCCTGCAGATGACGAATATCTTCATGGGTCAGAAGCACCCGCCGCACGTCACCGTCGGTGATAATTCCCAGGAGGCGAAACTCTTCATTCACCACGCACGCCGCCCCCAGGGGCCGCTGGGACATGGCGATGATCACCTGGCGCAAGGGGGTTTCCGGTTTAACCCAGGCCACCGCCTCATTTTTATGCATGACGTCCGTCACCTTCAGCCAGAGAGTCCGGCCCAACTGCCCCGCGGGGTGGTACCGGGCGAAGTCCCGATCGGTAAACCGCCGGGCCATCATCAAGGCCACCGCCAGGGCGTCCCCCAGGCCCAAGGCCACGGTGGTGCTGCAAGTGGGCGCCAGATTCAGGGGGTCGGCTTCTTTTTCCACCCGGGCGTCCAAAATGACGTCGGCCAATTTGGCTATGGGGGCTTGCAGATTCCCCAAGATGGCGATGAGCGGCGACCGGAATTGCCGCAACACCGGGATGAGCCGGAGCAATTCCGCGGTGCTGCCGCTCTTGGAGATCAGAATGCTGGGGTCTCCCGGCGTATAGATGCCCAGATCCCCGTGCACCGCCTCGGCCGCATGGAGAAACACCGCAGGAGTCCCGGTGCTGGCCAGGGTCGCGGCGATTTTCTGGCCCACGTGGCCGGACTTGCCGATGCCGCTGACCACGATTTTCCCCTTATGGGCCAGGACCAGTTCCACCGCCCTGGGTAAATTCTCATCCAGCCGCGCCGCCGCCGCCCTCAAGGCTTGGGCCTCGGCCTTTAAAACCGCCTGGGCGATTTCCCGCCAATCCCCCCTGGGAGCGGCCGGGTTCTGATTTGGGGTAACGGCCTTCAATGAACCGGCATTCCTCCTGAAATACCAAAGCACGTTATTGCCCAAAAAGCAATCTTCATTTCTGATAGTAAAGGGGATAGGCATAAGTTGCCATCACCCAGGCGGAATGCGCCTGGGCCGACCTGTGCCCGGTTAAATCATCCCGTTGACTGAACCGGTACCCGGGGGTGATTGACCATCGTTCCGTCAGTCGGTAAGCCAACTGCGTGTTGATATTATAATAGGTATAGTCTATATCGTTGGTCTGGGAAGCCTGGGTGGTTAAAAAATAATCGCCCCCCAGGGTCCAACTCCAGCGTTCCGTAAGGTTATACCGCATAAAAGCGTACAGCCGATTGTAGTTCGTCACATACCCATAGGCCGAGGGCGCTTGATCCCGGGAAAAGCCGGCGCCCATGCTTAACTCGGCCCAGCTCCAGGTGGTGGACACCTTGAAGTACGGCGTCCCGGTGGTGTTTCGCGTCCTGCCTTGCCGCACCGTCCGATAGTACGGAAACTGAGAATAATCCAGCACCTGCGTCGCAAAGTTGGAATTGTTGATATTTATGCCGGCCAGGAGATTGAACTCCCAGTTTTCCCTGAATTTATGATTGGCGCCCAGATATATTCCCAGGGTTTTATAGCTGCTGCCTCCAGGATAAAGAAAGGTCCGGAGGTTATTGCTGTTGATCAGGGTGGTCCGTTCATTGGCCAGCACGTAATTAAAGGTCAATCCCAGGAGATGGGAGGTGTAATCGCTGTAGTCGGGATCCTCGTAAAGCACCCGGTTGAAATGATAATAGGCCGTGCTCCGGAAACGTTCGGTAATATGGTACGTCACCCCCGGGTTTACCAGGATGGCGGTGCGGGGGGTGCGGCTCATGACCAGCCCGGAAACCAGCAGCTCCTGTTGTAAGGTGGTATCCACGATATACGAGCTGTTCAACGACAGGTCAAGTCGGGGAGCCGCCTGGCATTGCCCCTTGAGCTGGTAGTTCTGGTCAATATGATCCAGTTGGCTTTGGGTGATGAAGTGCTGGCCGCTTAACCCCAGCGTCCCCTGTAACTGGCTGATTTCCGTGGTATAGTTGAAGTCCACCTTCGGTTCCAGGGTAAAAATGTAGTCGCTGATGGGGCGGGCAAAGGTCAAATTGATATTACTGTTAAACTCGGACTTCTGGGTGACGGCGGGCGCCAGGGACCAGTCTGCCCCCACCGCCGGGTTCGCTGTCCACATAGTCCATAATAATGCCAGCCCCACCCTGGTCTTAGTGCCCATGGCCTCCCTGACTTTCTCTTTCGGTTAGGGCACCACCACCACATCTCCCGGCATCAGCGTCCGGTTCTGTTCCAAAAACTGGCCCCGGGCCACCTCTTTGTAATTGAACGGGTAGACTTCTTCCCTGCCGCCCAGGGAACGCAGGACCGTGATGGCTCCGGGGGAGGCGAACGGCGTCAGCCCCCCCGCCATGGAAATGGCCTGCATCACATTGACGGGTTTGCCGATGACGAATTCTCCCGGCTTCTGCACCTTGCCGGTGACGTAAACCTTATAATTCTGGGCCTTGAGCAGGATAACGGTCACGTGCGCGTCCGTCACATACTTTCCCAGTCGCGTCAGGATTTCTTCCTGGAGTTGCTTGACCGTGCGCCCCGCGGCCAGCACCTCCCCGATCAAGGGGTAGGTGATCTTGCCGTCGGGCCGCACCACCAGTTGCTTGGTCAATTCGGGTTCTTTCCAGACCGAGACTTCCAGGGCGTCTTCCGGTCCCAGGAGATATTTGTCCTGCGCCGGCGCGGCCACCGCTGCGGCCGCAGCCTGGGCCTCGGTCAGAGGGCTCACCGGCAAGGCGCAGCCGTACATCGCCACCAGGCTGAGGACCGCCCCCGCCACCCCCTTTCCCCATGTCCACTGCATGTGCCCCGGCATTCTCCTCAAAACCGCACCTGCCCCCTGGTCAATCCTGACCTTATCTAATCAAACCTTCAAAAAGTTTTATAGTAATTGGTAAGATCATGTCTTTTATTAGGGATAACAGTCATGATCATAGTCGTACCGGTCTACCTGGCGCCCCTGGTTAAGCCCCGCCTGACTACCGCCGGGAAACAACCGGGATGAATCCAATGGGGGCGCCATACGCCTAACAACCTGATGACATTAGGATATTGATAGGAGTTAGCTGCTGACTCGGTCGGAGGGGAAAAAAATGGTTGGGTAATGGTGGATATAAACCATGGCTTCTCGTCCTCCTTGACGATAAAGTTCCATTCAAACTATCTTTGGTCTAAATTAGAGTAGATGTCAAGACTTTTTCGTCTCATTTTAAGAAAATTCAACAAAAAGGACGGCGACAGGAATCGCCCCGGCGGATTTTAGCCGGCCCAGCCTGATTCCTGTCCAGGAAGCCATTTGATTCTCTTCAGAAGTGGCGTATAATACATCCGAATGGGGATCTGGATTCCGCCCAGGCCTTTTACTGATAACCTTGCCTTCAGCCTCGGCCGGCCTCTCCGTTGCCGATCCGGGGAGACCGGGACCGCGGCGGTTTCAACCAGCATTACTTCACTTGAATTGCTGAGCCGAAGGGCCCGATAACCGGGTCTGCTGAATTTTTAGCCGCGCCTTCTGGAGATAGTCAATGCGGGTTCTCCTCATCAACCCTGAGTTTCCCCCCTCATTCTGGTCGATGAAAGATTTG
>Ga0172371_10009422_pt1 | contig 13409 bp, 10 predicted proteins | sample Lak12m_FD_114543 | JGI IMG/M metagenome (GOLD analysis project Ga0172371, IMG submission 114543) | Freshwater microbial communities from Kabuno Bay, South-Kivu, Congo - kab_022012_12m | ecosystem: Environmental > Aquatic > Freshwater > Lake | place: Democratic Republic of the Congo: South-Kivu... | reverse complement strand
ACCCAGCTAGCCCATCTCCCGGAATTTCAAGGGCCCGGCTTGCCCCGGATTTTGGAGAAGCTGCGTCAGAACCGCTTCCACCTGGTGGTGCTGGGGGCCTTCAAGCGGGGCAAGAGCACCCTGATCAACGCCCTGCTGGGAGACCCCATCCTGCCCACCGCCATCATTCCCCTGACCTCGGTGGTCACCATTCTTACCTACGGTGAGCATTTAAGCATCGAGGTGCGCTTCCACAACGGCCAGCGCCGCCAGATTGCCCAGGCCCAACTGGTGGATTATATCACCGAGAAGGGCAATCCCAACAACCGCAAGGGGGTTCAGGAAGTCGAGATCGCCTACCCCTCCGACTACCTTAAAGAAGGAGTGCGGATCATCGACACTCCTGGGGTAGGCTCGGTTTACAGCCACAACACCGACGTGGCCTATAATTATTTGCCGCAGGTGGACGCCGCCATCTTCGTGGTCACCGTGGACCCGCCCCTGTCCGCGGCGGAGCAGGAGTTTTTGCAGGATATCAGGGAGTTCGTCCACAAGGTCTTTTTTGTCCTCAACAAGATTGATTATGTGGAGGCCGCGGAGCGGCAGGAAGCGCTGGATTTCACCTCCCAAGTCCTGGCGACCAACCTGGCAGCCTGCCCGGTAGCAATCTTCCCTCTGTCCGCCAAGATGGCTCTGGATGGCAAGACCAACGGCCATCCGGAAATGCTGGAAGAGAGTCTGCTGCCTTCATTCGAAGAGCATCTACGCCAGTTTCTTTACCGGGAAAAGGGGCGGGTGCTCTTGATTTCCTGCGTCAGCGGGGCCTTGAAAGCCATCACCGACTCCACCCTGGCCCTCAAGGTGGAACGCCAGGCCAGCGGCCTGCCCCTGAAGGAGCTGAAAGAAAAGATCGCCCGCTTTGACCTGGAATTGCAAGGGCTGGGAAAAGAGCGGGAAATGTCCTTGTTCCTCTTGGACGGCAGGATCAAAGGCGTAATTACGCAGGTGGACGCCGACCTGGAGGCTTTCAGAAAAGAGACCACTACCCGCCTGCGCCACGAGGTGGGAGCGGCTTTCCAGCAAAAGAGCCGGGCCGCCCTGGACCTTAGAAAGGAGATGGAAGACTTCCTCTTTGCGGCGCTCAGAGATGTCTTCACCACCTGGCGGCGCCAAGAAATCGAGAAGCTCTCCCAGGTATTGGCCGAAACCCACCAGGACTTCGCCAGCCGCATCAACGGCATCCTGGAGCGTTTGACCCAGTTGACCGCCCGCATCTTCGATTTTTCGTTACGCGGCTTTGCCATCGAGGAGGCTTTCACGGAGTTGAAGCAATTTTGGTTCAGGTTTAAGGAAGACCCGGTGGGGCTGGAGATCTTGCAAATGACCGTGACTTCCCTCCTGCCCCGGGCCCTAACCAAGGGGCTGTTGCTGAAAAAGCTGTTGGAAAATGTCACCGAGTTGGTGGATAAGCACTGCGGGCGGCTGCGCTACGATTTCCACCAGCGCCTCCAGGAGATTGCCCGGGACTTCCGCCAGACCTGGATCTCCAAGATTGACGACACCACCCAGAGCATCCGCCAGGCCCTGGAACGGGCCCGGACACAAAAACAGAGCAGCGCCCAGGCCGCCGCGGCCCGGGCGGGACAATTGGACCAGAGCCTGACTGAAATCCTCCAGGCCGAAGCGCAACTGTTGGCCTTGAAAGACCGCATTGCCGCGACATTGTAAAGGGCAGGACACGGCCGCCGAGCCAAACAATTGTGAAAGAAATTATATAAACTTGACAGGGATAAGGGGCACCTTAACTTTAGAGTAAGCCATCACCACCTTAGGAGGAGGCGGCCATGAAGGATTTCGAGGAGATCATCCGGGAAAAGGGTCTGCCCGAGGTGGGGCAGCAGGTGCGCAGCAAGAAATACGGCACCGTCTGGCGGGTCATGGAGAAAAAGGAAGTCTGGGCCAACATCGCCCCCGACCCTGAGACCGGGGAGTCCCGCATGACCCCGGCCATCTATCTGCTGTACTGGCGGGTCAAGGAGGGTGAGCGCCCCGGCGTGGGCAAAATGATGGGGTTTGAATACACCCTGTATGACAACACCTTTAAGCTCAACTGGGATATCGTCGCCTGAACGTTTATCCAGGGGAGGGCTGAGGTCAGGGCCTGAGAAAGGAGGCGGGAAAGAGGAGCGGCCGGTTTAAGGCAGGAGGACAGAGGCCAGGAAAGAGTATGAAGAAATCATGCGGCGCGAAGGACTCCCCAACGTCGGGCAACTGGTTCGGAGCAAAAAGTATAACACCATCTGGCGCGTCATGGAGAAACGGGAGACCTGGAAGGACCTGGGAGAAGACCAGGTAACCAAAGAACCCCGGTGGGATTACGCCGTTTATCTCTCCTTCTGGAAGGTCCAGATGGGGATGGAGCCGGGGATGGGAAAAACCATGGGATTTTTGTACGGCCTGGGCGACAACAGCTTTCAGGAGAATTGGGTGATCGTCTCTTAAAAAAAATTACCTGGTTTTTCCACCAAGACAGGGGGTCGAATCGCCGGGCCCCTGGTTTTTTTGGACCGGAGAAGGTAGGTATGGTGCATATGTCTTAATGGGTACGGGGTTGCGCCCCAATAAGTCATTATGTTGGTAGTCGCAGGCTTTACCGTGAAAGTCCTTTGTAGGGGCGCACCTAAGTGTGCGCCCTCTTGGGGGCGGAGACGCAGGTCCGCCCCCAAGATGAGGGGATTTTCATTGTCGGGGGTGGGGAATTTTTTCAGCCATGAACGCTTAGCCCGCGATTGCACAGGCGAGACGCCCGTCCCACCAATTTTACCTGTTTGCCGCCGACTTGGTATGAATGGTTGTCCGCCAACCTGAACGGAGAAGAGGAAAATCATGACCCAGATCATTTTAGTGCGCCACGGCCAGACCCCCTGGAACAAGGACAAAATTTTTCGCGGGTCCAAAGACATTCCCTTAAATGATCAAGGCCGGGAGGAAGCCCGGCTGGCGGGGGAGTGGCTCAAGAACGAGACCATCCACGCCGCCTATTGCTCCCCCCTGTCCCGGGCCCGGGACACGGGCGAGGCCATTGCCCAACATCACGGCCTCCCGGTGGTGGACCTGCCGGGGCTCACCGACATCTGCTACGGCGATTGGGAGGGACTGCCCTTAACCGAGGTCAAGGTCAGGTATGCCGACCTCTACCGCCAGTGGGAGACCGCGCCCCACACCGTGCGGTTCCCCCAGGGGGAAACCCTGGATGAGGTGCGGGACCGGGCCCTGGTGGCGGTGGAGGAGGCCATGCGGCGCCATTCGGGGCAGGTCATCCTCCTGGCGGCTCACCGGGCGGTGAACAAGGTGCTCCTGGCGGCCTTCATCGGCCTGGACAACTCCCACTTCTGGCGCCTGGGCCAGGACACCACCGCGGTCAACCGCTTTCACCGGGTGGGGGACGTCTGGCACATCATGAGCCTGAACGACATCTGCCACCTCCGTAGCCTCCAGCGGGGCGAATACGTGGATTTTTAGAGCAGCTCCTCATAACCCTGGGGCCCACCCATAACTTATAAAAAAACCCGGTGGGGCGGGCCTCCGCGCCCGCCGGCCCATCCTGAGGAGTTGGAGGGCGGGCATTGCCCGCCATCGATCACGCTCTGGACCCTAACCGAGCACAGGCGAGACGCCTGTGACCCCAAGTAAGCGGTGAGCGGTGATTTCGGCCGGCGCGGCGCCAGCAGTATTGCCAAGCACCGGGTGCGTCTTCAGTAATAATGAAGCTGATACTGACTCCCCCGCTTAGAGGGGAAATTCTGAAAGAAGACGGGTATGACGGATAAATATAAAGAACAGAAATGGAGTGGCCAGAAGGGCAAAAAATTCGGCCACGCGGGGCGCCAGGAGGACCCGTACCTGCCGGCGGCCGGGCAGGAGGCGGCCCTCTGCACCCAGTGTCAGGCCCTGTATCAGGGCAAACGCTGGTTTTTCGACGCCAAGCTCTCTGAGCGTCTGGCCGGCGCCGATAAGGTGCGGGAGGTCCTGTGCCCCACCTGCCGCAAGGTCAAAGACCACTATGCGGAAGGGGTTCTCAGCCTGAGGGGCGAGTTTTTTGCCCAACACCGGGAGGAGATCGTCAAGCTGCTGGAAAAAGAGGCATCCCGAGTAAGGGCCCGCAGCGTCCTGGACCGGATCATCCGGATGACGCCCGAGGGCGATCAACTGGTGGTGGAGACCACCACCGAGAAGCTGGCCCAGCACCTGGGGCGCGCTATTCACAAGGCCTACAAAGGGGACCTGAAATTTCACTGGGGCGAGGTGGATAAGCTGGTGCGGGTCTATTGGAGCCGGGAGCGGTGAGCAGTGCTCAGCCGAATGGAGGCCGTAGGGCGGCAAAGCACAGCGCCTCCCGCCTTTGAAGGTCTATTCCGACTCCCCTCTTCCCCCTTTCCCCTCTTCGCCTTTTTCCCCTTCCTCCTCCAGCAGCAGGTTGACGTGCCGGCGGCGGATGTCCACGTGGGCCACCCTGACCCTGACCAGATCCCCCAGGGCGAAGATGCGCCGGGTGCGGCGGCCGAAAAGGCGCTGGTGGGATTCCTCAAAGCGGTAGTAGTCGTTGGGCAGGTCCACCAGGCGCACCAGGCCTTCGGCAAAGATTTCCTCCAGGGAAACAAAGAACCCGAAGGCGTTGACCCCGGTGATGCGGCCCGAGAAGGACTCGCCCACCCGGTGGGCCAGGCAGCGCACCTGCATGCGGGAGAGCATCTCCCGCTCGGCCTCGATGGCGGTGCGCTCCCGCCGGGTGAGGTGTTCGGCCTGGGCCTCCAGGTCTTCCGGTTCCAGGGAAAAGGGGGGTTTCCGTCCCGTCAGGCGGGCCAGGAGGAGCCGGTGGACCTGGAGATCGGGATAGCGCCGGATGGGGGAGGTGAAGTGGGTGTACCAGTCGGTGGCCAGGCCGTAGTGGCCCAGGTTTTCCCCGGCGTAGCGGGCCTGCTTTAACGAGCGCAAGAGCATCAGTTGCACCATAGGGGCCAGGGGGGTCTGGCGCACTTCGTCCAGAAACTCCCGCAAGGCCCGGGGATTGCGGTGGGCCTCTTTGGGCAGGTCGAACCCCAGGCTCTTGAGATAAGTGCGGAACGCGGCCAGCTTGGCGGCGTCGGGGCGCTCGTGCACCCGGAAGAGGGACGGCTCCCCCAGGAAGACCCCCACCGCCTCATTGGCGGCGATCATGAACTCCTCAATGAGTTGATGGGACATTAGGTGGTCCAGCCGGCGGATGTCCACCGGCCAGCCCCGGTCGTCCAGGACCACCTCGGCTTCGGGGATGCTCATCAACAGGCTGCCCCGCTCCCCCCGGCGCTCCCGGAGGCGGTTACAGAGGTCGGTCATCTGGGTGAGCATTTTTACGTAGGGCCGGTAGCGGCTCCGGAGCCGCCGGTCTTTCTGGACCAGCAGATCGTCCACCAGGCGGTAGGTGAGGCGGGCATGGTTGCGCACCACGCTCCGGGCGAAGGTGGAGTCTTTCAGCCTGCCCCGGCGGTCGTAAGTCAGGATGGCGGTCACCGCCAGGCGGTCTTCGCCGGGGATGAGGCTGCAGACGTCGGTGGCCAGCTTCTCGGGGAGCATGTGCACCGCCCGCTGGGGGAAGTACACGCTGGTGCCCCGCTGCTCCGCCTCTAGATCCAGGGGCGAGCCTGGGGCGACGTAATGGCTGACGTCGGCGATGGACACGTGCAGGGTGAAGCCCCCCCCGGGCTTTTTCTCCACCCAGACGCCGTCGTCGAAGTCCCGGGCGGTCTCGCCGTCGATGGTCACCATGGCGAGATGGCGCAGGTCCAGGCGCCCTTTCAGGGCCGGCTCCGACAGGTCCGGGGCGATCCCGGCCGCCGCGGCCTGGACCGCGGGGGGAAATTCGTCCGGCAGTTCATACTTTAAAATCACCAGGCGGGCCTGGACTTCGGCGTCCTCCACCTCCCCCAGGATTTCGGTGACCACCCCCTGGGGATTGAGATGCCCGGTGGGGTAGTGGGTCACCGCGGCCCGGACCATCTGGCCCGGGGCCGCGCCGTTCAAGTGCTCCGGGGCGATGACCAGGTTGAACAGGAGGTGCTCGTCTTCGGGCTCCACAAAATAGGTGTCCCCGGCCCGGGACAGGGCGCCCAATACTTCCGTCAGCCGGCGGGAGAGGATGCGGATCACTCGGCCTTCCCGGCGGCGGCCCCGGCGCCCCTCGATGCGCACCACCACCCGGTCGCCGTGCCAGGCTTCCTTGAGATTGGCGGCGGTCAGGTAAATGTCCTTGCCGCCGCTCTCCGGGGTGACGAAGCCGAAGCCGTCGGGGTGGACGGAGAGTTCTCCCGCCACCAGGTTCATTTTTTCGGCCAGGCCGAAGCGGCCGCCCTTCAGGGAGACCAACTGCCCCTGGGCCACCATCCGGTTCACCGCCTGGCCCACGGCCTCTGTTTGGGCCGGACCGGCGTTGAGCAGCCGGAGCAGCTCTTCCATCAACAGCGGCCGGGCCGCTTCCTGAAAGACTCGCAGGATGCGGTCAACTTCCGGGGGTCGCGGCCTGGGGCGTCGTCGTCGCTTCATGCATCATCCTTTATCGTTGATTTAAATTTGTGATTCCTGGGACAATCTTATATAATTTATTCAGAAAACACCAACTTTGGTTAAAAGGCGGGATCTGCGGTTGGCAGATTTGCAGGTGGAATCACTCACCGAACTGACGCCGGAGAGGCGGCAGGCCATCCTGCGCCGCTCCCAGGAAGACGTCAGTCAGGTCCTGGAAGTGGTGGCGCCCATTCTGGCCGCGTTGCGCCGGGACGGCGACGCAGAGTCCCTCCGGCAGCACCGACAGTTTAAAGCCGATATTTCCCCACCGGACCTTTTGGCCACGGACGAGGAAATCGAGGCCGCCTACCGGGTCCTGGCCCCCGAGGTCCTGGCGGCCCTCAAGACCGCGGCCGCCAATATCGAGAAATTTCATCAAGCCCAGAGAGAACGCGAGATGTGGGCCTTTGAGGTCCGGCCCGGCCTCCTGGCGGGGCGGCTGACCCGGCCCCTGGAGCGGGTGGGCTGCTACATCCCCGGGGGCCTGGCGTCGTATCCCTCCAGCGCCCTGATGAACATCATTCCCGCCAAGGTGGCGGGGGTGGCCGAGATCGTGGCCGCCACTCCCCCCGGCCCCGACATGGCGGTGAACCCCGCCACCCTGGTGGCGGCCCATTTGGCCGGGGCCCAGAAACTCTTTAAGATCGGCGGCCCCTGGGCCATCGGCTCCCTGGCCTACGGCACCGAACTGGTCCCCCGAGTGGACAAGATCGTGGGTCCGGGCAACAAGTACGTCACCGCGGCCAAGCTCCTGGTGTTCGGCCAGGTGGACATCGACTCCCCTGCGGGCCCCAGCGAGGCCCTGATCCTGGCGGATGACACCGCCGAAGCCCGGTACGTGGCGGTGGACTTCCTCTCCCAGGTGGAGCACGACCCCGAGGCCGCCGCAACCCTGGTGACGCCGTCCCCGGACCTGGCCCAGGCCGTGGTCCGGATCATTGCCCAGGAATTGCCCCACCTGCCCCGGCGGGAGATTATCCAGGCGGCCCTGGGCCGGTACTCGGCGGTGCTCATCGCCGACTCCCTGGACGCGGCCCTGGAGTTTACCAACCTCTACGCCCCGGAACATTTGCAGATCATCACCCGGGACCCCTTCGCCCTGTTGCCCCGCATCCGGCACGCCGGCTCCATCTTCCTGGGACCCTACGCCCCGGTGCCGGTGGGCGACTACGCCTCGGGGACCAACCACGTGCTGCCCACCGGCGGCTGCGCCCGGATGTTCTCGGGGCTTTCCGTAGATGATTTCATCAAGAAACCCACTTTCCAGCATCTCACCCGGGAGGCGCTCGGCGCCCTGAAAGATACGGTCATCATCCTGGCCGAACACGAGGGTCTGCTCCTCCACGCCCGGACGGTGGCCGAAAGGTTTCGCTATGCCTGAAATAACCGGCAACCGGATCGGGAACCCGTTTGTCGCTCCTGATATTAGCCTCCTGGGGAGGGCGGGGAAGAATCAAGACTGCGATTCAATCCCTTGGAGCAGGAATATGAGCCATGTCAACCAGTAAAGCCCCCAAGATCGTAGTGCCCCTGGCCGAAATCGCCGACGTCCAGAACCACGTCAGTCCCCATACCATCGACATCGACAAGGTGGGGGTCAAGAATATCTCCTACCCCATCGTGGTGCTGGACAAATTCAACGGCACCCAGCACACCGTGGCCCGGATCAACATGTACGTCAACCTGCCCCACCGCCACAAGGGCACCCACATGAGCCGGTTCATCGAGATCCTGAGCGAGCACCGCCTGGACGTCAGCCTCAAGAAGATCGGCCCCATCCTGGAAGAGACCCGGCGCCGCCTTAACGCCCAGTCGGCCCACATCGAGGTGACCTTCCCCTATTTCATCGACAAAGAGGCGCCGGTCACCCGGGCCCGGGGCCTGATGGAGTATATCTGCAGCTTCAAGGGGGCCCTGGATGAGCAGGGCGTCCTGGACCTGGTGGTGGGGATCACCGTGCCCATCACCACCCTGTGCCCCTGTTCCAAGGAGATCAGTAAAGTGGGGGCCCACAACCAGCGCGGCGAAGTGCGGGTCCAGGTGCGCTATAAGAAGTTTTTTTGGATCGAAGACCTGATCCGCCTGGTGGAGGAGTCGGCCTCCTGCGAGGTCTACGCCCTGCTGAAACGACTGGATGAAAAGTACGTCACCGAAAAGGCGTACAGCAATCCCATGTTTGTCGAGGACGTGGTGCGGGAGATCGCTTACCACCTGAGCCGGAATGGCAACTTTACCTGGTTTGCGGTGGAATCGGAAAACTTCGAGTCCATCCATAACCATTCCGCTTACGCCTATATTGAGTCCAAGAGAACCTGAGGCCGGGTCGGCCTGGCGCCTGGAGGGGGTGGGGCCGGAATGCGGTCTTGTTTTTCATGTATATGGCGGCCGGCGGCCGCTTTGTTTGGCGCATAAGGGCGCAGGGCGGGAAGGCGCAGCGCCTCCCGCCATCAACTGCTGAGACCTAAAACCAAGACCCCGCTACTCCTCGGGCTGTTTGGCTTTTTTCCCCTTTTTGCCGGGCTTGCCCGCCCCCTTTTTGGTTCCCGTCAGCTTGGCCTGGTCGGGGTGCGGTCCCAGCCACTGGACCTGGCCGGAATCAATGTCATACAGGGCGCCCACCATTTTTACCCGGTCGTCCCGGACCTTCTCCCGGATGAGGGGGCTCTGCCGCAGCATATCGTCGATGGCCTGCCAGACGTTATTCATGATGGCGGCGTGGAGGAGCGCCTCCCGGGCGGCCTCGGGGTGGTCCTGCCGGGCTTTGGCCACCGCCGCTTCCATGGCCGAGGCTGAATCCGCGAGGTTCGGGGGCAGCTTGGCCTCATCCAGGACCGCAGCCACTGCGCCGCACTGGGTGTGCCCCAGGACCACCACCAGGGGGGTAGCCAGTTGGTCCACGGCAAATTCCAGGGAGCCGACCTGAGACCCGGCGGCGAGGTTTCCGGCCACCCGAACCACAAAGAGATCGCCGATGCCCTGGTCGAAGATGATCTCCACCGGCACCCGGGAGTCGGAACAGGCCAGGACTGCGGCCAGGGGGTGCTGACCCTGGGCGGTGGTCAGGGCCCGGCGCTCCCGGCCCTGGCGGGGATGCCGGGGTTGGCCCTCCAGGTAGCGGGTATGTCCTTCCTGGAGGGTTCTCAGGGCGTCAGCCGGGGAGATCCCCGGCGCCGCGCCGGCGGCCCCGGCGGGAAGCGCCAGGCCCGCCACCAGCAGGAGCAGACTTAGGAGAAGGCCGATCTTCTTCATGGCCCTTACTTCCCGCAAGAGGGACAGGAAGCCGCCGGCCCGGAGGTCTTTTCCGGACCTTCTTCCCCTTTCATGAGCACCCGGGCCAGTTCCATCATCTGCTTCAGTTTCTGATCCACCTTGCCATTCACCGTATCCGGTTCAAAGGCGCCGTCGGGGAGGCGTTGGCCGGCGGGCAGACCGGTGAGAAGTTCCAGGGCCTCATCCACGTGGCCCACCGCCCAGACGTGAAACTTGCCTTCTTTGACCGCCTGCACTACTTCCTTTTTCAGCATCAACTCCGGGATATTGGCCTTGGGGATGATGACGCCCTGGGCGCCGTCCAGGCCCCGGGCTTTGCAGACCTTATAAAAACCTTCAATCTTCCAGTTAACGCCGCCGATGGGTTGGGCTTCGCCCCGCTGGCTCACCGAACCGGTCATGGCGATGTTCTGGGCCAAGGGAACCTCGGCCAGGGCGGACAGCAAAGTGCAGAGTTCCGCCAGGGAAGCGCTGTCGCCTTCCACCAGGCCGTAGCTCTGCTCGAAACAGAGGCTGGCCGACAGGGTCAGAGGTTTGTTCTGGGCAAAGCGGCTCTTCAGATACCCCGCCAGGATCAACACCCCCTTGTTGTGGATGTTGCCGGAGAGCTGGGATTCCCGGTCGATGGCCACCACCCCTCCCCGGCCCAGGGAGACGCTGGCGGTGATGCGGGACGGGCTGCCGAAGGAGTGGTCTCCCAGGGCATACACCGACAGGCCGTTCATCTGTCCCACCACCCGGCCCTGGGTCTTGATGAAGAGCATCCCTTCATCGATGAACTCCTGGAGCTTTTCTTCCGGCAGGTCGGCCCGGTAGGTCTTTTCATCGATGGCCTTGTCCACGTCGGAGCCGAAGACCACTTCGTGGGTATTGCTCCGAGCCCAATAATTGGCTTCCTTGAGGATATCCTGCACCTCTTTCAGTTGCAGGGTGAGCTTTTGCTGGTGTCCGGCCAGTTCCTGGGCATACTCCACCAGGCGGGCCATGCCGGTCTTGTGGAGGGGCATGAGGTTATTCTCCCGGCAATACCCGGCCAGAAGCTCGCAGAATTTTTGCTGATGGCCGTCGGTTTTGCGCATCCGCCAGTCGAAGTGGGCCTTGATCTTAAAAAACTTGTGGAAATCTTCGTCATAGATATAGAGAAGCTGGTAGATATAGGGGTCGCCCACCAGGATGATCTTGATGTTCAAGGGAATGGGCTGGGGCTGGAGGCTGCGGGTGGTTATCAGCCCGTACATCTCCAAGGGGTCCTCAATCTTGATCTCCTGGTTTTTCAGACAGCGCTTCAGGGCCTCATACGAGAAATACCAGCGCAGCAGGTCCAGGACCTCCAGGATGAGATAACCGTTGTTGGCCCGCTGCAAGGCCCCGGCCCGGATCAGGGTGAAGTCGGTCAACAACGCCCCGAACTGGGCCCGGCGCTCCACCGCCCCAAAGAGGTTGGAATAGGTGGGGTTGTTCTCCATGATTACCGGGGCGCCCTTGGTTTGGGAGTGGTCCACGAAGACGTTCACCTGGTATTGCACAAAGGACGGCTCCGGCGTGGGAAAAGGAAAGGGACCCTGAGCTCCGGGCCGGCGCTTCAGATCGTCAATATTTTTCAGGATGTCTTCCTGGACCTCCTTGAGGTAGTCCACCACCTGGGGCAGGTCCTTGTACTTCTCCCGCAGTTCCTCGATGTGATGCCCCACCACGTAAAGGGCCACGTCCTGATCCAGCTTTTTCTCCTTTTCCTGGAACTCCTTCTCCATCTTGCGAATCTTGCGGATGGCCTCGTTCATTTCGGCGTGGAGTTGGGAGGATTTCTGGCGCAGGGTCTCCCGCTCCTCGTCGCTCAGGGCCTTGAGTTCATCCTCGCCCAGGGGCTTGCTTTCCTTGCCGGGGAAAATCATCAGGCCGGTGGGGGAAATGTTGAGGATAAAGCCTTCCTCCCCCGCCTTGGCGTCCAGTTCCTGGAGGATCTTGTTGCGCTCCTGGGTGAAGCCGTGTACCAGGGATTCCCGGCGGCTGGAATAGTCTTCGCTCTCGAACACTTCAGGGACCTGCACCTTCAGCTTGGAGATGAGCTCTTCCATATCAGCCTTCAGGAGGCGGCCTTTGCCGGTGGGCAGGTTTAGGCTCTGGGGCTTCTCCGGGTTCTTGAAGTTGTGGACATAGATGGTATCCGGCGGCGTGGGTTCCTTGGCGGCCAGTTCCTGGACGTAGGCAATAATGGTCTCGGTCTTCCCAGCCCGGGGCGGACCGGCCACGAAGATGTTATATTCCAGGTCCTTCACCCCCAAACCGAACTCCAGGGCGTGAATGGCCCGGTCCTGGGCCACCACCTTGCCTTCCAGGGGAGTGACGTTCAGGGTGGTTTCAAATCCCAAAGCGTCGGGGTCGCAAACGGCGCGCAAGTTCTCCGGTTTCAGTTCCCAGCGGTTGGGCGACATGCCTCCTCCTCATGAAAGTCGTTGCCGGCCGACAGACTATCAGCAGTCTTCTGCGGTCGTATCCGCGGCGGCCGGCTCCCCGCGGATATGCCGGCCCGGCGGGGGGTTGGAACATCCGGGCCTTCAAACTGGTTGCGGCGGCGCCATCGGGGGGCGCGACGCAAATCATGCCTGTTCCATGTGAATGGCCACGACCTGGTAGGACCTGACCCCCCGAGGAGTCTGGACTTGAATGCGGTCCCTCACGGCCCGGCCCAGCAGGGCCTTGCCCAATGGCGAGGTCAGGGAGAGACTGCCGGCCGCAGCATCGGCCTCCAGGGGCCCCACCATCTTAAATTCCCGCTCCTTGCCGCTAGTCAGATTGATGACGGTGACCCGGGCGTTGAATCTGACCTTGTCGGGAGAAAGGTTGCTCCCCACCAGCACCTCGGCGTTGGCCAGGGTGTGCCGGATCTGTTTGATGCGGCGCTCCAGTCGCCGGCGTTGGGCCAGGGCCGACTGGAAATCGGGATTTTTCTCCACCCGGCCTTCCTGGGCCGCCTCCAGGATTTCCTGCACCACCTGAGGGCGTTCCACCCGGCTGAGAAACTCCAGCTCCCGGAGGAGCTTCTCATATCCGGGACGGGTCAAGAGAATCTTTTCCATACCAGAATTTTTGGTGGCACAGGTTTTTAACCTGTGCGCCCGCATCGGCAAGATGCCGGCGCCACAGAAAACTTTATCGAACCAGTGCGCCAATTTATCAATATCAACCTATTCTTATCGTAAAAGATAGGCGGGGTCAACACCGGTGACCACCGCGACGGCGCAAGTTTTCCCCCGGAAACGCTCCTTGACAGGCGCAACCGGGGCCGTCTATGATCGGGGCAAAACCTGGCCGGGGCCACCCGGCGCCCCGACCCCGGCTACTGACGCCTGCATGCCGGGGGGTCATCTAAGGCCAAGTTGCCGCCGAACAGGTAAAATTGGGGGCACAGGCGTCTCGCTTGTGCAATCCCGGGCTAAACGTCCATGAACCATAGATGCCTCACCCCCGAAGATAAAAAGTCTCCCTTTGGGAAAGGGGGATTTTAAGGCCAGGCTGTTCACTTAACCGCCGGGATTTCGTTTTGTCGTAGGGGCGGGGTT
>Ga0172371_10009421_pt1 | contig 13409 bp, 16 predicted proteins | sample Lak12m_FD_114543 | JGI IMG/M metagenome (GOLD analysis project Ga0172371, IMG submission 114543) | Freshwater microbial communities from Kabuno Bay, South-Kivu, Congo - kab_022012_12m | ecosystem: Environmental > Aquatic > Freshwater > Lake | place: Democratic Republic of the Congo: South-Kivu... | reverse complement strand
CTGGTCAGGATGGCATCCTAACCTACTTTGCGCCTCATGGGGGAAGCGCTTTGTTTTTAGATATCCGATGTTCTATTTCATAGACACATGCCCCCTCACCCGCTTCGGGGAGAGGGGATAACGTGTGACTCAGTCTCCCCTTCCCCCATAAAGGGGGAAGGGGCCGGGGGTTGGGGGTGTCTGGTCAGGATGGCATCCTAACCTACTTTGCGCCTCATGGGGGTTGGGGGTGTCTGGTCAGGATGGCATCCTAACCTACTTTGCGCTTCATGGGGATTGGGGGTGTCTAGTCAGGATGGCATCCTAACCTACTTTGCGCCTCATGAGGGTTGGGGGCGACTGGTCAGGATGGCATCCTAACCTACTTTGTAGAAAGGGGATATTTTAACTTTGCGCCAACAAGTTAAGCATTGCGCTTGACACATCCGCCTGAAGATGATAATATAACTTTCGCTCAGTTGGCATACGATAACCGACTGAGCTTTACATTCGATGCGGGGTGGAGCAGTGGCAGCTCGTCGGGCTCATAACCCGAAGGTCCTAGGTTCGAATCCTAGCCCCGCTACTAAATAAAAAGCCCAAATATTAGGGCTTTTTTTCTTTAATGATCAAACGGCAAGGGTTTTACAATCTACACGACGGCTTTCTTTTCGTCCTGACCTATATGGGACTACGTTGTTTGTTTAATTGACACACTGGGGGTTGGGGGCCAAAATCGCCCGCGCTCGCCATACGCAGCGGGCTGAAGGCAGGCTGCGGCTGTTTGGACCGCTGCACAAACTGCGAGGCAAGCTAAAAAGTCGCTGTAGAACTCGATCGCGAACGACGACATATTGTTATCTCCTCAATAGAAGAACCAATTGCTGTAAGTATTAATCAAGAATTTTCTAAACGGGTCAGCGATTTTATTGAAGAATACCGTCCAGCTTTAAAAGCTTTAGCAAAGTGATGGTTTATTTGACAACAACCGTTTCATTGTTGCTTGTTCGATAAAAGACAACTATTTTTTACCTGCTCAAGAACATTATATGCGTCAGTCCCCTGATGATTCAAAAGTATTTGAGATATAATTAAAAGGAAAGGAGATTAAATCATGAAACTTGGAATAATGAGCGCTGCATTTCCAACTTGGTCTTTAGAAGAACTTGTCAAATGGTCGGCAGAGAATGACTTTGAAATGCTGGAAGTCTGCTGCTGGCCCGCTGGGGAAGAAAAACAACGCAAGTATGGCGGAGTCGTTCATATCGACGTCGATTCACTCAGCCCTGCGCATGTAGATGAGATTAAAGGGTTGATGGCTGATCATCATATTGATCTATCTGCCCTGGGTTACTATCCAAATGCGCTCCATCCTGATCTTGAACACCGCAATCATGTTGTCGATCACCTCAAGAAAGTGATCATCGGCGCCGGAAAGTTAGGGGTTGGTGTCGTGAGTGCCTTTATTGGACGTACCTGGGATACAGCTATTTCGGGACGTGAATGGCAAAAGGACTTAGACTATAACTTCGAGCAGATGATGCTGGTCTGGCCCGATATCGTCAAACTTGCTGCTGACAATAATGTCAAGATCGCCATTGAGCACTGCCCCATGTTGTGGGCGGACACCTGGCCAGGCGGCTCAAACCTGCCTCACTCTCCAGCACTGCTGAACCGTATGTTTGACCTAATCCCGGATGAGAACTTTGGTATCTGCTTGGATCCATCTCATTTGATTTGGCAGCAAATCGACTCAACACGCTTTATCCGCGACTTCGGCAGCCGTATTTTCCACGTACACGCTAAAGACATGGCAATTGACGAAGATATGTTCTATCAGGATGGCATCCTTGGCTGTGGATTCCGCTGGCAAATACCGCGTCTTCCTGGACAAGGTCTCATTGATTGGCGAGTGTTAATCGCTAATCTCTATGAGGCTGATTATGACTTCACCTTATGCATAGAACACGAAGATCATAATTGGGAAGGTAGCGATGATTTAATTGAACGGGGTTTTATGCTCGCCAAACAACACCTCGCGCCACTGTGCGCTTAATATCATAGAAGTAAATTGTATAAATCCAGCTAATATATATTTCTATCCCCAAAAACTTTAAAAAGGGTGATCAGCGCTCTTCCCGCTGATCACCTTTTTCATTCTGCATCTAAAGAACTTAGTTGACTTCCGCCAATAACTTTTCCACTTTCTCTTTAGTCACCCCAAGCTGCTCAGCTTGCGGCAGGGAAAGAATCATTTTCAGCGTCATGCCCTTCGCCATCCCAACAAGTGGATTACTGGATACGCCAGGCAATGGTTTTTCTTGAATTCTCCCTTGACTTATTCAATCGATGAATATAGACTAAATGTATCTTTTGTGTGCATACAAATATATATCAAGGAGAAAAAATGTTCCCAAAAAGCTTCACCCTTTTGCTCATCATCATCATTTTGTTTGCAGGCGCTTGCTCGCAAACCACCGATCCTTCCGATCAAACAACGTCCGAAGAGATCGAGATACCCGCCCCTCCTCAGGGAGACCAAGAACGAGAAACGGTATTCGTATCGCTCGACGGCAATCCAATCAAAGAATCAGGCTTCAGCTATACCGATATTAATAAAGCCCTCAGCGATCATGTGATCAACGATAGCGCTTATTATGCGGCGCCGATCACAGAGATTGTTGGCGTTGATACCTCGGCTGTCAAAGGCGCTTTCCTTGAAGCGGTCGATGGCTATATCTCTTATGTTGCCGATATCAATAACCTTTATCTGGCTTCACACAAAGCGGAAGACGGTCAATATAAATCCTTCGAATTGGATGGAAAAGCGGTTTACGGCGGTGTTGCATCCGGCGCTAAGGATAATAAAGGCGTTGTCAACGTCTATTTAGTTACCACGCCGGCTACCTTTGAAGTCGAGATTCAGAAGAATGGTGAAAAGATTGGTGTGCTCACCCTAGATCAATTTCTGCAGAAGACCAACGTTGGAGATCAAAAGGTCCCCACGGGAATGTTCGAAGGTTCCTTTATGTTCAACGGTGGAGCTGGTTTATACGAAGGAAGATTCCTGGGCATCAATTATGAGACCATGCTGGCTAAACTCAGCGCGCTTGGCATGGACCTGAGCGGGAATATCGTTGAGGTAGAATATTACGGCACCAACGGACTCAAAAATGAGGGTAAAAACTTCGAATATTCAACCAAAGAAGGCGATGAAAAATATTTTGGTTCGGTTGAGTTCTTCTGTATGTACGACGGAAAGACTTTCAATAATGATACCTCTGATCTTCCAATCGGTTTAACTGCCTTTCTCAATGGAACGGGAGGGCGTTGGATGACAATGAACTTGACAGCCATCAATTTCATCATTGAATAGATCAGAAAAAGACCAGGAGATTTTCATGCTGAAGAAACTGATCTTATCCTTACTGATCATTACACTGACACTGCCGCTTTTCAGTTGTACAACCTCTACCACAACCCCACCCACGAAAATATCCGAACAGTCAGTCTCGACTTCCGAAGCTGATCAATTGAGCGCAGAAACGCGGGAGATGACCGATCTTGCCGGGCGAAAAGTCGTCATCCCCATTGATCCTCAACGAATCGCCGCCATGACAGGTCCATCCTATGAAATGGTCTTTATGCTGGGCGGACAGAATCGCATTGTGATGACCAAGAGCGGACATACCACAAATTATCCGGTTGCCCTACTGACTAATCCAGATCTGGCAAATTATGAAGGCATTGGCGCAAACCCAAGTTCATCGGTTAATATCGAGGAATATCTCAAACGCGAAATCGACCTCGTCATTTATTATCTCAATGATAATGAATTGGAGAAATTTGAAGCCGCGCAAATACCGGCTGTTGTGCTCACGCTGACAACCAGTGTTTTTGATTCTGTAGAAGATGTCAAAAATATGACCCTTGACGAATATATCTACAATTCCACCGCGGCTGTAGGGATGCTGGCTGATATTTTTGGTGCGGATGCGATCGCGGAATATGAGGATTGGAAGAAATATAATGAAGAAAAGATCTATATGCTCTATGAGCGTACCCAGGATCTTACAGATGATCAATTAAGCACTGTTTATTGGGGAAATACTTGGGGTGAGAATATCCTGGCTTCCTATCCCCTTCGAAGCCGCTATTATGAAATTCGGTTATGCGGTGGATTGCTGCTCGGACCTGAAGCTGGCGGAAACTTTCCTGAGATAACAGCAGAGCAGCTTTTTGCCTGGGATCCTGAGATCATCCTAGTAGACAATCATGGTAATTATCCTGAACTCGTCATCAAAGACATGAACAAAGAGGGTTCCAAATGGGCTTCCCTACAAGCCGTCCAAAATCAGCAGCTTCATCGTATTCCAGCCGGCGTTTTCTTTTTAGACAAAGGCACAACCACCACCTTGATGCTGATCTGGCTGGCAACCATTATCCAACCGGAACTATTTTCGGATATCAATATCATTGACGAGATCAAATATTACTACAAAGAATTCTATGAATTTGATCTGACCGATGAACAAGCACAGAAGATCATCGATGGATGGTATGAGCGTATCAGTGACGAACCGGATACATAATGGAAGTTTCCGAACGCATCGCTGCTAACAAAGTCATGCAAAAGGAGAATATCGAAGAAAAACAATCGCGGCTGAAATGGGCAGTTATGCTCATTTCGCCGATTTTTTTGATCATTCTGACCCTCTTTTTGGGGCGCTATTCGATTCCCCCCTCCCAAGTAGTTCAAATTTTGGGGAACAAATTCTTGGGCTTAAATTTCGAACCGACCTGGACAAGTTCTGCCGAGACGGTCATTCTTCAGGTTCGCCTACCGAGAGCGATCATGGCAGCCTTGGTAGGCGCCAGCTTATCTATGTCTGGGGCTGCCTTCCAAGGAATGTTCCAGAATCCGCTTGTCAGTCCGTTTATCCTGGGTGTATCCGCTGGCGCAAGTTTCGGAGCCGCGGCTGGACTGGTGCTTGAATTACCCGCTCTTGGCGTTCAGGCATTAGCCTTCATTTTTGGGATCATTGCGGTCGGGATTGCCTATTTCTTAGCTCGTATTTACAAATCGACGCCAATCTTGATGTTGGTGCTGTCAGGTATGGTCGTTTCCACATTTTTTCAGGCGCTGCTCTCGATGGTTAAATTCATCGCCGATGATGAGGAAAAACTGCCTGCGATCACTTTCTGGCTGATGGGAAGCCTGGGGAGTATCGAAGTGAAAGATCTCGCCATCGCCGTGACACCGATCAGTTTATCGATGATCATCCTTTACCTCCTGCGTTGGAAATTAAATGTCTTGTCCATGGGAGATCGCGAAGCGCGTTCGCTTGGCGTCAATAATGAGCTCATCAAAACAATCATTATCCTATCTACGACATTGATCACTTCTACAGTGGTGGCTTTCAGCGGCATCATTGGTTGGGTAGGGCAGGTGATCCCCCATTTTTGCCGGATGATCGTTGGACCAGATCATAAGGTTTTAATACCAGCTACGATGCTGATTGGCGCGGCTTATTTGATCCTGATCGATAACTTTTGCCGTCTGATCACAGCCAATGAGATTCCAATCGGCATTCTTACTTCGATCGTAGGCGCACCGGTTTTTGCTTACCTGCTGCGCAAAACCAAGGGCGGCTGGAACTGATGATAACAAAACTCAAGATTGAAAATGCCAGCTTTGGTTATAACGAACATGGTAATGTTTGGGAGAATATCAATATTCAGGTCAATCAAGGAGAATGCTTTTTTCTGCTCGGTCCAAACGGTAGTGGCAAAACCACCTTATTGAACTGCATCAATAACTCTCTCCCGTTAAACACAGGCTCTATTTATATCAATGGGAAGGATGTCAAAACGTTTTCGATCACGGAACTGGCGCGCACGATTGGCATTGTGTACCAAGAGCATACCGCTCCCTTTCCCTATTCTTCACTGGAAGTGGTGCGCATGGGCAGAACACCTTATTTAGGTATGTTCGAATCTCCATCACAGCGAGACACCGATCTGGCATATAGCATCATGGAGCAATTAGGTATCGCGCACCTAGCAAACAAAAGCTACACCCATATCTCTGGCGGAGAGAGACAACTCGTTCTGATTGCGCGCACACTTTGCCAGGAACCAGAAATCATCCTATTTGATGAACCAACTTCGCATTTGGATTTTAAGAATCAAGCCCTGATCCTAGAAACGATCAAGAAACTCTCCGAAAATGGGATGACGATCATCATGAGCAGTCATTTCCCTAATCATGTTTGGAAAGTCGGTACGCATGCCGCCTTATTGGGCTTCAACGGCATGGTTGTTCAGGGACTTGTCAATGATGTCATGACTGAAGCACATCTCACTAATACATATGGGGTCGATGTAAAGATCTACCAAGCGAATTCAGGCATGAATGAGAAGAAGTTTTGTGAACCTAATTTTATATAATTTCAAGGAGTAATTAAAATGAAGAAAAGCCAAATTTTCAGCACAAGCCTTATTTTTATCCTGCTCATATTGTCAGGATGCAGTACCGCAGCCGCACCTACCGCGATGCCAGAAGCCTCTCCTACGCCAGAGGCAACGGCTACCACTGCGCCGACCGCTACTTCAGCAGAACCAGAAGTCAAACCCACGACTTACAAGGATACAATGCTTCCCTTTGATCAATTGGTAACTGGCAATCGCATTGTCATCCTGCAAAACACGATCAATTTTAGTCGTGAAGGTTTCTATACCGAGGAAAGCAAACCAGTCACCCAAGAAATCGAATATGAGGGTGAAACAATCGCCGCGTACCCGATCAGCTATACGCTTGATTTCCTCAAGAATGGCAGCGCTGGCACACTAAAAGTCATCAATAACGATGGCAGCGAACAAGAGATAAGCGCCGAGGAATTTGCGGGCTTCTTCGTTATCATTGATTTCCAATCCGACGCGCCGCCTGTCCTTTACAATCCAGAAACTGGGACTGTATTAAATGATTTCCTATTTGCGCTCACCTCTGAAGGCGAAGCGATCTACTCGGTTGTCAGTGGAGCAACCTATAACGCCGCAGAATTGATTGCCAATGCAGGTTTTGATCCGGATGCCGCCTATCGATATATGGCAACCGATCAATTCTATTTCCCAGTTGGAGCGGCAGAAAACGCAACCGGCGAAGTGCGCGGTACCCTTTCCGGCGCAGTGCTTGGCTCATTCCCCGATCTTAAGATCGCCAGCGGAAAGATCAATGATTTGGTTTATATTGAAGTGCTGGAAGAGTAAGCATAGAAATAATTGTTTGTGTGGAAAAAAATATCATATTCGATCAATCATTTTCAAATTGATCGATGATAATATCTCCTTCAGGAAACTGCGCGACGATCTTCAAGTTTCCCCCCATTGCGGCGAGCAATCTCCGAAGCGTACTGACTCGCATATCATCTTGGTTTTCCATTTTAGATAAAGCAGCTTGATTTACGTCAAGTAGTTCAGCTAAGTCTTGTTGAGTTAGTTGACGATTCTTCCGGATTTCTTGAAGAGCCATATTTATCAGTACATCTTGGGCTCTTTCCTCAATTTTTAAACGTCGCTCTGGAGACATTTGATCCTTGAGTTCATTAAATGATTTTGCCATTAAATTAATAAAATCGCCGTGCGCCGTGGGTCAAACGCGTATAAAATACTATATGGATCACCTCTATGTTGAATTCTCAATTCTCTCATATGATGATGATTAGAACCTTTTACATCAGAGCTATAAGGAAATGGGAGTGATGGGCCTTTATGTTCTAAAAGCGTTACAATCACAGCAATAGAATCTTGAGCGCTGTTATCTAAAGTCAGCCACCAATCCCCGAATTCATTTGTATATTCAACATGACATACCATATCAAAAATATTATAACCTTTAAGTTATATTAATTCAATCTAGTTGTTTCGAAACAACACCCCATGTTATAATAATGCTATTCGACAACCACGTGTGTTTAACAAGAAAATCCAAAAGAATACATAAGCGCTGCACTATCGTTGAACGTATCACAAGGCGCTTGCTGGAGGTGGCATAATGTCCATCACACCGCAATTCTATGAACACTTTTCAAAATTAGCGTGGGACCAACAAATCGGGAATCTAGCCTCAACCCTCGGACACATCGCCTCCCGAGCAACGGCGCCACAATCTACAGCGCTAATTAGTCGTTGGTTGCGTGAAGCGGCAGTATTGATTGAAATAAGCGCCCCAAATGTTCCTCCAACGTTGCTGTTGGAACTTGCCCCTCTACAACGGGAATTGTTGGTCTGGCACGCTCTTTGGCCAGAAAAAGCCCCGCGGGAATTATTGGCTTTACAAGCACGCCACATCTCTGATCGTATGCTACATGCCGCTAAATTAGCATAAACCGTTACGCCTATTACAGTCGCTGCTTTTATTCATAGACAAGCGTTGAAGAATCTCAGGGTGATAGGTTTTGGGTATCTGTATTTTCAACGAGTGTACACTTCAATACCATCGATTGGTGCATCAAAATCTGCACCGATTTCCACCAATCCACGTGCGTTCCCGAAAATGGGTTGTGGTAACCGTGGTAATGCCAATAGCTACTGTTACTGTAGCATACCACTAATAAGAACGCGAAATCTAAGCATCCTTGGTTTTAGATATTTAATTGAACCTTTTTTTCGATTAATCCTCTTCCTCATGCATTCTAACAAACGCGCGGAAGATATCGCTCTCGGTGATGATGCCAACAATCTTTTGATCATCCAGGACAGGCAGTGTGCTGATCTTATGATCGAGCATCATCTGTGCCGCTTCCACCAAAGGCGTTTCAGAAGAGATCGTTTTGGGATTTTGCGACATCACCTGACGGACTGAGCATTGCGAGAGAAGATCACTGGCTCGTATCGCATCGACTGCGAAAGTAGTCAAAGGGATTTTCTGCCGCAGATCGTCCATCGTGACGATGCCCTGCAATACGCCATCATCCACAATTAGCAGTCGGCGGATATTATTTTCGACCATAATCCAATAGGCTTCAGGAATGGTCTTGTTGCTGGAAATAGTGATCGGTTCGCGAGACATCCAATCCTTTACAAGTTGTGCGCTCATGATTACCTCCATACAAACCACATAATAATTGATATGATCAATCAACCTTCGTCGATGGTAACGGGCACGCATTCGATATAGTTACCATCATAACTGTTTCTCCATATCTAGTTGCTGCGTTGAAAACGGCTTTAAGCGACTCCCAGATTTGAATATCCGTACCAACAATAAGTGTACTCATACTACCCATCTTGACTTCCAAATTGTATTGCTTAAAAATATCTAACGCTTCATTAATTGCGGGTGTGAGTGACTTCTGTCGCAAAGGATACAGGCTCACTTGAGCGCTTACACCCAGCGCGTTTCTTCCATCCTCAGTCTTTTTTCCAATCAAGGATTGTAGTTGATCTAATTGATTCAAGATCGGGCCAGCGTCATCGTAGTCAAGACATGCTGATCTTATTTCTCTGATCTTCTGTTTAATATCATCTATCTCTTCGTTTCTAAAAAAATTATCGGTCATATTCTGTATCCTTACCTGAATCCCAACTAGCGACCATGCCAATAAACCCACCCCAAGGCAATGCCAAATGACTTGGAAAGAAGGGAAATATCGTCGTACGATAAGATATTTTAATATTGCCCGGCGTTATTTTCAGGAGAATATCGATTAATTCCTTTGGTGTATATAGATGAGCTTTATCCCAAATGGGTGCACCTTTCTTGCGGTATTGCCATCCCAAAAGACTGTTCCTGTTCAATACGCCGAGCATGATGCCCCTTTTGGCAATCCTCAAAGCTTCATTTAAAGACTGAACAGGATCAGAGAGAAACTCTAAGGATGTGATCATCATAACCACATCAAACGATCTTGATAGGAAAGGAAGTTTTAGAGCATCACCTTGAACCAAATCTATGGTATCCATTTTTTTCGCTTCGAAAAGCATTGGAAAGGAAAGATCAATCCCAACCGTTCGCATCCCTAATTCATTTAACCAACGTGTGAAATGACCTGACCCACAACCAACTTCCAAAATAGATCCCACATTCGGGATCTCATCTAAAAGGTATTTGATAAGCAATTTCTCTCGTCGATCTGCCATTCTTCCAGCCGATTGATACCACTCTTCGTAACCGGATGCAATTGCGACGTTATTAAAGGGATTCTTACTTTCCAAGGCTATTCTTCATTCCGGGAAAAAAGATGGCGAAGCGGTCCAAAAGCGGACGCCATAACGCTCAATCACTTGCGCTTTACCACTTTTCTCCAATTGTGATAATGTTTCCGATACGGAATCATTCGGCCAATGGCTCAAGGTTTCTTGCAGCTCAGATTCGCGCATTGGATGACGAGTGATGATCCCGATGATCGCCTCCACCAGACTTTCATTTCCACTTAAGTCAAACGATCCAGTTGCAGGATCAATGATATTGGCAATATCTCCAAGGATAGCACGCGCTCGAATGAGACCTTCTTCATCCGTAGGCTGTACCCAGGTTTCGACAGGTGGACGCGTTGGCTGCAGGATATGCACCTCATCTGGCGCAATATCATTTAGAACTGATGCGATTTCTCTGAGCGCTTCTTCTGTATCATTCAACCCTTTGACCAGCATCACCTCCACCCAAAGCTTGCCCGAATATTCTTTACGAAAGGTTCGTATACCATCGACCAAGCGTTCAAAGGTAAGTTCGGGATGCGGTCGATTTATTTTTCGATAGAGTGCGGCGTTTCCAGCGTCAATAGAAGGTAAGACTGCGTCAGCCTTTTCCAGTTCCTGCCTTACTTCTAGTTGATACAGCAAAGATCCATTCGTGATCACCGCAATAGGCTTCTGGGTGCGCTTTCTTAACTGATCAATCATCAACCCAATATTTGCGGCAAGCGTCGTTTCTCCAGAACCAACAAAAGTGATCCAATCAATTTCATCCGGATCATGAGAATCCAACGATTCAATAACTTGAGCGATGATCTCTTCTGCTGGAAAGTAATCCTTGCGCAGATTGATCAAAGGACGCGAGCGCCCCAGTTGACAATACACACAGTTCCAATTGCATGTCTTTAAAGGAACAGGGTCAATTCCTAATGATTGTCCCAGGCGACGGGATGGAACTGGTCCAAATACTTGTTTCATCATAACCTTTCCATTTAAATTCACGATTTCATCTAACTTCACCAAGCTGATTACCAATCTTCATGATAATCGTTTTTTATTCAAACGGTTTATTCTCGCACCATTTGCGTACCGCATTTCGGACAAGTCTGATCCATACAGCGCTTTGCAACTTGATGAGAGAGTTTATAACCACACTTTGGGCAGACACAATCTCCCGAAGGTCCAGCACCGGGTTTATTCCCACCACCAGCGCCGCGACCTTGACCACCCGCTCGTCCACCTCCCATTCCACGACCTCTAAATAATCTGTTTAACATAATCTACCTCCTGATATATTCATAAAACTTGCTTTACCAATAAATCGAATCCTTGAAACCCATTTCCCAAGAGAAATAAGGAATCCTTTCACCATCTCCTTCTAAAGGAGCCACGAGATTTTCTACAGCGCTGTTTTCTATGATGCCTGATCGAATTCAACCCTTGGATATTATCAGAATTTCTAGAATAATTTCGCATGGGTACTGTTAACCAGCGCTGAGAAAAGATGTCCATCCAATTCGCGATTCTAGGTAAAATGACCTGTCCGAGCATGAGAGCTATCACACCACCCGCGCTAAGTTGATCAGTTTGCCTTTCTTGTATTGAAATAGAAGGCGAGAATTCCGGTTGTTCTTCTTTCGCAATCTGTAAAGTCGAATTCTCAGACTGATGAGATCGCAAGGCGCCGGTTGGGCACACTTCGATGCATTGTAAGCACTCTGTACACAATGTCTGATCAATGAACGCTTTTCCGTTATATAAATGGATGGCATTCTGTCTACAGATTTCTTCACAAACCCCACATCCTTGACATAAATTTGAATCTACATAAACAGACACAAAACAAAAATCCTCTCAGAAATATTGCTTATTATGAATAATTCATCGCTATCGCCTTAATAATAATATACCATATATTAATTCATTTTTATTAATTATCAAATATTTAATTGAAATGCGCTTAATAATATGGAGAATATCGGCAAAAAGAGAAATGTTTTGTATTACAGGAAATCAAATCCTAGGGGCAGCAAACATTTTAAACAATAAAACAAAAAAACAATATTCAATTTGAGAACTCTGCTCTCTAATTCCACAGAACTACATAGCGTTTTTCTATCTCAACCACTCGCACTGGCGTTTGGTAACAATTAGAAAGATCCTGATCCGTGATCACATCCGCGATCATACCTGCCTTAAGGATCTTCCCATCCCGCATAAGTACCGCCTGTTTAGCGATCGCAGCCGCTACATCTGGCTCATGGGTACTGAATAAGATCGTCACACCTTCCAAAGATAACTGTCGCAAAAGTTTGACCATACGCCCTTTGTTATTGATATCCAAATGGGAAGTCGGTTCATCCAGGAGTAAAATACGAGGTTGTTGCGCTAAAGCTCTGGCAATTAGAACCATTTGTCGTTCACCACCACTTAAGTTCGTAACCGAGTGATCCGCCAGGTGCACTAATCCGACGCGCTTAAGCGCTTGTTGCGCGATCTCGAAATCCTTTTCAGAAGGCATTTCCAATGGCCGTAAATAAGGCGTCCGTCCGAAAAGAATATAATCCAACACTGAATAATCGAAAGGTATATGTTCGATCTGAGGCACCAATCCGATCCACTGCCCAATTTCCCGACGAGAGTAAGTCGAAAGAGGTCGTCCATCTAGATGCACCTGTCCCGAACCAGGTTTGAGCCAACCTAAAGCGATATGCAATAATGTCGTCTTCCCGGCGCCATTCGGACCTAGAATGGTCATGATACCCCCATTCGGGACTCCTAAATTGAGGTCGCTCAATACTTCTCTTTCTCCAGAAGGGTAAGAAAAAATGATAGAGTGAAATTCCAAGACCATTTCGCTCATCGTTTCACCTTAAGACGATTGGTCGTCATTAAAACAATAAAGATCGTCGCGCCAATCAAAGAGGTTAATATTCCCAGCGGTATTTCACCCGCTAAGATTGTGCGCGCCAGATCATCACAAACAACGGTAAACCAACCGCCAATGATCATCGAGCCCGGTAAGGCAAAGCGCGAGTCAGCTCCAAACACACGACGCGCTAAATGAGGCACGATCAATCCAACCCATCCAACCATCCCCGAAACCGAGACCACCGCCGCTGTAATGGCAGTCGCCGATATCAGCAAAATGATCCGTTCCCGAGTAGGAGCAATGCCCAGAGAAAACGCAGTTTCATCTGACAGGGAAAGCATATTTAATCGCCAACGCATGCGAT
>Ga0172371_10009420_pt1 | contig 13410 bp, 11 predicted proteins | sample Lak12m_FD_114543 | JGI IMG/M metagenome (GOLD analysis project Ga0172371, IMG submission 114543) | Freshwater microbial communities from Kabuno Bay, South-Kivu, Congo - kab_022012_12m | ecosystem: Environmental > Aquatic > Freshwater > Lake | place: Democratic Republic of the Congo: South-Kivu... | reverse complement strand
TTGGCGTCCGCCCAGTTCGCGATCGGGTCGGTCGACTGGTCGGCCAGCGCGGTCTGGATCCGCTGCAACTCGGCCTGCGCCCCGCCTGCATCGCTGCTGGTCGCGACCGCGACCACGACCCGGCCCTCGCGAGCCTCGCCGGCCGGCATGATCCGCAGCCGGGCCTCGTTCGTCGCCGCCATGCCCACGCGGCTGATGGCGCACCCCGGCGCCCAAGGGGCCAGCCGGTAGCGAAAGCCGTCCGGAAACAGCCCGTCCGGCGGAAACGTCTGCTCGATCCACGACCATCCGCCCTCGGCCGCCACGCGGGGCGGCGGCAACGGGGAGACTTTCGGATCGCAGACGTTCAGGAACCCGTCGTGCAGGTACTCGGCGGCGAACTGCTCGGCAAAGGCCTGCAACGTGGGGTCGGCCCAGCGGACCAGGCTGAACCGGACTGGCGGCAAACTGTGCCCCGTCTGCGTGCGTTCGTTCCAGCCCGTCAGTTGCCAGCGAACCACCAGCACATTCGGCGACGGCGGAACAAAGCACTCCAAGTTCAGCCGCACGCCGCTGTCCCAGGCACAGTCCACTTGCAGCGTGGCTTCCTCGATCGTCAATCGCTGAGTGACTTGCAGGCCCGGCTGGTCGGCGGGCAGATGCAGCGTCAGTTCGCCGACCGGCTTGGGGCACGGATACGGCCGTCTCTGGTAGCTGGGCGGCGCGCCTTGGCACAATTCCTTCATCCGCTGCGGATTGGCGGTGCCGCGCGTGGCCTCGACCGTGCCGCCTCCATACGGCGGGCACTTCCAGCCTTCGACCTTGATCCCGTGCGCGATCTCGGAGATGTGCGCCGGCTTGGGATCATCGCTCAGATCGAGCCGCCGGTCCCAAACGTCGCTCTTGCCGAATCGCCACACGATCCGATCCGCGGCTTGATACACGCTGACCGACAGATCGCCGTTGCCCAGCAGCGGACCGTCTTCGGCCGCCAGCACCGGCTGGCGGAATTCGCTGCGGTGCGGCGGAGCGGCGGGATTGGACTCCGCTCCGCAGAGTTGCAGCGACAGACCGAGCAGGCACAGTCCGAACAGCCCGGCGGCGCCGCGAGGCAAGCAGCGAGCAACGCAGGCATGGCGCATCATGCTGATCACTTCAGCAACTCGTAGAAGACCACGCCGCCGCCCTTGTCCGTCTTGTCCTTCAGTTTGCCGCCCAGGGCCTTCATGTGGGGCGTCTTTCCGTGGGCGTCGAAGGCGTCCTGGTTGGCCCATTGCTCGTAGAACATGAACTGGGTCGGGTCGCTCTTCGCTTGGTGCAGGTTGTAGCACAGGCAGCCGGGTTCTTTTCGAGTCGGCTCGACGAGCGATACGAGGGCTTCCTTCACCGCTTCCACCTGGTCCGGCTTGGCCTTGACCACGGCCGTCAGAATTACGGCGTCTGGGGGCACGTCGGCGCCCAACACCGTCGTCTCGCCAGCCAAGACGGACAGGCCGGCCCAAGCTGTTCCAGTTGCCAACAACGTGCGTCGATTGACCTGCATCGCATTTGCTCCAAGGGTAACGAGACGTGGTTTTGGGTTTCGAATAGTCCGAGGATACTCCCAGCGGTGGCGAGCCGCAAGCAACCGGCGCGGCCTTCGTGTCGCGGCCTGGCGCCCCCCCAACCTCTTCCGCCCCCCAGCCGCTTCCGCCCCGCTGCCACTTCCCCGACGCCCACTTCCCCTCCGGGCCCTCACTTGGCCCGTGTTTCCCGGCTACGCTAAGGTCTGCGGTCAGGGGGTCAGAAATCCAATTCCCTGGCACGCGACATTTTCTGGGTGTCGTCATTGAGGATCACGCCATGACAAGCTGCCGACTCGTTCCGAGACTCGTACTCCTCGTCGGGCTCACCGCGGCAGGGGCTTCGGCACCGGTGTGCGCCGGCGATGCGCCGCCGCCGCAGTGGCTGTTCTCGCGCGCCCTCAGCGGCGAGCCGTGGCAGGGGCTGGGCTGTTCTCTCGTCCTTCCGTCCCTGGCTGCCGGGCAAGACACGGTGCCCGCCGACCGGGCTCCGGGCATGGTGCCGCTGGGCGTGTACCTGAGTTGGGAGCGCACGGACGCATGTGCGCGGCACTACGGGATTGACCGGTGGGCGGACGTGGGCAAGCGACTCGATGCGATGACGGCGAACCACGTGGATACCCTCTGGGTGACGAACATGGCCGAGGCGGATCTGCCGCGCCTGGTCGCGGAGTGCGAGCGGCGGGCCATCCGAGTGCTCCCCAGCCTGAGTAGCATCGAGGGCAAAATTGAATGGCGGTGGGCCAACGAGGGGCGGTACTACGACGAAGCGATCCCGCGCGTCGTGAAACTCGTCGGCGACTCCCCAACGCTCGCGGGCTGGGTCTTGAGCGACGAGCCGTCCCGGGAACTGCTGCCGCGAATCGAGCAACTGAGGCAACGGTTCCGCGCCGCGGACCCCAATCGTTTCTGCCTGGTCGTCAGCATGTGGCCGCAGACGCCGGCGGTCCCCAAGGAGACGAACTTGCCGGTCGTGTGCGTCGACCTGTACCCGTTCTTCGGCCCGGGCGACCCCAACGGGCCTCACACGGATACGTCGAGCCGCCATTTTTTTCGCACCAACGCGCGGCGGATGGTGGAAGCCATCGGCGAGCGGGACGTGGCGCCGTGGATCATGCCCATGTGCTTCAGCGACATCTGGGGGCCGCGCCGGTATGACGATCGCGGGCACTTGATCGCTCTGCCCGGCTCGTACATGCACTGGCGCTGCCCCACGCTGGCCGAGGTGCGTTGGCAGATCTGGGAGACGATCCGCAGCGGAGGCAAGGGAGTCATCTTTTACACGCTGGCACCGGAGGCTCCTGACCCGAACACCGAGTCCCTGCCGCCGCCGGACATTGCCCAGCAGAACGACCAGGTCATCCTGGCCAAGGAGCCCACGGACCTGGGGCCCAACTCGCTCACGAACCCGGACGGCACGGCCACGCCGCAACTCGAGGAGATCGGCAGGGCGTACGGGCGGCTGGCGGCGCACAAGGCGCTGATTCGGCGCTGGAGCCGAACGGATCGCCCCCTCGCGACCGTGAAACCGCCCTTCGTGGGGCAATGCTTCCTGGATCCCAGCACGGGCGACGGCTACACGGTGGTGCTCAACGACGACTTCGCCCGCAAGCACAGCGCCGAGATCCGCCTGCCGGCGGGGACCACAGGCCTGGCCGACATCGTCCGCAACCGGCCGGTCGATTTGAAGGAGGTGGACTCGGCGGACCATCCCCGCCTCGGCCTGTTGACCCTGGCGGCCGGCGAGGGGACGATCCTGGCCATCCAGCGGGACAGGTAGGTGCGGGTGGTCGAGAAGGAAACGTCAGGCGTCATCGCCGTCTTGGAAGTTGCTTAGAACAGAAGGAAACCGATCATGCTGACGCGACGCGAGTGGATGACATCGACGGCCCTGTTCGGTCTGGCGGCCACCGGTTCAGCGAGCCTTCCTCGGACGGGCCAGAGCGACGAGCAGGAAACGGGGCATTCTGCGAGTTCCGGCAGCGAATCGGGACCGCCGAGCCGGAACCCCATCGACATCGGCTCGCGGCGCGAGTTGTTCGTCGACGACCTGCTGATCGACCGGCTGAACGGCGCCGAGCTGCGGCTGCATCCGCCCCAGCCGCGCGCAATCGTGCTGCAGTTCGACCAGCCGTGGGAGGGCCTGTACTGCGGTTACGAGACGGTGCTGAAGGACGGTGACGTTTTTCGCTTCTAGTATCCCAGCATCCACTTGCGGCGTTACACCTTGCGGCCCGATGGTTTCGTTTCCGTGTGCGGCCCTTACGCGGGCGGCGAGCTGATTACCAAACCGCTGACGTTTTCCGGCAACCGGCTGACGATCAACTTCGCCACTTCGGCGGCCGGTGGCCTGCGGGTCGAATTGCAGACGGCCGAGGGCCAGCCGCTCGACGGGTTTGCACTCGACGATTGCCCGGAGATCATCGGCGACCGGCTCGAGCACACGGTGAGCTGGAAGTCCGGCCCGGACATCGGCAAGCTCGCCGGCCAGGCGATCCGGCTGCGGTTGGAATTGAAGGATGCAGATCTGTACTCGATTCAGTTCAAGGGCTTGGAAGGGACCGGGCCTTCTCCTGGCTAAGACAAGAGAGGGGCCGCGACGCTGCTGGCCTTGCTCTCCGTGTACCTTGTTGCGGCGTCGCCTCGGACGTTCGGGTGAGCATGACACAGCATGAGCTTGAGTGCCTGGTTGTGTGGCGAAGTTCGCGATATGCTGACCGAGGAGGCAAACGCCCATGAACACCCCGTCGCCCGAGATCGGGTCACCCTCGCCGCGGCTGGACAAGTATCTCGCGTACGCGGGGTGGATCCTCGTCATGGCTGTCGGCGTAGGTTACTTACAGAAACGCTTGCCGTTCCTGATGGACTTCGATCGGCTGAAGCAGCCCTTGCGATTTCACGCCGTGGATGGCGAGGCGGACGTCGCCTGCTTTGGCATCGAGGATTTCGACAGCCATGCCCCGCGCGAGAAAGCGCTGCGGGGACAGGTGACCGTGCTGGATTACGTCGGTCCGGACGATTTCGTACTGCAATTGGAGCCGCAGCAGGACGCCATCGTCTTGGCCAAGGTGCCGCGGGCTGCCACGCTGGCCGAGGCCCTGGCGACCGTCCAGGCCCGCATCGCCCAGCCGCTGGGGCGCGAGGTGCAGCCGGAACTCGACCTCGACGAGCGGCTGGTGATTCCCCTGCTGTCGCTGTTCGTCGAGCGCAGGTACACCGAGCTGATCGGACGCCCGGTGTTGAATCCAGGCTTCACCACACAATCCGTCGCGGATGCGACGCAACTGATTCGTTTTCAGTTGGACGAGTCGGGAGACTTGCTGCGTCAGGCGAATGACTAATGCCCAGAGAAAACATCGCACGCATTGGCGTCCCGTTCCCAAACTGGGGCGATGTTCGGAACCGTACGCGCCCCATTGTATGACGGCACAGAACCCGTTTTGCTCGGGGCCGGCAAAAGCACACTTGCCGGCGTGGGCTGCCACACTTGGACCCGCACGAACGATGGCAAACGGATGGGCCTTCGGCTGACGGTCCACTCGCCAAGACGGAACACCATTCCGGCGGCGCCAGACCAGTGGTGCCGATCTTCACGGAGTTGCGGCCTTACCTGGAGGCAGCCCTCGAGGAGGCGGCAGAAGGTGCCGAATACGTGATCGCCCGGTATGGGGATAACAACAAGAACTTCCGCAGCCGGCTGGAACGGATCATTCGTCGGGCCGGCTTAGAGCCTTGGCCCAAGCCGTTCCAGAATCTGCGGTCCACTCGGCAGACGGAACGGGAAGAGATCTTCCCCAGCCATATCGTCTGCAGGTGAATCGATGGGCAGGATCGGCCCGCAAGGAAACCCTGGAATTCTCCGGGGCTTACGACATCCTACCATGAATCTAGTAGCGGAGGAGGGACTCGAACCCCCGACACGCGGATTATGATTCCGCTGCTCTAACCAACTGAGCTACTCCGCCACACGGACAAAAACGCCTCTTTTCGCGGCGTTTCTCGCTGTTTTTTGCCGGTTGCCGCACAGGGGCATCAAGTCGTTGACACCTTTTCTGACACCTGCCAACCTATTTCCAGCAAGATTGACATCTGCCGGGTGAAACGGCGGGTGTCAGTGCCACCACCCTGACACCAACTGCCAGCTGGAAGGTGACACTGGTGACTAAGTCTAGCAAAAAGTCTTCGTCCAGCAAGCCCCAAAAGCCATCCAAAGATTTCTCGCTCTTTCCGATCCAGGAAGGTGCGCCAAGAAAGTACGCGGCAAGCTGCGATACTTCGGCAAGGTGGAAGGAGCTGACGTCGAGAAGTCCCGTGCACAAGTCGCCAAGATCTGCGGACCTGCGAAGCCGAGCTGGAATCCATGATCGAGGCCGCCACCGAGAAGGTTAATTCCGTGCGCGAATGTTTCGCATGCTGGAGTCGGATGCGGCGGACGCGGAGCAGGCCAGGACGGCCCGTACGAACGCAAGAACCGTCATCGGCCGAGCGCAAGCCGGCTGGCCCTGGCCGCCGGTTTCTTGTTGCATGCGTGTCAAGGCCGCTGGCTCTCGCTGTAACGCGTCGGTTGCTTTCGCGCTCTGCCGTGCACGCCGGCTCCGAATTCGTGCCAGCGAGGCGTCTAGCGCGCGGAATGGCTGCCGGGTGCCGCGGGGCGTTTGCCTGAGGGCAAACCGGCCAGTGCTGCGTCCATTCACCGGTCTGACAGCCCGTCCGCCGAAAATGCGTCTCGCCGCGAACGAGTGGGCGTCATGCGGTCAGGAGGAAGAACCACACGGCGTCGGCGCGGTCGAACAACGAGGCGGCCGCGCGCGCATCGCCGCCAGCACCGATGTGAATGATCTGGTTGTAGTACTGCGTTCCGGTCCACAAGTCAATGTGGTCGCCCACCATCGGTCCGCCCCGTTCGCGGCGAAAACAGTTGTTGAAGTAAATGACGCCTCTGCGCCCTTGCAGGCTCGTTTGTGCACTCGACAGCGTCGCGCCTCGAAACTGTTCGGGCGCCCCCCAGAGTTGTCTGAGGTAATTGGCAAGTTCCTGCGCTCCGAGTACGTGCGGAACGGCGAGTTGACAGGCAGGCCGGTTGCGATGTACGCGAGCCCGCGGCTGGAAGGCATCCAGGCTGAACCCGCAGCGCAGTAGGGCGACGCTCATCCGCACCGCGCATTGGTTGGTGACCCCGGACTTGCACGGTGCCGCGTCGATGCGATAGTCTTCGTAGGCTCGTTGCATCAAAGCGTACGACGGCTTTGCGACGCACATCTCCAGCAGCATGGCGGAGAAGTCGACCATTGTGGTTGCCTCCGATGTCTGGTGACAGGCGGCAAACAGCTCATCCTCAGCCAGACCAACCGTCCAGCCGCCCGGGGTCGGTAACAACTCTCAGCTCAGGCAGATGCCAATCGCGGCAGATGAGTCAATTGTCTCAATATAGGCAGGCTCGTGCGAATTGGCCAGTGCGCCGTGCACCACTGGCTACAACCGTTACGGTGTCGGGCGCTGCTTGCGCATCGCCGCATTGCCACCGGGCAGCACGACCACCCCTGGGAACCGGTCAAAACGGCCGCATGTCATTTGCGCGCTCTACAAGCGATTTCGGTAGCATGCAGTGCTGAACGCTCAACGGCCGTCGCCGGCATCGGCCGCCGGTGCTCATGCAGAAGCCGTGGGTTCGTACTTTTGCCAGACGAGTTCACAATATGGCCAATCCTGGCCAGGGAATTCCAGGCCGAGCACGGACTTGGCCACAGCCGCCTTGGCGACAATTGCTATAATTGCCGGGCAATTCCTCTCAAGGTCACCGGGCTTCTTGGAGCATGTGCTTATGTTGCGTTGGATCATTGGCATCGGTCTGCTTACCATGGTTGTTGGCATCGGCGGCGCGGGATACGGAGTGTGGACCATTTGGAGCCAGCACCGCGCGATCACTTCGGCCCGCCCGGTAATGGCGAAAGTCGTCGACCATCGGACCAAAGACCTCAAGGCGTCCGGGTTTGTCGCCAAGGTGCCCTTGGTGAAATACGAGTACACCGTCAATCAACAACCCTACACCTGCGAAACGGTGACTCCGGACGAATTGATGTTGCCTGACATGTGGGCAGAAAGCGTGTTCAAGCAGTTTCCCATCGGTGCGCAGGTGGAAGCCAAGTACGATCCCAACGATCCAAGCAAGGCGTTCCTTCTGGGCAAGTATTCCGTCGAGCCGTACCTTCCGTTGCTCGTTTCGCTGGTGCTCGCCGCATTGGGATTGGGCATTGTCGGCGAGCAGCTGATGAACCACGACGCACCAACGATGACACCGACAAGATCGGGCGGAATTGCCCTGGGGGCCAAGCAGCATCATTTGACGCGAGCTCGGGTGCTTGGGATCGTCGGCGTCATTGGGCTGGTTTGCGGTGCACCGGCAATCCTGCATCATCTGATGGTCAGCACCCCGCCACACGAACGGATGGGCTTCCTGCTGGAAGGCGCGTACGCGATCGCCGTGCTGACCGTGTTGGCGCGTTCCGCCCTGCAGTTTCGCCGCGGGTATGGTTTTGGAACTCCGGTTGTCACCGTTGATCGCTCGCCGCTGATCGGCCAGTCGCTTCGTCTCAACGTGGCAGTGCCGACACGGTTTAGTGGAACGGCGCATCTGAATGCCCGGCTGAAATGTGAGGCGAAAGACACAAGGCTTTTCAACATTTCAGAGGAGAATCCCAATACGGTGCTGCTGGAACAGGACTTTCGATTGGCCGACCCAGCGCCGGTGATTAGGGACGGAGAGATTACGGGGACAGCCGAGCTGGTCATTTCGGATCACGTGCCCCCATCCACGCCAGTTGATTCGGCGGAAAAGATGCATGTCGTATGGAGCCTGATTCTGACGGCCGACGGGACCGGGGGGCGCAAAGCGGAGACGGAGTACATCCTGTCGGTGCTGAACGCGCAATCCTAGAGCGGCTGGATGTCTCGGCCGTCAGTTTTCGCTTTCGTCGCTCGCCTTGGCAGCGGTCGCGTGAACAGCGGCTAATAACAGCGCGATGGCCGGCGAATTCGACTGGCCGGGCGATCGAGCGGCGCACTTGGCATTCGTCAGACGCCGTTTGAGTTGCAGGCGGTGGGGTGCCCGTTGTGGAATCAGCGCACGCACGCGCCTCTTGGCCGAGTGCGCTGCTCATCGGCAGGATGGGAAGCGTCCACATCGCGTGCCGCAACCAACGGTTCTTCGTTCGGGGTCCTCCCCTCCGTGATGATCCAGATCTTGGTGCCGGTGCGCTTGTGGTAGGTGGACAAGATCCGGGAACACAGTCGCCCGCGACACAGGGCCACGAGCGCACAGAAGAAGCCCGGTGGATCGGCTGGGAAGGCCGATCGCCGGGGCAGAGTGGTGTCAGCGGCGGGTTGTGGAAGCTAAGCCGTTGGCGTCAGGGAATTGTGACGCGGAAAGGGGGGGAGATTGACGGCAGGCCGACGGGACTCAAACCGGCATGACGCCTGGTCCATTGTCCGCGGCAAGCTTCTATCTCTGCGACGTTACCGGTGCGTAACAGAGCAATCCCCAGTCTTCATCCGCTCCGTGGTCGATCCAGACCAACAGCACCGTCGGCACAAGCAGGGCCATCATCGTCGCGCAATGTCGCAACGCAATGCGATTGAGCCGACTGCCTCGCGTGGCAGCTCCGTGGACCAGTTGGCAGCGTAGCAAGTAGACCCGCTCAACGGTTTGCTCAAGGATTATGCCCCAGGACCTTTCCGCGTACCAGCTTTCGCCTTTGTGTCGTCCGATCCTGCCGGCCTTGCCCGCGTTCTCGCCGCGTGGATCGTGCCAGAAATGGCGGTTCAAGTAGGCGTTTTCCAGAATCTTGATCACCAGGCCCCGGTTTTCTTTGAGCAGCGATACAACGTGGCCCGACGCGTCCAAATCCAGGATGCGGGCCAGGAACACGTGCCAACTTTCTCGATCGTTGACCGGTTCGTGCAAGTTCAGGTCCCACTGGCCGTAAAGGGCGTTGAACGCGGTCCATTGCAGGATCAAGATCTGGTCGAGCTGCTCCTCCGGATCGAGCTGTTCGACGGCATCGAGCCAACTGCCTGACCGGTGGAAGCGGACCGCAGTAGGATGGCTGTCTCGGACGCTGTTCAGTCGATGTTTATGCGGCAGCCAGCGTTCCCGCAGATCGTCGACGGTCAGCCGGGGGGAATTGAGCATGGTCATCCTTCTTCTGTGGGAACCGATACCACATCTTGCCATGATACTTGCCGCCTCGGCCGATCGAAACCATCCCCCTTTCCAGGCTATGCAAGATTTCTTGCCGCCCTGTGACCAAAGGTGTCACGCCGCTGACGAATAAAGAATGTCGGCACGGACATGCGGTGGCAAACGATTTGACCCACGTTTAGCGAAAGGGCCTGCCATGGCAACTGCCTTTGAGGAATTGGTCCGCCTGTTTGATGAACGCGACATAGGGTATTCCACCAGCGATGACCAAGTCCTACGGACGGACTTGCGCGGCGACGCGGCCATGTACCGCATCATTGCTCGCGTGGAGGAGTCGGAATTGTTCCAGGTCTTCGGTTATTCGCCAATTCGGGTGCCGGAAGGCTGCCGGCCGGCCATTGCCGAGGCGGTAGCCAGGGCCAACTACGGCCTGCGGCTAGGCAAATTCGAGTTGGACCTCGACGACGGCGACTTGCGGTTCCAGACCGCGCAGATCATGACCGGCGATTCGGTGGGCGAGGAGGTAATCGACCGGATGATCAGCGCGACGTTGAACATGCTGGACACGTATTTTCCGGCGTTCATGTCGGTGATCTACGCCAACGAACTGCCGAAGGACGCCGTGGAACGGGTTGAGGCGGTGTACCGGCGGGCCAGCGAAACGGAAGGGGAAGAACCGGAAGTGGACGAGTGAAGCAGGCTCGGCTTGCGATAACGGGCGGTGACCACGTCCCGAGCGGACGGTGGCTTGCTGCCGATTCCGGGAAACAGGTCGCTTTTTTCTGGGGGTGTGACTTAACGTGTCACGCCCAGCGAGTCGGCTGACACAGGGACTTTGGCGAACGGTTCCCAAGCGTTTACAACGGAAAACGCCTTCTCGCCGCATGGAGGCCAGTTGACGGGTTCCCTGGAGGGATTGTTCATGCCGCGGTTTGGTCGTTTCTCGCAGGACGACTGTAACTCTGACGCCACGTTTGCCTTGCGGTGAACGCGGCGTTTTCGTTGGCGTCGTGAGATGCCAGCCTGGGGATGGCGATTTCGCGTCTGGGCGTTCGCGCGCGAGGGGCTATGATGTGCGGAGGGCTCTCCTGCCGGAGTCCCGGCGAGGCGGGTTGGTGTGACAGTGTATTTCGAGCGTGAGTTGAACTGAAATGGCTCGAAACGAGGGAGTCAAAGCGAAGAGGCTGTCGAGTTCAGAAAGCCGATCGTGAGGAGGTTTCAGACGACTCGCGAGCGGGTGTCACTGACACCAGTTGTTCACGTTTCCGGGGGGGCAGTAGAGGCTCGATCAAGGCCCTAAGAACCGTCTTCATGAACAGAGCCTCCGCTGGGCCATCGGCCTGCGCGATTCCTACGGCGTGCCAAGGACAAGGAACCGCACAGATGACGAGGATTTCATCGGCAGGCTGCGTTGGTAAGCCCCCTCGAAAATCTCCCTCTAAAAAATTCGCCGTGGAAAGAAAACGGCGATCGCCACGATCCCCAGCCCCCGTCAAACCTGATAAACCCCATCCAGATTCTTTGTCGGTCCCAACGGTCATGTTCCGTGCTCAACGAAGTTCCGCGGGCGGGGCCGCGCCCTTCTCGATTACGCGTGCCAGCAAGATCCGCAATCCGCCCAGGGTTGACGCCGGCAGGCAAGCGGGGAAGATGAACAGCGATTGCGTGTGTCAGCGGTAACGAAGGGGCATCCACGGCAAGCAAAGGCATGGTGAACGGATGAGCGATTTGCCGGCGTCACTGGCAATTGCCGGTGCGTGGGGATACATTGGCCGCAAGTTCCTGGACGTCGCCTTGCAGCGTCGGATTTCGGCCTTCGTCTACGACCCGGGCGACCGGCCGCCGGAAGTTCCTCCGGACCGACTGACGCGTCTGGCGGACGAGGCGGAGTTCTATCGCCTGCCGGCCGATCTGTTCCACCTGGCGACGCACCCGGACCAGCGCCGCAGCGGTCAGCAACGACTGCTGGAACGTGCCCAAGGCGAATCTCTGGCGATTCTGAACGAGAAGCCGATGGCCGCGCCGGACGCGCCGGACGAATGCCTGCGGATCGTCACGGCCGTCCGCGATCACCAAGCTTTGATGCTGTACGATTTCCCCGAATTGTACGACTCGCTGACGGAACGGATTCTGGATTATCTGCTCTCCTTCCGCGACGTCCGCATCACCGAGATCTCGTTGTGCCGCTCGAAGGATCGCGAGTCGCCGGGCAATCCGCGGAATTACAAGCGGATGGTCCCAATTCAGTACCAGGAGTCCGTCCATTGCCTGGCGTTTGTGCTGTACCTTGCGGCGCGGTTGCGGGGCAGTTGGGCGGCGGCGTTGGAGGGCGGCATCCGCGTGCGCGCCCAATCCGAACCGTACTTGCCGCCCAATCCCGAGATCTACCCCTACGCCGTGGACGGCAAGTGCACGTATGCGCTGTCGCTGGGCGGCGTGCAGGTCGACGGTCGGACGGACTTCAAGGCCGGCGCGGAGTTCACTAAGCGGCGCGTCCTGCGCGGCCGCGGCGACGGCGAGCCGTTTTGTATCGAGGCCGAGTACCTGGAAGGCCGCAAACGGTTGGTCATCAACGGGCTTGACCAGTCCGTGGATCCGCGGGCCGACTCCTACCAGTCCGTGCTGCAGACGTTCACGCGCTGGCGGCGGGAAATCGGCCGGGAGGAACTGATGACCGGCCTGTACCCGAATCCCGCCTTGGCGCGGATCACGTACCAGTTGTCCAGCGTCCTGTGGCGGGCCAGTCGCGACGAGGCCGAGTTGCGGTTCGCGGACCTCGACTCGCTGCTCGGTTTCGACGCCGGTTTTCGCGAGTCGCTGCGGGCGTAGAGCCGTCCGCCGCGGCGTCGGTCGGGTTACGCTGGCGCAGCGCCGACTCAGGCTGGCAGGTCCGGGGGGCTGCGACGTCTCAGGGCCGCCACGAACCAGTCCGGTTGGCAGTAGGCGTTGACGCTCGGCGCGTGCTATAATGGCCCCGTCGTTGACCGCTCAGCGTTCTCCCCACACGCCGAGGCCTCGAACGATGTCTGCCTCCCTGCCGCGTTCCTTCTCGAATCCGTGGATCACGATCCTGCTGGCGGTCCAGTTGGCATGGCTGTCCGGATTGCCGTTGTCATCGCAGGCCGCCGAGCTGCACCGGTTGTCGGTCCGCAGGCTGGGAGATCCCGGGCCGCTGGAGATCGTCGACGGCGACACACCCGTGTTGCGGTACAACTATCAGCTGGTCGCCCAGCCGGACGAAATCCAAGGTCGGATCAGCGAAGGGAATCGCAAGTACGCCGTCCCGCGCGCGGATTACATTCATCCCCTGTACGGCCCGCGAGGCGAGGTGTTGACGGAGGACTGGAGTCCCGATCATCCGCACCACCGCGGGATCTACTGGGCGTGGCCCGAGGTCGATTGGCGGGGGCAGCGCGGCGACTTGCACGCCTTGCAGTTGGTGTTCGCCAAACCTGCAGGCCAGGCCCGCATCGAAAACGGTCCCGACTTCGTCCAGATCACCGCCGAAAGCGAATGGCGCTGGGAAGACGGCACGCCGATCGTCCGCGAACAGGCCACGATCCGGGCTTACGCCAAGGCGCCTTTCGGGCGGGCGATCGACCTGCAATTCCAGTTTGTCGCCCTGGACGCCGACGTGCTGGTCGCCCGCCGCGGCACCAGTCACTACGGCGG
>Ga0172371_10009419_pt1 | contig 13411 bp, 7 predicted proteins | sample Lak12m_FD_114543 | JGI IMG/M metagenome (GOLD analysis project Ga0172371, IMG submission 114543) | Freshwater microbial communities from Kabuno Bay, South-Kivu, Congo - kab_022012_12m | ecosystem: Environmental > Aquatic > Freshwater > Lake | place: Democratic Republic of the Congo: South-Kivu... | reverse complement strand
TGTTCTTGGTGTACTCATCGTTCGTCGTGCTGTCGCCATACCCGCCCGAGACCCCAAACGCCAGGTCGTCCCGCTCCCATTTCCGCTTGGTGTCCAGGCTGATCGTGGCCAGAAAGTTCTCGCTGTTCCCGCGGGTCAGCGTGGCCGTCGCGGCGGCGGTGGTGATCCAGGCCCGGGTCTCCGGGGGTGGCGCGATGGCCGCCGCCGGGGCTTGCGCGGACGCAATGGCGCCGCTGGCCAGCAACGCGGTGGCAATCCCCACCCACGCGCCAGGATGTTGTCCGATGTTCCAGTTGTTCACTTTCTTCATGTGTTCAGTTGTTTGTTTGCCCGTATGGTTGCCCATTTCGGGTGCGGATATTACCGCAGGCGCAGAAGAAAGCAAAATGGTTTGTGCGGTTCCGGCCTGGAACCTCGGCCCTTGGATGACCGCCGAGACATAGGCTCTCAGCCTCGGCAGCCCAGAGCAAGCTCAGCGGGAACGACAGGCAGTTCTTGCTGCGCAGGCGTGAAGCGTGGATGCTGATCGGCAGTCTGCATCGCCCGACCGGCAGTGAATGCGCGCGCGGGGCGCGCGGGAAAGTGGGGCGTGTTTGTGCAGACCTGAACCCCAGATGAGTGCAACGCAACATAGAATGATCCGATCACCGATGCTACGCTTCCCTGGCAACCGATGGGGGAGCCTTGCGGGCCTTACGGCGGCGCTGTTCGGTTTGGGCCTCACCTTGCGTTCGGCCGATCCGCCGATCCGCGTGGATGCCGATTTCCCCGGCGGCAACATTGTAGTGGATTCGATCGTGGGCGACACGGTGACGCTGCATCAGGACCTGCGCGACACGGTGGGCAACTGGTTTTACTGGTGCTTCCGGGGGCACGGGGCGGCGGGGCGGACACTGGACTTCTGTTTCACGGAGTCCAATCCCATCGGCACGCGGGGTCCGGCGCTCAGCCTGGACAGCGGCAAGTCCTGGTCGTGGCTGGGCACCAATGCGGTGAAGGGCAAGACCTTCGCCTGCGCATTCCCTCGCGGAGTGCGCGACGCGCGGCTCTGTTTCGCCATTCCCTACCTCGAGAGCAATCTCAAGGACTTCCTGAAACGCCATCGGGGCAGCCGCAATCTGAAGGTGGAGACACTCTGCAAGACGCCCAAAGGGCGGCGGGTGGAACTGCTGCGACTGGGCCGGCTCGACGGCAAGGCTGGACACTGCGTGCTCGTGACCTGCCGCCATCATGCGTGCGAAATGACCGCCAGCTACAGCCTCGAAGGCATGATGGAGGCGGTGCTCGACACCGAGGAAGGGCGCAGGCTGCGCGAGCAGGCGGAGTTCTTTGTGGTGCCGTTCATGGACAAGGACGGGGTCGAGGAGGGCGACCAGGGCAAGAACCGCAAGCCGCATGACCACAATCGCGACTATGACGGCGAGAGTCTTTATGCTTCAGTAAGGGCTGTGCGCGAGTTGGTGGGCGGACGGCTTGGCTCGCGCAAGATCGCCTTCGCGCTGGATATGCACTGTCCCTACATTCGCGGCACGCACAATGAAGTCATTTACTTCGTCGGCGGCCCGGAGCCGGAGAATTGGGCGCGGGTGGGAGAATTCGCGAAGGTGCTTGAGGCCATGCAGCGAGGACCGCTCCATTATCGTGCCGCGGACAATCTGCCCTACGGCCAGGCCTGGAACACTCTGGAAGGCCCGCCGCGCAGCTTCGGACGCTGGGCCGCCGTGCAGCCGAACATTCACGTCGGCACGAGCATCGAGATTCCCTATGCGAACGTCGGGGAGACGACCGTTACGGTTGAGAAGGCCCGCGCGTTCGGCCACGACCTGGCCCGGGCTTTGGCGCAGTATCTTCGGTCGCCGTCCGAGCAATAATGCCGGAAGCCAGGACGGCCACCCGGCTGGCCCAGTGGACTGAGCCGCGCGCCCGGCTCAGGGTTTCAGGAACTCCTCCACCCGCGGCGGTCCGGTCAGATAGCCGAGTGAGGCCAGGAATTGGTCGGCCTTCGTTAGGGTCTCCCGGAAGAACCGATTGGCCTCGCGGCCATAATTGAAGAAGCCGTGTTCCTGGCCGTCGAAGCCAACAAGTTCACACCGGTTGCCGGCCGCCTTCATCTTTGCGGCGAACACCTCAGAGGTGGAAAACGGGACGGTCGTGTCGGCCTTCCCATGGAATACAATGATGGGCGGGTCGCCCGCTTTGACGTGGTGAGCGGGCGAGACCATCCGCGGTTCGACCCCCAGCCGCTCGACAGTGAGCCGCGAAGCCAGTCGGCCGAAGTCGTTCCCCTCCAGCGGTGCCAGCACGAGCACGGGATTGAACAACACCGCCGCGTTGGGAACCGCGCTGACGGAGGTGTCCTCGCCGGGCTCATCGAGGCCCGGGATGACGGCGATAGAGCCGGCGAGGTGGCCGCCCGCCGAGCCGCCTGCGGCAACGATGCGATTCGGGTCAATACCCAGACGCGCGGCGTTCTGGCGCACCCAACGGATGGCGGACTTGGCGTCCGCGACGCACTGGGCCGGCTTGGCGCCGTGCCGGGAGGCAACGCGGTAGTCGGCGGTCATCGCTACCATGCCGCGCGAGGCAAAATACCGGCACTGCTGCGCGAACTGCTGCGGCGATCCCGAGGTCCAACCGCCGCCGAAGAAGAACACGATGGCCGGGCGGCAATTCGTGGCGGCGTGGTCGGCGGGCGCGAAGATGTAGAGCTGGAGGTTGGTCTGACCGATGGTCTTGTAGGTTTCAGCGCGCGCGTCCGGGAGGACGGGGGGATAGCCAAAACGGCTTGCGCCGCGCGCGGCGTTCCGCTCCGCGCCCGGCAGTGAATGCGCCGACAGCGTCAGCGCCAAAGCGACCCAGAGGCTGAGAGTCGAGGCCAAGTTCGCCTGGCAGGATGTCATGATTTCAAGAGTATGATTTGTTTCAGGCGGAGCAATTCACAATCCGGTCCGCGATCGTTGATCCTGTTCATCTTCTCATCGCTCCCGGCTCAAATCCTTAACGTCCAACTCACCCGCCGCTTTGAGCCGCCGGATCTCCGCTGCGTAACCTTCACGGAAAGTAGGATACTTGAATTGGCAGCCGAGTTCCATTCTGAGGCGGTGATTTGAGATCCGCTTGTTGGTTACCCCGCGTTTCAGCGCCGCTCCTACGTCTTCCGGCACCGAGGGCGGCAGGGGCTTGCCCAACGCGCCGGACAGCCATTCAAAAAAACCAAGCTGGGTGACCGGCTCGTCGTCCACCGCATTATAGACTTCACCAGGGCATCCGCGCTGCAAGGCAGCGATGATAGCGCCGACCACATCGTCTCGGTGGATCATGTTCAGCAGCCGTCCGCCCCTGCCCTCGATTACTGCCGCACCCTTTAGATACTGCTTGAACCAATAGCCGCGCCCAGGTCCATAGATGCCCGCCACCCGCAGAATCACCGCGGGGAAATTCCTCAGGCGCGCCGACTCGAGCAGCACTCTTTCGGTCTCAACCAGAACCCTTGCCGTCTCGGCTTCCGGTTCGGTGGGACAGCTTTCGGTAACGAGAGAGCCGTCGTTCTGCCCATAGACACTGGTGCTGCTGGTATAAACAAACTTCCGCGGGGGAGTTGCGCCGAGCCATTCGAGCAGGTTGCGCGTGGCTTCCAAATACACCCGGCGGTAATCTTCCGGACCACCCCCGGACGACGACACGCAGTTGACCACCCAGTCCCAAGCGCGCGGCAGCCGGATCAACTGCCCCGGTTGGGTTATGTCTGCCACCAGCTCCTTAATCGCAGCCGATTGTCTGCCGGCTTCATTTCCCCAACCTCGGCGCAGGCCGGCCACCCGGTGGCCTTGCTTGGCCAGCTCCGCCCCGAGTGCCCGCCCAACGTAACCGCAGCCCACAACCAAAACACGCATATCAGCATGATAAAACACGCGACCGGAAAGTCACCAGTCGAGTGCACCTGTCGCCACTTGTTCTATCCGCTCGCCAGCCCTTCGGCGCTCTGACAGCCTGAGAGGAATCATGAAGCGCAGGCCGAAGCTCGCAAAGACATTGATAATGCTCCTGGGAGCGTGTCTGCTGGTTGTCTTGATGCTGCGTTGGTTTGAACATAGCCAAGTCTATCATCCGGACCGGGTCCTGACGGCGACCGGGGCTGAGCTGGACCGAAGGTTCGAAGATGTCATATTCAAGGCCGGCGACGGCGTCGAGCTAAACGGCTGGTTCTTCCCGGCGAGTACGAATTCACCGCGCGCGCGGCTGGTGGTGTTGGTGTGCCATGGTAACGCCGGCAACATCGGCCACCGGCTCGAGACCTGCGCCGCGTTGCTGGCGACGGGCGCCGGCGTGTTTGTGTTCGATTACCGCGGCTACGGCAAGAGCCGGGGCTGGCCGAGTGAAGAAGGGACTTATCTCGACGCACAGGCCGCCTACCACTGGTTGCGCCAACAAGGCGTCTCCGGCACGAACATCATCGCCTTTGGCGAGTCGCTGGGCGGCGGGATTGCCGCAGAGCTGGCGGTGCGCGAGCCGGTGGGCGCGTTGGTCTTGCAGAGCACCTTCACCAGCATCCCGGACATCGGCGCGGACCTGTTCCCCTGGCTGCCGGTGCGCTGGCTCGCGACGATCCGCTACGACACGCGCAGCAAACTGCCGCGGCTGAAGCTGCCGGTCCTGGTGATGCACAGCCGCGCGGATGAAATCATCCCCTTCCGTCACGGCCAGAGAAACTTCGCGGTGGCGAATGAGCCCAAGCTGTTCTGGGAACTCACCGGCGGCCACAACGAGCCGCTGGCGAACCGGCGGCACTTCATCACCGGTGTGGAGAAGCTGCTCGACAGGATTGACACCGCGGGGGCGCCGAGCGCCTCGTCCGACAAAGCGGCGCAGTAAGGTCCGCGCGCGGAGCACACGAGACCAGGAGTCAAGAGCTGCGGGCTCATCCGGCACTCGTCGGGGTTGCTGGCAATAAGGGCGGACCCGGGGTCGCCACGTTGCCGAACCCGAGGCGATGCAGGTTATGCTTGATTAACACTCCCGAAATCGGCCAACTAGTTCACGTCCGTGACGAATGAAAGCACACTTCTTATCTGAACTAGGTCGCCGTACTGAAGAACCGCCCATCTCCTGGCTGATGGCCACGGCGCTGGTGCGACCCCAACTGATTTCACTGGCTGCGGGATTCACCGACAACGCGTCTCTGCCCGTCCAGGACGTGCACTGCTTGCTGAAGGAAATTCTGAGCTCGCCCAAAACCGGCCAAGCCGCGCTCCAGTACGGAACGACCGCGGGCGACGCGGCCCTGCGCGAACTCACCGCCCGCCGCTTGCGGTCGCTCGATGGCGTAGCGAGCGCAGGGCGGGCCTACTCCCCTGACCGCATGATGATCACCAACGGCTCGCAGCAGATGCTGTATATGGTGACCGAAGCGCTCTGCGACCCGGGCGACATCGTGCTGGTGGAGGATCCGAGCTACTTCGTCTATCTGGGCATACTGCAGAGTCATGGCGTTCAGGCCCGAGGTGTGCGCATGGAGAAGGACGGGCTGGACCTCGAATCCCTGGAAGCCGTGCTCAAAGCCCTGAAGCGAAGCGGCGAACTGCACCGCGTCAAGCTCCTCTACCTGATCAGCTATTATCAGAACCCGACGGGCATCACGACGAGTTTCGCCAAGAAAGCCGGGGCGCTGAAGTTGTTGGCGCAATACGAACGAATGGCAGGCCATCCCCTCTACCTGCTCGAGGATGCCGCGTATCGCGAATTGCGCTTTCAGGGGGAGGCAGTCAAGTCCGCCCTGGCCATCCGAGGCTATCAGGAGCGAGTGATCTACAGCGGCACCTACAGCAAGCCCTTTGCGACCGGGGCCCGAGTCGGCTTCGGCCTCGTGCCGGAGCCTGTACTGAGCACCGTCCTGCGCATTAAGGGCAACCACGATTTCGGGTCCTCGAACCTGCTGCAGCAACTCCTCGCCCGGGCCCTGTCCTCAGGGCGCTACGAACGGCACCTGACCGAGTTGCGAAAGCGGTACGCGAGCAAGGCTCGCGTGATGCGCGACGCCTTGACGGACCACTTCCCCCCCGAAGGAGAGTGGTGGAAACCGGATGGCGGTCTATACTTCTGGGCCAGGCTGCCGCAAAGCCTGAACTCGGGTCCGAAGTCGAAGTTCTTCCAGAAAGTCCTCGCGAGCGGGGTACTCTACGTACCAGGCGTACTATGCTATGCTGATGACCCCACGCGCAGGAAGCCGAGCCACGAAATGCGCCTCAGCTTCGGCGGGGCCACAGAAGCCAACGTCCGGACAGGCATCGCGCGCCTCGGCGCCGTGGCGCGCCAGCTCTTACTCCGCTAATCGGACAAGGTTAGCCGGATTACGCGATTCTCTCTGCCTCGGGCGGGAGGACCGAGCAGTCGATTCCAACCGATGGCGACAGTGGGGTTCCGCTGGCTCAGCTTACCCTTGAGGTGCAACCCGCTACCATTGCCATCGGTCTCGAATTCGGGTAGATTCCGCAACATGATAGTTGCCATCTTCTGGCATGCACAACGGTACTCTGGCGATGAGCTCGCCAAGGTATCTGGCGGCGGCCTTGCGACTCTGACGGTCCATGGCTGCAAAGCAGCCGTTGAGCAGGAGTTGCTCAAGGGGCGCAGAGTGCATGCGTCAGGTGATTCTGTGGAACGGTAACGATATATACTGAGCTGTCAGAATAATGATTAACGATAATGTCCGTTTTATGCTCAGCGTATGGAAGCCTCTTCTCTATCTTTACCCAAAAGGAACCTGCCAAGGGGTTTCCTACGCATCGAGCGACAACCACGGACGACAGGGTATGGTAGCCAGGATCGGTGGTCCCTCCTTGAGCTTGTTTTGGGTTTAACCCAATGAATTCGTGCGTGGATTGCAGCCAAGCAGGACCGCCTGGGCCTGATGAATTAAAGGTAGGGACAACACCACAAGACGAGGGTAACTTCCTGGTCGCAACCCCGCCTGGGCCTTGTTCAGGGGCGACTATCCGGCACCAGTCAGTGGGGTCGCATTGGACACACACCGGATACACGCCGGATACACTCCAGATACACACCGTAGATAACTTTCGGACGCAGCCAGGAGATTGCTGGAAAAACCCCAGAAACAGTACACCGGCATCAATCCACTACAGGATTAGTGCCAGCACATTGAATTAAGTGAAAGTATTAAACATACTAATCTATTTTCAACCGGGTGCGCAACCTGTAGCAGGCGGCTCAATCGAGCGTAGTACACCGTTCAGATGTTCCTCTATCCAAAAGAATACGATACAATAGTCATAGGTGCTGGGCATGCCGGCATCGAGGCGGCTCTTGCGGCAGCGAGAATGGGATGCCAGACACTCTTGCTAACGATAAACCCAGACACGATTGGGCAGATGTCCTGCAATCCCGCCATCGGAGGCCTGGCAAAGGGACACCTCGCACGAGAGGTTGACGCTATGGGTGGAGAGATGGCAAAGGCAACAGACCTTAGCGGACTACAGTTCCGGATGCTCAACATGAAGAAGGGTCCTGCAGTCCGTGCTCCACGCGCGCAGTGCGACAAGAAGGCATACCAATTCAGAATGAAATGGGTCTGCGAGCGAGAGCCAAACCTAGATCTTCGTCAGGGCCAAGCATCGAATCTGGTCAAAAATGACGGCAAGGTGTTGGGAGTTGAGACTACGCTCGGAGTTCAGTACTTGGGCAAAACCGTGATAATCGCCACCGGCACTTTCCTGAGAGGGCTTATGCATATCGGCGACACCCAACAGAAGGGAGGTCGTTCCGGCGAGGCAGCGGCAACCGGTTTATCTGCGTCTCTTCAGGACCTCGGGTTGGAGCTTGGGCGGTTGAAGACCGGCACGCCGCCACGGCTGCTTCGCCGCTCCATAGACTTCTCAAAGACCGAGCCCCAACCCGGAGATGAACCTGTACCTTACTTCACCCACTGGAAGGAAGAACTGTTCCACGTGGAACATCCGGAATCCAGCCCACCAGAGATGTTCCACGTGGAACATCTGACAGGGCCAGGCGCAGATGCCAGGAGGCTTCGCGGTAAGTATCCTCCTGGGTCCATCCTTGAACGGCTAAACGGCCAGTTGCCATGCTATATCACATCTACCACCGACGCAACCGCCCGTCTGATTCGAGACAACCTTCACAAGTCTCCTTTGTACGCCGGTGTCATCCAAGGAGTAGGTCCCAGGTACTGCCCATCCATTGAAGATAAGATTGTTCGCTTCGCACACAAGCCTCATCACCAGATATTTCTCGAGCCCGAGGGAATCGCAACGGACGAAATCTACGTTAACGGCTTCTCAACCTCGCTACCGTTTGAAGTACAACTCAAACTCGTCCAGACCATTGTCGGCTGCGAGAAGGCCGAGATCCTGCGGCCAGCTTATGCGGTAGAATACGACTTCGCTTTCCCAACCCAACTCCATCCGTCATTGGAAACCAAAGTCTGCGCCAACCTTTATCTGGCAGGGCAGATTAATGGTACATCCGGATATGAAGAAGCTGCAGCTCAAGGACTTATGGCTGGAATCAACGCGGCACGCCGGTTGAAGAACCTGGAGCCCATTGTCCTGAGAAGGGATCAAGCCTACATCGGGGTCCTCATTGACGACCTCGTAACCAAGGGTACTTTTGAGCCATATCGGATGTTCACCTCCCGCGCCGAATACCGTCTGTTGCTGCGCCAAGACAACGCCGACCAGCGCCTCTCGCAACTCGGCTATGATATAGGTCTGCTCCCGGCAAACCACTATCAAGCCTGGAAGCGCAAGAACACAGCCATCGAAACAGAGCTTGAGCGGCTTCACAAAACCCGCTGCGGCTCCAACACATTAGCCGAGTTGCTGCGACGCCCACACATTAGTTATCATGATCTTGAATCAACCGACGGATCACTATCAGGAGACGTAATTACACAGGTTGAGGTGGCCGTCAAGTATGCTGGGTATATCGCCCGCCAGGCTACTGAGGTCGCCAAGCTCAGAAACCTGGAAGACAAGCGGATCCCGGAGGCGTTTGACTATGCCGCTATTTCGGCCCTGCGAATGGAGGCCCGCCAGAAGCTTATGAAGATCCGGCCGGCCACGCTCGGGCAAGCCTCGCGCATCTCGGGCGTGTCACCGGCGGACGTAGGCATCCTGATGGTTTGGCTGAAGCGGGCTGCGGCACAGCGCGAAGACGAAGCCTGAACCTTTCCGCTCAGTGCGATTGGGCGGTGATACACGCGCGCCCACGGTCCGGTGGGAAGTTGAGGATTAGCTCTGCCGTGACGCGGAGACGCCACCTGCCGTTCGACGCTCTGTCAGACGGTGCAGCGGCCTTCAAAATAGATCTGGACAGGCATTGCCGGTCAACCTAAAGTTCGTTCGCCGGTTGAAGAGTATTCAAGCGGTGAGAGCCTGCATCCCGTCCTGGCTTCCTCAACAGAGCAAGGTGCAAGGAAGAAAAGCCCTGGCGCAACCCAGTGATGCCGGTTGTTCTGATTTTCGGCTGCGTCATGGCTTACTAAAAGCAACTAACAATGAAACTAATATCGCCATGCATGCACCGCCCGATCGTACTTGGTATCACGTTAACCCCACCGTAGAATCCTCCACCCATTCAGCACCGCCGCGCCAACTGCGCGGGGGAATTCCTGCCCGGCTCTTCACGTTGGCCCTGCTCGGGGCCGCACTCGCCGGGTGCCGCCAAACCGCCGACCGCTCTCAAGGCGTCGAACTCGTGTTGAGTTCGAGCACGCCGACGCCGGCCATGACGTTCGAGGTCAGGTTCGAAGCGCCCATGGTTCCCGGCAGCCAGGTCGGCCTGGCAGTCACTAATTCGCCGCTCGTCATCGCCCCACCTCTAGAGGGGACCTTTACTTGGTTAAGCGCGCACAGCGGGGTCTTCACCCCGACGGAACCGCTCGCCCTGGATAGGCGCTATGACTTGCGATTGCGGCCGGGATTGCAGCGCGCAGATGGGCAGCCATCCAGAGCGACTCTGCACCGGACTCTGACCACGCCGCCTTTTGGCGTGGTGGCATCCTCGCCACGGCGAGCTAATGCCAACGCCACTTCCGAGCCGGAGATCAAGCTCGCCTTCAACGCGGACGTTGAAGCGCGAGAGGCGGAGCGGCATGCATACTTCCGGGATTCCTCCGGGCGCCGCATCCCGGCCGATCTCCGGCAAAGCACCTGGGATGAGTTGGGCTACGAACTGGGCGGACCCTGGTCCCTGCGCACTTGGGCTCAACAGTTCATCGCAACCAAAGGCTCCGGGTATTCTGGCCAAGCAGGCGATCCGAGAGAGAATCCGACGAACGAACTGGCGAACGTGCTCATCGCAACGCCGCGTCAGGCGCTACCGCTGGGCCAAGGCTGGCGTTTGGTTGTCGCCGCGGGAACGCCTGCGCGAGACAATTCGCTGCGCTTGCGCGAAGCCGCGACCGTGCCGGTAGGTGATGTCACGCCGTTCGTTGTCACCGAGGTCACCGCCAATCATTATGTCCACTCGGGCCCCTCGATTCGGCTCTCGTTTTCCAAACCCGTCTCGGAATCGCTCACGACCCGTATCGCAGACTGGATGGAGATCAACCCCCAGCCGGCGGAGTTCACCGTGCAAACTGCCTGGCGAAGTGTGGTGCTGCGCGGGGACTTCAAGGGCGAAACCTGGTACACACTGAGACTGCGGCCAGGCTTCGAGTCCGCGGAGCCGTTCAAGCTGTCCGGCTCAAACACCTTCACACTAAAGATGCCGCGGATTGCGCCCCGGCTATATTTCCCTGCCTTCTCGCGCGACCAATTGGCGGGCGGCAAGCGTTCCTTCCCGCTCCTCGCCGTGAACGTGCCTCAGGTGCGTGTTCGCGCGAAACTGCTGGACCCGCAAACGGCGATCCACGCGTTGCGAGGTTACGGGAGCTACTTCATCAAGTGGAATGAACGTCGCGAGAATGACCGCTGGGATGAGCGATATCAGCCAGTAAACTACAACCTGGTGCCGGGGCGCACGGTCTTTAACGAGCAGCTTGACCTGGGGACTGAGCCCGACACCACCAAGCAGCTCGAACTCGAGTGGGATCAGATACTGGCCGGGCGCAAGACCGGAGTGGTCTTTCTGGATGCGGAGCGGTTGCAGGACGAGTCCGATTCGAGCCCCGCGTTGGGCACCCAGGCCCTGATCCAATTGACCGACCTGGGGCTGGTGTGGAAGAAAGCGTGCGCCGGCGTGGATGTTTTTGTCTTCTCGCACAGCACGGGCCGCCCGGTCTCCGGCGCAACCGCACGGCTCTTCAGCGACGAGAATGAGCCGCTGCAAGAGGCGGCAACCGATGCCAGCGGTTTGGCACACCTGGGAGCCAACACCAACGCGAATTGGGTGGCGGTGCAGCGCGGGGATGACTTCCACGCCGCGCTGCTGGACGAAAACCGGATTTGGCTTTATCGGTTTGATCTGCCCGTTGCGGATTCCAATGAGCGGGACCCCGGGCGCCGCGTGATGCTGTTCAGCGACCGCGGTGTGTATCGGCCGGGAGAGGAGCTGCACCTCGAGGCGCTGGTCCGGGACTGGAGTGAACACGGCCTGAGCGCCCCGGTCGCGCTGGGCGGCAGGCTCGAGTGCGTTGATGCGCGCGGACGCCAATTCTTCCAAACCAACGCCGCGTTCAGCTCATCCGGGGCCTGGTCGGCCACGGTGCCGCTGCCGGCCACTTCACGCGGCACCTACTTTGCCCGCCTGCATCTCGGCACGAACGACTATACCCACGCCTTTCAGGTGCAGGATTTTCAACCGAACGCCTTCGAGATCAAGCTGGAGTCGAAAGCCTCGTTCACTGCCGGCGAGAAGATTGAGCTCCCGGTGTCGGCCCGGTACTTGTTCGGCAAAGGGCTTTCGAGCGCCCGGGTCCAGTGGTCGCTGGAAGCTGACGACATGGAGTTCAAGCCCGAGCGGTTCAGCGGATTCACCTTCCGACGCGCCGACCCTGAGTTTCGCTTCGGTCACAACCGATCCGGGCTGGTGCTGAGTGGTCAGGGGATGCTCGGCGGCCCGACCAATTTCATCATCGCACCGGATCTACCAGTCAACGCCGCGGCGCCTCAGCCGCGTATGGCCTCGCTGCTGGTGGAGGTCACCGACCTGAACCAGCAGACCCTCTCGCACCGCGTGGAGTTTGTAAGGCACAGTTCGGAGTTCTACCTGGGCTTGCGGCAGGGAGCCGAGGTGCTGCGCGCCGGAGAAACGCTGCCGCTGGAGGTGGTGGCATTGCGGGCGGATGGGCAACCCTACGCCGAGCGCGTCAAAGCGCAGCTCACCTTGCAGCGAATTGACTGGCAATCCGTTCGCATTCAGGGCGCGGGCAGGAGCGTTCGGTTCCGCAATGAATCGGTGGTCACCAACCTTTTTCAGGAGGAGATCGAAGTGCCGCCGATTCCAATGCCAGCCGAGCCCGACGCCGAAGTCCGAGGCTACCGTCTGCCCGGCTTCCCGGCTCTGCCCGCCGGCCATTATCTGGTCGAGGTAAAAGCCAAGGACGCCAACGACTGCGCGGTCATCAGCTCGCTGAGCTTTGATGTGTCCGCCCCGGCGGAGATCGGCTCGAACTATCGCAACGACGTGCACCTCACGCTCAAGGCCGACCAGAAGCGTTACGCGCCTGGTGACACGGCGACAATCCTCGTCGAATCGCCTTTCACCGGCACGGCGTTGGTTACTGTGGAACGCGAGAAGATTCTGCGTTCCTTTACCACCCGGCTCGAAGGCAACGCACCCGCCATTCGCATCCCACTGGTGGCGGGCGACGTGCCCAACATCTTTGTGTCCGTCATCATGCTGCGGGGCGCTGACGAATGCCCGCGCAAGGTGAAGGAGCCTGAGTATCGCATCGGCTATTGCGCGCTAAGCGTTGCCGATCCGCTCAGCCGCCTCGTTGTGACCGTCACTCCCGGCGCGACAAATTATCTGCCCGCGCAAACAGTGGAGGTTACGGCCCGCGTGGCCGATGCCAGCGGCCGGGCTGTCGCCGGCGCCGAGGTGGTGCTTTATGCTGTTGATGACGGCATCCTGCGTCTGACCGATTACAGCCTGCCGGACCCGCACAGCTTCTTCTACGCGACGCGCCCGCTCGGCGTGTTGTCGAGCGTTTCGCTGCCCAACCTGCTGACCGAAAACCCCGAGGAACTCGCGTTTCAAAACAAAGGCTATCTGGTTGGAGGTGGCGGGGATGCCGGCGGCGGGAGGGAACGCGTGCGCAAGAACTTCCTGGCCTGCGCCTTTTGGAACGCCACCCTGACGTCCGACGCCCAAGGCAATGCCGTCGCGCGCTTTCCCGCGCCCGACAGCCTGACGCGCTACCGCATCTTCGCCGTGGCCCACGCAGCCAGCAGCCGCTTTGGGGGCGGCCAATCTGCTTTCCAGGTGACCAAGC
>Ga0172371_10009418_pt1 | contig 13411 bp, 26 predicted proteins | sample Lak12m_FD_114543 | JGI IMG/M metagenome (GOLD analysis project Ga0172371, IMG submission 114543) | Freshwater microbial communities from Kabuno Bay, South-Kivu, Congo - kab_022012_12m | ecosystem: Environmental > Aquatic > Freshwater > Lake | place: Democratic Republic of the Congo: South-Kivu... | reverse complement strand
GACCTACGGCCTCTTGCCTGAATTCCTTCGTGTACTTCCCATACGGTAACCTTTCCATCTTGACACCTCCAGTTAGTTATTTTAACCTACCTTTTGGTGTCCACTTTTTCTATCCTACCTCAAGTATGCCTGAATTGCCGTGCCAATTATCTTCCCTTTTCCCCCACCCATAGTCCCAAGCATCGTCTGGTTCATAGGCAGTATGACGTTTTATGTGGGACGGTAAAGTATGAGCCAACTCCTTGATATAATGGTTGCCCCTGTCCAAAGATACAAAATGCTGGAACTCACACGGATAGAAGATGGCCGCACGATTAACGCAACAGACATCATGAGATGGTGGAATCATGTCCCAAAACTTTTGCAGGTCGTCGTATACAGACAATCCAGAACCAACAATCAGGCACATCATTCTACCACCACCAGACTTGACACTCGGCAATCATCTTAGCAATTCAAGAACATAGTCTATCAGGTCGCTCTGTCTTCCATATTTGCTCTCGAACGCCGTCTTGTACGGATGCACGGCTACCAATCCATCTATCCCCGTACCATCCTGGTGATGCCCAGCGCACAACGGAAGAACGCGGTAATGGCAGCCCTTTTTTGTGCGGCCTTCAACATGATGTATAGACACGTGCTTGTTTATCCATCCGTCTATGCGGCAGGCAACACAGCCAAGCTCTGCCACCTTGGAATGGTAGGCTATTTCAGCCCTTGTTCTTGTTGTTCCCTTCATCTACTCGCCACCCCAATACTCCGATTCATGCCAACAAATCGTTCAAACCGGCACGCGGGTTAACTCATCGTTGAGGCTGTAGGAAAACCCCTAAAAGGGGCCATTTTTTAACGCTTCTCCGCGTTGATGCAATTTCACTGATGATAATAAGAATGTCCATGAGGATGATTTTAGGCACGGATGACGTGCTTTTTCTCGCTTGGCCATCACAGAACGACATCGGAGTATATTAAACGCGTTAAATGAAGCCTGGTGCGTTGGGCTTTCGCAAGGGACTTTTCCTACAGACTCGTTAGTGGTTTCGCTGTTCAGCAGGGAGGTGCAACTTGCTTACATCTAGGCAGCTGGCTGTGAGTTTGATGATCGGGTTGCTTGTTCTTCTTAAACCCTATAACTCGTCAGCCGAAGAAATGAAGTTTAACTGGGAAGCGGTGTGTGCTCAGGTCAAAGACCTTGCTATCCCACCCTCTGACAAGCCATCGGCGGGGGAAGCCAAATCCTTGGAGGGCTGTTCCTCGGAGGATCTGTACTACAGCATTTCCCGCGCTGCGGACCCCGAAAAGGCGCGCCTGTGCGCCTATATTGAATTTGACCAAGGAGATGAAAAAGTTTTTGGCGGTTCTTCCATGCTGATGACGATCTATGCGAATGGCAGAGGCGGCAAAAGAAATTTCGACCTCGCTTTAAAGTTTGCTTGCAGACTGGATGGAGCTCCTGCCGAAATGGAAGGGCGCATAGAGAATTTAATCGAAAAAAAGAAAGCCAATTGGAAAGGAAGCGATTTCAGCCTGTGTAACGATATTACGAGTGGCTTTATGCAGGGACATTGCGAAGCACACCACGAGCGCTTCAAAGCGGCTGAACGAAAAAGAAAGGCTGCAGAGCTCATGGCGAAGTGGAACGAAGCAGACCGAAAGGCTTTTGATCGCCTGAGAAAAGCTGCTGACAAGTATTTCGATCTTCGATCCGATGAGGAAGTGGAGCAGTCGGGCACAGCGCGGGCGGCGTTCTCAATAGAAGAGCACAGGTCACTTGAAGAAGGGTTTCTTGCCCTGATCGAGTCACTAGAGATTGGAAAGTTAACCGTTTATTCCGAAAAGGAATTTAAACAGGCAGACGCTAAGTTGAATGCAGTTTACCAAAAGATCCAGAAGACCCCGGACTTCGAGTACGGTACGGTCACAAAGGAAGGCATCAAAAAAACGCAGCGTGCATGGATAGCATATCGCGATGCGTGGGTCTCTTTTGCGACCGGCAAGTATAATCGCGTGACTCCCGAAAGCATAAAAACTCGGTTGAGTCAGACGCGAACGAAAATGCTTGCAGCATTTCTTGAGTAATTGGGCTGGATTAACGAAGTGGAGCCAACCTGCGCCTCGACTGCGACGCGCGTGCGGCGCGTCAGGCGCGCGTTAGGCTACCACGATGGGAATTGATAGACTAAAACAAAAGCAGGCTCAAGCATTTGCACGTGAGGAGGAAAGAAACCGTCTCAAAATACAGTGGAATGATCTCCTCTGTCAATTTCTCGATAAAGGAATAAAAGACATATTTCATAGTATTACTACATCGGACAAATTAAATAACCTACAACTTGAAATCAAGTTTGAAAATAACAAGCCAGATTATGGTGAGTTTAAATTCGCAAAACTCCATGTCGTTGGTGTCCCTTCTTTTTACATCAGTTTTTCAGTTATTCTGTCCGCATCATTGGAATCTTGGAAGGGTGAAATATCAATAAGCTTTTCTCGAGAATCAAGAATTTCCGATGATACATATACTTACAATGGTATTATGCAAACGATGGGTATTCCTGTTGCAGTATATGTGTGTACTCCATTGGGTTACCTTAAAGGTAAAGGCACCAGACGCGGAGGTAGTGATTGGACGGAGGGTGAAAGTCAGTTTCTTTGGCAAAATGACGCATCAACTCATCAAATTATCGATTTCGTACTGAATTGTCTAGAAGGTAAATTTATCAAATCGGATTGGTTTCCTAAGCAGAATTGGTTCTCCAACTTATTGAAATAAATAGAAATGCCTACGGCTGCCTAACAAATCATTCGAGTAGACGGCATAAAACCGCCGCTGCTTAATTTGGTCGTTAGACCCAAAAAAAAATGCTTGACAATATAATTTCGCAGGGTTAATATTAGTCTATGCTAATAAACTTAAATAGGAAGAATGTTCATGAAAGAATCCGCAGAACTATTTAAACTTCTTTCAGTTGATAAACGAATAGAAATTATAGAACTACTGAAAAGTGAACCCAAGAGTGTCAATGCTTTAGCTGATTCTTTGGGAATAACACAGTCAGCAGTATCTCAGCATTTGAGAGTTCTGAAAAGTGCGGGACTCGTGAAGGATGAGAGACAGGGTTATTGGATTTATTATTCTCTAAATCGAGACACCCTCGAAAAATGCAGAGAAAGACTTAATCGGATTTGTACTTGTGGCTGTTCCTCCGGACTTGTTCATACAAAACATTTGTGCAAGCCAAAATAACGGATATTTTTTTGCTCATTTATATAAGTGAGTGAGCATATACTTAAATCGAAAGGAGGTGATAGAAATGACAAAGGATATTAAAAAAGAGACAAAAGAACATCCTGAAGAAAAGATCGCCGATACTAAGAGCGATTCAAAAAGCTCCTGCGGCTGCGGTTGTATTCCGCTCACGAAGAAGAAATAATCAATGAGCTTGTGAGGGTGGGTTGAAAAACAATCCACCCTCACTCTTTAAAATTACACGGAGGACAAAATGAGAGAGGTAATATTAGCGGTTTCTTATTGGCTACATCTTATTGCGACAGTCATATGGATTGGAGGAATTACTTTTATCCTTTTTATTGCGCTACCGACAGCCAAACAGGTTTTAGGTGCTGATGCAGGTAAGCTGATGGGCGAAATTTCTAAAAGATTTACTCCCTTAGCGAACTATAGTATAATTTTCATAATTGTTACAGGGCTTGCATTAACAAGTGCAAACAAATGGACATGGGTTTTAATTGTAAAGCACGTTTTGGTATTAGGAATGGTTGCTGTGCATTTTTATAGAGGCTTGATATTAGCTCCCAAGATTGCAAGAGCGGAGGCCGTTTCCCAAAAAACATTTTTACAGAAATTATCTCTCAATTTGATCAAAGTGAATTTTTGTTTTGGGATGGCAGTGTTATTGCTCAGTGGCATTACATCAGTGCTTTACAGATTATAAAAAAAGGTCTAACAACTTGATGGACGTGAACGAGAGGCACAGGACACTTTTTCAGATGAGCGAGGGCTTTAGGTTTGCAAATCGGCTTTTTGCTTTTTTACGTCTTGGCAGTGCCTCTCGTCAGTCATCAGGGCGTTATACGTCTCCGCTATCAAATAGCCTCTGTTGTTTTAAATGCTGTTTAACCCGTTCACATCCTGCCTTAAAATAATCCTCATCAAGTTCAAAGCCTGTAATGTGATGCCCCATGTTATAGCAGGCAATGACAGAAGACATCGAGCCGAGGTGCGTGTCGAGAATCTTACCCCCCGGCTTTGCGAACTTTAATAAGCACCATTCATAAAGCCGTATTGGTTTCTGTGTTGGATGTATCCCTTCTGAATCCCGGAAGATACCATGATTCCGACACTTGAATATCTTTGCGGGCATATCAAAAGAGGTATATGCCAGTTCACAATGGCTGAAGTTATCAACAGTCTGTTCTTTGTCCCATACTATAAAGCCACGACATGCCGGAAGATTAAAATAGTTTGCACCCCATATAATCCAGTTTTTACATGCTCGTTGTAGTTCAGTAAAAAAGCTCTCATCGGGAATACTATCATCCCATTTTTTATTGTTGTAGGAGTCCATCATATTGAATCTTGAGCCAAACTTAACAGAACTTTTTGTATGTATCCCCCCACCGTTATACCTGTTAATAGTCCCAGATTGCAAGCCATACGGCGGGTCAACGATAGCCAGATCAAAGTGTTTATCAGGATAACGTTTCATGCCCTCCATGCAGTCTTCATTTGAAAGATGGAAGAAGTCAGACGTATAACAATCTGATGGACGTGAACAAGGCGCACAGGTGTCGTTTTGCCCTTCATTTATCATATTGTTGATATCACCGTTATGTTCGTTCATATCCATCTGCGCCTTGTCAGTCATCAGTCAGTTAACACTAAGATAATAATTTAATAATGGCATATACAGAAAATACAGAGATTCAAGGAAGGAAGGTCTGAGACCATCTCCTTCCTTGAGTAGGGCGATAGCACGCCCGTTGTCGGAGATGCTAACTCCGGCTGAAGGGCAGAATGATTGAAGACCCTTGTTTGTGTCGTGGGCGGGTCCACGTAAAAAAAACGCAAGCACACAAACGAGGATTATCTTCAAACCAAACTGTCCGATGCTCCTTAGCTGTAGGCCACAGCCGAGGAGATACCGCCAGCAAGGGCGGGAATAAAATACTACGGTTGGGTTAACAGCCCAAGCCGGCTTGGGCTTAACTACCTGGAGTTTAAAAATGGTTAAGCTCAAACTGACAGTAGAACTTGATATGGTTGCAATTTTAAAGGTTGTAGTCATCATCATAGCTCTATTGTCTTAATTATGCGGGTGGGTGTCTCAGGCATCCACCCCATAAATAATAAAAAGAGTGTTAACAAATCATTCAAGAGGGACGTGGTATTAGCCTTGTCACTTTTTCGCATTGGTCTTATACCACGCCCCTTAATTCCGGCGTTATGGATCATAGAATGCCTAAATCTAATTTGCGATGGTATACTGCCCCGCAAAAATCCCGTTTTGCTTTGAAAAGAGTCGGCTCTTTCATGAACCTGTGGCTGGCCATCTTCTCAATATGTTCAAGACAGTCAATATCCTCTTTATTAATTGCTACTTCGACAATTTCAAACAAAGCCGAAAAAACTTCACCCATCAATCTTTCTTCTGCCATAACAAGCCCACTCGACCCGACGCCGAATGGCATCCTTTCTTTTTCATTCCCGCGTCATTTCCGGCGCGGGTCACTGGCGCGTTAGGGGGTAGCATGTGCCAGCCTCTTGAATTCATCGAGCGCCTGCCGTCCGGTCACGATCAGCGACGGCACCGGGGCGAGTTCCGCCCGCAGCGCGGCAATCTCTTTGCGCAGTTCTGCCACTTCGTGTGCAAGATTCGGCTCGCTCTTGCTCTGCATCTCCTCAAGCATCTTGGCAAAGTGCGCGTTGTCCCTGTGCGGGGTCATCTGTCCTGGTGCTGGCATTTCAGTTCCTTTTCGGGGCGTCCGCTCCTAACACATCATTCGAGAGGGACGCTTCGCCTATCGGCTTCGCGCCCCTCAATTCGGCGTTAGGCGCAAAGGCATTTCTACCCTTGCGCCCCTGTGCATCCTTATTTCTTTTTCTTCGGTGGATACTTTGTGTCTGGAAATTGCTTTTCAAGTTTATCTGCTGGTTTCTTCGCCATGCTGATATTCCTCCTTTCCGGAAATTAAAGGCAATCAAAGACTGCCTAACAAACACATCCACGGCGACCCGGCATAAGGCCGCCGGTCGCGTGATGTTGGCGTTGTAAAGGAGATATATTCAGAATGCCCATTCCTGATTATGAAACCTTAATGCTGCCACTCCTTTCTATTGCAGAAACAAAAAAAGGAAACGAAGTCGCACTGATTGAGGCCGTCGGACTTCTGGCCGCACAGTATAAACTTTCAGAAGAAGAGAAAGCCGAATTACTTCCCAGCGGCAGCACGTTCAAATTTTCGTCGCGCGTTTCATGGGCAAGGACTTATTTGCAGAAGGCCGGCTTACTTGAAGCGACGCGCCGTGGACATTTTAAAATTACAAAAAGAGGTATCGAAATCCTCAAGAAGAAGCCACAAAGAATAGACAATAAACTGCTATCCCAATTTGAAGAGTTTAGGGAATTTCAAGGCAGGAAAAAAAATCAAGAAAGAAAATGAGGACACTTCTTCTGAAACGCCGATTGAGTCTATATCTACGCATTATGAACAACTCCGTGCCGCTCTCGCTTCCGAACTGCTTGAACGAGTAAAAAAATGCTCTCTTCAGTTCTTTGAAAGTCTTGTCATCCGGTTACTGGTTAAAATGGGCTACGGCGGTTCCTTGAAGGACGCCGGGCAGGCCATCGGCAGAACCGGCGATGGCGGCATAGATGGCGTTATTCGTGAGGATAAACTGGGCCTCGACAATATCTACGTTCAGGCGAAACGCTGGGCTGATAAACCGGTAGGCAGCCCTGACATAGATCAATTCGCCGGTGCGTTGTCTAAGAAAAAGGCGACAAAAGGCATCTTTATCACAACATCCTCATTTACGAAAGATGCCCTCGCCTCCGTCCGTGAATATTCTTCCCGAATTATTCTTATTGACGGCAGTAGCCTTGCCGATTACATGATGGACCACGGTGTCGGCGTTTCGATAGCCTCTACTTATGAAATTAAGAAGATTGATTCGGATTTCTTTGAGGAAGACATTGAGTAATCACTGGCGTGTTATGGTTTGAGCTTCACGAGGAAACGTTTGGGGGCTGTTTATTTCCTGATTTTTGATTCGAGCAGAGCAACCCGTTTTGCGAGCGCGTCGAATTCGTCGTAATCGACCTTTCTCTTCAACTCGACTTTAAGAAATTGGACATCGGATTTGATGATTTGTACGTCTTCCATCAAAGCTCCGATCATTTCGGTTTGAGTCTTCTGTGCAGTCTTGATATCATGGTATTGTTCAGCGATGAGATTAATCTTTGATTCGAGGTCTTCCTTGAAGATACCGACGACATGCTGAAATTCAGTTCGCTGTTCAGCAAGAATCTCCTTTAATTTATTCTCGGTAATCTCCATGGCTGAAATCTCCTTCTTTAATGGATGTTTGGATATTATACGTGGAGCCGCATTTTGTCAAGATGATATCTTTCCAGACAAAATTTTCCAACCAGCGCCTCCACAGCGACGCGCCCGACGACGGCGCGTGAGGCGCACGTTCTTCCCGCTCGCTTCGCTCGCGGAAAGAATGCGGCAGTTAATCCGTGAACTCCTTTCGCCGCTCACTACGCGAGGGCGAAGAACAAGGAGTTCAAACCGTCCGCTTCGCGGCGGATTAACTGCCGCATTAGCCCCAAAATAAAATATAATTTTCAAAAGGAGAGATTGATCATGATTGAAAAAATGAAAAACAAAAAAGTAATGTCATGCGTACTGTTATTTGTTGTTCTTTTAATGTATGGGTGTATAGGGCCTTATTTTAAAGAAGGTGTCTTACGAGATAATAGAATCCAAGAAGACTATATTCAAAACACAACAAAACAATCTTCTGATATTTTTGATTTTGTTCAAAAGATATATGCCACTCCACCAGTCTCAGAGGGTGCTTTCATGATAGTCTACAAAAATGTTTCTGAAAACGCCTCCTTGAATTATTGGGACACCGATGTTTTTAGAAAATATTGCGAGGCGAAAAACGGCGATCTATTTTCAATAACTTTTACTCGCAATTATTATGCCTTCTCAGGGTTTAATGGAATTTCAAAGGTATTCTATACTTGTGAAATAAACAACGATGTAGATTCAACATTGATTTATGAGGTCTATGGTAGGGGACCTGGCTATTCTGGGCCATATCAATACGAGATAACAAAAAAATATGCAAAAAAGGATGGCTTTTACAAACTTATGAGCGAATATAAGTTTGAAGGTTATACAAGCAACAATAAAGTCATAACTCTTCCTGCCACGCAGGTTAATAAGAAACATGCTATGTCTGATCAGTACTCTTTTATTTTCTATTATAAAAATGACACGGATAAACCTCAGACTTTTGATTTTCTGAATTCGAGTTACGTAAACATAAAAGGAATAAAGTACGATATTGATTTTAGTTCTGGTAGCCATAAAAAAGATCCGATCAACTGGTTATTTTATCAGTGGGCTGATGCTTCAAATTATGGTGTATTCGTCGGTGACGAAGGAAAAAAATTATCAAGACTGAAATTTAACCCTACGCAAAAAATATTCGGAGAGATTACTTTTAAAATTCCTGGTTTTACATCCTTAAAAGAGGATGATTTAAGTGATTTTGTCTTAGTGATAGATGGTAAGACTTATACTAACTTTAAAAAAATAACATATTACGACTTATACAAACAAAAGATGAAATAACCATAGGCTAACAAAGCGCTTCAAGGGATCGCGCGGAACTGCCGCGCTCCCCTTGAGCTTTAGCGTTAGCTACTAAATACACAAAAGGAGACCACGATGCGTCGCACATTCTACATTATGATAGCTATTGTTGTGCTGTTTACGTCGAATGCTTTTGCCGAAGGATGGAGCAAATATGAAGCTCCGTATATCAAAGAAAATGTTGTCGCACCGGTTCAAATCAAGGACAAGGGAATATACAACCTTGTGGTCTCTGTTCAATTCCTGAATACGCCCTATGACGAAAAGACATATAAATCTGATGCGTATGAGAAATTTATTAAGAGATTGAAGGTTGATTGGAGCGGTGTCGCGATTCTTCAAATATTGAAAGCAAAAGATATGAGCATCAGTGACCTCGCTGTCCTCAAAGCCAATATTGAAGCAGAGATATCGAAGTTGGCCGATCAACTCAAAAGTAAATATTCGCTGGATAAAAACGTCGAAGTCGTGTTTTCCATTTCGAATTTCTTCCTGCTGGAACCGAAAGAGAAATGATTCTCAACTGTAGTGAAGATAACAACCGCGTCCACAGCGACGCGCCATAAGGCGGCGCGTGACGCGGGCGTTCGCTTTCTCGAGGAGGGATCAACGCGTACGGCGAAGAGCACCCGTCGCGTCTACGGGGACTCACTGAACTTCAAGTCCCTGTCGCGTGCACCGGTCAACGAGTTGGGCGTCGTCTATCTCTTCGGCGTGCTCCACGATGTCTTCGATTTTGAGATCGAGTCCATCCAGGCGGGCTTTCCGGACTGCATCGCTAGACGAAGGATCGGTAGCGGGCGTTGGGAAGAGCTCCGGATCGAGTTCGAGTTTGAGAGCAAGTCCTTCCCGACCCACGGGCACGACGCCGCCCAGGCTGACATCATCGTGTGTTGGCATCACAATTGGCGTGAATGCCCTGCGCATCTCGAGGTCATAGATCTCTCTTCGCTGGTCAGGGGCGCCGAGGCGCTCAGTCGTGGAATCCATTCCAAGAGAAAGAAGCTGTCGGACTGGCAGCTATTCGCGCAGAAACACCGCCTTGCTGGAAAGAGCTTCTCCGAAATATCGAAGCTCTGGAAGGTGCGGAAGGGGTCGGGCGCCGAAAGCTAACAAACGCATGCACCTGACAGTCGGCGCGCCGGTCACGAGAACCGCGCCGCCTGCAGGTGATGCGCGGTGTTAATCGCAACCTTATGAAAAATATGATAGACTTAAACATATGCAATTTGAATGGGACAGGGAAAAAGCAAAAAAGAACATCAGAAAACATAAGGTGTCATTTGAAGAAGCCATGACAGTATTTTATGACCCGTTATCAGCAACCTTTCATGACATGGATCATTCAGATGATGAGGAGAGATTAATAACCATTGGCTACTCTTCTCGTAGTCGTTTGCTTGTGGTATCGCATACCGAGAGAGGGGAAGCAATACGTATTATCATCGCGAGGACTGCAACCGCGCACGAAAGGAAAAAACATGAAAGCTAAAGAAAAGGAAACTACCGATGAATTACGCTCCGAATATGATTTTGATTATTCAAAAGCTGTTCGCGGCAAGTATTACAAACGTCTTATATCCGAAGGAGCAAATGTCGTAATGCTTGAGCCTGATATTGCTAAGTCATTTGTGGATTCAGATGCTGTAAATAAGGCATTACGGTCTTTACTTGATTTAGCAAAAACAACAGAACGCCTAACAAAACACTCAAGCGGACGGGCAATAGCTCGTCGCTGAGTTTTGTCGTTGATCGGTGAAAATCATGAAAAACGAAAAGCAATCATTTACGCGTTACCCGGTAATCTCACTGAGTGCTGAATACTTGGTAATGGGACATTTGATGCGCCGTAACATTCTTACCTATAAAGCCCCACCGAATAATGAAGGCTATGACCTTATTTGCATTCACCCAAACCCACGTCAAAAAAGTAGACAGATTCGAGTCCAAGTAAAGAGTCGTCTCGCCACTGATTGTGATCGCGGCTTTCCTGTTAAAGAAAAATCTCTAGATGCTTTTGATTATTTGATCGTCGTCTTCCTCAATTGCGGCTATTTTATGGGAATGAGAAAAAGGCATAAAACTATTGCAGGCATTAAAGAACCTGAATTTTACACATTTCCGCAATCATTTATTAAAAAGCATCATGATAAGAGTTCATCATGGCAAAAGGTGCGGACACGGGGCTTGGATATTGAAGAATATAAGAATGAAAAAGGTTTTGAATTAATAGCCGCAGAACTTAACCTGCCATATCCGGAAAAGAACTTATGAAAAAGAAATATACGGCAGAAGACTATGCTCATGCGTTTCGAAGTTTGGCTCTTGCTCCGCACCACATCAAAATGCTACAGGTGCATTATTACGCGCCGGCTCGGACTATGACGGCAACACAAATGGCAAAGGCCATGGGATACCACAACTATAATGCAGCAAATCTGCACTACGGAAAGCTGGGTCGGCTTGTTGGCGATGCGCTCGGTTGGAACCCGACGACAGAGGAGGCGCAGGGCGCAGATGCTGTATACATACTTGCCGATTTTAAAAAGCCAGGTAAGTATTGGCTTTGGATTATGCGGCCAGAAATTGCACGAGCAATGGAAAGCTTGGGATGGTCCGACGGACGGCAGACAGCCATTCCAGAAGAAATTGCAGAAACGACACATCTTTACGAGGGTGCTGTTCGCTCTATATCTGTCAATGCTTACGAACGCAGTGCTGCTGCGCGAGAAAACAGTATTTTACATTACGGTTGCAAATGCACAGTCTGTGGTGTCATTTTGGCAGATATCTACGGTGATGTCGCTCAGGGTTATATACACGTACATCATTTGCGGCAGCTATCTGAAATCAACAAAGAATATCAAGTCGATCCTGTTCAGGATTTGCGGCCTGTACGTCCGAATTGTCATGCGATCATTCACCTGAGCAATCCGCCCAGGACGATAGAAGAGGTAAAAGCCCTTATCTCGCAGCAAAAAAGCAAATGAGGATCAACCAGCGCCTCGACAGCGACGCGCCAAAGGCGGCGCGTCAGACGATCGTTATGGGTAAATAGACACGGAGAGAAAATGTATGCGTTGATTCTAAATTGGGATTTGTCAGAGAAACCAAAAGAAATATTTCAGACCTTACGAGAATATATAGCGAATGAATCATGGAAAAGATATGAAAATAAAAAGGGACTGATTCAAAAAGTCTGGTATTCAAATGAAGAAACAGGTCAGTTTGGTGGAATTTATCTTTGGGAAACCAAAGAAGCAATGGAAGAAGAAATACAGACAATGTACAGAGTAAAGGCAATGACAGGAGTCGATCCGACAATTCATAAATTTAATATAGAGGCAATACAACAAGGCGATCATACAATTGAAAATCTAACCTCAATGGGACTGGCTTGGATAAATAAAAATGACAAAAACCCATAACAATCTGCTCGAGAGGGACACGGGAATAGCCGTCATTCTTTTTCAGTTTTGACGTGCGTGCTCCCGCGCCCCTCATGCTTGTCGTTAGGCTGATAAAATTAAAGGAGATATTTCATGGACAAGTGGGAGTATATAGTCGGAGTTCAACTTTCGCGGCTGATAGAGAGGGGAGAGGTCTCTCTTGATGAGCGAACAATCATTGACCAACATATCGCACCTGAGGTTTGGCTGAACAAGAAGGGCATCGAAGGCTGGGAGTTGGTTGCAGTAATTTATCGGCACGACTATACCGAATTCTTTATGAAGTGGAGAATGGATTTATGATAAAATTAATCAATGCAGTTTGAATGGGACAGGGAAAAAGCAAAAAAGAATCTCAAGAAGCACGGAATTAGTTTTGAGGAGGCTGTAACTGTCTTTCTTGATCCCTTTTCAATGACTAATCCTGACCCTGATCACTCATCACATGAGCAACGGTATATTGATATTGGGCTATCCGACAAAGGTCGTATGCTGGTAGTGGTTTACACCGAACGTAGTTCAAGCATACGTATTATCAGTTGTCGTAAGGCAACCCAGTCGGAGCGTAAATTTTATGAAAGAGGAGGTAAATAAAATGCATAATAATGATATGCGTGCTGAGTATAACTTTACTGGAGGAGTGCGTGGTAAGCACTATAGAGCCATGCAAGCCGGGTATACAATTATTATTCACGAAGCAGATGGCACAACTGTAGTTAAGGATGTGCTACCCAAAAAAGGAGCAGTTATTTTAGAGACAGATGTTCAGGCGTATTTTTCTGATTCGGAATCCGTGAATAGAGCTTTACGTTGTTTAATTCCTCTACTGCCTAAAAAGTATAAAATAAGACAGAAGAAAGCCTAACAAATCGCTCAACGCCGATGCTCATTACGCTCCGCTTCATTCGCACGGGTTAGCTCAGTTATTCTTCCCGCTCGCTTCGCTCGCGGAAAGAATGCGGCAGTTAATCCGTGAACTCCTTTCGCCGCTCGCTACGCGAGGGCGAAGAACAAGGAGTTCAAACCGTCCGCTTCGCGGCGGATTAACT
>Ga0172371_10009417_pt1 | contig 13414 bp, 11 predicted proteins | sample Lak12m_FD_114543 | JGI IMG/M metagenome (GOLD analysis project Ga0172371, IMG submission 114543) | Freshwater microbial communities from Kabuno Bay, South-Kivu, Congo - kab_022012_12m | ecosystem: Environmental > Aquatic > Freshwater > Lake | place: Democratic Republic of the Congo: South-Kivu... | reverse complement strand
GTGACCCAAAAAGACTGCGAAAACAAATGTGCAAATTTCACGGATAAAGACGATTTAAAATATTGCCGTGAGACTTGCGGATTGGCGGAAAAAAAGGCGACTGAAAAAGCTTCCGATTGCGCCGACTTGGAAGGATTGGAAATTGATTATTGCTGGAAAGATTTCGCGATCTCCGAAAAGGATTTGAAAATTTGCGGCCGCATTTCCGACGCGGGAATAAAGAAGGCTTGTCAGAACCGAGTAACAGAAGATATTTTGGATGAACAAAGCGCAGAGCTTGAATAGAAATATGTCAAAGAATGTTTCTTTAATTACTAAAGATTCCCAAGAATTTTTGAGTTGAAATTAATCAAGTCTGTCTGATTTAAGCAAAATTAATATACACAGACATAAAAAAATAATGCCGTATTTGCTCATAATTTTAAATGTTATTTTGATGTCAGCCGGTCAATTACTTTTTAAGAAATCTGCCGTTTTTTTAAATGCTCATGCAGAATTAAGTCAGATAAATAGATTCCTTTTGAACCCATGGTTTTACCTTGCAGGGCTTTCATTTACCGTAGCAACAATCATATATGTTAAAATTTTGACCAATATGCAACTTTCTGCTGCTTACCCCACAATAACGACCTTGGCATATATTTTGACGATACTTGGGTCGATCTATTTTTTTAATGAAAAATTATCATTGATAAATGTTATTGGAATTTCAATAATATTTATCGGGATAGCACTTGCATCTTATTCTAAATAAAAATGGACCGGACTGAATCATTTTCAATAAACGCAGGGAGTATGCTGGACAAGCTTATCGCCTATTTGAGATTCAAAAAAGTAATAAATAATATACCCAATAATTCAATCGTTCTGGATCTTGGTTGTGACTTTAACGCAATTTTTTTACAAAAAATAGAAACTAGAATTAAAGAGGGTTTTGGAATAGATTTAAAAATAAATTCAGAATTTAAAAACAATAAAATAAAGTTATTGTCACATAACCTGGATAACCGACTTCCCTTCGAGGATGCTTATTTTAGTGCAGTAACTTCCTTGGCGAATCTAGAACATCTAAATTATCCGGAAAATGTTTTGAAGGAAATATATCGAGTTTTAAAGCCAGGAGGATTGCTTTTACTTACAACACCGACTATTTTCTCAAGACCTGTTTTAGAATTTATGGCATTTAAACTTAAGCTGATAAACAAAGAAGAAATCACTGATCATAAAAAATATTTTACAAAAAAAGAACTTGAAAAATATTGTAGAGAATTTGGATTTTCGCATTGGAAATACAAATATTTTCAGTTTTTTATGAACGGACTATTAATTGCAAAGAAATAAAAGAATCTACTAATAGGAAAGTTTTTTAAGATAGTTCTTTTTTGATTGTTGCAAAAATTCTCCTTCCTGATTTTCCATCTCCAAATGGATTATGCCACGCGATTTTTTTCCGTATCAACAAATCAGCTTTCGTAGAAATTTTTTTCGTATTGGTATTTCCAGCTAAAACACACCCTCCGACTTCAACGGCTTCCGGTCTTTCGGTATTTTCACGAATAATTACGCACTTTTTTTCCAAAATACAGGCTTCTTCTTGTATTCCCCCGCTATCTGTAACTATCAAAAATGACTCTTTTTGCAATTTCAGCATATCAAGATAGCCAACCGGATCTAGTAAAATAAATCCGTTAGACAGTTTGATTTTAAATTTTTCTATCATTTTTTTTGTTCTTGGATGAATCGGAAATATAATTTTTTTATTATATTTTTTCGCTATCATTTCAATTCCGCCTAGTATTGCTTTTAGATTTTTTTTATTATCCACTGTCGCAGGGCGATGTGTGGTCATTAAAATAAATGAATCGTGCTTAAGGTTATATTTGTTCAAAATTTTTGACTTTCTATTTGCAATTTCAATGCATTCATAAATAGCATCAACAATAGTGTTGCCTGTTATAAATATTTTTTTCCTCTTAATCCCCTCCTCTAAAGCGATATTGGCTTGTTTTTTGGTAGGACAGAACAAATAATCAGAAATGTGATCCGTAATGATTCTATTAGTTTCTTCGGGCATTGTCCGATCATAGCTACGCAGTCCCGCCTCAACATGCCCAACCCTTATCCCAAGCTTACTTGCTGCAAAGGCTCCGGCCATAACAGTATTGGTATCGCCCTGCACAAAAATGATATCTGGTTTTTCTTTTAATAAAATTTCTTCAATCTTTATCATCATTCTTCCTGTCATTTCACCGTGTTGCCCAGAACCTATTTCCAAATTATATTTTGATTTTGGAAGATCTAATTCTTTAAAAAAAATAGCATCCATATTTTCTGAATAATGTTGATTCGTATGAATAATAAAATATGAAGATTTATTTTCTTTACAGTATCTTATAATTGAAGATAATTTTATAATCTCCGGTCTTGTTCCTAAAATAATTCCTATTTTTTTCATATTATTCATTTATCAACTTTCTTAACTGTTTCATACCTCCATCAAAACAAAGTGACATTTTTTTAAAAACTTTTCTATTTTCTAAAATTATCTCCTGTCGTATTGTTACATTTGGCAAGTCATCTTTCCCTTTTATATATCTATACCCCATTTTTTTAAAATCTCCAATATCTTCTAAATCTACAATAGGTATAATATCATTTTGAATGTATTCAGTTAACTTAGTAGGACATGCAACGCTATTAACAATATTATTCTCTCTCAAAATTAAACCAAATGTGCTTTTTCTATAATACTGCATAACTTTATCCGGTAAGACTGATTTTATAAGACCAGGAAATTTTTCTTCGTATTTACCAAAATACATCTCCTGTATTTTTTCAGAATCAGAAACCAAAAAAATAAATTCCATTCTTCCTTTATTTTCATGAACATATTCAAGCATTCATTCAACTTGTTGCCATTTTTGTAACCCGCCACTATAGATCACTGTATTACTTGTAATATTTTTTTCATTATTTTGTACACCAACTTCCATCGGCAATATAGGTATCAATAAAAAATTCTTTTGAGAATAATCAATCTGATATTTATTTTTTATATGATCTAAAAGTTTTTCTGTGAAACAAATAATGATATCTGCATTTTCTATAGCAAATTTTTCCACTTTCTCAAACACCCTATACTCTTTTATTTTTCCTTGCATTTCTAATTCTTCTGGCACAGCTCCATGTAAATCTATTATGCTTTTTTTTGCAATCAAAGATAATAATCCGTGAAAGAAAGAACACAAACGGTAAATACTATGAAAATATATTGCGTCAGAATTTAAAACTTTTACAACAACAAATAAAAAATGTAGTGGGTTAAGAGGATTTACCAAAAACTCAACATCTTCATTATTTATTACATTTTTCTGGGGCAAAAAAGAAAAATCTGCTTTCGAATACCTTATGTATTATTAATTTCTTCTAATTGTAAGTCTATCGCCAAGACACGCTGAAAATAACCATCCTTAAGATTTTCAACATCAGAGAAATTAGTTAGAAACAAAATATTTTTCATTCAATTATTTCTTCATATTTAATTCCATAAGCTCCGCTCTCAATTTTTTAACAGAATCTAAAATTATTCCAGAAGCAAAAGAAAAGAAACCAAGCATAATTAATGCAGCAGCAAGAATTGCAGATGGAACTTTTGATATAAATCTAGTTAAAAAATATTCTTCAATAACCGGCAAACCAACAACGACACCAAAAATAATAAAGAATATGGAAAGAATTGTAAAAAACATAAACGGTTTATAATGACGCAATAGATTAAATATAGTTATTAACACTTTAACTCCATCTGAAAAAGTATTAAGTTTCGAAACACTCCCCTCTGGCCTGTCCCTATACTCAACAGGTATTTCCTTTATAACAAAATTTTTATCCAAAGCAAAGATTGTCATGTCTGTTTCTATTTGAAAACCATCAACAAGAACAGGGTAGCTTTTAACAAAATCACGAGAAAAAACTCTATATCCACTCATAATATCTTTCAAATCTGATTTAAAAAGTATATTAACAAGAGATTTTACAAGTGCATTACCAAAATTATGAAAGCCTCTCTTGTTTTCATTAGCATATGTTCCATTTGAAAGCCTGTCTCCAACGGCGATATCAGCACCATCAGATCTAACAATATCAATCAATACATGTACACATTCTGCTGGATATGTATCATCCCCATCAACCAAAACATAAAGATCTGCATCAATCTCCCTGAACATTCGCTGGATCACGAATCCTTTTCCTTGTCTGACTTCTTTTCTGACAATCACACCAGCCTGTGCAGCACAAACAGCTGTTTTATCTTTTGAATTATTATCATAGACATAGATTTCAGCACCTGGAAGTTCTCTTAAAAAATCTTCAGCGACTTTTTTTATTGTTTGTTCCTCATTATAACAAGGAATTAAAACTGCAATTTTTTTCATAAATTTAATACTACTTTATTATTTATTAACAGATAATTATATTCAATAAAAAAATTATTTATTTTTGACATATAATTAAATTGTTGAGACCAAGCTGAAAAAATTCATGTTTAATTTTTATAAAACCGGTTTTGTTTATAAAATTTAATAATTGTCTTAACAACATCAATATGATACCTTATATAATAAGCACATGTAGTATAAAATTACTTAATAAGTTTATCACCTTTTATGGAAAAAACAACTCTGCATATAAAATGATATTTTTATTGTATAATTTACATGTTAGGTATAATAAAATACAATGGATACAAAAAAAATAATTGAATATGTTAAGAGTAATTATTTTTTTATTACAATAATAATTATTTTTTTTATTTTACTATTGAGAAACAGTGGGATATACTCAGTTGTGATGGGTGACGAATATACCTACAGTTTATTTTCCAGACTCCTTCCTTTTGCAGATGCAACAAGACCTGGTTATCTCTATTCATTAATATATAATATCACAAACATTTGTGGTGACGGTTTTTATGGTTGTGCAAGAATATTAAATGCTTTATTTTTTGTTGGTACTGCTCCTTTTATTTATCTAACAGCAAAAAAAGTCTGCTCAAATAACATTTCTGTTTTTGTTGCACTACTTTCCATCCTTGGACCAATCAACAACTATACGGCATATTTTATGCCCGAAGCATTATACTTTTTCTCATTCTGGGTATTTACATGGTTTATCATAAAATTAGATAATTTATTTATTACAAAATCGTGGTGTATAGGCGGAATTATATTGGGACTATCAGCACTAATAAAACCTCATGCGTTATTTCTCTTGCCAGCAATCATTGTTTATATTTTTTATGTAAATAAAAAGAAAGATGGTATATGGGTACTCCAGGCAGTTAAGAATACTGGCCTTTTTGTTGCTTTTGCCTTTTTTACAAAATTACTTATTGGGTATCTTATCGCAGGCAAGTCTGGATTAACTATTTTAGGTAGTGATTATTCTTCAATAGCAGGTTCCAATATATCAAACCTCCAACGCTATCTTGAGTTAATTAAACTATCAATTATAAGTATCGGGGGGCATACACTAGCAATTTGTTTAATGTTTGGCGTACCAATTTCTATTGCAATCTATACCTCTTTCAATTCAATTTTTTCTAAAGAAAAAATAAAAACCGATCAAAAAATTTCCTTCCTTACACTTGTTATTTTAATCAATTTAGTCCTGGTCGTAGGCCTCTTTACTGCCTCTGTTGCAAACACTGACCCTAGTCAATTAATGACACGCCTTCATATGCGCTATTATGATTTCGCTTTTCCTTTATTATTAATTGTTGTTGCCTCTCAATTATCTTTCAAATCGATTAGCGATAAACTTCACTGGCGATTTCTGACAGCATTACCTATCGGGGTCGCAATTTTATATGCCACTTACACAAAAATGGTTCCTTTTGTACCAAGTTTAATTGATAACCCTGAGTTACGTGGTTTCACTTTTAATTCAGCAATTTTTTATATCTTAAGCGGAATATCCTTTATCTCTCTTGTTTTATGGGTTCATAAATTTCAGCTTGGTGCTAAAATTTTTATTTACATCTTTATGCCTCTCACTGTCCTTTTTTCAACATTTTTTGTTAATCAAGAATTAAGACAACGCATTACTCCAGATGTATTTGAAAAAGCAGGAATCTTTACAAGACAATACCTACCGAGTACAGAACTCTCTAAGGTTTTAGTTGTTGGTTCGGACACTGCAGGATTATTCCGAACACTATTTTATATTGATAATCCCCAAGCTTCTCTTGAAACATTTCCCTCAGGGTTTACCTATGATTTACAAAGCCTTCCGACCGATAAAGAATGGATTTTAAATATTGGAGACTCCAGTTCATTAAATAGTGAATTTTATCAACTTCAAATGAATGGGTTTACGCTCACCCACACGACAAGTTCATCTATAATAGACTTCAGGGAATCTAGTTGGCCAGGAGTTATCTCTAGTACGCAAGGTCTATCTTTTGCTGAGACATGGGGAACATGGTCCTTTGGCAATAATGTGACTATTAATTTCTCTGCGCCACTTCCAGAAAAATTTACCATCCATCTAGTGGCTAGTGCTTTTGGCTTGAATATAGGAAAAGATTTTGTCGCTCATGTGGGTGATAACTCTGTTAAATTTAAATTAACAGCCTTACCTGAAGAAAAAGTTCTCGAGTTCAATAACCCAAAAAAATCAAAAATGATAAGAATTGACATTCCATCCCCAACCTCGCCGAAAGAATTAGGATTAAGTAGTGATGAAAGAAAATTAGGTATAGGCTTTGGTGAACTAAAAATTACACCGCTATAAAATGCATTTTAATTCCCTATTTCAATATTTCTTCAATCAAAATAATTCTCGTTTTATATTATTTATAATATAGATTGAAACTATTTTTTCAAATCCAAATACATTCTTTCTAGAGTTTCGATCATTACAAAAGAAGGATTGTAAGATATTGCGGATTTCAGTTTTGAGTCATCCCCTTTCATAACTTTTATCTCATTTCCTCTTATAAAGTCCTTGTTGGCCAAAATTTCAATCTCATATCCTGAAATTTCATTCATCATACTTAGAATCTCTTTTATTGTATACACTTTTCCAGAGCAAATATTAAAAACATCTGATTTTACTGAAGATTCATACAAATCAAAATATGCATTGGCGACATCTCGCACATCTGAAAAATCTCTTGCAACATCGATATTGCCCAATTCAATGGATTTCAAATTTTTAGCATAATGTGAGACAATTTTTGGAATCAAAAAATGATCGGCTTGCCCTGGACCAGTATAATTAAAAGGTCTTGTTATCACTATTGGTAATTTATCGAAAAATGTCCTTGCGACAAATTCCATTGATGCTTTGCTAATAGCATAGTGGCTCACAGGAGAAAATGGTACGGTTTCTGAAATAGCCTCTCCATTATCAATGTTTCCATACACATTAGAACTGCTAGCCAAGATGACTTTATGCAAAGATTTTTGAGTTGATTGCAGAACTTCCAACAAATTTTGAGTCCCAAGAACATTCACAGCATAGAAATCAAGCGGATTGGGGTGTGCAACAAAAGAAAGTGCTGCCAAATGAATCACGCCATCAAACTGAACATTCCCAATAGCAATTTCGATGGATTCTTTTTTTGTAATATCACAAATCAAGTCATTTTTTGTGACTCTTTCCTTCTCTGATCTTATGAGGCCAATAACTTCATAATCACTTTTTTCAAAAACATTTTTTATATATTGACCAGTAAAACCTCCCAAGCCAGATACTAATATTTTTTTCATAAGAATTGCTTAGAAAACAGATTTATTTTTTTGATGTCTCTCCAAATCAGCATCAACCATTAATTTGCACAATTGCTCAAGTGTTGTTTGCGATTCCCATTTCAATTCCTTTTTTGCCTTGCTTGGGTCACCAATAAGAAGTTCCACTTCGGCTGGTCTGTGGAATTTTTCATTAATTTTTACAATTGTTTTTCCAGTTGCACTATCAACACCAATCTCATCAATTCCAGAACCCTGCCAAACAATATCAATGCCAAGACCCTTTCCTGCCATTGTCACAAAATCGCGAACGGTTTCCGTTCTTCCTGTAGCCAAAACGAATGTGTCCGGATGATCCAATTGAAGCATGGCATGCATTCCTCGCACATAGTCTTTTGCAAATCCCCAATCCCTTTTTGCATCAATATTCCCCAACTCCAAGCAATCAAGTTTTCCAAGTTTGATCCTCACCATTCCCTCAGTAATCTTTCTAGTCACAAATTCCAAACCTCGAAATGGAGATTCATGATTAAAAAGAATTCCACTGGATGCAAATATTCCATAGGACTCACGATAATTCACCGTCATCCAGTGAGCATAGAGCTTGGCAACACCATATGGACTTCTTGGATAGAATGGGGTTTTTTCGCTTTGTGGAACCTCCTGCACTTTTCCGAACATTTCAGAAGTTGAGGCTTGATAATATCGAATATTTTTGTTGACACTCCTGATCGCCTCCAACAAGTGCACAGCACCAATTCCAGTAATTTTGGCTGTTGCAACTGGTTGCTCGAAGGAAACTCCCACGAAGCTTTGTGCAGCAAGATTATAGATCTCATCAGGCTGGACTTTTTCAACAAGACGAATGCTTGATCCCAAATCTGTCAGATCATATTCAATCAAATGAAGATTCTTATTGTTTTGAATTCCCAACTCTTCTATTCTCCAAAAATTTGCTGAGCTTGTTCGACGATATGTTCCGTAAACATCATATCCCAAATCCAAAAGATATTCTGCGAGATACGCTCCGTCTTGCCCTGTAATTCCTGTGATAATTGCTTTTTTCATGTTTTTTATAAATAAACTTAAATAAACTTCTAAAATAATTTTTTTGGAAAGAATTTCTTTTTAAGTACTTTAGCACGCACACTAAAATTTTTCAACCACTCCCTAAATTTCTTCAATGTTTGGAAATCGCTATTTTCCAGCTCCATTAGTCTCAAAATAAACCACCTGTCTCTCAGATTATTCTGATTAATCTCAGTTTGAAGTATTTTCTGAAAGAAATCTTCAGTTTCACAGGCGACATCTTCCCATGTTCTCATTTGAGTTTTTGCAAAAATATATTCATCCATGTTTTCATTCAAAAGTTTTGGCAATTGTGAAAATAAATCAAAGAAAACAGCCTGCCCTGCATTTTTGATGAATTTTTCCACCACTTCTCTATTAATTTCGTTATTCAAAAGAACAATCTTTTTTCCATATTCAACTGCCTTAATGATAGGTAAACCAAAACCTTCGTATTGACTTGGAAAGATGAGCAAATGAGCATTTTGATAAAGTTTTTGCATCAAATCATCTGGTATTCCACCGCTATGCAGAAAGCTTGTGTTAACTTCATTTTTAAACTTGCCTCCATTCATGCCAATATAAACCTTGTAGACATTCACGTCCACGATAGCGTCGTGCACCTCACGAACAGACTTATGTTTGAGTCCATTTCCGAAAACAAGAACATATTTTTTTTCAAGGATATTTCCAATTTCTTCATTATACATTGAAGTCAACATTTTGTTTTGAATTTTGTCTTCCTCTTGGAATTTAAAATTATGTCCAAGAAGTGTCGATACTGTCAATAAATTTGATGTGTCCGCATTATGAAAAAAAGAAAGGATATCCTTGCGAGCAGTTTCACTTATCGCCAAGAAGCCATTACAAAATCTCATAACGAAATTATTAACCAGAAAAGTATGCCCGCTAGCATGAAAAACATCCAAATATCCACTCCTCCAGACAATTGCATCCAGAATTGCAACAATGATTCGAGGAGAAAGTCGATTAAACAAATACAAATATTTCATTTCCCAAATCTGAGAAGATGAAAAAATCATGTCATACAATGGCAATTTTTCTTCATCTTGATTAAAAAAATAGACAGTGACTTTTTCTGGAAAATTTCTTGCATGAAATGACCAAGCATCCTTATAAACAATAATGTCAATATCATACTTATCTCCATATAGTAAAACAAAGGGTCGCAATAATGCAAATGAATATTCAGCTGTTCCATTGAAAGATGCCATCAAGTTCTGAAAACTAAAAAGTATTCTGGGTTTTCCGTTTGAAGCACAATTTAAAATTGGCTCAAAATGCTTCAGCGGATCCTCCTTGAAACTAAAATAATTTTTAACAACTCTCTTAACAACTGGATATTTTTTACTTATTTCTTCTGAAATTGATAGCATTTCATTTTCAGTAAAACCTTTCAAATTTTTTGAATTTTCAACTAATGGTGTCGAAAAATGAGCTTGCACGGTGCTGTATCCGTATTGATTTATACGAGCACAATATTCAGCCAAGCAAAGATCATGATCTGATATTTTCGAATCAACTCCACCCAAGTTTTTAAGGGTACTTACTCTCAGCATAAAGCATTTCGATGAAACAAACGGAACAATATCAAAAAAGTTAAAGCTAATTTCTTTAACTTGTGATTTTTGAAGAAAAGTTAAACCAACAACTGCATGATGCTCATTATCATGGAGGATTTCCGTCAGTTTTTCCACAACTTCATTTTCAATATTGATACTGCCAGAACAAACTAAAACAGTATCCTCCTCTATCTTCATGATCTCATTGATCTGATTTGCAAAATTTTTCTCATCCTTCACTATTATTGTCTGCATTATACTATTTTTTTATACTATTATTTTCTCTATCCTTGATTACTTTATTGTGAATTTCCATAACTTTATCCAATAATTCAGCAGAACTTTCTTTCCATGTTTTTGTTTTTATAGCTTTAGTGTTAACTTTTTGAGACATTCCATTCTCTTCAATAAATTCAATTTTATTTACCAAATCTTCAGCATTATTCAAATCAAAATATTCTATCATATCCTCTCCAACCTCTCGATGAATGGGGATATCACTTGCTAAAACAGGTAATCCATTATTCAAGGATTCCACAATTGGAAGTCCAAATCCCTCCACAAAAGAAGCAAAGACAAGCATTTTCGATTTATTGTAACAAAAAGAAAGTTCGGGATCACTTGCGTCATTAAACATAAATAATCTGTTATTATACTCCTTATGATTCTTTATGCGTTCTATTAACTCCTCGGTTTTCCATCCAACTCTACCGATAATGCAAAGCTTTGCATCTATGCCCTTTTCCCAGAGTTTCTCAAAAGAGTCAACCAAATACACATGATTCTTGCGTGGTTCAATGGTGGAAACAGTAAGATAAACAGATTTATTCTTATACAAATCTGATATCTCCGTCCTAATATTGTTAAGTGAATACTCTTGTGTTTTAAAGTCAGAACCCAACACAAAATAATCGAAATGGTATTTGGCATCTGGAAAACCAACGATGCTAATATATTTCTTCAGATCATCCATTACAGTTTTTGATATTGAAACAAACCCATCAAAATGTATTACATACTCACTAAAAAATTTATTAAAAACAGTAACTAACGAATTATCAAAAAACTGAGGATAATTAACTGGGATTAAATCGTACATAATTGCGACAATAACACCTCCCCTATCTCTTACTTGCCTTACAATACTGGAAATGTCGTAATGCCAAACAGAATCAGCTAAGAGGAAAATGTCACCCTCATTAACAGTAATAACATTATTAAAAACATAAAAATATAACCTTATTCTATTTATTATTTTCAATATTACACTTATATCGCGTTTCTTTTCAGAAAGAAAACTTTTTCTCTCTTGTGGGTTAACAGCAATCAAATATTTCTTAAACATAATAACTGGAACTATCTGCACATCATATTTCCCAGAATCATCATTAATATTTTTCATTATGTTCTTAACAACTCTCTGTATTCCAGTATTCACCTCTGGATGACTATACACGAAAGAACAATCAATAAGAACTTTTTTCTTTTCTCCAACATTGCTAGAATTTACTTTCCGATCAATAAAAGAAACAAGAAAATTATAACCCACCAATGCAATCTCATTTATTACTAATTTGCAAAAAACCAAAGGTGATTTTATAAACCTCAATGATATATCAACTACTTTTCTTCTAAGACTATTTTTAGGCATTGCAATTTTTACAATTTTCTGGAAGAATAAACCAATTTTCCATTCACGAGATGATGTTATCCTTAATAATGCCTTTTCTGTTTTTATTAATTCTTCTTTGTTCGCATATGAAACACGTTCAAGAAGATTTAATTTATTTTGTAAGCTAACTTTTTGATCTAACAATTTTACCTCTCTAGCAGTTATGAAGTCATCAAAAATATTTGGTGGAGTAATAAAAAAATTCTCTAATTCCTTATGCTCTTTTGCAACATAATAACGATTCAGGCCATCGAAATAGACATGAATATACTCATGAGATAAAATGATATCATTCCACAAACCAGAAACATCTTTTGTGGAGTTTGGTTCAGTCGCCTCAATAACTAGTATCCAAGGCCTCACTAAATCAAAAGAAAAACTATTTATAACGTCTTTTTCATTTCCTTCTACATCTATTTTTAAGAAATGAACTTCCGTTACTTTATGCTCAACACAAATATCATCCAGTCTTATTGTTTCAACATTAATTTCTTCTGCTTTGAAATTATTGCTGATATTTTTCACTGCGTATTCCTTATTCATCGTTGATAGTCCGGTATCAGAAAAACTATAGAATGAAGAGTGACCATTTCTTGAAGATACGGCCATTTTCAAATTTATATCACGAGGACGATCTTTTTTTAATTTATTGTAATATTCATCCATTGGGTCAATATTGATACCACTCCAACCTATATCATAAAAAGCTTTTGTTACAGAAAAATCTATCGGATCTTGAGCGCCAATATCAATATAAAAACCTTTTTTTATATGCTTTAAAGCTCTGTATAAAATAACATCTTCAAGATTCTGAGAATATGATACAAACGACATAATTTTATCTTTTTTCAATTCTTATAATATGTTTAAAATTTACAATTGAACCTGAATTCCATTTACTCATTATTTCAAATTTAGCATAGTCATTTCTCCAATCAATAATAGCATCAGAATTACTGACAACAGCAGGAGAAACTGAATACATTCCTGCAATAAAATAATTGTCTATACAAAAAGTTACACAAATTACTTCTCCACCATAAACGACATCTAACCCGGTCTTGGTCAATTTCGTATTTGAAGCGAACAACTTTAATCCGAAACTATCTTCAATAAGAATACCAAAATTCGGCTTTTGACACATCTTTAAAAAATTATATTCAATCATTACACGCAATTCTTCACCACTTTTGAAAACATTTTTTATTTTTCCATCTTTGTCTAAAAATTCCACCTTGGTTATTTCCGCGACTTTGCTTTTTCTCTCCTCTTCCTGTTTCGCTTTTTCCAATTTGATTCTTTTCTTTTCAGCTTCCAATTCTCTGCCTTTTAGTTTT